>Ga0115554_1001618_pt1 | contig 15864 bp, 13 predicted proteins | sample COGITO_mtgs_1104_3_FD_87283 | JGI IMG/M metagenome (GOLD analysis project Ga0115554, IMG submission 87283) | Pelagic marine microbial communities from North Sea - COGITO_mtgs_110404 | ecosystem: Environmental > Aquatic > Marine > Epipelagic | place: Germany:Helgoland, sampling site Kabeltonne... | reverse complement strand
TAAGAAGTCTAACGATGGAGGAGGAGCTATTATTGAAAACCCGATTCTATCTAACTTTAAGGAAGGACTTTCAATTCTTGAGTACTTTATTTCTACTCACGGGGCTCGTAAAGGTCTTGCAGATACCGCTCTTAAAACAGCAGATGCAGGATATTTAACACGTCGTCTAGTAGATGTTTCACAAGATGTTATTATTAATAGTACAGATTGTGGTACGTTACGAGGTGTAGAAGTTTCTGCACTTAAGAAGAATGAAGAGATTATAGAAAAGCTACAAGATCGTATAGAAGGTAGAACATCATTAAATGATGTAATTAACCCACTTACAAGTGATATTCTTGCATACGCTGGAGCAGAAATCACACATGATATTGCAGCTGCTATTGGAGCAGCTCCTATAGAAAGTGTAGATGTAAGATCAGCGCTTACGTGTGAAGCTAAGAAAGGAATTTGTGTAAAGTGCTACGGTCGTAACCTAGCTACTGGTAAAACAGTACAAATGGGAGAGGCTGTAGGTGTTGTTGCAGCACAATCTATTGGAGAACCAGGTACACAACTTACATTGCGTACGTTCCACGTAGGTGGGGTAGCAGGAGGTGTTTCTGAAGATAGTAATGTAACTGTAAAATTCCCTGGTAAATTAGATATTGAAGATCTTAAGACAGTAAAAGGGACAGATAATGAAGGTAACGAAGTGGTTATTGTAATCTCTCGTACATCTGAAGCTAAAGTAACAGATACTAAAACAGGAATCACATTAAGTACAAATACAATTCCTTATGGTTCTCAGCTCTTTTTAGAGCCTGGAACTAAAGTAAAAGAAGGACAAGTAATTTGTAAGTGGGATCCATTTAATGGAGTTGTTATTTCAGAATTCTCTGGTAAGATCAAGTTTGAAAGTATCGAGCAAGGTATTACATACCGTGTAGAAACTGATGAGCAAACAGGTTTCCAAGAAAAAGTAATTTCAGAATCTAGGGATAAGAAAAAGATACCTACATTAATTATTGAGGATAAAGACGGAACAGCTTTACGTTCTTACAACTTACCTGTAGGTGCTCACTTAATGATAGATGATGGTGAAAAAGTAAAAGAAGGTAAGATTCTTGTGAAGATACCTCGTAAGTCTGCAAAAGCAGGAGATATTACAGGAGGTCTTCCACGTGTAACAGAATTATTTGAAGCACGTAATCCTTCTAATCCAGCAGTTGTATCAGCTATTGATGGTGTTGTTTCTTTTGGTAAGATCAAACGTGGTAATCGTGAGATTATCGTTGAGTCTAAACTAGGAGAGGTAAAGAAATACTTGGTGAAGTTATCTAATCAGATTCTTGTACAAGAAAATGATTATGTACGTGCAGGTATGCCACTTTCTGATGGTTCTGTGACACCAAACGACATCTTAAACATAAAAGGCCCATCGGCTGTACAACAATACTTAGTAAATGAAGTACAAGAAGTATATCGTTTACAAGGGGTGAAGATCAATGATAAGCACTTCGAAGTAGTGGTACGTCAGATGATGCGTAAAGTACGTATTGAGGATCCGGGAGATACTATTTTCCTAGAAAATCAATTAGTACATAAAGATGATTTTATTGAAGAGAATGATGCTATTTTCGGAATGAGAGTGGTAGAAGATGCTGGAGAATCAGAAAACCTTAAAGCAGGTCAGATTGTATCTCCACGTGAGCTTAGAGATGAAAACTCTATACTAAGAAGAGAAGATAAAAACCTTGTTGTCGCTAGAGGCGTTACCCCAGCAACAGCATCGCCAATACTTCAAGGTATTACAAGAGCATCACTTCAAACAAAATCATTTATTTCTGCAGCTTCTTTCCAAGAAACTACTAAAGTATTAAATGAAGCTGCTGTAAGCGGTAAAATAGATACGTTAGAAGGACTTAAGGAGAATGTAATTGTTGGACATAAAATACCAGCAGGAACAGGTATGCGTCGCTATGATAATATTATCGTAGGAAGCAAAGAAGATTTACAGAATATGATGGCTGAAAAGCAAGAAGTAAATTATAACTAGTCCGCTTTCAAGTAGCACAGCGACAAAGAAGTTTATGCTGAGTTCTGTCGAAGTGCGAAAGCATACTAATTCATAATAACAATCCCATCTTGCATAGTGTAAGATGGGATTTTTAATTTAGATACTTCCATAAAGCTGGAAGTTTTATATATAAAAGTAATAGCGATAGACGGGATAAGATTTCCGCCTTTGCGGAAATTCATATAAGATGGAAGACAACAAAAAAACTCAAAAGAAAAAAGGACAGATCAATATAGAACTGGATGAAGCTATCGCTCAAGGAACGTATTCTAACTTAGCTATTATTAATCACTCCGTATCAGAATTTGTAGTTGATTTTGTAAACATCATGCCAGGAACACCAAAAAGTAAAGTAAAATCCAGAATTATCCTTACGCCTCAACACGCAAAAAGATTGACCAAAGCACTAGCAGAAAACATCAAACGTTTTGAAAATGCGCACGGTGAAATTAAGGATTATGAGAAACAACCTATCCCATTAAATTTTGGACCTACAGGACAAGCATAAAAGTTCTGAAAGCGACATAACTTTTTGATACTAAATTAAAAGCCCGAAATACATAGTTATTTCAGGCTTTTGTATTTTATATGATGTCATCTTGTCATATTCTACGAAGTGGTATTTTTTTTGTCTAGTCTTTAATCAACATCTAATTATCAAAAAATAAAAATATGTCAACAGGAAAAATTAATGTGTCGGTAGAAAATATCTTCCCACTTATTAAAAAGTTCTTATATAGTGATCACGAGATATTTCTTAGAGAATTAATCTCCAATGCCACAGATGCTACTCTTAAGTTAAAGCATCTTACTAGTATAGGTGAATCTAAGGTCGAGTATGGAAATCCTATCATTGAAGTAAAAATAGATAAAGAAGGAAAAAAACTTCATGTTATAGATCAAGGTCTTGGTATGACTGCAGAAGAGGTAGAGAAGTACATTAATCAGGTGGCTTTTTCTGGAGCTGAAGAGTTCTTAAATAAATACGAAGATGGTGCAAAAGATACTGGCATCATAGGTCATTTTGGATTAGGATTCTATTCTGCATTTATGGTCGCAGAAAAAGTAGAGATCATTACAAAATCTCACAAAGACGAGCCTGCGGCACATTGGACATGTGATGGGTCTCCAGAATTTACATTGGTAGAAGCAGATAAAACAGATCGAGGATCTGAAATCATTCTTCACATCGCAGAGGACAGTACAGAGTTTCTTGAAGAAAGTCGTATTACGGAGTTGTTAACTAAGTACAACAAGTTTATGCCAGTACCCATTAAGTTTGGTACAAAAACAGAAACACTTCCAAAACCAGAAGACGCAAAAGAAGAAGATCCAGCTCCTACTCAAGAAGTAGATAATATCATTAACAATCCTACACCAGCGTGGACAAAACAACCTGCAGATCTTGAAGATGCAGACTATAAGAGTTTCTATCGTGAGTTATATCCGATGCAGTTTGAAGAGCCTCTCTTTAACATACACCTTAATGTCGATTACCCATTCAACCTTACAGGAATTTTATACTTCCCTAAGCTTGGACAAGATATGAATGCACAAAAAGACCGCATTCAGTTATACCAAAATCAGGTATTTGTAACAGATAATGTAGAAGGAATTGTACCAGATTTCTTAACAATGCTTCGTGGTGTGATTGATTCTCCAGATATTCCGTTGAATGTATCTCGTAGTTATTTACAAGCAGATGGAGCTGTAAAGAAAATCGCTGGATACATCACACGTAAGGTAGCAGATAAGTTGAAGTCTCTATTTACAAATGATCGTGAAGATTTTGAAAAGAAATGGAATGACATCAAAGTAGTGATCGAGTACGGAATGCTTTCTGAAGAAAAATTCTTTGAAAAAGCAGACAAATTTGCTTTATACCCAACCGTAGACGATACGTATTTAACTTGGGAAGAACTAGAAGCAAAAATAAAAGATACACAAACCGATAAAGATGATAAACTCGTTGTCTTATACGCAAGTGATAAGGATGCACAACACGCATACATTCAAAGAGCAAAGGACAAAGGATATGAGGTGCTTTTATTAGACTCTCCAATCGTAAGTCATTTAATCCAGAAGATTGAAACAACTAAAGAAAATGTTTCTTTTGTACGTGTCGATGGTGATCATGTAGATAACCTTATTAAGAAAGAAGATACACAAATTAGTAAACTTTCTGACGAGGAAAAAGAAGCTCTTAAGACTGTCATTACAGAGTCTATAGCAGATTCTTCGTACACTGTACAAATGGAAGCGATGGATAGTAATGCAGCACCATTTATCATTACACAACCTGAGTTTATACGTCGTATGAAAGAGATGCAACAAAGCGGTGGTGGTGGCGGTATGTTTGGTATGGGTAACATGCCAGATATGTACAATCTTGTAGTTAATGCAAACCATGAGTTGGTGTCAGAGATTTTAAATACGAAGACTGCAAAGAAAAAAGAACGTTTAATTAAGCAATCTTTTGACCTTGCTAAGCTATCTCAAAACCTTTTAAAAGGAGAAGAACTTACCAATTTTATCAACCGTTCGTATGGTATGATTAAATAAATACTCGTAAAGACGGGTATCTTATAAATATAAGATTTAAACTAAAGCCACTTTCTGTTTTTCGGAAAGTGGCTTTTTTATGCTTTCGCGAAAGCGTAAAAATTAAGAATAGCACTAGCATAGAAAAATCTATAAAATAAAAGAGTAGAAAACGACGTAACGAACCATGCTTTTTTGCGTCAAATTAGTATGTATCTTTAAACAAGATGTACAATCACTTAAATTTATACTAAATACTATGGCACTTACTCCTTCTAATATGATTGAGCTTGGTACAAAAGCTCCCGATTTCAAGCTGATAGATACGATTACAAATAACGTGTTTAGTTATCAGGATATTAAGGGAGAACTTGGTACTGTAGTGATGTTTATATGTAATCACTGCCCTTTTGTAATTCACGTAATAGATGAGATTGTACGTGTTGCCAATGATTATCGTGTTTTAGGATTTGGTTTTGTAGCGATAAGTAGCAATGATATTAGTGCGTACCCACAGGATGGACCTGCCGCTATGTGGGAAAATGCACGAAAAAATAATTTTACATTTCCGTATTTACTTGACGAGACACAAGAAGTTGCAAAAGCTTATGATGCTGCGTGCACACCTGATTTTTATCTTTTTGGAGCAGATGATCGATTGGTATATCGAGGACAACTAGACGCCTCAAGACCTGGAAATGGAATCTCCGTAAATGGTCGTGATCTGAGAGAAGCTTTGGATAATGTATTTAATAGCAGACCACAAACCATGATCCAGAAACCAAGTATAGGTTGTAGTATCAAATGGAAATAATAAATGACTTTCTTAGTTTGTAAATTAACTATTTAACGATTGGATTAAATTTTAAATAATAAATACTGTTTATATTTTGTAGGAGATTTACTTCATAAGTTGTTATTGTAGTATAAAACTACAACGATGAAAAAAACTACATTTTATTTTCTATTCTTCTTCTTATCTATTAGTCTCACGTATGGTCAACACACTTTTTCTATTGTTGCAGTAGATCCTGTTACTGGCGAAATTGGAAGTGCAGGTGCTACGTGTATTTCTGCAGAAGATGGTGCACTAGCTATAAGCGATATTGTATTGGGAGTTGGGGCGATCCATACCCAATCTTTTTATAGCCCTACAAATCAAAATAATGCAAGAACCCGAATGGAAGCTGGTGATACGCCAGAAGAAATTATGCAATGGCTTCAAGATAATGATGTGTCAAATGATCCGTCTTTTCGTCAGTATACGGCAGTTACTTTAAATAATGGAAATCCATTGAGTGCTGCTTTTACAGGACCTAATTGTTTTGAAGAATTTATTCATGCGACAGGTCCCAATTATTCAATAGCAGGGAATATATTAATATCTCAAGATGTTGTGACAGATATGGAAACTGCGTTCCTAACTACAGAAGGGAGTCTTGCAGAAAAACTGATGGCAGCATTACAAGGTGCAAAACGCCCTGGTGCTGACTCAAGATGTCTAGAATTTGGTATAAGCTCGGCATCCGCTTTTATACGTGTTGCAGATCCTTCTGATACGGATAGCTCTTACGGTAACTTATCATTAGATCTTAATGTATGGATCACTAGCGAAGTCTTTGAGCCAATTGATGAATTACAAATACTTTTTGATCAATCTCTTTCTGTAGAAGATACTTTTGCAGTTAAAGGTGTCAATATATATCCTAATCCATCAAAAGGAGAATTATATATAAAATCTGTTGTAAAAGTAAAAGAAGCTATACTTTTAAATATTATGGGACAAGAAATAGCTCGTTTTCCTATTACAGAAAATCTTACGTCTATTGATGTTTCAAAATATAGAAATGGGGTGTATTTTCTAACATTGAAAAATGACACAGGAATAACAACGACTCAAAAGGTGATTATTAAGAAATAATATTATGTAAGATTATTGCGTTTTTTTTGAGCAATTAATTTCACTATACTCTTTGAAAAAGTTCGTCCGTTTTAACACTTTATACTGTGCTATGTTTAATTTTTATTTGTAATATTAAAGGAATACTATTTAAAATCAATTCATTATGAAAAAAAAGAATCTAAAGTCATTAAGTCTTGACAAAACAGTTATTTCAAATTTAGATCAAAATCAAGTTAATGGAGGAACTGGTTCTATAATTGGACTTACTGCTATTTGGTGTCCTTCTGATACTTGTATAACCACTGTATATTCAGGTCCACTTAAGCCAAGTTGCGGTAACTGCTAGAATTTATTACTCAATTTAATTTTAATGAGCATCCATTAATGGTACAGAGTTGTTCATGACTTAATTTTCAACTATGAGCATAGATGTAATATCTAGCTTTAAAAATGATAGACACTTTTAACACTTAACCATTCACCTTCATATCAAAAAACCGTTTTTAGCAAACTAAAAACGGTTTTTTTGTACCCTTAGTTTTAGTATGTCGTTTTTTCCTTTACTTTTACTACAAAGCATTGTTTTTTGGAAATATTTGAAAATTTTAGAATTTTTGACATTATAGATATTGTCTTAGTAGCAACCTTACTTTACTATGTATATAAATTGGTAAAAGGAACTGTTGCTATTAATATATTTATAGGTATTGTAGTGATCTATCTTATATGGCAACTAACCGTGTTGTTAAAAATGGAAATGCTCAGTACAATTCTTGGGCAATTTATAGGAGTAGGAATGTTTGCTTTGATCGTTGTTTTCCAACAAGAGATTCGTAAGTTTTTATTAATGGTAGGGAGTACAAACTTAGCAAGAGGCAAAGGGGTATTTAAAAATTTCCAGTTTTCTAAAAATGATAAAATTTTAGAGATAGATGTCAATGCGATATTAGCTGCTTGTGTTAATATGGGAGAGGTACGCTCTGGAGCCCTTATTGTGATTAGAAGGGCGACAAGTCTAGAATTTGTAAAGGCAACAGGAGATGCCATGGCAATTGCTGTAAATAGACCTATTATAGAAAGTATTTTCTATAAAAATTCTACGCTACATGATGGTGCAATGATTATAGAAGACAATACAATTACGGCAACTAGAGTCATTTTACCAGTAACGCAAGAGCGTAATATTCCATTACGTTTTGGACTTAGGCACAGGGCTGCCATTGGTATTACAGAAAAAACAGATGCTCTAGCCCTAGTTGTCAGTGAAGAGTCTGGAGAGATAAGTTATATAAAGAATGGAGAATTCGTCCCCTACAAAACAATAGATGAGTTACGTGAATTAATCACATCCGATTTAAGCTAATTACATGGAAGAAGAAGTACTCCCTGAAGAAAATAAAACTCCTAAGAAACCTAAAAAGAGAAAGAAGAAAGAACAGCTTCCTACGATTTCTAATCGATGTAAAAACTGTGATGCCCCATTAAACTTAGATCAAGCTTTTTGCCCAAGTTGTGGGGCAAAAAGGATGTACAACAGATTAAATTGGAGCAACCTTACCGAAGATTTTGTAGATCGATTCTTAAATATTGAAAATAACTTTCTAAGAACCTTTTTTGCACTTTTTAATAAACCAGAAGATGTTATAGGAGGCTATATTGACGGAATGCGGAAACGCTATCTTTCAGCCTTTAGCTATTTTGCAATCTCTCTTACAATTACAGGATTATACACCTTTGTCTTTAGAAAGTGGTTTATGACTGACGATATGTTTCGTCAAGGAATAACAGCTACCGATGGTGTTGATGTAAAAGGCACTGTCGAAGCCACTAAGGAAATGATTAATTGGGTGTTTGAGTATCAATCTATTCTCACATTTGTCAATATTCCCTTTTACGCTGTGGTTTCTAAACTTGTATTCTGGAATTACAAAAAATATAATTTTATTGAACATGTAGTAATTTATCTATATGTCTATTCCCATACTCAAATTGTAGCGTCTATTTTGGGGATCTTATTTATGTGGTCTAGTGTAGCTCAGATTGTTATAAGTTCTTTATTAATGTTTGTATATGTAGGTTATACAGCATTTGTATTGATGCGCCTATTTGATCTAACAATCGAAAAAATAGTCTTAAAAACGATACTATTTATTGTTGTATTTTTAATATTGAGTATTTTGTTTTTTGGAATTGCAAGCGCATTACTTTACAAAATAGGAGTTTTTGACACTTTTATAGAAAAGATGAAAGAAGTGCAAAAAAATCAGAAAGCATTGAAAGAAGCAGCCAAGGCCGTAAAGGATAGCCTTCAAGTAGATAGTGTAAAGCAGCTTGCAAAAAGCGTCAAGGACACCTTGTTACTTTTTGGAACTTAGTTCATATAGTATCTTAACTTATCATCACTAATGGATCAAATGATATCCCTATGGGAAAAGTAGCAAAGTCAAAACAACAACTTCTTGAAGTAAGTGATACGTGTATTAATTGCAATCAACCTCTTGCATTAGATCAACGATTTTGTTCTAACTGTGGTGGGAAGCGTATTTACAACCGAATCACTTGGCGTAATCTTTTTGAAGATTTTGTAGATCGATTTTTAAATATTGAGAATGCGTTTCTAAGAACATTTCTTGCACTTTTCAAAAAACCAGAAGCTGTTATTGGTGGTTATCTAAAAGGAATGCGTAAAAAATACCTTCCTGCTTTTAGTTACTTTGCAGTAGCACTTACGGTGGCAGGAGTTTCAGCTTTTGTGATTAAAAACTGGTTTATGGAGGATATGATCCAAGCACAAACGAGTTTTTATACAGGAACTACTGCAGAAATGCAAAAAAACTTCACTTCTAAATTTTTAAAGGAATTAGTAGAATACCAATCTGTTGTATATTTTGCTATGATCCCTATTCTTGCTATATTCTCTAGAATTGTCTTTTGGAATTATAAAAAATACAATTTAGTGGAGCACTTTGTAATTTACCTCTATGGATACTCGCATATTGCTTTAATCACAACGATAATAACGTTAATGACCATATGGAATCAATCTTTATATAAAATATTTAGTTTTGTATCGATATTCATTCTTATAGGGTATATGACCTTTGTACTAAAGCGTTTATTTGAGTTAGATGCTGGGAATACTATTTTAAAATTAGGTCTCTTTTGTTTATTAATAGGTTTGATGTTCTTGGTGTTTTTTGTTTTTGTGGTGATTCTAAGCGTCGTTGCAATAAAAACAGGCACTGATACAGATATAGAATTTTTAAAATTAATGAAAGAACAAGCTGAGGCACAAAAAGCATTAAAAGAATCAACACAGGCAGTCAAAGATTCTATTAATGGCAATACTATAAAACAAACTATCCAAGTCATAAAAGATACTTTGCAGTAGGAATACGCTTCTGCCTGCCGTCAGGTAGGTTCGCGAAAGCAATAAAATATCAATGAATATACTTTCTAAAGAAGAAATCTGGTATTATACAAAAAGAGCTTTTTGGGTACTTTTTGCTTGGGTACTTATTTTTAATGTCCTATTCTTTTATGAATACTTGACATTGATGGATAATGATGCTTTAACATCAGAATATGATTTTACTATATCTTTTAAAGCAAGCCTTTTAGTCTCTATCATTGCAGGGCTTATAGGAGGAACGGTGACGCTCAATTTTATGGAGCGTAGTCTTAGAAAATATGCTTTTGGAAAGGCACTTATTGTTATTGCCATTACCTATCTTATTGTAGCACTCATTATTAGTTTGATTGGCAGTGTTTTTTATTATAGTGATTATTTAGGAAAACCTTTTCATAGTAAAGAAGTCATTGCAGCGGTTAAAGTATTTTTTGTAGGATGGTTGTTTATTAAAAATCTTATTATCTGGTTGTTTATTGTTTTGGGAACCGTAATTGTTTTTATGATCAATGAAAAGTATGGTCCTGGTGTTTTTCCAGATTACCTCAAAGGAAAGTATTTCAGTCCTAAAAGAGAACGCCGTATTTTTATGTTTGCCGATATCCGTAACGCAACAGGAATTGCTGAAGCTATAGGAGAAGAAAAATATTTTCATTTTCTCAAGGATTTTTTTGAAGATATTGCTTCAGCCATACAAAAAAGCCAAGGAGAAGTCTATCAATATGTAGGCGATGAGGTCGTTATTACCTGGAAAATGAAAAACGGACTCCGAAAAGCAAATGCCTTACAATGTTTTTATAGAATGCGAGACGCCATAAAAAAACGGGAAACCTATTATATGAAGCGGTATGGTTATGTACCTACATTTAAAGTAGGACTTCATTATGGTGCTGTGATGGTAGGTGAGCTAGGAAAAATTAAGCGTGATATTGCTTTTTCTGGAGACGTCCTCAATACTACAGCACGGATTCAAGCAAGCTGTAATGAGCACCAAGTAGATATTCTTACTTCTAGTGATTTTGCAAATATCTTATACCAATTACCAAAAGGTCTTAAAAAAGAAACCATAGGAAAAGTACATTTACGAGGAAAGTCTGAAGAGATCACACTCGTTACGTATCGAGAGGTATAAGCGTTTACTGCGTTTATGAGATCACTACTTCTGTAAATTGAGCTTCGTAAAGTGCGTGATAATGACCTCCTTCGTTTTTAAGGAGTTCTTTATGTGTGCCTTTTTCTACGATCATTCCTTTATCCATCACCATGATAAGATCTGCTTTTTTTATAGTAGCAAGGCGATGTGCAATAACAATAGAGGTACGTCCCTTAGTGATTTTACCAATAGCTTTCTGGATAAGCTGTTCACTATGTGAATCTACAGATGAGGTCGCTTCATCTAATATTAATATAGATGGATTACTTACATACGCACGTAAAAAAGCAATAAGCTGTCGCTGCCCGCTAGAAAGCATAGCTCCACGTTCTTTTACATTATAATGATACCCATCAGGAAGACTAGAGATAAATTTATGAACCCCTATTGCTTTTGCTGATGCAATAACTTCTTCTTCAGAAATGGAAGGATCATTAAGTGTAATATTATTCAAAATAGAATCTGCAAATAAGAAAACATCTTGCAGCACTACGGCAATTTCTTTTCTTAATTCGTATAATTTGATGTCTGCAATAGAAACCTCATCTATCATAATGCGACCACTATCTATCTCGTAAAAACGACTCAATAAATTAATAATAGTCGATTTTCCTGCGCCCGTAGACCCTACAATCGCAATAGTTTGTCCCGGTTCTGCAGTAAAAGAAATTCCTTTTAAAACCTCCTCATCAGAAACATAGCTAAAACGTACGTTATCAAATGTAATTTTGCCAATTACGTTTTTAAGTTCTTTGGTTCCTATATCTTTAATTTGAGAATTTTTATCTAGAATCCCAAATACGCGATTTGCAGCAACCATACCTATTTGGAGGGTGTTAAACTTATCTGCTATTTGGCGTAAGGGTGTAAATAACATTTGGATATAGCTTATAAAAGCAGTAATCACACCTAGTGTAATCGCGTCTGATTCTGCAATCTTTAACCCTCCATACCATACGACAAGTCCTATTGTGATAGAGGTACACATTTCTGCAATCGGAAAAAAGATAGAGTTATACCATACCGTTTTATTCCAAGCATCCTTATGCTTTTTATTAATCTTTCCGAACTTTTCCTGTTCAATCTTCTCACGATTAAAAATCTGTACGATTTTCATCCCTGTGACACGTTCTTGAACAAACGTATTTAGATTAGATACTTGAGTTCGTACTTCTTCAAAAGCAACTTTCATAGCACGTTGAAAAACTCTGGTAGCATATAATATGATAGGAAAAACTGCTAATACAATAAGAGTAAGTCGCCAACTCTCCCAAAACATAAATCCTAAAACAACGCCCATTTTTAATAAATCGGCAATGATCATAAACAGTCCTTGACTAAAAATACTAGAAATGGTTTCTATATCCCCTACGGCACGTGTTACTAATCTTCCTACAGCAGAAGTGTCAAAGTACTGCATCTTAAACCGAAGCATGTGCTTAAACAATTTTACACGGATATCACGTATAACCTGTTGCCCTATCCAATTAGAAAAATAAATGAATAGTAATTGAAAAACAACTTGCCCCATAAGGACTAACCCCATCAATGTGATAAAGTAAATAAGGCTTTCAGGATTTTTTTGACTAATTCCTATATCAATGGCACCCTTCATATAATAAGGGTGTAATGCTGCAAATACAGAAAGAAGAATAGCACTAATCGCAGCTACATACAATTGCCATCTATAAGGCATTGCAAATTGCAATAACCTTTTAAAGAGTTTGGTGTCAAATGCTTTTCCCTTGGTATCTTCCATTAATCTACAAATATATGTTTAGGATACCCAATATCAGTTAGGTATAATCCATGTGCAGGAGCAGATGCGCCAGCGAGACTTCTATTTTTACCTTTAATCACCTCGTGCATCCAAGAAACGGGTTTTTTTCCTTGCCCAATTTCTACTAAGGTACCAACAATAGCTCGTACCATATTACGCAAAAAACGATCTGCGGTAATGGTAAAATGATATTCGTTATCCACCAGTGACCAAGAGGCTTCTTTAATACTACAAAGATAGGTGTTGACATCTGTATTTGACTTGCTAAAACATTCAAAATCTGAATAGGTGAGTAGGATGTCTGATGCTTCTTGCATACGTTGAATGTCTAACGGAATTTTATAGTAAAAAGCACGTTCCTGCGTAAACGGATTTTTGGTGGTATGTATTCTGTAAAGATACGACCTATGTGTGGCATCAAAACGTGCATGTGCATCTTCCTTAACAGGTAGAATCGCTTGAATGGCAATACTCGGCGGTAAAAAATTATTGAGTTTATACGTGAGTTTTGTTAGGTTCGCTCCTGTCTCGCCGGCAGGCAGATTCGCGAAAGCGGAATCATTTACATCTTCAGGTATAATATCTACGTGTGCATACATCATGCGGGCGTGTACGCCTGTATCTGTCCTTCCTGCTCCCATAATGGTCGTAGGTGTACGCAACAAAGTAGACAATGCTTCTTCAATGGTTTGTTGCACAGTGACAGCATTCGGTTGGCGTTGCCATCCGTGATACGGAGTTCCGTTATAAGATAGTTGTATAAAATACCGCAAAGTGTCTTATTTTTGAGCAAATATACGCTTTCGCGAAAGCGTATAAAAAACAATTAATACGGTTATGCTACTTTTGAACTCATCACCGATTCTATTTTATAAACATACCTTTTAAAAAAGGAAATACTAATATCTTTTGAAAAAAATACTTCTTCTCAGCGATACGCATAGTTATATAGACGATCATATTTTAGGTCATGCACAATGGGCAGATGAGGTGTGGCATGCGGGCGATATCGGCGATTTAAAGGTAACCGATGCGCTTCAAAAAATGAAACCCTTACGTGCTGTTTTTGGAAATATAGACGATAGTGAAGCACGTCAAGAATTCCCATTGAATAATCGTTTTGTGTGTGAAGGTGTGGATGTCTGGATCACACATATTGGAGGCTATCCAGGTCACTATTCGCCTGCTATAAGAGATGCCATACGTGCAAATCCGCCTAAATTATTTATATGCGGGCATAGCCATATCTTAAAAGTAATGCCCGACAAAAAACTAGGCTTACTCCACATGAACCCAGGCGCGATCGGTAAGCACGGTTTTCACAAAGTACGTACGATGCTTCGTTTTACAGTAGATGCTGGTAAGATTGACAACCTAGAGGTCATTCAAGTAGATCGGTAGAGTATGTCTTAAAGGATATTACCCTCTTCGTCTTTCCAATAAAATCATCATCATCAAACTCAACATGACTCTGTCATCGTCATCCGCATCCAACTCACCTAATTTTGTAAGTTCAAATTTTCTACCAAAGAAAGAAGCTTGTTTCTTTAGTTTGATAATTGGTTTCCCATTCATATTTTCTACGATATAGGAAGGGTTAAATACATACCCTGTAAACATACCCAAGACAGGAATTTCACCTAGCAAAGAGTCGAGTACTTTGACCCATGCATTTTCCTCACTTATAGAATATTGGTGTTTTTTAGATTCATCAATGATTTGATATTGTGCTTTCCAAATAGATCGCCATCCTTTACGTACTACTTTTCCAAAGTTGGTATTTCGCTCATCGTAAAAAGAATAGGCAGTTGAGAAATCCAACCATTTATCTGCCTTGATTCTGTAATTTTCTTTTGTTCTTGATTCGTCACTAAAAATCTGAATGTCTTCTTTAAGTTTAAACATTTTTTGGCGAACGTATGCGATGGTTTTTCCACTGGCGTCTGTCGCTTTAAAATCATTGGCAAGTGTAGAGATCTTAAATTCGAAGTTGACAGGAAATTGAATGTTTTGCATGATTTTTTGTTAGGATGAATAGTACGTAGTTCTTCTACTACTTTTATACGGAACAAAGTACTAAAGTAAAATGGGAATTAATTCTTACGAGCTACAAATTTTAAAAACGTAAGTCAAGTGTTTGTGAATGCTAGCTATTTACTTCAGTTCATTTTCAAATTCAAGAATGGTTTTCCAAAACTTTTTGAGATAAGCTACTGCGATAGTTTTCTCAGAAACAATGGTTTCACATAAGAGCAATCCATTTTCAAGATTGTTACTTATTTTCGGAAATACTATTGTTTACGCTTTCGCGAAAGCGTACTAAACAAAATGAAAAGTGAAAGAAAAATGTAGAATAATTAATAGTAGCTACAATTTCAGCAACCATTCTTTAAATTCATAAAAGTTGGTAGGATGTACTCCGTGTCCGACAGGGAATTCACTCAGCGAACTTTCTATACCTAACTTGCTGAGGTATCCGGGTGTTTGACGTGCAGCATCAATAGGAATGACTTGGTCTACCGTACCATGCGAGTTATAGATATTCAGATGTGCATAGGAGGCTGCCGACTTTACATCGATAATATCTCCATTGATATAGCCACTTAACCCAATCACATTTTTTACCTTTTCTGGATAGGTAAGGGCAACAGCATAACTTAAAATTGTGCCTTGGCTAAACCCAAGTAAGGTCACATTAAAAGGATCTAGGTTATAAGCTGCAACGGCTTCTGTAATAAAAGTAGCGATCAAATCTCTGGATACGATAGCAGCTTCAGTATCTGAGGTTTTTATACCTTCTTGATCTATGGTAATCGCATACCAAGCATTTCCATACGGTTGCATAGCGATAGGTGCTCTCGCTGAAATAATAAAGTAGTGTTCAGGGAGTTCTGACGCAAAGCTAAAGAGGTCATTTTCATCACTTCCGTAGCCGTGTAATAAAAGCAATAACGGAGCTTTTCCTTCTGTTGTCTTTGTTGGTTCCTGGATGATATGTTCTAAGGAAAGTGATTTCATG
>Ga0115554_1001616_pt1 | contig 15871 bp, 11 predicted proteins | sample COGITO_mtgs_1104_3_FD_87283 | JGI IMG/M metagenome (GOLD analysis project Ga0115554, IMG submission 87283) | Pelagic marine microbial communities from North Sea - COGITO_mtgs_110404 | ecosystem: Environmental > Aquatic > Marine > Epipelagic | place: Germany:Helgoland, sampling site Kabeltonne... | reverse complement strand
AGAAGGAGAAAAAGAGGCAAAAAAAGAGGAAGAGGGAGAGCAGTTGTAGCACGTAGCACAGAATATAGAATTTAAGAAGAGTAGACACACATTTCTCAAAACACATTTCCCCAGAAAAGATCCTCTCTCTTTTAAAGTACCACACACATAAGCAGTCATAAAAAGATGGAGGCAACGCTTCCTCTGTGGATTCGTTTCCTCGCGTTTTCGCACCGCCTTCTTTTCCAGACTCTTTTGCACCCGCAGTTGGTCCTTTCCATCCTCCAATTCGTACTCGTGAGTGTCGCATTTCTGTACTTGAATCGCGCGCAGATGATGCGATACGTGGACGCAAAAGTCACCGAATGCGCGTTAGCGTTACTCGAGAAAAACGTATTCCCGGAAAGCGAAAAAGTGACTCTGAAACGAGTGAAGTTTCGGTGGAACCGAGTGGACGTTTTTGACGTACACGTCGGGAACTGCGTTTCCGAAGAGGAGGAGGATGATGATGACATCTTCGGTGCTTTGGCTGATGAAGCGGCCACGAAGGAGGAAAAAAAGGAAAAACGTGAAAACGCGGCGAAGATACAGAAGACCAAGATCCCGGAATTTTCGTCCCCGTACTTCATGCGCGTGCAACAGATTTCGTTCGAGTGTTCGTTTTTCACGCTCGTGCCGATGATGCAGTTCATGGAGGATAAAAATTTCGCGGTTGGATTTTTGAGCGCGAAAGTCGACTCGATGGTATTGAGAGGCGTGGACGTGTTCGTCGAGGAGTGGAGAGGGAGAGGGAACTTTCGGGTGTTTAAGAAAAAAGGGATAAAATCGTCGTCGGTGTCGTCGTCATCGGTAAAAGAAGCAAAAGGAGATGAAGCTGCGACGACGAAAGGGACGAATGCTACTGGGACGCGCGAGGAGGAGGAGGATTTGACGTCAAACGCGAAGAATACCAACAACAACAACGGTTTATTTTCCTATTTTCAATCTCAAGTTCAAACGCAAATCGAAGACGCGAACAAGAAGATTCAAGAGGCGGCGAATAAGACGATCGAGATTTCCGGTTCAGTTGTGAAAGAAATCGGCGCGGTGGCGACGGACGTGACGGATAAACTGACCGCGCTTGGGAGGTACGCGACGATGATAAACCGCGTGCAAGAAGATCCAATCGAGATGATGCAAAAGAGGCCATTGGTTCTAAGAGTGAAAGAGACGAGATTAATCGATTGGAACGTGAAAATATTAACGGTTTCGCAAACGTCTTTCAAGGTGAACAAGTTTGAAATGGTGGATAAAGTGTTCGTGGGCACCGGGAAGGCGTTCGGGAAACGAATCGCGCAAGGCGTGTTGCAAAGAATTATCGTCGAGTTTCAAGACGAAAGTTTGAATCTCATCACCAACGGCGTTTCAGACGGGTTCATGATGAGTAAAAAGTTCTTGGACGACGGTTTTACGACGGTGTACGACGGAGTGAAGAAAACCACGGAGAGCGGGGCAAAAATGGCCGCGAAGACTATGGAAAGCGCGCGATCCTCGTTCACGGTCAGGACCGTCGGGAGAGGAGAAGTTGACCCGCACGAGTTGACCCCGACCGGGTCGGTGACGACGACGTCCTCTCACCTAGGCGGCGACGACGACGACGTAAACGACGACGTGAGCGAAAAAGATAGTAAAGATTCCGTCAAATACGAATTGTTTCCGGATAAAGATCCGCACGAAATGCAGCAACAAAAGAGCGCCGCGTCCGCATCGGACTTGTTCGGTTTAGGGAATCTCTTTAGCACGTGCTCGCCGAGAGGAACGACGAGCGGAAGAAAAAATAAAACACCGCCACCACCATCACCACTGCCGTCGTCGTCGTCGTCTAAATCGACGACGCTCGGTAAGCCCGAGTCGCCCCCGCAATCGTAACGATGAGTATGATCCCTCCTGTAAATTAAAGTGTACCTTTACTACTACTAAAAACTATCTATTACTAGTATTCTACTCGCTATTCTTAGTATCGCTCGTAGGCACCACGCCTCTTACGCGCAAGATCTCGGCGTTGCACATTTCAACGACGGTATAGAAATCGACGTCTCGATGGCGCTCCCACAGATGTGCGGAACTACCTCTTCGCCATTCCGCGGCTGGGTACTTCGGGGACCCTATACCGTGTAAAATGCGCGCGACGGCGCGAGCGCGAAGCATACCGGCGCCACCGACTTTACCGTCTCTGCGATGCGTGAGTATTTCGCGAATGTCGGCGACGAGCATCCGCTTTTCCGTTAACACGCACTTCGGGCGTTTTGCTCCCTCGGCAACCCTGCGAACCGGCACGTCTTCTTCTCCTCCACTCGGATCTTCTTCAACTCTTTCTACCTCCTCCTCCTCCCCCTCCTCTTCGCTTGCGTTCAAGTACCACTTCAAACTTTCGCGCAATCGAGCGCCTTGCACGTCGTCTGCTTCTGCATCCGCGGCGTAATCCAACGCCGAATACAACGCATCCAGTTTACCAACGCTACCTTTCTCTACTGCATCCAAGCGCTTGGTTAAATCAAACGCTAGTTTGCGCAATTTATCCCCTTTCGGTGGATCTCGTAAAATCTCGAAACCGAGCGCTCGGTCGCGAATTTCGTATCCCGCTTCTCTATTATCTCGCAAAGCTTTCAACTGGAACGCGACGTCATCGAGAGAACAGTTGGATAGAAATGCCGCTTTGCAAATGTCAAAGATTCTCGCACCGTCCGCTTTTGGCTCCGGGCAGAGCTTCAGAATAGCATCTACGAGCGTGCTTTGCTTTGCAATCTCTTTCGGATCGCGGCCGAAGAAGCGTATTTCGCACGTAGAGCGGAAATCTGGGAGCACGCGCAGTAAATTTGAATACTCCTCGTCCAATTTTACGTCGCGAGAACCCGGAGATGTTATCGACTGCGCGTCCCGGCCCCACAATTCCAGGCACGATAACGCTGTTTCTATTGCCTCGAGTTTTACGTCAATAACTGGTGCGATGACGTCCGGTTTTATGCGCCCGAGCTTCGGTATCCAATTACCGTAAGCGTCGTAATCCGTCTTCCTTTTCTCAATATCGTCGTCCTCGTCCCTGAAGACTTCTTCACTTACCTGCTTTTTCTTCTTTTTTTGCGTCGTCTTCGGTTTCAGAACGTCGCCGTTGCCGAGAAATACAATTTCCATGAGATCTCGAATGCTCGTGACATCGCACCCGTCCGCGTGCGTCAACGACCGCGACCGTAAATAATCTTCCGGATCCAAAAAAGTCAAGCAATGCGCTTCGTTTCCGTCTCGACCGGCTCTGCCGCACTGTTGAATGTACGCTTCCGGCGACCTCGGCAACGCGTAGTTTATCACATATCGAACGTCCGGTTTATCTAAACCCATGCCAAAAGCAACCGTCGCAACAATCACGCGAACTTTGTTCTCTTGAAACTGCATTTGCGTTCTGTGGCGTTCACTTTTATCGAGACCAGCGTGATAGGGACGAGCGACCACGCCCTGAACCTTCAAGTAATTCGCAACTGATTCTGCTTCGTTTTTGAACGCAACGTACACTATTGCCGCTCCTTTCGGATGATCTTTTTGCAAGAAGTGTAAAAGCGTTGAATTTCGCGAGCACGACGGCACGCGGATAACCGATAAGGACAAGTTATCGCGAATGGCATCGTTTCTGAGCGCGTTCTCGGGGGCAATATTCAAAGTCTCGCGTAAGCTCATCTCCGTCTTCTTCGTCGCCGTCGCTGTGAGCGCTAGCACTGGGAACATTTTACCATTGTTGTTGTTGTTGTTCATCCCACTCCTCATCACTCGATTGAACAAAATCGAGCCGAGTCGATGATACGCCGGTCGAAAGTTATGCGACCATTCCGAGACGCAATGCGCCTCGTCGATGCACGCTAAACTTACTCCGTTCGGGCATTCACGCAGCGCACACAAGAACTTCTCGTTCAATAGTCTTTCCGGAGAAACGAATAAAATCGAAACGTTACCGCTTTTCACCTCCTCTAGCGTTTCCTCCGTCTTTTCGTAGGACGCGTCCGAACGTAAACACGCGCCTTTTAAAGCCGGCGGTAAACCGCGCATTTGATCGGACATTAATGCAAGTAAAGGCGAAATAACTAAAGTGATCCCAGGTAACAGCAACGCCGGAAGTTGGTACGTCAGAGACTTCCCGGCGCCCGTGGGCAACAACGCTAACGTGTTCGCGCCTCTCAAGACGCGTAAAATCACGTCTATTTGTCCAGGTTTGAACACCGGAAACCCAAATCCACGCTCTAAAACCAAGCGCAGTTTCTCTTTCAATACCGCTGTTTCGTCGTCGTCGTTGTCGTCGTCGTCGTTCGTATCGTACATACTTTGTACTCCTTTCTTCTCGGCAACGAAAGAGAGGCACTCGCGAACATCCGCGATGTATTTTTGCAAAGTGTCGTCGTTCAACTCCTCTAATCTTTTGCGTTTTTCCGCGGCCAGAGCGTCCAGCTTATTCCTTTCGATGTCGTCCTCGTCGTTGCCATCGTCGTATTTGCTTTTACTGCTATACAAATCATCGTCGCCCTCGCCGACGGAAAATTTCCCGGTTTTGCCTTTTGCGTTTCGCTCTCTCCTTTCCGCGTTGAGGTGTTTCGAGCCACCACTTCGAGCGGCGTCGCGCGTGTACACTTTTGGCGCGCGTTTAGCACTACCCGCTCTCCGTCTTGGCGCTTTGTACGTCTTGCGTCGCGAGTGTTCGCTCACGCCTCGGAATTTTGCCGTTTTCTTGGCGACGCCGACTTCTGGGAACCGCTTCGCGTGCTCCGCCCGGATTTGCGCCGCGGTTTTCTTTGGCGGTGAAAACGTCGGTGGAAGTTTTGTCGTCGTCGTCGTTTTTGCTCCTCCATTATCATCGGCTGTTTTCGATACTGTGTTGATCTTACTTCCTTCTCTCATCATTGCTGCTGAGTTTCCGTCTTCTTTTTCTATTTCTATTTCTTCTTCTTCTGCTGCCGCTGCTGCTCTTCCTACGACCGCTCTTTGTTCTTCTCGAACAACCAACTTCTTCTTCTTCCTCGGCTGGACGACGACGTCTTCTTTCAAAGCGTTCGTTAAACTGACGTTTTCCATCGCGTGCATCTCCCGTCTCTTCATTGCGCCGAATCTTTCCTTCGCTCGATTTCTCTCGTCCTCTTCGCAAAGTAAAGGCTCGTATGATGTCTTCTTCTTTTGCTTATTCGCGATGGTCGCGAACGAGGAGGACGAAGAAAAATCGCCAGCAATAATACCTTTGTTGTTATTACTTTTCATCCTCATCACTAAACTCGGCGGTGGTGCTGGTGGTACTACTAGTAACGGTTTCGTTTTCTTCTTCGCTTCTTCTTTCAAAGCGAAACGAGAAGCTTCGTCCGCGGCGGCTTCCGCGGCGTTTTTCTTCTTCTCTGCAGATGATACCACGGACGACGGCAAAGACGACGACTTTAAAAACGATGATGATTTGTTGTGCTGTTGTTGTTTTATGTGTCGTTGTTTCCTCGGCGGCGTCGCTTCGATGACTTCATCCTCCCCGTCGCTTTCGTATTCCTCCTTCTTCGCAGTGGGATGAAAATTTTCGAAATCTCCTCCTCCTTTCCCGTTGTTGTTGTTCTTCTTATTCTGAATACTCTTCGTGGTGCACGTGCTCGTCATCGATACCACGAGTTCTTTATACTCTCGGTACATCTTTCTCACGCTCTCGTTTTCCTCCACGTCTTTTCTGGTTGGTTTTCTCTCGTGCGCGCGTTCGTACGCGCGCTCCCAGATTTGAATCTCGTTTCGTTTCCGTTCCACGAGTACCGCATCATCGCGACGATGATGAGATGCATTCTCTCTCAGAATAGCAGCGGTAGCATCAGACGTCATCAAAAAAAATCGCGCAAAAGCAATAACGCAGTATATATGTGCTGCGAAATGTCTCGCGCTGCTGTTTTTAGTCGCGTTGTTATATCTGCGAAAGTCTGTTCTGTGTATTCATACGAATGAGGACTACGTAATGAAGCATTTTCTCGCACGGGGCTGCCCCTTGGAAAATTCAAAAATCTCTCCACTCTCGTCTCGAGGAGAGTAAGGAGAGAGTTTGAGCGCAAAGAAGTCGAGCAGGAGAGAAGGAGAGATACGAATCTCAGTAAAAATGAAACTGAGAGGCCAAATCACGCAGCTCGGCCTGGCTTGGCTCGACCGATTGCTCCCTCTCTTCGAAAAGATGAACAAAAACGTCGTCACGTTGTACTTCAATCCAACGCAAATGTCCCTCGTGTTACGCCCGGAAGAGACCGGAGGAGTGGACGCGCACGCGGACGTGAGCATCTTTGAGAACAACACGAATAACAACACGAACAGTGGACAACAACAAAATCAAATAATATTCGAACAAAAGTCGTACGTGTGCTCCTCCGCGGTGAAGAACCAAATCGCCTTTAAAGTGGACAGCAACGGGTTGTTACGAGTGGTGAAAGGACTGGTGAACGTGAACGCCACGGGCGCGCACGTGAAGTTACTGAGAAGAGAACATAAAAGAAGGAAAGACGATACGGAGAATAAAACGAATAATAATAATAATAAAGGAAACTTAACGCCGGTCTTGTGCTTCTCGTCCTTCGGCGGGGAGATTGATATCGTCCAAGACGTTCCGATTTACGGCCCTTTGAATCGAAAAGACGTGGAAGATATCGCCGCGGCGATCGATACCAGACGGTTCGAAGAAGTTCCGTATTGGTTGGACTTGGATTATCAGTCCGCGTCGGTGTTGAGAGAAGCGACGGAACGGTTGAAGTTTGTCAGCGCGAGAGTGGAAGTGGTGGTCGGGAGAGAAGGGGCGGTGCACATCGCGGGAGAGAAGACGGCGACGGCGAGCGCCGGGGTGGAGTTGAGAGGGGTACCGGTTGCGCCCAGGGTAGAGGTGGACGATGACCACGACGACGAGAATGAGGAGGGAGGAGAGAGGAGAAAAAGAAGAAGAGGGACGACGACTGCGAGAACTGCGCAGTTGAGGTTAGCCGAGATGCGGGCAGTCGCGGTCAGAAATAAGAATAGTACTAATCACTATTCTGTACAAACGCAGCAAAATACAAACGATACTAATGATAACAACAACAACAACAACAACAACAACGCTTCTCTTCCTCCGGTGGCGACGAGAGGCATTTTAAGCGCCAAGCAGTTAGGGAAAGGATTTCTCGGAACGATGACGAGACCAGACGTCGTTTTCTTTGGCTTTGCGGATAACGCGCGACGGTTGGAAATGGTGCACAGATTTTACAGCGCGAGACAGGTGGTCGTGGATAAAGAAACCGGCACCGCGGAGGAGTCGCAAGATAGCGTGATTGTAAGGTTTCGAATACCCGTGGAAGAAGAAGAGGACGAGATGGAAGCGGACGACGATGGAGACGACGAAGAGAACGCGACGATGGACGCGGGAGGGAGAAACGGTGAAAGAAGAGGACGACAACATCAACAACAGAGACGTTCTTTGGTGTTCGCGCCGAGAAGTCCGGCGGGGAACAATAATAATAACAACAACAATAACAACAATAACGGCGACGACGACGACGACGGTTCTTTGAACACCGAACACGCGGCCAGAGCGTTACTTGGTGTTCAGAAAAAACAACGGATACAACAACGAGGTTCCAGACGGAACGACGACGACAACGGTGATCGTGATTCCTTCTTGGACGATTGAGAAAAAGAAGAAGAAGAGAAAGAAGAAGAACGAGGACGTGAATTGTTCTTGATTAGAAAGCACTCGTAGATTTTTAGAAGAAGAAGATAAGAGAGAAAGAGAGAGACGCGCGCGCGCACGCTGTATGTACAACATTTGGGCGGATTTTTGCAACAAACGTGAAGAACGTAAAACTACTTTGTAATACTTGATGAATCAAAATACACACTGCTACTATTATTAAGCTACATTACTCTTTCTTCCCTGGCACCATGTCATCCTCCGCTCTCAAATACTCCCCGATATCCGCCTGATGAAAACACACCACCGCGCTCGGATCCGCTTTCCTGCACTCCTGCGTCGACTTGGCGCACACGCCGAACCCGAGCGGAACGTCGCTCATGCTCAAAATAACCACCCCTTGATTCGTCGGCGTGTTCTCCGTCACTCGTCCTAACCCGGATTTCAATAGATGATTCCCGTATAAAAACGACATTTCCGACGTTGGTTTCACCCACATCTTATATTTCCCGTGTTGTGCTAATAAATCTAAAGCGCCGATGGTTAAGCGAAACTTCCCGGAGTGCGTGAACTTCCCTATGTTTTGCCCTAAAGTCACCAATTGCTCGCGAGAAATATTCGTCGCTCGTTTGACGATTTCGTCTTTCACGTAATAGACTCTTTGTTTGTGCAAGCGGAAACAAAATCCAACGCCTCCTGTTTCTTCTTCGTCGTCGTCGTCGTCTGAATCGTTTCCTTTTCCTTTTCCTTTTCGTTCTCCTCCTCCGCTCGAGGCCGACGATTCGAGAACGTTTCGTAAATTCTTCCCGATAAATTTGAAGAGCTTTTCAAACACTTGCGCGACTTCAGACTCCTCCAAAGGACGCATTATTACGTGTGCGCGTGTATAAACCGACACTTTTGCTCCTCGGTGAGAAGAGAACGAGTTAAAACGATGTTTGATGAGAGCGCAATAAAGACACAAGAATGAAGCATTTTTGGCGGCTCCAGAGGGAAAAAAGACAAATTTTTCCTCATTAGTAGAGTAGTAGTATAAAGAAGATTAAATGACATCGGGGGCATCGAATTCAATGTCTGGCCTCGCCGGCGGGCGAATTACCGTCTCCGCCGGCGCGAACACTTTAGGGCAACACTCGCAAGAGAAAAACGCGGACGCGACCATGTACGTCGGGAATTTGGATCCGCAAATGGATGAGCAACTCCTTTGGGAACTCTTCGTCCAATGCGGACCGGTGGCGTCGGTGTACGTGCCGAAAGACCGAGTGACGTCCTCGCACCAAGGGTACGCGTTCGTGGAAATGAAACGAGAGGAAGATTGCGAATACTGCGTGAAAATATTGAACATGATTAAAGTGTTCGGGAAACCGATTCGAGTGAACAAAGCGTCGCAAGATGGAGGGAAAGGAGGAGGAGATGTCGGCGTCGGCGCGAACGTGTTCGTGGGGAATTTAGATGCGGAAATCGACGAGAAGATGTTGTACGATACGTTTAGCGCGTTCGGGTCGGTGATTACGGCACCGAAAGTGCAACGAGATCCGGAGAGTGGAGAGAGCAGAGGGTTTGGATTCGTGCAGTTTGATTCGTTCGAAGCGAGCGATCGCGCGATTGAAGCCATGCACGGACAGTTTTTAGCCGGGAAACAGATTACGGTCGTGTACGCGTATAAGAAAGATACGAACGGAGAGAGGCACGGGAGTCAAGCGGAACGGTTGTTAGCGCAAGCTGGGATGCAGAATAATGGCGGGTACGGGGGGAGACAGTTGAGACCGCACGCGATGTTTTCAGACGGGAGCGCGACCGGAATGAGCGGGTTCGCCGGGATGGGCGTCGTCGGAGGCGGGATACCGGGGGGGATGCCGGGGGGGATGCCGCCTCCACCACCTCCAGGGATGATGATGATGGGTGGTGGGATGCCAGGAATGCCACCACCGCCGCCGCCGCCTGGGATGATGATGGGCATGAACGCGGCGCCGATGGCGATGATAAATCAAATGCACGGAGGGATGCATCCGCCGCCGCCGCCGCCGCCGCCGCCGTAGTGAGAAGAGAGCATATATATTAGAGTAGTAGTACACACGTAGACTTTGAAATTGTATCATATTATATAGAAGAAAATATACACATCATCATCATCGCAACTAACAAAAATCAATTTATTATTCTCGTTCTCGCGAAAACAAAAACAGACCAAACGCGAGGCCAAAAACAAACGACACCGCCGTCACGATCGTCGGCATTCTCGCCACCGCCGTCGTCGTCGTCATCGCTCCCACTCCTCCGCCGTGTTGTTGTCCCACTACTACGCTGCTACTAATGTTATTACCGTTGTTGTTCGGCGCTAAATTTTTCATCCCCGTCGTCCTCGATTGGTGTTGTTGTCGTTGCCGTCCTCCTAATCCTCCTCCTCGCCGTCGTCCGGGTACGACCAGTCGTTGTCCCGGAAGCACGTACTCGAAGCCGCCCAATGTCTTCGCGTTTGCCGCCTGTTGTTGTTAATTAAAGAGAGAGAGAGAGAGAGAGAGAGAGAGAGAGAGAGAGAAAGTCAGATTGGAGAGAAGTCACATTTTATTCTTCTCAATACTACTCGTCGCATATTTTTGAATTAAAAATTCAAAAACAAAACTGATGCACGATTTGCGTTTACTACTACTACGACTACGACTGCAAAAACTGCTACGATTACTCACGATCAAATCTCTCGGGTCCACGTCGTAGGCAATCGCCACGCCGTAGAGCGAATCTCCCGGGGCGACCGTGTGCACGACTTTTTCAACATCATCATCATCATCATCATCGCGGGGAAAAGAATTTGCCGCAACACCTCTCGCACCAGAAGCGGAGGAGGAGGAGAAAGATGTTTCGTATCTGTTCTCTCTGCTCGCGCTGCTGTTCACGTAAACGCCTCTGCTTTTACTTTTCCTTCTTCTTCTCAGAGGTCGCGAAGGTGAGGGCAGTGTCGACGATGACGACGATAAAGAAGTCCTTAACATCATCATCGTTTCCTCTTTAAATTGTAACGAATCGGATCCCCAAAAATCTCCATTAAAAACCAATAAACGAATACTACTTAAAGATGTCAGGCGTCACGGCTCTGCGCAGACTCGCGCAACGGTCTCTCCGAACCACAAACGCAACTTCTTTCAAACAACACGCGCAACAGCAGAGGAGACTTTTTGCGTCCGATCCAAACGCTCCACCGAAAGTGAATTACCCGTGGCAAGATCCCACGAACCCGGGGAACTGGAAGGAGGAACATCTGGTGTTTGTGATTTTAGGCGGGTGGGGCGTGGTTATCGTGGGCGGTAAAGCGGCGTTGAGTTAAAAGAATTATAAGTTCTGTTTGTTGTGTAATACACACACGAAACGCGTAATCATCATCATCATCATCATCATCATCTGTTCGTATTATCTCTCTCGTGTTGTTTATTCGCGCACCTCTTTACCATTCGTCACAACTTACGTAAGTCACAAACTTTTGTCGATTGCGCTCTCTTTCACCCTCTTTGATGTCATCCTCGATATCATCGTCATCAGCGGAGCAATCATCGTCGGCATCATCAAAACGACACGTAAAAGAACCGAACTGGAATAACCTGTGGCCAATCGCGCTCGCGCCGGTGATTCCAGTCGTCGGCATCGCTTTAAAGAAACACAAACAGATTCGTTTCCCCGCGACGTTTGGCATCGCCGGGGTGATATTAGTCTGGTCGCACGCGGCTGCGTTAGGGTCAAGCAGCGGGACTAAGTAGTGGTATATATGATGTTCAGTTGTTCTTTATCCTCGAGCGCGTCGTTTTACGGGCAGCCTTTAGCGACGACGACGACGAGGTTGAGAAGAAAGAGGAGGAGTGCTTACGAAAACAAAGATATGAAAGGAGTAGTCTTTGCGAAGAAGCGAGAAGAGAAGGACAAAAACTACCCAAACTTATACACGCCGCAAGATGGAGAACTCGCGGAACGGAAAGCCGCGCGAACGATGAAACGGTTGTTCACGTACGTTTCGATTCGAGTAGTGCAAGCGCACTTGGAAGGCCAAGGGAACGACGGCGGATTCGCCCCTCAGGTCACGGGGTACGACGGGAAAGTTCAATGTCCGGATTATAACGATTTGAGGAACGCAATGGAAGGTATCGACTTAGGCGATGGGGACAGCTGGGTCAGAGAGTTTGGTAAGGTAAATCCGGCGGTGACTTTGCGGATTTTAGAAGCGAGGAAAGCGTATTGCGAAGAGTTTGATTACGAAATGTTGGAGTCGTTCGTGGACGACGATATCGTGAAAGCGAACACGGAATTGATGACGGAGATTATGAACAGATCGTTCGAGAAAGAGGAAGAAGAAGAAGAAGAAGAAGAAAAGGCTTGATAACTTTGTTCTTCGGTGTGGTGTATTGTTGTAATATATAATAGATGATTTATGACTCTCGTAAAATTTTCAACGCGCAACTTTTATTTACAACGCGTGATAGATATGTAATATGTTCGGTCGTGATGATTGCTTCTTAACTTTTGTTTTTTAACGTCTTCGACTCGGCGTTCGTCTCGCCGGCGTCGGGGTTGCTTTCTTCTTTGCCGGAGCGGCGCTCGAACCACCAATCTTCGGTAAACTCGGCATCATCTTCAACACTTTCTTCGGCACTTGTAACGCCAAGCAGTACAAGACAGACATTGTGGAAAAATAAGCCAAAACCGGAGGCGGTACCATCGGCCCACCAGCAACTGGCGGAGAATAAATCAGCGCGAGTAACGCACCCGCCATCATCATCAGGTTGATTTTGATCACCATCTTTTGCACGGTCACCGCTTTACTCGCGCACATCCAACTGATTGCACTCACGTACCAATTTTTCACGAAATCGACGTACGTGATGTGCATTAACAATTGGGCGATTGGACCTTTCATTTGCGCGGATTTCACCGCGCCGTCGGAAATAAGTTCGAGAAATCCACCCGCGCCAGAGATTATAACAGGTAAGGAGAACAAGATCGAAATTATCGCGTGCGCTTTTAACGCGTTCGAAGGCGTCACCGATGGGATCATAGATGAGAGTGCCATATTTGTTAATTAATTTGATAAAAGTGATGATCTTTCCCCTACTAAACTGTATGAAATCGCGCATTGAATCCCCACTCGTCCTTTTTCTTTTTCCTCCTACAAATTCGCTCTAAAAAAAAATCTATCATCATCATCTCGTGCTACTCGTAACTAAAAAAATGTTCAATCTATTTAAGAATGACTCTCGTGCGTACACATTGGCCCTTTCGCGACCGTTTCCAACGCAGTCGGCACGCCAAAGCCAAACTCGCAGGTGCATTTCAAATTTTGTTCCTCTTTTTTGTTTATGTGTTCGATTACACCCAAGTGTACTTTCCCCGAAGCGCGCATCGAGGTGTCCATCTCGCCGCAGTGTCTCTTGACGACTTGCGGTTCGTACGGTTCGTTCGGGCGTCGACCGGACCGTGGCGCGTTTGAGGCGAGCCAAGGCTCGGTGAAGCAGTAGTATTGGTAGTGACTCAAAGCGCCTTGGACGGATGCGTCGAAATCGTGGTTCTCTTCTTTACCGTGGAAGCCGCAAAAAACGCCTTCTTCGGCCAAATAGTCGAACTCGAGGACGGCGTGGGAGCTGAAGGGTTTCAACGCTTCTTCGGCCATCGCGGCGGTGAAGCCGAACGGGAGTTGAACGTCCGAAGATGACGATGAAGAAGATGAAGATTTGCCTTCTTCTTCTCCTATATCGAACGAATTCGTCGTCGTCGTCTTTTCTCCTCCTGCTCCATCGCCTTCTAAAACCAACTGCGAATTTCTCCTCCTCTCTACATTCACGCGAATGATATCGTTCCTGACGCTATCCGGAACTCTCGAATCCGCTAAGAAGCCAGGCTCTCTGAACTTCAAACCGCTTCGAAACCAGCTGGGTAAATCGTATATGTGGTCCATGGGACACGAGTACGGCAGGACGAATTTCTCCGCGCCGGGCGCTCGGCACGCGTTCAAATTGTTCCAAATCTTGTCGCAATAACACCTCGGTTCCGGTAAAATAATCGTTCTGTTTAGAAGCTTCCCAAGCGCCAATAAGTTTCGCACGGTTTCTCGTCGCACTTTATCTTCCGCGAAGTGTCTTTCGATGGCCACTCTGTAATCGCCGTTCCCGTAACCGACCGTTTTCATTTTCGCGCCGCCTGGGCCGTTCGCGTGTTTCACCTGCGCAAAGACGTCCGGGACGACTAAATATTTCGTGTGCGCGTCTTCGTAATACTCTCGATCGTCTGCGGTCCATATCCCAGCCTGTCGCATGCGCTCTCTCTTTCCCCAGGCGTATTGCCCGTCGTCTCCGTATTGGTACGTCGTGTGCACCGCGTACGGTTCTCCATCCTCAGGAAATTGCTTGTGATGCCATTGGACGAAATACGAGTGCCCGTTCCCGAAGAGCCAATTCGGCAAGACGCCTAATTTTACCGTAGCGTTCGCGGCGTAATACACCATCCTGAAACCTTCCTTCCCTCTGTCCGCCATATCTTTCAATTTAATCGCATTTTCTAACGCGTGGCCTCTCACGCCTTCGTGCATTAACAAATTAAACGCCGGTTGGTCTCTCATCCACGCAATCGTCGACGTCGCGACTTTGGTTTTCCACGCTTGTAAAAAATTCTTCGATTCCTCCGTCGCTCGTATGTGTAGTATACCGGTGTTGAAATTCACGTGCGCGCACTTGTTCGAATCGTCTTTGTCTCCAGGAACGTCTATGCAATCTGTGCTGACTAAAATATCCGCTTTCCCGTACGTGCCTTTGTTGAAATACGCCCTCGGGTCTCTCATCCACGCCACGTCCGCGTCCGATAAAATAGGATTCAAGTTCATATCCAACAAGTCCTGCACAAACTTTGTCTTCACCGTTCCCATCTTCTTAAACGCTGCGCTTCCCGCGGTAATAAACTGTACTCCTCTGTTGGCTAAAACCGAATTCCCAGTCAGTAACATCGACGGTACGTTCCAACTCTTCAAATCCTCCAACATCTTCTCGTCCAAAGCGCCGACAAAGTGCGGCTCTAATTTCAACCGTCTCGCCGCGTTGACCCAATTTTTCGCGAAATCTCTCACCGAGTGCGTCGCAAACGTGACGAATATCGCATCCCCGGGTTTCGCGTGCGACAACTCCGGCGGTATAGCGCCTTCATAAATCTTCCTCTCTAACTCTTTCTTCGCCTCTTCCGTCAGCGCTTTCGTTTGCTGCGCCCACATGTCTTTCATCCATTGCGGGTGATTGCTATCCGAGCGAACCTCTTGCGCGTTGAGAGGAATGTTCGACTGGTCCGGTTTAGGAAGAATCGTATATTTTTTCTCGTATTCGTCTCGTTCTTCTTTCTCTTTTCCTTCTTCCGGCTGCTGCTGCCGCTCAACGCTGGGTGGCGGAGACAAAGTCTTTTCGGCGAGAGGAGGAGGTAAAGGAGGAGGCGGCATCATCATCATCATCATCATCGGTTCCGGTGGTATCGGTGGAGACGGATCCACCGGTTCCTCGTCCGAACTCTCGAACGCTTCTCGGTCTTCGTTTTCGTTTACTAATCGTTTTTCCCCGTGCCCTCCCGAAGAAGAAGAAGAAGACAAAGAAGAAGAATCATCCCGTTGGTGTTGTTCGTGTTGGTGTTGTCTCATCTGCATCTGCGCTTCGCTTTGGTGATGATGAGAAAAACGATGATTTCTCCACACCGCGTAGGAGGTAAAAACAACCAGAAAAACGAACGCGTCCTTCATTTTGAAAAGTCCTCCTCCTTTTCTTCCTTTTCTCCACGAGCTCATCCTTCTATTTCTCTTTTAAAATGCGATGATGATGAGAGAGCTTTGTTGTGTGCGTCTGTGTATCTCTTCTTTGCCGTCGTCGTGTCAAAACATGATGAATGTGTTTTTTTGTGATGTCTTTTCTCAACAAAAAAGAGTATCAAAAGTTAAGGTGGACAACTTTAGAGGGCAAGTTTGATTTGATTCGTGTCTTTGATGAAAATACAATGTGTGTGTGTATGTAAACGTAGGACTATAAAAGAGCTAATAATGGTGTTGAGTACGCTTGTGGTATCTCAAACTAGAAGCGTGACGATACCTCTTCTCGCACACATCGCATGCGTACGGTTTCTCGTTCGTGTGAGTACGCTCGTGCTTTTTCAAATTACCAGAATCACTAAAACGCTTCTCACATACATCACATTCGTACGGTTTCT
>Ga0115554_1001608_pt1 | contig 15908 bp, 8 predicted proteins | sample COGITO_mtgs_1104_3_FD_87283 | JGI IMG/M metagenome (GOLD analysis project Ga0115554, IMG submission 87283) | Pelagic marine microbial communities from North Sea - COGITO_mtgs_110404 | ecosystem: Environmental > Aquatic > Marine > Epipelagic | place: Germany:Helgoland, sampling site Kabeltonne... | reverse complement strand
CTTTATTGTTTGCCTCCCCCCCCTTTTCCCCTCCCCTCTTTATTTTTTTTTTATTTTCGTTTTTTTAGGAACCCTTTGCAACCTCCCCCCCTTTTTTTTTTTGTCCCCCCCCCCCCCCCCCCCATTTGTTCATGTCTCGTTTTGTGAAGCTGCCAAACGGAAAATGGGGTGCTGCGCCAGGAACAACCATGAATCCAGCTTCTACCGACAACAGCGGTTCAACATCAGATTCACTTGGATCTGTCTTCACGGCAGTAAAGGACCCAACTGCAAGTACTCGCTACGCTCGGAGTAAGTCCGGTCACTGGGGACAACAACAACAACAACAACAACAACAACAACAACAACAACAACAACAACAACAACGAAAAATCTTAACTACCTCAAGTACAGCTGAAGGTGGCTCTGACGATGAGGATGAGGATGAGGATCTCAGAGAAAGGGGGAGCAGCTTTGGAAGAAGACAAAGCTTCGGAAGTCCTGAGAAGGTCGCGCAGAATATCACGGCGAAAAGCAAAAAGGGGGAGGACGGGAAGTGGATTATAAGCCCCTCCGCAAATATGACCACCACCAAGACAGTTGTTGGAGAAGGTTCCAAAAAAAACGCGCAGTTCTCCTTTGTACAAAATACTGTTACGATAGATAAAGACGCGACACCAGTCTCGAAGTTCAGGCGGGACTCCAAAGGTCACTGGCAGTCTCCCAGCTTCAAAAAGAAATCAGGAGAGGACAAGCCTCCCACCATGGAAAAGTTCCTGGAAGTAAATGCTCCTTCAACTTCTTCTGGCTTTGTGAAGGATGAGACAGGAAATTGGATCCGGCCGAATGAAAAGGAGAGAATTGAAAATATTGATGGGGGTGATTCTCGTTCATCACTCGGAGGCTTCGGGTCTCCCGAAGCCGTTGCAGGTAACACCGATATCCACCTAGCATCTGAAAAGAGCAGGAAAAATTCCCAGGGGCACTGGGTCGTGAAGCCAGCAGCTGGAATTTCATTTGATGGGGATGATTCTCGTTCATCACTCGGAGGCTTCGGGTCTCCCGAAGCCGTTGCAGGTAACACCGATATCCATCGTGCATCTGAAAAGAGCAGGAAGAATTCCCAGGGGCACTGGGTCGTAAAGCCTATGGGTATACCAGCAAATCGTAAACCAAGTGTGCCACCTCCGCTCTCGACACCTCCGTCATCAATGCTCCCACCGGCCGCACCACCAACAGAATCGCATAGTGGTGTGAGAAAAGGTGCACAAGTGAAAGAAGAGGTGTCTCGGAACATGTCGGATAAGGTTGGAACGGTGAATCTGAAAAATATTCACGAGCCAAAGTGGAAACCGGCGACACAACCGCGGCCTAAGCTTGTGATTAAACGCCTGAAGAAGTGAACTACCATGATGACACTACTATCTCGGCGGCGTTGGCGGAGTTTGAAGTGATTACCTTGGTATACAGAGTTGTAAAGTGGACGATGTTGTGTTGTAAGCTCTTACAAGAATAGAACAGTAGCGTGCTTGTGGAAATGGCTCTCCAAAAAAAAAATCTCGGTTTCGTTTTTCGTCATTATTACGTACGTTCCTGCCTCAAAGGGCATCCCCCGCGAGTTTGAATACGGGAAAGTCGAGTCCCTCGGTCCCATCGTCCTCCTCAATTCCCTGTCCATCATTGGCCGTCATCCCCCAGTCAACCCCCTCCTCCCTCTCCCACGCCTCTTGAAATATCTTAAGTATTTCGCTCTTTGCATCCTCGACGCCGATGACCTCGTTCGCGAATCCGATCCTAAAGACGTCCGTCCTCATATCCCCCACGTTCCCCGGCTTGTCGCAGGCCACGCGCAGGTCCACGCCGAGCCTGTCCACGCTCACCATCTCGACGCTCCGGACGTTTGTTAGGCCCAGAATCTCACGAGCGACCCGCTGGAGATCCTGGACGTTGTTCCTGTTCACGCCCCCAGTTATCGTCAGCGATATTGAAGCCACAAGATCAGAGGAGGCAGCCATGTAGGAGGGGACATCGATCCAAGTGGACGAAACTCCGAACCCTCCGACGTAGTATATCGTCAGCGGGGTGAGCCTTAGGAAGTAAAACTTGGAAGATTCCATGACCCGTTCTGACCAGGGCATCTTCGAACCGAATTTTATCTTGATACCCCTTAATTCCTCTTCATTAATAATTTTTTCAATTCGTCCCGTTACAGTGCAACGCGCGCTACCCTGCCCCCCACCTCCAATACCCTGCGCGCCACCCTGCCTCTTGTGCTGATTGGATGCGTTCGAGCCTCCCCCCGGCTCCGCCCCGGTAACGAACACAGAAACCAGCCCCGAACCCGTCCCATCCTGATCCCTCTCTTCAATATTCACGCTCCCCACGCTCCCCCCTCCCACCAACATGCATACTCTCCCCTCGTCGTCGAGCACGTAATTCGCGTGCGTGCCAAATGGGGCGTTCTTTATCGATGGGTTCGTTGACAACGTGCACAACGTGCAGGCTTCGGAATAGGCAAGGAGGGTCTTGGTCAGCTCCGAGGAGGTCAGCTTGTGGGGGGTGGGGATGGTGGGGGAAGGGGGGGAAGCGGCGGTCGTCGCCTGTGGGCTGCTTTCCAATGCACTCCTAGATTTCTGGAAATCTTTTGGGAACCTGCGGGGAAATGCAGAGGACAGCAGACCGGAGGAAGGTGTCAATGAAGCGGATGAAGAAGACCATGAAAAAGGCCTGAACACAAATGAGTCAGCCTCACTCGCAATAGCGATAATGGTGGTCAGAGTGGCTAGCATTCCTGATGGTGACATCTTTGACGGAAAGGAACAAGGGGCGACGACTCGGAAGAATATCAGGGAGGGATAGTATGGGGGGATAAATTGGGTGGGGGGCGAGGTTGCTCCAGGGCTGAGTGCTTGATGAGGACGTAAAATTCAGAATTTTTACGGACTACTGGTGCGTCAAATTTTCCAAATTTTCTTCTCAGGGTGGTTTATTTCGAAAGAAGAACGTTTTCATGGATGTGCGAGGACTACGATGAAAACAGAAATTGGATGTGCAATGTTGAGCGTTGCCGCATTTGTTTGAACTGCGTGTTTTCACTCTTCGTCAAATCCAGTTCAAGCAAAATCTGACTCTGCTCGTCGAATATAACCAAAACATTTACCAGCGGTCCTTCTGAAAATTGCAAAATTTGGCGGGGTCTCTTTTCCCTCCCTCTCCTCTCCTGCACTCCCGGTCATTTGAAGCGATATTTCTTCTACGTACCCTCAAAAGGTCATAATGGCAGCAGTGGAGTCAGCTACAGTCCATCCACCAGTGAATTCACCCTTGGTTGCGTGCTCTCCGGCCATGGGATCTGCACCTCTGCCCTCCCGCCATCCCACCCCGGGTGTCGACGGTGCGAACCCCGCTGACGAGCGGGGTGGGGAACGGGAAGCCGAGGGCGTCGAGTTGAGGCAGGGGCAGGGGCAGGGGCAGGGGCAGGGGCAGGGGCAGGGGCAGAGGCAGGGGCAGAGGCAGAGGCAGAGGCATCGTCCGAAGGTTAATTATGCGGATGTCGTGAATGAGAGGATTGATGAGCGGCCGGGGGATAAGCTGTATACCGTCGCCGTCGGGGGGGATAAGGAGAATAAGAAGCAGGGGAGCGGAAGGAAGAGGAAGAGGAAGGGGGAGGGGGGTCAGGAGGGCGTTCAGATTAGGGGAGAGAGGGAGAATGAGATCTGGGTAGGAGAGGCGGCGGGAGTCGATTTTGCGAATGGAAATGGCAACGGTTTTGAAATGGAGGTTGAGTTGGGAGTTGGTTCGGGGGCGGATATAAAATTGGGCGGTGCCGAGGGTGTCGAGGTCGTAAAAGGACGAGGTCGGGGGAGAGGAAAGGCGGGGGAGAGAGATAAAGAGAAAGAGAAAATGGAAGGGGGTAAGGAACCCAAGAAGGGGAAAAGAGGTGGATCTAGACGCAAGGCAGGCAGGCCTAAGGGCAATGCAAAGAAAGCTTCACCTAAAAGCACAACGACGACGACATCACTTGATGAGACAACGGCAACAACTGAAACGACTGCGACTGCGACTGCGACTGCGACTGCGACTGTGGCAGCATCCACCACCAACACAACTACCAATACAACAACTACAGCAACTACAGCAACTATAGCAACTACAGCAAGGACAGCAACTACAGCAACTATAGCAACTACAGCAAGGACAGCAAGGACAGCAACTGCAGCAACACAATCATTGGCGAATATCCTATCACCCGAGGCCCGCAAATCCCTCCGGCTCGCGATCCAGGGCATCGTGACCACTCTCGGCCTCAGCCCCATGACGTACCCCCCGTCCCTCTGCGACCGGGTGACCCGCCGTTGCCCCCTTTCCCCCTGCCTGTTCTCCGCGGCGGCCGGGGCCGGGGCAACCGCCACCGCCAAACCGCTCTCCGACATCAGCGACGTGAGGGAGAGAGGATTCTGGGCCGTCGTGTGGCCGGAGATGGTCGAGGCGGACGGCTGGAGGGAGGAGGAGTACAAGCCTAATACGAATGTGAATACGAATGCGAATGCGAATGCGAATATGAATTTGAATACGAACACAAACACGAACACGAACACAAACACGAACACGAACACAAACACGAACATGAACACGAACATGAACACAAACACAAACACAAACACAAATACATCCGGCACGAATCACACTAGTGTTCATGCTTCGGGTTTTATTTCCTCCTTGGACAACGACTCTGCCAAAGAAATCGGTAACAGTAACGGTAACGGTAACTGTAACGGTTCCTCCCTTGACTCCTCTTCCTCTCCCTCCTCCTTTCAGCCCTCCTCCTCCCTTCCCCTAGGTCAATTTTCCAGCACCTTACCCCCCAATAGCTTCGTTCCTTTGTTCATCCCCCCCCTCGGGCGCTCCCCGAATCGCTCCCGCGCCGCCCCGGGTTCCCTCACCCCCTTCTCCGACTACTTCAACAGCTGGGAGGCCGTGCTGCAGATCGGCCTGAGGACGAGGGGGGGGAGGTGTAGGCAGAGGTGGGAGAATGTTTGCAGGGTACTTGGGGATGATAGGAATGGGGGGTTGGGGATAGGGAAGGTGGATGGGTATTTTGGGGGCGAAGGCGAAGGCGAAGGTGAAGGCGAAGGCGAAGGCGAAGGCAAGGGGTATTTTGAAAGGGAGCAGAGGTTGACGGATGGGAGGACTGTCGTCGGTTGTGTCTTTGGTTTCGGAGAGTCCTCTTTCGTCGGAAACGGTGGGAATTCAATGGGAGGAGGTGAAGATATTGACGACAGCGAGGAGGCCAAACTAAGGCGCTCAGAAGACAGCTGGAAGTACAGCGGAAGGGTAAAGTACTTGAAGAAAGTCTCCCGCGTCGGCAGGAACTATCAGGCCAATTCTATTCCTAAGGTCGCGGAGGATTATTCCATCGACCACTCCGAGCTGTATGAGCATGTCCCCACCGAGAAAGTCACTATCCCTGTACCAGCGCAGATCGACGGGGTAGTCTTCCACAGGTTGATGCTCGAGACCCAGAAAGATTTCCTCAAGACCCTCGCCCAGCTCCCCCCCAGCGTTACCATGGGCGACGTCTACCGCTACTACCTCGGCACCTACAAGCACTCCCCGTCGTACGCGGAGCTAAAGTCGTCGATCGCGCTCTCCCGGATAGCGGACATGGCGGACACGAAGAACTACAACACGTGCGCGATGTGCGACGACGGGGGGGACTTGCTGTGCTGCGATAAGTGCAGCCTCGCGTTCCATTTGAGGTGCTGCGATCCCCCGCTCATGGAGGAGCCCAAGGGGGAGGTTTGGGAGTGCGAGGTCTGCACGGAGGTCAATTACGACAAGGTTTTGAAGCGCCTCGGTGAAGAGGAACGGGGAGGTGACATAGAGGAGAAAGTCAAAAAGGCAGAATTGCAGATAGGGGAGATTGTCGCTGACTACCTGGTCAAGGAGAAGAACTCAAAATCGAAATAATTATAATAAAACGGGAGAATGTGCATGTTTGGGTTAGGGCAAGTCCTTTATAGCATTATTAGTACAAAAATTCAACATAACTCTTTAAAACTTGGCCGCCAAAATGTTTGCGAAGGGGTTGGAAACCTCACTCATACTGCCCCTCCTCACGTTCTCCATGCTGATCCTGTTGAGTTTTATCTCGTCGATCATCGTAATATTGTCGTCAATTTTTTTCCGCATCTCTTCCATTTTCTTCTCCATTTGTTCGATTTCTGTACGCATCTCGTGGTTCTCTTGAGTCAAGAATTCCTCTTTCGTCACTTTTTTCTCCTCTTTTTTGCCCTCGTCACCGAAGCGTATCTTCTTGCTCCTTTTGCTCATACCGTCTATTTCCTTGACCTCTTGGTTCAGTTTTTCGTACACTTCCTTGATTGCGTCTGGATCAATGTCGCTTCCGCTGTCGTAACCATTATCGGTCTGGTTAGGACCACCCAAGTTCTTGCTGCTATTTTTCCTTTTGAGCTTGTAAGCAGCAGTCATCTCTTCCATGAGTTTCATCTTCGCCCGGAGCTTCTCTTGAGCATCCTGACTCTCCTTTTCTGCCTTGAGTAGCTGCTCTCCCACGTCCTTCGTTTTGCCTATTTCGCTGAGAATCATTTCAAAGGTAGGGCGATCATTGGCTTCATTCTGCAGGCACTTGTCGATTAGATCGCGGATGTCCTTGGGCACGTCACAGTCGTCCGGGATGAGCGGTTTCAGCTGTCCCGTCTGCAACTTTGTCAGAAGCCGGTTCCTACTCTTGTTAAAGCGTGCGTTGGGATTCTCCTTGACCAAAGCTTTCTCCAGGAGCTTCTGGATATTTCCCACCTGGCACATTTCTACCAGACACATCCCGTAGCTAAATACGTCGCAGGGCTTGTCGTACCTCTCTCCCCTGTACACTTCCGGCGCCATGAAGAATGCAGTCCCTACGACGGTCATCGTGGCGTCGTTGTTGACTATTCTACTCTCCCCAAAATCCGCAATCTTGACAAGATGGGTTTCCGTCAAAAGCACATTCTCGGGCTTGAGGTCTCGATGAATGACACCTTCTTTATAGCTCTCCGTCGTAGAGTCGAAGAATACGCACGTATGAAGGTAATTCATCCCCCGGCAAACTCCGATGCAGAAATCCAGCTTATGATCCGTCCATGTAAGATCCATGCGCTGACCCAAAATGTCCTTCAAGCTGCCCCCACTGACGTACTCCATTATGCAGCAGATCATCGTCTCGCTCCAGACCGCTCCAATTAGCATAACGATATTCTCGTGCTTCAACTCTTTCATAAACAAGCACTCTTGGCGGAAACGCGCGAGGTTGTCGTGAAGCTCATCGACCTCCACGTCGGTTCTCATCTGCTTAACCGCGACCTCGTGTCCCCTGTACTTCCCTAGAAGGACCTTCCCAAACCCTCCCTGGCCCAGCACGCCGCTATCTTTGGACTCTGGGATTTGTAGATCGTGCTCGTCTATAAGTACGGCAGAGAGATCGGTATCCTCTTCAATGAGGGATTTCTCAGCGGCTGATCTTATTGTGTTCACGGACTCACCGCTGGCAGCCTCTACCATATTCTCGAAGTCTATTCCCTTCTCTGCAGTGTTGATCAGATCATCGAAAAAGGTTGCATACCGAAGTTTGTTGTTGCTTAGTTTAATTGTGAGCTCGCTGGGATACAACTCAAGTTTCCGCGGCTCGATCAGATCGAAGATCGCAGCGACATTAGGGTTGAATCGCCGCTTGTACAAGTCGCAGTAGAGGCCCAGCATGGGCAGAAAAAGGTCTTCCTTATCACATCGTTCAGTGGGGTTCCCCTCTACAGCGTGATTGCGCTTGCAGCAAGTAAACTCTCCGCCGAAGACGTTACAAAGGTCCGCCTTGCTTAAAAAATCGGCATATTCCTCATGAGGTAGTTTCTTTATGTCTGCCTCGTTCCTGTCGGTGCAGTATTTTTCGTCTTTGCTCGTTGCAATCCATAAGTCGCACATGGTTCCTCCCTTGCAAGCAAAGGATAGAACCTCGGCTCGACAACTTGCCCTCATCTTGTAGGAGGACAAATTGCACATATCTCCCGTAATATTATGGAAAACGTTATCTCCTAGGTTTGGCGCCATGACTACGAAAGACTGGAAAATGCTGGCCATAACGGGAAGCTGACTGACTGCCGACCGAGCTTTGTCCTTGTTCTCTGCCGCCTGGGGGAGACAACAATAATCGAACCAAATGTACAGATCGCTCATGGCAACGCTGTTGGCCTTCGACAACTGCTCGACGATGAGACGGAACATCGCAAAGTGGTAGCCCTGGGGGTCAGGAGAATCGTACGACAGCCACTATGAATGAGCGCGAGAGCGAAAGGAAAAAATAGAGAAAAAAAAAGAGGATTAGACTGTCGTGCTTGCCCATTAAGCTGCCTTCGGCCCCGCCGCGGGCCCCCCAGTTGCCTGTTTGACTCACCTCATGGGAAATATAAACAGTGTGGTGATTCTTCAGGAAACCTTCCATCTCCTCGACATTCAACAATTCGACGAAGAGCTCCCCTGAGGCATCTTTCGTGACTTCTTCAAAGGGCTTGAAAGATTGCAAGCGAAGAAGCTCGGTTGAACGCAGCAAGATGACCGGCTGGGCAAAATTGATATCTCTAGTCACAGAGCGACACCTTCGGATAACATCCTTCTTGCGCTCAACTTCCTCCCGCAGCTTCGCCTCGCTGGCCTCCTTTTTAGTCTCTGCATAGCTGAAGATCTCAGTGCGGATACGACCGTCGAGAACTTCTACGATCTGTACAAAAGTGGGCCGCAACATCCTCATTTGGGCCCAGCAATTCGTGATGAGAGTTTTCAAGGCAGGAGCAATAGAGTCAGTAATGTCCGGTCGGATGCCCTTTTCGGCCACTTGCTTCATAATATTCAAGGATGATGCTTTATCTTTGTCAAACTCTACAGCCAACATGGTCCTGCGTTGGCTTGGACGGTTGATCACATCTAAATGAGCGTCAGCGCTGTCGGCATCCTTTTCAACGGCGTCGCGAAAGGCATTGAAGACGTCCCCCTTCGGACACGTCATCGCATACAGAAGGATTCCGAAGCTGTACACGTCAGCGGCTGGACCAAAGTCATGGTCCCCCTTGACAATCTCAGGGGCCATATAAATCGGCGTCCCTTCCATTTCCCTGTTCTCTCGACTCTTTGCTTCGCCTACTCCCCTGCTTTGTCCGAAATCGGAAACTTTAGCGGTGAAAGTGGAGGTCAATAATACGTTTCCTGGCTTCAAATCGCGGTGTAAAACACATTCTTGAAGCTCTCCAGTCTGATCATCAAAGTAGGTAGTGCCGTGGAGATAGCTCATCCCCTGAGCAATGTCATTCGCAATTTTTAGGAGAGGATCTTCCCAATTCCACCCCTTGGAGACGCTCGCTTTCTTTAGTGAGTCACTCAGACTACCCCCAGCAGCAAACTCGATCACTATGCCTACAAGCTCGGGACTCCACACAGCGCCCATAAGCAGAATAATATTAGGGTGCCGAAGCTGATTCATCAGCATGATTTCATGCTTAAAGTTCAGGAGCGTATCTTCCTCGACCTTGTTCAGCGTCTTCACGGCCACAGTCACGCCATTGTATTTCGCCTTGTGAACGTCTCCAAATGCACCAGAGCCGATGTTCTTTTGAACAATCGTCACCAAATAAACAGGAATCTGCAGCCGTGAAAGCGCGTCTTTCTTCCCATGAGGAGAAATGGTATTACCGTCCCTATTTGTCATCTGCTTCACCATAATCTGCTTCACTAAGGCCTGTTGCTGCTCAGAGAGCTCCTTCTTTTCGATAGACGCCTCCATTCTGTGGACTTCCAAGCGTTTCTGGTATAGTTTGTATCGCACGTGGATAGTCCGGAAGAAGAGAAGAAGAAATACAAATGCGCCCACAGAGATTAGAGAAAAGATCAAATTCTCGCGGTAGACTTGTGTAGAGTCGCCTTCGTCGTAGTAATCTGGGATTATAAAACTCGGTGCTAGCTCCGTTGTGTTGCCGCCATCGCTGATGTCCAAGAAATCGCAAAAGCCGTCAACTTTACTTAAGCTATAGTCACACGTACAGGGATCGAGAGCCGAGTCGCAACTGACCATAGATGGAATGGCCTTCAAAGATAACAACGACAGCGCTGCGGCGGACAACGCTGTGCCGAAGAACATGAAGGCACAGATCCAGTGATCAAAAGTGTCTAGGGTGCTGAGGACATCAATTGCGGTTCGCAATTTAATGACGAGCACCAAGAAAGTGCTGAAAAAGTTGCACGACGCGCTATACACAAAGATCAGCAAGGAGGCCCCGCCGTCAAAGTATTCGTAGCCTAGATTGAATGCCAGGCGGTTCGGACCCATGCTAAGAAGACCACACAAACCGCAAGAAATGAATATTGCGGATGTCTCGCTCACCATGCTATAAAATATGGATGTAGCCCAAAGTTCGTTGAGTTTCGGTAGTAGTTCGTCCTCCTTCGCCGCGTCTTTGCGCAAGATGACAGTCCGGATGAACTTGTCTCTGCGATTTACGCTGGCGCAGAAGGCGATATTTCCTAATGCCGATAACGTCGCGCCCATGCAGACTTCCTCAAATTTGCCTATCTGGAGTATGAGGAACCACTTAAGCATATTGAGAAACGACTCGACGAAGAAAATGAGTGAGTGTTTACGGGCTTGCGCCAGGGCCTTCCTCAACTCGTCATTTTTGCTATTCTTATGGCGGAAAAAGGTGATAATCGCTTCCTTTAGTATTGGGTGCGCCACGGTGGCTATGAAGATCTTTACGCCAGCAGTGAATTTGGCGTAATGTGGGGCAATTATCATGGTGGGATATACCGACATGACGAGGAACGAGAGAAGCAACGAAAAGAATCTGAGCGGCACCCCCTTCACTTTTCTTTCGCCGAAGGAAACAACGCCCTTACTTTTTCTTGTCAACTTTTTTTTCCGTAGTTTTCTCTTTTTCTCGAATTCGTTTTCTACCCTTTTGGCTGTTAGTAGGCCGTCTAACATCATCGCCTTGTTGTGGGACAGGCTATCGAAAAATAGTTGAATCACGGTAGCGAGGGGTAGGGAGATCAGGTGGGAGGCCAAATAGTACTCAGGTGAGGGTGAGAAGGAGGGAGCGAGTAAAGGTAAAGCTTGGTTCATAGCCTGGTTGAGGATAATTACTCCGATTGCTCTAACCCATACATACTTGATATACGAAAATGACATGTCGTATGTCAGCATAACGCCATTCATCTTCATTCCTTGCAACCCAAAGGTAGCATTGGACACCTGACACATGCTGAAGCCAATAAAGTAGGCGATCCAAAGCAGGTTGTATATTTCAATGTTGTACAGGGGAGGGGAGACGGGCAAGGTTGTTGATGTTGACACAAAATTGAGCAGAGTAAAAGTCCCAAAAGCAATGAGCACCAATAGTGAGCACTGCACACATAACCCAACGATACAGCATGTGGTCTGCAGGGCGTGCTGAATAGACATGTTCACCGTGCTGCCGCTGTCATTCAGAGAACTTAAAGTCATATTCATCGAAATAGACATCCTGCGGCTGCGGGCCGGGGACCTCCTCAGAAATTGCATGGGAGATGATAATGAATTCTTAACTGATGTTGAATCCCTTCCGCTATCCGAAATGCTGCCATCAAAAGAAATGTTTTCGTCGACGAGGGGGGCGCCAATCTTTTTCTCGACCTCTTCGGCGGATTCTATTTTCTTCCCGCGGGGAAATAGAATAGTCATGTCGGCGAGTGTTGTTGGTAATTTCTGTGTGATTTTCGGTGTTTGAGTTGGGACAGGGTAATTAAGCAACCAGAAAAGGCCAGGGGGGTGAGAGGGTGGGAAAAAAAGGAATCGTGATAGGTGGTTGCATCAATGCAGGTGCGTGGGTCGGGGTTTTAAGTTTCTGGGATAATCTTGAGCATACACTTGCATTCAATAGTGTGTTCAGTTCGAGGCCGGCAGGTGACAAAGCGAAACACAATTTGTAAAAGCATTTTCCTGCTCCTCTGCAAAATCGTCATGATTAAAGTACGATAATCTAGAACGAGCCTGCGCATACATTCGGCCGCGTTCATACACAACATACTACTTAAACAAACCTCCCCTAGGTCCATCATCATTTGTCCTTACTGTATTCAAAAAGCATGACAGGCTTATCTAATTGCTTGACCCTCTTTGTCCTCTTATTTTTTCTTTCCGTTTTTCCCGTCCCAATAACAGCAAAGTATGCATCCGGCACCCTCTCGAGTGTCTCTTCATGGACTGTGCTGGAACGTTTCTGCTTTCTCCCGGTATCCCCTGAGGCAGACATGAATGATAAAGAACAGTGGAAGGACTTTGGGAGGATGGAGTTGAAGTTCAAGTTCGCCAAGAACCAGCGTCTGACTTTGTTATTCTACTGGGGTGACTTTGGCGAATGGCTCGACATCTACCGCTCATCCTACAGCAAATTAAGCTGTAGCGAAAGGAACGAAAAGGCAAAGTTCAAGATCAATCTCTGGCAGAACGACACCTTCGTTTTGAAGCCACATAATGAAACTCACGTTGCGAGCTCAGGGGTACAACACTTTTTTGCCATGAGAGCAAACTTTTTTTTCATCACTCTGAGCAATTGCGATCCAGACAGCGAGGGAAGTTATTTGGACGGTAGCGACGATTTTTACTATTCTCAGGGTAGCATCGACGTGGACTACGAAAGCTTACTTACCAATGGAGCCACCCCCAATTCGATGCACTATAGTGCAGATGAGATCGGTATATTTGACGCCACAATCACCTACTTTATCCTTTACTCTGTGCTGCTGGTCATCAGCTACTTAATAGGTGTCGCTCTCCGGAATAGGAAGAAACTGCACGTTACTGTGAAGGTGCTGCTTTACAGTGTCTTGTGCCAATTCTGCGGACTGTTCTTCTTGCTCGTTAACCTCGGCTACTTCAGTGACACCGGGATCAACCGAAGGGGGCTGCAGATTTTCTCATACGGCTTCTTCGCCCTGGCTGACACCATGATGGTAATTTTGCTTGTTCTCCTCGCAAAGGGGTGGACCATCGTAAGAAGGAAGATCAGCGTGCCGGGTAGGGTCAAGCTAGGGGTCTTCGGGACAATTTACTTTACTAGCACTCTATTTGTGGTGGCGTGGAGATTCAAAGAGATCCGGGACGACGAAGTTCTTTATTTTTATCAGTCTCCTCCCGGTGTAATGTTTTGGGTAGTAAGGGTACTTGCTGTTGTTTGGTTCAACTACGCGGCGGTAACCACGCGCAGGCAATTCAAGACCAAACGGCGCTTCTACAAGAAGTTTGTTTTCATCTTCACTTGTTGGTTGGGGGCTCTCCCAGTAATGATATTCGTCTGCGGTCTGCTCGACGACTGGGTTCGAGCAAAGATAGTGTTTGTCTCGGAGATCACGCTGATGTTCATCGGACATCTGACACTATTGTGCTTGTACAACCCTTCTACAAATTACAACAAGTCGTTCCCTTTTCACACCATGACCAAAGACCTTGATCCTGAAAAATCCGTGTCCATTCCGTCCCACAGCGTTGGAAGAAGTGGTAGCGATCTGGCAGAGGGCTCCGGGGTCGACAGGGAAAGTAGTGATAATCCATTCAACAACAATTTGCTGAATAGTATTAGTGGGGGCGGCGGCAGCATTAGCGGGGGGGGAATCGGAGAGGACGGGAAATTGATTATCAAGAACCCTTACGAAAATCACAACGTCGACGAGCTCAGAAGACTGAACAGAGGCATCCAAAACGTAATCGAGGGCCTAATCAGTCATCAAGACGTACTGCAGAACGTGCTGAACAACATCGAGGGGGGTGGGACAGATGATTATGTTCTGAAGGAGAGAATGCGAGACGACAACAACAGTCTCGACGACGTCATCAGCGCGGCCAACGCTGCAACCGTCACGAATAGCATGCACAAAGTGGACATGACTGGGTCACGGAGAAAGAGCAGGACGAGAAGCCATGGCAAGCTGACCGATGACGGAGGGGGAGTAGGAGTAGGAGTAGGGGAAGGAAGCCGCGGGGGCAGCAGCAGCAGACCAGACTTTGATGACTGGTGGGAAAACACACAACAACAAAAGCCACAACCCAAGAGAATCACTCATGAGGACGGCGACTTTCCCGAAGTGAGGGGGGAAGATGTCGAAATGACCCAGCAGAAAAAACGAGCCTTCCGCGATACCCCAGATTACACGAGCAAAAATTCAGATAAGGTCAAGGAGCTGGCGAAATTCGTCGAGGAGGGTTTGAAGGACGCCCAAAGGGACCTCAAAACGACAACTACGGAAGGACGAGAGAAGAGCTTCGAAGTTCTCACCAGCGAGTTTGCGGTAGCAAAGCAGGCCACCAGCGTCGTGAATTCCCCCATGGTAAAAACTATCAGCGTAGCAAGGGCGCCGGCGCCCAAGTACCCTCCCGTGGAAGATAAGAAAGAACAACTAATCCCCATGAAGCAAAACATCAGCATCGTGGAAAAGCGCCTGTTTGAGGATGAGGATGAGGATGAGGATGAGGATGAGGATGAGGATGAGGATGAGGATGAGGATGAGGATGAGAGTGGCGAGGAGGGGAAAGAGGCCGAAGAGGATGTGCTGCGGCAGCAGCGGCAGCGGTTACTGCAGGCCAAGAAGGAAGAGGAAAAGGAGAAAGATGAAGAAGAAAAGAAGAGAGCCGGAGCCAGAGCCGAGGAAGAAAGACGGAAGGAGGCGAAAGCGAGAGCAAAACAAATGGCCAGGGACAAAAAGGAAAGGGACAGAAAAGAAAGAGAAAAGAAAATGCTCGCTGAACAAGAGAAGGTCAAGAAAATCGACGAGTTAAAGGCCCAGGCAGACGCTCTCAAGGTTAAATTAGCCAAGGAAGAAGAAATGAAAGAAGCAGAGCGAAAACAGGCCCAGGCAGACGCACTCAAAATTGAATTAGCCAAGAAAGAAGAAATTAAAGAAGCAGAGCGAAAACGTAGGCTTGAAGAGGAAAGAAAACGGGAAGAGGAGAGGAAAGAGGTTCAAGCCCAAACAGCAGTCAAATTAGCGATAGCGAAGGAAGAAGAAAAGAAGGAAGCTGAGCGAAAACTGAAACTCGAACAGGAACAGGAACAGGAACAGGAACAGAAACAGGAACAGGAACAGGAACAGGAACAGAAACAGGAGAGCGAAACGAGACAGGTCCAAGGAGCAATAGACGAGAAGACGACGACGGCGGCGGCGGCGGCGGTGATGACAACAACTGAACAAACGCCAGGAAAGGAGGAGAGAGACAAAGAAAAGAAAAAGAAAAAACTCAAAAAGGCCAAGAAAAAACTACAAGCTGCCATGGCACTTGGCCCACCTGGTATCTCTGCGTCGAAACCCATTTTAAATGCTCCTCCTGGACTGCAAAATAAACCTCTTCTTGTTAAACCCCCCGGAATAGGAAAACCAACTGGCGTTGGAGAGGCCAAAGATGGTGATGAAAGTGAAAAAAGGGACGAAAAATGAATTTTTTATGCAATTTTAGAGACGTGCGCAATTATTGCTAGCTATAAAATAATGAACCTTTTATATGGTATGGTTTACTACCTGCAAGAGAGTTTAGATTACTTTTTTCTCGAGCCATTTTGGTCCGTCCACAATTTCTTCACAGAGGAGAAAAAACTAACCGCTTTTTCTTTTTGCTGCTCCTCAGCACTACGGTTAGGTGGTCGGCGTTTTCTTTTTCGTCTTCTTTCGAAACCGCGTCGAAATCATCTTCATTTGGTGTCTTCTCTTTCCCACTTTTTGGAGTCCTCCTCTTGGGGAAGAAGTTGCTGCTCGATTCAGTGAGTTTCTTCTTGGAGGACGGTTCGGCATAGGATATAGGCACTCCAACCGATCGGCGCAGTCTGTTGTACTCTTTCTTTGAAGGAGGCGATCGTATCTTTGGG
>Ga0115554_1001594_pt1 | contig 15977 bp, 1 predicted proteins | sample COGITO_mtgs_1104_3_FD_87283 | JGI IMG/M metagenome (GOLD analysis project Ga0115554, IMG submission 87283) | Pelagic marine microbial communities from North Sea - COGITO_mtgs_110404 | ecosystem: Environmental > Aquatic > Marine > Epipelagic | place: Germany:Helgoland, sampling site Kabeltonne... | reverse complement strand
TCGTGTTTTAGTCGAGGTCCCTTAATGCCTGCAACCCGATCTTAACGATGTCATCCTTATTGCTGCTCCCTCTGTTGCCGATCCTGTCCTTGCTAGGTGCGGCAGATTGTTTGACAATGTCGGCGAGCTTGTCGATGGACTTTCTTCGTATTAACCTCCCACCTCCCTGTGGACGAGGACCAAGGCCCCCGGGCAGCTCAGCGTGACTACGACTGCCGCTGCCGACCATACTGGCAGTAAATTTTTTCCGCCGAACCCCGACACGTCCATCTGCCCCCTTTTCATCATTTTCTCGGCCGTTTTCGTTGAATTTGGAAGAGAGCAACGTAGTAGAGAACGATTTGCTTTTCAAGCTCCGTGGATTACGGCTAGGTTGTTGAATTGAGGGTAGATGTTGCTTCTCGTTTGCGCTATTTTCAGGTGATCCAGCGGGCGAAATTAGGGTTCTAAGTTGCACGGCGGTGTCGAAACTCCTGACTTTGGTCCTTCTTTCCCTCGAAGAAAACTTTCTCCTGAGCATTTTCTCAGTCTTTGACTGCTGCTTGTGATAGGCCGACGTGTTGTTTGCCCTCCTTTTCTCCTTTTCTCTTTCGATGACCTCTTTCCTTCTCCCCTCCCTCCACTCTGCCACGACTTTCCAGTTCTCTCTGATGACATCCCCCGTGCCTGGAGCGGAGAGAATAATCCTTTCGAACGCCTCCCTGTCAATCTCCAGTACTTTGCACCTTGCTGAGACAACTTTCAAGGTTTCATCCCAGCCCCCGACGCCGTCGATGACCTCTCCAACTCCCAGGATCGATCCCCTTCCTTCCCTGCCTATCTCAGCCTCCAGGGACGCAGAACCACCAGAACCCTGGCCCTGTAAGACACCCTCGCGCAAAATCGCTTTGTACCTCACGGCGACCGTGCCCTCTGTAATGATGTAAACAGAGTCGAGCCTGTGACCCTGCCTGGCGATGACATCGTGGATGGACATATTCCTCAATCTCATCTCGAAGGCGGCGTGCTGGAGTTGGTGAGGCGACCAATTTGAAAAGGGTGGGATGGAGAGGAGGTCCTTGACTTTGTTGATGGTATCGTGCCGGCTTGCGTTCCTTTCCCGGTAAGTTTTGTCAAACGTGTTTGAAGGTATTACTAATAGGATACAGGGATGTTCAGAAGGACGTTCTGAAGGAAGACAGACTGCGGAAAGTGTCCGGGTAGTGTTTCCTGTGTTGTCCAAAAGAGATAGCTCCCCAAAACCGCTGTAGGAACGCTTGATTTCCACGAAACGCGGGCCGATAATAGCCGAAATTTCGTCGGCTGACAAGCCGATGAGCATGTTCCTACCTCCCTTCGGAGGACCATCCTTATCCTTATCCTTAGCCTTATCCTTATCGTTATCGTTATCGTTATCATGTTGCTGTTCCCTTTTCTCCCTTTTCTCTTCCTGCTCGCACTTCCTCCACCTTTCTTTCGCTTTCAAAAGCTCCGTGGTCCCCCTCGTCATGTGCAGCTCGACCTTCCCCTTGATCAGCACATAATACTCGGTGCCTTTTTGTCCTTGCAAGAAAAGGAGCTCCCCAGGTCGGCAAGTTCTCAGCACAGCAGTCTCGGCGAGTACTTTCGTCTGCTCGTCCGTGAGTGGGTGCTTGTTGTCGCCATTAACACGCATGTTCTTCAGCCAGCTAAATGCCGCGTTGATTTGCTCGGGAGAGCGTTTGAGAGAGGCGACAGCAAGCATTCCATCGGACTCCTCCGTCGCCCTCTTCACTCTATCCAATTCGTATTTGTGGCGCTTTGCGTGCTCCCGGACGGCGTTGAAACCCCTCTGCATTATTCTCTTTGTCTTGCTCAGACTATTGTTTCTCCACCTCGTGAGGAATACGAGCAGGAACTCTTTGTGGGACGAGGTGAAGTGGTTGAAGTTGTCGAGATCAGCCTGAGTTATGTTGTCAAGGTCCCATCGTTGGGCAAGCTCTGCGAGATAATGAACTGGTCGAGAAGGGGACAGTGTGGGAGGGGAATCGTCCTCCATGGGATAAGAGGCGCCGCTGTCAATCGGACCTTTGGTTGAGATGGACATGGCAGAACGCCCAAGGGGGCTCAATGAAGCCATCACAAAACTCAAAGAGGGTGTTACGCCGATCGGGGGATGGAGTAGCTTGTTCAACAAGAACACTTGGTGTTACAGTGGATCTGTGAATTTATGGAGCTATTAAAATCCCCTATAGGTAATCTCCTTTGATAACATACGCAGGAGAAATCAAAATAAGGAATCGTTGAAACTTATGGACTTAAATTTGCTCATATTCTTTCCAAATCAAACCGTCCGGGGACACTCTCGAACTCGAAGACGAATGAACCTCCTCTTGAAACAAAGACCATATTCTAAAAATTCCCAAGAGTTTAACGTCACTACTGTTACGAGTACAATTTAAAGTATCTACGGCAGAAAAAGAAGTAGACAGAGAGGAGGAGGGTTTGCTTCAGACAGACCTGCTCTTCTAATACGATCGGCAGTTTCGGGGTTGGGGTGAGCCTGTTGTCTTTCCATTCCCGCAGTATTAATAATTCCTCGTCGCGCCGGATCATTTTAGAATAGGGCTTGCGTAAGGCGCATTGAGGGCAAACGAAGTATACTTGTCAAAGTCTTAAAAAATTATTCATAGATGGATGATCAAACTCCTCTCTCCATCTCAGGTTCGTCCCGTGTCCCGGTCAATAACGACGGGGTGAACGGCGATGACAATGGTTATGTGGGTAGGAACAACGCCGGCCGGCGCCACGACGACAGAAACGACTACAATAACGGACCCGTGAACAACACCAATGACGAAGAGATTCATTTCGATCACGGTGACAAACACGACACCAATACTACCAAAAACAACAACAACAATAACGACGACAGCAATACCAACGACGACAACGAGAACGGCAACGACAACATCAGCAACGGCCTCTCCGAAAACGGCCCTGGGTCCATCGTGCCGCCTTTGAATTTAACGTCTCTTGGATCCCGGGGGAGATCCAGAGGATCGGGGGGGCAGTTTCCTGGCGGTCCGGAGGGCGATGGGGATGGGGATGGGGATGGCGGTCCGGAGGCAGGGGTTTTAGCGTGGGACGGAGGCGTTATTGTCAATGACATGGACATTGTCAATGACATGGACATTGTCAATGATAACATGGATAGGGGGCCAAACTCGATTGATGTGATGGATTTCTCGGAGGGAGATGCCCATGATTTATTGAGCGCGAGATTGTTTCAGACTCCTCGGCCGCCTGCCGGGGATGGGTACAGGAATACGAGCGGCAATAGGGAGGGGGGGGGCGTGGGCGGTAGGAGGGTACTCAGCGAGCCTGGGGTGACGGGAGGAGCTCTACCATCTTCCTCTGATGGTGATGGTGGCGTGAAAAATAAGATGAGATTGGCGGGGCGACTGCAGCAGTTCAAGGGGAGCCCGAGGGTCAACAATGCGAATCTTTACACCCCAAAGGGCACGCCGAAGAGTGGTAGTGGTGTTACTCCGAGAAGTGGGAGGAGTGCCGCGGCCAGGGGGGGGGCTACTCCTAGGAGTGATTGGTCCCCCCAGACGAACGCGAACGCGAACGCGAACTTAACGCCTCGCATCATCAACACCAGCAAGAAGGAGAAGCAGGCCCTTGGGGGTAAGGGGAAGAAGGACAGGATCAAGGAAGGCCAGAAGGAAAGGGAGAAGAAAGTAAAGGATCACCTCTTCCGAGGTAAGGCGGGGAGCTTGTCTGCGTCTGCGTCTGCGGGCCTCAAAGCCCCCAACCCCAAAGGTGGTACCTCCTCTGCCTCTGCCTCTGCCTCTGTCGGGTTCAGTATTGGACCTTCTTCTTCTCTTCCCTTTCCTCCCCCTCATTCCGGTTCCCGTCCGGCGCCCGCGGGGGACGAGCAGCTCAACCAAGAGCAGGAAGGGTCGCAGGGAGGGTCGCAGGGAGGAGACGACTACATCCCTTTCATCCCGTCGAACTTTTCTCGTACCCAGAATTTCCTGCATTACCTCTCCCGTCAACCCCGCTATGTGGATATATTCGCCCCGAACGCAAAGGCCAAGTTTCTCTACCTCAGGAGGAGGCCGGGAGGGGATGATAGCGCTTATAACCTCGAGATTGTCGGGCATAAAGAAATCAGTGAGGGCAGGGAGAGGCTCCGCGAGAGGGAGGAAGAGGAGAAGAAGGAGATTGAGCAGAACACCACCAGCTCTGGGCGCCGAAAACGGAAGGAGCAGGCATCCGGAGACACCGCCTCAAAAAAGAAGGGCAAGAACAGGAAGCTGAACCAGGCGCTGCCGGAGGAGACCATCGACAACCTCAAGCAAATTGCGAGCTACATCATCTTCAGCAAGCAGGGACTGACGTTCAATTCGTTCGACGGTGTGGAGACTACATTCACTACTCTCCAGGCATTCGAGCGCGAGTACAATATCTACTTGTCCATCGTGAGTATACCTTTCTTCAGCAAGTACCGCATCTGGAAGACATTCACGACTTGGAGGGACGAGGTGCGATTTAAGAGGAGGCAGAAGTGCATATCTGTTCTTTCTGAGGACCTCTTCTTCCTGCACCCAAAGCTCAGGGTGTCGCTTATGCGTCTCCGTAAGTTGTGCTATGAACTTTCCCTCCTTCGTCTCCACAATATCGACCCCGCGACGACGCAAACGATGGACAACTTCTGTACTACCCAGGCGATACAGAAGCAAAAGCTCCAGAAGCTCCTCTCGTCCTTCACCAACAAGGTGGTGAAGATCGTCCAAGAAACGTGCGGTACTAGCCTCACTATGTTTCTTCAGCAGTCTGGTTTTGACCATACGGCTGGAGGGTCTGACTCTGGTGGGTTGGGCGGCGGCAACACCAACACCGGCAAGCCGCCGGCCCTCGGTCAGATCACAGAGATCACTTTCACGGAGCGCGCGGCGATGCGTACCTTCTGTCGGAAGCTGTCGAAGTTCATCAGGCTTGCTGATTTCATCGTAGCTGGGAGCTACATATCCATCGCGATACACTCGACGCATGAACTACTGCAGCACATGGTGAGAGGGCAGGAGCTTGTGGATGAGGACGACGTCGGGGAGCTGCAGCCGCTCCTACCCGAGGTTGACGACGGCCTGGCGGAGGAGCTCAAACTGAAAAAGAATCAGATCAAACTACTCTCAGTGCCTCTCTTCGAGGTGGAGCTCGTCCTGGGTGGTGGTAACGGGAGGCTTGACTTTAGTCCAGACGAAAGGACCCTTAAGACGAAGTTGGAGAACATGATTTTCGACTCTCTTACCGTTGTCTCCTCTCCACTGAGACTTCTCACCCACCCTTCGTTCAAAATATACGTGGAACCGACTGTGGAGGAGAATGGACCAATTGGAGAGGGCATGGACCTCGAGAATATGCTCATGGAAGACGAGTACTTCCAAGACATGCTGGAGGATATTAACGAATGCACTGAGACCGCTTTTGACCGTGCCGCGACGTATTGTGACAGCTTCGACGACTTGATGATGATGTACAGCGACAACATAGACTTCCTCAATGAGACTACCATCGAGCACTTCAAGGAGAGCTCACTAGATGAGCTCAAGTCCCTTCTGGAAGAGTACAAGTCTCAGGACAAGCAATGCCAAAGAATTAAGCTGGCGGAGACGGTCGGGATGCTCGCGATCAATACCAAGAAGTTGGACGCCAAGCTGCGGCCGTCCCCGGCGTCTTGCCTGAAGCTTCTCCATTCCCTGCTACCCTCCATGTATACGGCCAAGAACGAGGAACTCCTCAAACAGATGACCTACGCCAATGAGAGAATCATACACAAGCCGGAAACTGTAGCGGAATTCACGGCCCTGACGACCTTCTTCAACAACCTTATGTCGCAGATCGAGCAGATAGAGGACGACTACCTTTTCCTTCGAGACCTGTACTCCCTAATGCAAGAATACAACATTCATCTGAACGACGAGACTCGCACACGCAGTTTCATGCTTTCTACCACACAGAACCAATTCAATTCTTCTGTCAACCTCGTGGAGGACATGCAGGAAGAGAATCAACAGCGTTTCAAGAACGCCCTACTTAAGCAGGTCCAGGCGTGGCAACCCCGGCTTGCAGAGGCTGTAACGGATGTCAACTCCCCTGTCACGGAAAACGTCGACATGGATGTTAACGATGTTATTAATTACCTCGAAGGCGTAGAGAAGTCCATGAAACGTCTTCAAGAAGAGGCGACCGAGTTCGACAAGCAGCAAGAGATTCTAAAGGTGAAATTCCTTGACGTCGATGAGATGGAAGATGCTGCCCGCTCACTTGCTCTCAAGCTCAAGCTCTGGCATGGTCTGGACGCTTGGTCCGCCCTCATTGAAGAGTACAGTTCGTTGCTCTTCTCCACCCTCGATATCGACGCCCTCAATGAGGAAATCAATAGCTTCTGGGTGAAGGCACTCTCGTGCGAGAAGGGCCTCCCCGATTCCCCGGTCGTGAAAAAGCTCAAGTCTCAGGTCCAGCAATTTCGGTCCACGATGCCTGTCATTTCGAATCTTCGCTGCAAGGAGCTAAAGCCCCGGCACTGGGACCAGATCCACACAGTGCTGGGCTTCCCAATCCACGAAACGTCCAACGTGACTTTCGGCAACCTCATCGACAGAAAGTCTCAGCTCGCTGCGGCCGCAATCGCTACGATTGCCACTCAAGCGGAGAACGAGGCAATTCTCTACAAAACCTTGAAGAAAATCCAGCAACTATGGGAACACGAGGCGTTCGAGGTCGCGAGCTACAAGGAGCTAAGGGATGTGTACATCCTCACCGAAATTGAAGAAGTGACCGCCAAGCTTGACGACTCCATGGTTTCCATCAACGGGATTCTAGGGTCGCCTTACGTTGGGGCTATTCGCGAGGATGTTGAGAGCTGGAAGGGAAAACTCATCACGCTCCAAGAGACCCTCGACGGGTGGCTTCAGTGCCAAAAGTCTTGGATCCATTTGGAATCTATCTTCTCGGCGCCAGACATACAGAAACAGCTCCCCGCCGAGGCGAAGGCGTTCCGCGCCGTTGATTTCATGTGGAAAGATCTGATGCGCCGTACGGCTGCCGATAGTAACTGCATCCGAGCGGGGACGGCCCCTAACCTTCGCGACACCTTCACCCAGCACAACGCTACCCTAGACAAGGTTCAGAAAGGCTTGGACGAGTATCTCGAGCTGAAACGGCGGACGTTTCCTCGTTTCTATTTCCTGGCGGACGCGGAGCTGCTGTCTCTCCTTTCTCGCGCGAGGGAGCCAACTGCCGTGCAGCCACACCTGCGCAAGATTTTCGACGCCATATATGAACTTGATTTCGGCGAGCAGAAGGTTGGGACCACGATACACGCTATGATATCGCAGGACCGCGAGCGCGTCGTCTTAGGACCCAACCTGAAAGCTAGGGGCTCGTTGGAAGACTGGCTTACACAGGTCGAGGATTCGATGAAAAAGACGCTCCACAAGCTCACCAAGACCGCATTGGTGGACCTCACCAAGGTGGGACCCAAGTCGGAAGACGGCAGGAGTCGCGCTGACTGGTGTCTCCAGCATCCCGCGCAGTGCGTCACTACCGTGGCGCAGATCATGTGGGCACGAGGCTGTGAAGAGGCCATTCAAAGTGACAAGCCCGACCAGATGAGCAGGTGGTACAACGTCAACATGGCCTACCTTGAGGAGTTGACGGATCTCATTCGATCGGACTTGTCTTCCATCGAGCGGAAGATTGCGGTTGCGCTCGTTACTGCGGACGTGCACGCAAGGGACATCGTCGAGACAATGATGCAGCAGTCGGTATTCGACATTTCGTCGTTCGTGTGGCAGGCTCAGCTTCGCTCTTACTTTTATAAGACCGGCGAAGCCGAAGATGTGTGCGTTAAGCAGTCTAGCTGCACCGTCGATTATGGCTACGAATACATTGGGCCTACAACGAGGCTGGTCATAACGCCGCTGACGGACCGCTGTTGGATGACCATAACGGGGGCCTTCGATTTGAAGCTGGGCGCCTCGCCGTCCGGCCCCGCCGGGACTGGTAAAACCGAGTCATCCAAGGACCTCGCAAAGGCCCTGGCGATACTCTGCGTCGTATTCAACTGCAGCGAGCACGTGGACTATATCCTCATCGGACGAGTCTTTAGTGGGTTGTCTCAATGTGGTTGCTGGACCTGTCTCGATGAGTTCAACCGCATCAATGTTGAGGTCCTGTCTGTGATTGCTCAGCAGATCACAACGCTCCGCAACGGTCGCCTTGAAGGTGTGTCCAAGGTACACTTTGAGGGTCGGGAAATCGTGTTAAAAAACCATCACATAATTATCACCATGAACCCAAACTATGCAGGCCGAACGGCACTTCCGGACAATTTGAAGGTGTTCTTCAGGCCATGTTATATGATGATGCCTGACTACAGTCTGATAAGCGAGATTATCATGTACTCGGAGGGATTTGAGCACAGCAGCTTGCTTTGTAAGAAGGTCACGAGATTGTATAAAACCGCTAGTGAGATGCTCTCTCAGCAACCCCACTATGACTTTGGCATGCGAGCGGTGAAATCTGTTCTGATTATGGCCGGAAAAATTAAGCGCATGGATCCAGAAGCTCCTGAGGATGAGATACTGATCAAGGCCATGAATGGGGCCAACATCCCTAAATTGCTCGAGGCTGACTTCCCTTTGTACAAAGATTTAGTGCAAGACTTGTTCCCCGGAATTTCGCTCGGCTCGCCTCGACACGATGACGTTGCCCATATATTGCGAAAAGTTCTCAACTCATCCGACCTGCAGCACTCGCACGATCTGCAGGAGAAATCGGTGCAGCTGCGGCAGACGATGATCGTGAGGTTTGGGGTAGCGCTGGTCGGTCCTGCTGCTTGTGGGAAAAGTACGTTGAAAGACAGCCTTGCCGACTGCCTTCTTACTCTTCACAACGAAAATGCTAGTGAATATACTACCCCCGGAGAAGGCCCGCAGCCTGTGGTTGAAAGCGTCATCAATCCCAAGTGCCTATCGGTGGGAGAGCTTTACGGGAACTTTAACGAGGCGACGGACGAGTGGAAAGACGGAATAGCCGCACATCTGATTCGTTCTGCCACGCACCCGGAGCAAGAGCGTGAGTTCTACAACCAGTGGATAACCTTCGACGGACCTGTTGACCCCTTGTGGGTAGAGAATCTGAACACAGTATTGGATGATAATCGAATGCTGTGTCTGGCGAGTGGCGAACGCATCAAACTCCCCGCGGTGATGCACATGCTGTTCGAGGTCGATAATCTGAATTCTGCCTCGCCAGCTACCGTCTCCAGGCTAGGAGTCGTTTATGTGCCGTCTTCTATGACCCCGATTGATGCACTGTACGAGAGCTGGTGCAACAAGAATGTAAGTGCTCAGGCTGGGTTCAGTGAAGTCGAGCACGCTCGGCTGGGGGAGAACTTCCAGATTCTCGTTCATCCCACAGCCGATTTTTTGCGCTCAAGGTGCTCGGAGATAATTCCCACCAACGACATTGGCTGTGTTACGTCCCAATGCAAGATTCTGAAGACTCTCCTTGAAAAATATGGGAACGTATTTGACAAAAGGAAGACTCGCAAGCTCTCCGCCGGGGGAACGCATGAGATGGAGAACTTTATGAGCGATGGCATGAGGCACAGACTGGAGTTGCTCGACCAGTTCTTTTTGTATTCTCTAATTTGGGGATGGGGAGGGAACCTAAAGGGCGAAGACGTGGAAAGTTTCAACGTTTTCTTGCGAGATCTGCTCAGGGAGACTGGTCACGAGAGCGAAATGACTTTACCGGAGGGCGGAACGGTCTTCGATTACTTTTTGTATGTTACTCCGCCTTTTGAGCCACTCAATTTCGTGGAGATTTTTCCTGGGGACGAACGGTACAACCTCGACGACGATGGCGCTGGGCTACTTTCGAAGGAGACCCCTAGCAAGGACGGCGGACATGACGGCGAAAACAATGATGATGGCCACGGCATATTCCAATCCAGCCTCAACGTGATGGCACGCGTAGCGCAAACGACGAGGGACATGCTGGGAGACAGTCGTGCGAAAAATCTTACGGCGCCTGGTAAAGCTAATAATAGGTCGGCGAATCCATTGTTCGTGTGGCGGGAGTGGAAAGCCGAGATACCTTCGTTCGTTTTCGACTCGAAGAAGGACTATTTTGACCTCGTAGTCCCGACCGCGGATACGGTCAAGTATGACTCGTTTCTCAAGATCATGGCGAATCAAAACCATCCCACCTTCTTCTCGGGAGAGAGCGGGTGCGGCAAGTCAGTGCTGGTGGAAGGGAGTCTAAAAGTGCTCAAGAAAGATATTGTGGGCGGCGGGCAGAAATGCATGCCCATCGCGCTTGCCTATAGTAGCCACACGAGCAGCTACTTTGCCCAACACACGCTGGAGAAGAAGTTGTTTAGGAAGAGAAAGAATCTATTGGGGGCGCCAGAGGGGAAGAGCCATGTAATTTTCGTGGAAGATGTCAATTTGCCGACCCCTGGGAGGTGGGGAGCGCAGCCGTGCATAGAGCTCATTCGCCAGCTGCTTGACAGGGGCGGTTTTTACGACCGTGACAAATTGTTTTGGGTGAATGTCGTGGATTGCTTTTTCGTGGCTGCTGCCGCGCCACCCGGTGGTGGTAGGCACACCCTCCCAATGCGGTTTACTCGCCACTTTAGTGTGGTCAACCTGAGCAGTCATTCAACGGAGACGATCAAGAGCATCTTCTCTTCAATTCTAGGGGGCTTCTTTGCCTCCTATCCTGAACAGGTTATCGGCACAATTTTGCCGATGATCAGTGCTACGGTGGAACTTTACAACAGCATCAGAAACAGCCTGCTTCCTACCCCGTCCCGGAGCCACTATGCCTTCAATATGAGGGATATTAGCAAGGTGTTCCAGGGGGTGTTGGGAGCTGACATGAGATCCGTGTCAACCAACGTCCAGGCGGTCAGGTTGTGGGTCCACGAGGTGACTCGTGTGTTCCACGACCGGCTGATCAACGAAGACGACAGGAGATGGTACTACGGCGAGTGTGCAGGGCTTGTTTTCAAGCACTTTCGCCTGGGCGGCAAAGGTTGGACCAAGGATGACTTGTTCTACCATGAAAGCGACAGCGACGAGGACTTCCTCGCCATGAAGAAGGGTCTCTTGGATCCAAATGCTCCCAAGACGCACAGCCGCGCAAAGCCACTAATTTGGGTAGATTTCTTGCACCCGGGAGTGGCCATTGAGGAGCGAGTCTATGAGGAGGCGAAAGGCTGGCAGAGCGTTGTAAATCTCTTGAGCGACTACCAGGAGGAGTACAACGCCGTAAACTCTCGTCAATTGAACTTGGTATTCTTCAATGATGCTGTCCGGCACGTTGTAAGGATATGTCGCGTTTTGAGCCAGCCGAGGGGCAGCTTGATGCTGATCGGAGTTGGTGGGAGTGGGCGGTCCTCACTGACCAGGCTCTGCTGCAGCATAATGGGATACGATATGGAAACCCCTGAGATGGTAAACAACTATGCACTGAGCAACTTCCAGGATGATTTGAAGCGGGTAATCGTCAAGACTGGGGTGGAAGGGAGGCCGACGGTATTTATGTTGAGCGACACGCAGGTCACCGATGAGATGTTTTTGGAGGACATCAACACCATTTTGATTAGCGGCGAGATTCCCAGCTTGTTCGATGACGAGGAGGACGCCGATATGATGATAAAGATGCGCGCCGTTGCTGCAGAGCTGAAAGTTGCCGACACTCCAGAGAATTGCCGCACTCTGTTCATCAGTCGTGTGAGGCACTTTCTGCACATATGTTTGTGCATGTCACCGGTCGGGGATAGCCTCAGGGTTCGGGTGCGAAATTTCCCGGCATTTGTAAGCTGCACGACCATTGATTGGTTTCCTGCCTGGCCTCAGTCCGCCTTAATGAGCGTCGCTGAGCGCTTCTTGAAGACCACAGACTTTGCGAACGAGTTCATGGAGTTTGACGTTAAGGAAATGTTGGAACAGGAGGAGGAGGTAGTGAGGGAGAAGAGGCTGGCCGAAGCCGGCAAGTTAACGAAGAGTCTGTGCCTGAGCTGTGTGGAGATTCACCAGAGTGTCCAAAGTAGCGCGGCTGACTTTTTGAAGAAGCACAACAGACTTTGCTACGCCACGCCGAAGTCTTACGTTGACATGCTCACGCTGTATCTGTCGATGCTGCGAGAACGGAGAGAATTCATTAACTCTCGCCTACAAAGTTTGAACAAGGGGGTGTACAAACTGGAGGAAACGAATGAAACTGTGCTGTCGTTGCAGAGAGAATTAAGTTTGATGCAGCCAGATCTTGAGAAGAAGGCCAAGGGGGCCACAGAGTTGTTGAAGGAGGTCGAGCTCGAGCAGAAGAAGGCCACAGAGGTGCAGTCCAGGGTTAGTCAAGACGAGGCGGATGTGACGCAGAGGCAGGGAGAGGTCAGTGCGCTGAGAGCGGATGCACAGAGAGACTTGGCGAGGGCAATGCCCGCCTATCAGAATGCGGTCAAGGCGCTGGAGAGCTTAGACAGAAACGACATTATAGAAATCCGGAGCTTTAAGAGCCCGCCCCTGGTTGTTCAGACTGTCATGGAGGCGGTTTGTATATTGCTGGGGGAGCAGCCGACTTGGGAGAGTGCCAAGAAGGTGCTGAACAGGCCGACGTACATGGAGGACCTCGCAAACTTTGACAAGGACAACATTTCGCCCAAGACCTTGGCTAAGATCAGCAAGTACATTGAGAACCCAGACATGGCCCCGGAGAACGTCAAGACCAAGAGTGTCGCGGCCGCTGGCATGTGCATGTGGGTGCACGCGATGAACGTCTATTCTCAGATCGCCAGCGAGGTCGCGCCGAAGCAGGAAAGGCTCAATAAGATGAATGATGAGTTGCAAAACGCCAATACGGATTTATTGAACAAGAGGAATCAGCTGACGGCAGTCATGGAGGAAGTCGCCCGTCTGCAGAAGAAGTGCGACGATACATTGACGGAGAAAAATCGACTGGCAGTTGAAGTTAACAGGTGCAGCCAGAGGCTTGTAAGGGCCGAGAAATTGAAGCACGCTCTCAAGGATGAACGGATAAGGTGGATCGAGACCGTCGCGACTTTGGAGGAGGAGCGCAAGTTTCTTGTGGGAGATGTATTCTTAGGGGCTGGGATAATTTCATATCATGGGCCGTTCAGCGGGGAATATCGCAACAAGCTGAAGTTCAAGTGGAAACAGATCGTCGGGGGAAGGAAAATTCCTTCTAGCGTCGAATACGACATTTGCAAGAATTTGGGTAGTGCGGTAGTGATTCGAGAGTGGCGGGTGTGTGGGTTGCCTAAGGATGACTTCAGCGCTGAGAACGGTGTGATTGCGACCAGGAGTGCCCGTTGGCCTTTGATGATCGATCCCCAGCACCAGGCCAATAACTGGATCAAGTCGATGGAGAGCAGGAACCGGCTGAATGTGGTCAGCGCGAGGAGCAACAAAATGCTCCCGGTTTTAGAGAGGAGCGTCAGTAATGGTACGCCACTGCTAATTGAGGATATCGGGGAGGTTTTAGACCCTGTTCTAGACAGCATTTTATATCGGAGGGTTTACCAGAGAGGCGGGAGGACCGTCATTAACGTGGGGGACAACGTCGTTGAGTGGGTACCCACGTTCAGACTGTACATGACGAGCAACTTAATAAACCCCAAATACCTACCCGACGTCTTCATACGTACAGCGGTGCTGAATTTCACCGTGACTTCGTATGGTTTGGAGGAACAGCTACTGGCAGAGGTGGTGAACATTGAGAACCCAGACGTGGAGAAGAAGTACAACAGTTTGATTGTTAGCATTGCCAAGGACAAAAATCAGCTGCATGCTATTGAAGATCAGATATTGCACGACTTGCACCACAGTGAGGGGCATCTGCTGGATAATGAGAAGCTTGTGAATGCCTTGAGCGAGAGCAAATCGATGAGCAAGATGGTGCTCGAGAGGCTGGCCGAGAGCGAGACCACCGAGAAAAATATATTGCGCAAGAGGGAGCAGTACAGGAGCATTGCCAAGAGGGGGAGCTTGATGTACTTTTTGGTGACCGATCTCGTGTACGTCGACCCGATGTACAGCTATAGCCTCGCGTACTTCAAGAAACTGTTTTGCCAAACAATCATGGAAACCCAAGTGTCCTCAAATTTGGAGACTCGTCTGAACCTCTTGGCCAACCGCACCACGGAGACAATTCATCGGTACGTTTCAAGGGGTCTTTTTAGCCGCCACCGACTGTTATTTTCGTTCTTACTCTGCAAGAGGTTGATGAGCATGGACCCTACAAAGCGCATCACGGACTCTGACTGGGAGCTGCTCGTCGACGGGTGCAAGGGCAAAAACTTGCGAGTCGAAGCTTCGCTGGAGAAGTGGCCGAACCCAGATAAGGACGGCAATGTGATCAAGGAGGAGGCGTGGAAATTTGTCTTGGGGGCTGAGAAAGGATACGAGCAGTTTGAAGGGCTGAGTGAGAGCATCAGTGGAAACTTTGTAGAGTGGGCCAAGTGGATGAAGGGAAAGAACCCTCACTTGAAGCGGCTCCCAGTCGGTGTTTTGGAAGTTGTTGGTGGAGGGGGAGAAGAAAAAGTCGTCGATCAGGAGGAAGAGGAGGGAACTACAGTCGAGAAGAACTGGGAGAAGTCCCTCACACAATTCCAAAAGATCATCTTGGTCAAGTATTTGTGTCCCGAGTATGGGGTGAATGCTGTCCGAAAGTTTGTCACCGATAATCTGGGAAAGAACTACGCCGTGGAGAAGGGGACGGAAGGGGGGATGGAGTCTCTCTATGCGGATATGGATGCCTTCACTCCCTGTCTCTTCGTTTTGAGTCCCGGGAGCGATCCCATGAGCAGCTGGAGCAAACTGGCGAAAAAAGTGGGCGCGTACGACATGGCAAAGACAATCAGCTTGGGCCAGGGGCAAGGGCCCAGGGCGACGGCCATGATTGAGACGGCCAAGCGCATAGGCGTATGGGTCCTCCTGCAAAACTGCCACTTGGCAAAGAGCTGGATGTTGGAGTTGGAGAAAATCGTCAACTTGCTGGTGGAGCAGAAAGACGACGTCAGCAAAGGTTTCAGGCTATTCCTGACCTCCATGCCGGTGTCTTACTTTCCCGTCTCCGTCCTTCAAACTTGCATAAAGCAGACCACCGAACCCCCCTCGGGGATTCGGTCCAATATGCTTCGCGCCTTGGAACTTCACATCTCACCTTCGATGCTCTCCCCGGACTACCTGACGGCAAAGGCAGCAAAGGCAAATGCAAAAGGGGCAGCAGTCAATGGGGCAGCAGTCAATGGGGCAGCAGTCGGATCCGGGCTGGGGACCGAGTGGAAGAACCTTCTCTACTCGATCTGTATGTTCCATGCCGTGACGACGGAGCGGAGGAAATTCGGGAGCATCGGATTCAATGCTGTCTACGACTTCAGCGACAACGACCTGATGACGGCGGTGGATATTTTGAGGAGAATGCTGGAGGATTCACTGAAGGTGGGGAGCCGCAGCATGGTTGAAAGTAGGGGAAACATGGGAAACGGGAGAAACGGAGGAAACGGAGGAAACAGGGTCCCATTGGACAGCTTGAGATTCGTCACCGGACAAATCGTCTACGGAGGCAGAGTCACTGACGACTGGGATCGACGCTGCCTGATGAGCTTGATCAACAGTTTCTACAACAAGGATCTGCTGCCCGGAGCCGACTCGAAAGCGAACGCGAACACGAACGCGAAAGCGAACGCGAACGCGAACGCGACGAAAGCGGGGGACTCGAAAGCGAAAGCCGGCTCGAAAACGAAAGTCGCCTCGAAATTCTCATTTGTCTTGGACGGAAGGGAGGGAACTGCAGACATAGACCCCTCGAGGGGATTGCCTGATGAGGGCAGCGACTATGACGGGTGGAGGAAATTCATCCTGGATTTACCGGGGGGGGATCCCACCTCTCTGTTCGGAATGCATCCAAAT
>Ga0115554_1001592_pt1 | contig 15992 bp, 15 predicted proteins | sample COGITO_mtgs_1104_3_FD_87283 | JGI IMG/M metagenome (GOLD analysis project Ga0115554, IMG submission 87283) | Pelagic marine microbial communities from North Sea - COGITO_mtgs_110404 | ecosystem: Environmental > Aquatic > Marine > Epipelagic | place: Germany:Helgoland, sampling site Kabeltonne... | reverse complement strand
TGTCAAAAGGATGCCAACAAGAAGAAAGTCACACAAACAACCAAAAATGACGAACGAACAGCAAAAACACACAAGAACCCCAACGGAAACCTAGGATCCAAATCACAACGAAAAACGAGCACACTCGACGATGACAAAGAGAACCAAAGCACCAAATCCAGTCAGAACATGAGAGAAATCTACCACTGAACCCAGAAAGAAAGGAAAGGACAAAACAAAAACAACTCACACCGCAAGGACAGATACTACGACCCAAAAGCAAAAAAACACAGAGGCAAGTACACGAAAACAGAAAAGGAATGGAAAGACCACAAGTTATCCGAGAAAAAATTAACCATGCTGAATTAACGAAAAAGCCCAAAACCATAAAAACCTCCAGCATCACACCGACTAGGTTAAGGGCCACAGCTAACCTCTTCGCACATCCATTTAAAGCGTACTATCTCGATACACAAGATACTCACACAACCAACGAAACAAACTGACCAAAAAAACACCCCAATCACCAACTTATTCACGAACACATTCACACAAACACCACAGACATGAAAGGAACTAGGTCTCAGAGGGCTTGGCACGGTCAGGACGACTTCCCTGATCTTCCAAGCCCCAAGACCAGCTCACCAAAACCTCCCAGCGGTCTCACAACAAACCTGCAGGATTCCCCACCGGCGTGGGGCTCACCCGAGACACCCCTGTTGGCACAACAAGATCCAGAGGAGTTGTCCTCCAATGCGTCCTCCCACACTCCCACCGTAGGGGAGCAGATGGAAGCACCAACGCAAGAGGAAACAAAAGGGACTCCCACTGAAGAAGAGCTTCTCGCAGAGCTAGTACAACAAGCAGTTCAGCTTACGCAAGCAACATCCCCCCAATCTAAAAACCTCCAGCATCACACCGACTAAATTTGTCAAAAACAGCTCAGAGCAGGAATTATTATCTAACAGGGTGTGTGTGTTTATTGTCAATGTTATATTTGTCGAATATTTTGTCATCATGAAAAAAATCTGTGTTACACGCTCAACCTGCTCTGTTTTTTTTCTACTGCATTAAAAAAACCCGAATTCTTCAATCTACTATTCACAATATCTCCTATGCTGCTGTTGCGTCGTAAGCCTTCTTCACCTGCTCAAAGGTTGTGATTGTAAGGGCAGTAGAAGGTGCATGAAAGGCAACACGTGCCCCAGCACCACGCCACATTAATCGCAATCCTCCTTCCTTGTAAATTTCGGCGAGGCCATGACCAATATTTCTGTACTTTGTATCTGATAAACCTCCTCTCTGTACCTGAAGGCGCAATTTTGCCATGTCAAGTGGGGAGGTTATCCAAGAAGCTATCGACCCAGCGGCCGCAGACGTCGCGACGACAAGATGGAATGGCAGGATATTCTCAGTTATTTCCTTCTGTTTTCCATTTTCATTTTTGTTGTTGTAGTAGTCCATTGCGTTCTTCTTGAAATATTCATAGAATAAGAAATAGAACGCCGAAAATGGGCCATACGAAAGCAGGGTCGCACCGTAGCCCTTGTAAATACCTCGCATACCCTCATTTTTTGAAATTTTCAAAAATGCATCGACACTACCTTTGTATTTAGGGCCCCCAGATGACGAACATGTGGACGACTGAACCTGCAGTCGCTCCTTGCATACGTCGACCGGAACGTAAACTATGCAACTCACTGCTTCTGCCAAAATTCCGCTCGCGAAGTGCACAGCAAAGTTCATGCGCCCGCCCGAAGAATCCTCTAGTGCTGTCTTAATTTTCTCATATGATGTCAAATACAGAACTGTCCCAGGTGTTCCCCCTAAGATCACCGCACCGAAACCGCGATACAATCCTCTTATCCCCTCGGCCCTGATGGTACTCTTTGCGACGGATAGAAACGTCGACCTTGCTGATAAACCAGGGCGATTGCCCCCAATTGTGCCTCCCTGCATTCGGGATTTAATTGTATCAATGGGGTGACAACAAATGCGGGATACCACCCCAGAAATCGCAGCACTGACCGTAAGCACTTCGAGGGAGGGCATTTTCAATCGTGTGTGTCACACACAACCTCGTTTTACACCGCTTTCTCTTTTTCGCTTTTTGACATTTTTTTAGACCAAGATAAGATTGCGACATTTCTCCTCAACATCCCTCTTGTAGTACTAATAACGTTCTAACAGTCAAGCGCTTTTTGTTACAGTTGAATGGCTGCTGCCAGCCTCTCAGCCGCGGAGCTAAAATCGGCAGAGTCAAAGTTTGTTGAGTTTCTGGAGTCCACGCTGCGACCCGCGCTGGCCTCTGCAGTTGCCGAAGAAAAAGCGACTCAAGATGAGATGACCGAATACCTTGCCATACAAAAAGCGATACAGGATGAAATTGGGAAGGCAGCAGCAGTGAAGGATGCTCAGCTCACTGAAAACTTGCGTTGCAAGGCAGTGGTTGAACCTGACACTGTGTTCGTTTCTGTTGGATTTGGCGTGGTTGTCGAGTTTCGCTTCTCCGAGGCAATAGCCTTCATAGAAGAGAAGCTGGTGCTGTTGAAGGCTGAGCTGAAGAAGAAGAAATCCAAGGTTGCTGAAGTTCGAGCTCATGTAGAGGAAGTCATTGCTTCTCTCACAATTTTGAAAAACCCCCAGGATTTGAAATAGTAGATAACAGCAGCAGCAGCACAGCAGCAGCAGCACAGCAGCAGCACAGCAGCAGCAGCACAGCAGCAGCAGCACAGCAGCACAGCAGCACTGGAACATGCACCAAAGGTAGATGTGATACACAATAACGTGGAGGGTCCCCTTACAACAACTAAAAACTTCTTCTTCATATCAAACTTCTTAAACTAAAACTTCTCTTTCATCACCCTGCCCTCGGCATACCCTTCAGGCTATCGTTGTATTTCTCAGGGAACCATTGGCGACTCTGCTCAAAACTGGAAGCAAAAATCGCCGGGCTCTTTTTGTGTATCCTTAATCCCAAATCATTCGGTTCTGCGAAGATATCTTCTCTCTCTTTCTTTTTGATTTCCTGGTCAATTCTCTTGATTTCTTCGTTGTGCCACATGTTCTCTTCTCTACGTCGTTTCTGTTGCCACCAAACATTACTGACCTTTGCTCCCCCTTTCCTGCTCTTTTTCTCTCTCTTGTTTTCTCTGGCCATTTTCTCTTCCATTGCAAACCTCTTCTCTCTCAAGTTCCTCCTTCGCTCTGCTTTCATTTTCTTTTCCCTAAGCTCTTGCAAATCCGGACCCTTCTCTTCAATTTTGTTCAAAGCTTCATTTTGCTCGAATGTCATGTCAACGTTGTAGTTTAGTTGGAATTTCATCTTTTTGACATTTTTGAAATTCTTAATGCCCTCGCTCGCAGGCAATCCATTCATGATTGCGAGAGCCTACGAGCAAAACAGAGAAAGATTTAGTGAAGGAAAGGGGCCCACACCAAGTGTACTAGTTTAAAAATTCATTACTTACCTTGGCAACACCCTTCATGAGGGTTTTGTTGTTCGCGCACCCATAGCAAAAGTGTTGATCACCGACTATGTACCACTGATTTGCCCCACCTCCTTTCAGCTCCCCAGTCCACCTGTCCACGGGCCGGCCAACAGTTTTACTACCACAGGCTGCACAACACTTTGTACTCAATTCATAGCCCATGCGCTTCAGTCTATTTCGCGTCTCCCTGGCCTGTCGTTTGAATTCCTCGGCGATCATTCTGGCCTCCTCCTCTGCATCTCTGGGTATGCCGATCTCGCCATCGTTATTATCGTGATCAGAATCATCTTCGCTGTCAATTTCAACCTCTATATCTTCTTCTCTATCCAACCCCTCCTCCCCGCTTTCCTCGCTTTCCTCGCTTTCCTCGTTTTCTTTGCTCTCTCCCCCCTCCCCTCTTTTCTTCTTCTTCTTGACCAGTTTCTTTCCCTTCATGAGCTCTTTCTGAGCAATCTTCTCTTCCCAAGGGTCCTTCCCGTTGTTCCCCTGCATTCTAATTTTCTTAGCTTTCTTCTCTTCTCGCTTCCTTTGTGCGTTTATAACCATCTCTTCCTCTTTTTTTGCCTCAAACTCGAGACGCTCCTTACGCTCCCTTGCCCTCTGTTCTTTCTCTCCCTCGCGCTCGCTACCGAGTTTATACACACCCTTTATATTCTCAGTACCTTTCGTCCACCCGTAGAGCATTCCTGGGATAGGCGCACATACTGCAATTAATTTATTTCGTTTGACCTCACTGGAGTTTTTGAAAGCAATTTTTTTGCCCTTTCCGAATTTATCTTCCAAGACCTCATTCATTCGTACTCTGCGCTCGTTGTGTAACAGCAATTTCTGGATATGGATGTCTTTAGGAGACATGTTCTTTTTCTTCATCTTTGCTTCTAATTCCTTCTCAGCTGCTACCTCACTCTTCATCAACAGCTTGTCATTCATCCTATCTTTTTTAGTAGATTTGTTGTGAGCCTTCTCGGCCCGCCTTTTTGCCCTTGCGTTTTCCTTCTCCTCTTTTCTGATCCGTTTTTCCTTATTGCGGAGTATCTTTTGTTCCTCTCGGTACACCATCTTCTCTTGTTTGTTCATGCTAGCAAAATCGCTGTGTTTCTTCTCCGCTTCCTCGTGTGCTGAGTCCACCTTCCCAGGTAGTCGCATATTCCTTTCGAGCACTCCGTTTTTATCGCCGTCAACAATTCCGATACCCTTTAAAATTGGGTTTGCATGTTCCTCCCACAACTGCATAGCAAGGGCGTGATTCTCCCTCTTCTGTTTCATGCTTGTAACAATAGGGTTCATGTTATGAAGGTCATTGGCATTTTTTTTCAAGCTTGTAGCCAAATCATTGAGCGATCCTCTCTTGGGGATAGATAGTTTTATATTTGGAAACATTTTTCTTTGAATTTGAGTGACTGTTGGTTGGTGAGTTTTCTTTTTGGAAATGTTCTAAATGTGTCGTTTGCCAGTCTGACTCGATATATTTGAAAACCAAACTCCTTTCTTCTATTTCTGTTCTCATAATGAGCAGCAACAGCATCCGCAAAAAACAAAAAAAGAAGAAGAAGCCCGACACCTTTGGCATCTACGCCAATGAGCACGTGAACATAGGCTTTGTCATTGAGGCTGTAGATGAATTAATTGATAACCAAGATGAAGTAGGCGAAGAGGAGAGAAAGAAGAACAAGAGAGCGGAACGGTTAGCAAGTGTTAAAGCGACTAAAAAGGTGCAGGAGGGAAAGAAAAAAAAGGATTCACAGCAACAGCAACAAAAGCAGCAAATACTACAGCAAGTACAGCAACAACAACAAAGACCAATATCAGCACCTGCTTCACAAACGTCCGAGAAGAAGGTAGAATTCGACACGGGCAGCCGACAATCAAAGAATGACAACAACGAAGACCATAACAACGACTTAGAATCCTCAACCCAAAAACAAAAAAACGAACAACCACCAAAGGTTGATAGCCGATGTTCTCCCTCGACAAGGATGAAAGCCACCGCCTCTTTGCAGAAAAAGGCGAGACCAAAGTCTGGACGCAAAGCCAGAAACCCAGACCATCCCTTTGTACCGTGGAACATTGACTCCAAGCCTGTGGATCGGGATATCCTCACCATCGAGAGAGACACAAAGTTCACAATTTCTAAGAGGACAAAGGGAACCGCTTCCCAACCAAAGTCTCCCCCCAAAAATAAACAAGATGCATCGGGAAAGCGCCGTCCTCAGAGCAGCAATAATAGGAGGGAAACCTACCGAAATTCAGACTCAAATATCCATGGAGTACCATGGAATAGTGCATCTGAGCTGGATGAAAGCCGACACTGCGGGCCTAGGATGCGCTCAACTCCCAAAATAAATACAAACATCGCGGCTGCGAGTGCTTCATACGAAAGGGAACACTGGAAGCCGGTCAACCAACATTGGTTCAGCACAAAAACTGCTCTCAGCCAGATTTGGCCAAGGCCGGAGGGGTGGCATTGATTGTGAGTGGGAGTGGCATGAGGGCAAACTGCAAGTTGATTTACATTGAAGATATATTTGAGAACATAATAGCGCTAAAAATATGCACAGTTTACTGGCTACAAAATTTTTATAACACCTACAAACGCTTCAAGAAATCCATACTCCGCACAATTTCACGTTTTCTATTCTCAGCCTGAAACTTTTTCTTGTATTCGATAACGGTGGGTTCGGCACGCATCATCCCGCTAACCATAACATCCTGTACGACCCCTGCAGATCTAAGACCGCAAGCAACTGTATACTTGCTCTCCTCACTGAGATGAGCGCTATATGGCACAACAAACTCCACACCACCTTCGCTACCATCAACATCCCTCCCAAGCAATATTCCTTTCTTGATCCGAATATTTTTTTGCCTCTTAAGCTCAACATGGCGCCGCCGCTTCATAACAAGATCCTCACCATCCACAGCTAGTGCTCGGATTAGCTCCATGGTGCTTTCTTTCCCCCTTTCTGCAGAAATGGAGATGGGTGTTTGGTCTGTGTTATTGACCTTGGTAATGTCAGCCAAATGATCAGATAGTATCCGAATGCACTTATTTGCCCCCCCAAAGGCAGCGTAGTGAGCGGGAGTATCGCCAAGAGTCGTCTCTGAGTCTAATTCCATACCATTGTCGATGCAAAGAGCGAGGCACTGATCGTGGCCATTCTCAGCAGCTAAGGAAAGAGATGTGAGTACGGAGAATGCATCCATGTTTTCCCCCGTATTAACTTACCTCTATGGCCAGCTGTCTCGTTCTTGTAACCCTTACCCAAATTAACGCTGGGATCTACCTTGACCTCGCGCTTCAAATTCACAAGGAGGCCATCTCCAGCATCTTCTCGGAACCTGCGTTCTCTCAAGTATTGCTTTCGCTCTTCAGAGTAGTCGTAATTAGAGAGGCGAATCTCAGGATTGCAAACATCAAACGGTTTAAAATCAGCCATTTCCTTCCGCAGAAGCGCCATGCGCTCCCTTTCCTGCTTGCTTCTCCAAATGGATTGCAGTTTGGTAGCTGCCCACATGCGAGCTTCAGCTTCATCTCTAAAGTATTTTAATTCCGGCATGTTTGGCCTAGGGATAAGATAGGTTACACGAGGCAAAGCACGAGTAGTTGATCAAATTGTGGTTATTCATGATGCTTAAAGAGAAGTGCATGCAGCAGTGGAAAACAGAAAAACTAACTTTCTTTTTTCTTCTGCATATTTGCACTAGGAGGCCTAAAAGTAACAACAATAAAAAGAAGTGTTTCTCAGTCTTTCAAGAAAAGTCAATAGCTCAAAAGCTAGCAAATTCAACAACATTTAATTACAAAAATTTCACAACATCGCTAAGATCACATAGTCTTCACATTTTTCTGACATTCCTCGTCCCTCTGTACAGGCCTTTTTCTTCTCGTGTTTGTGTGGCCATAGCTTTCCTATTCCCGAAGTTCGCTCTATTCGCTAAAATCCTTAATCTACCTGGCTCGTTAAGTTCTGCTGTCTTCAACCTGGTCAGGTTGCTGGCAGAAGGACTGGGATTGTAGCTCTTAATGTTTGGCAATGATTGACTTCCAACGAGGGATAAACTCTCTCTCGCTAGTCCTGTCCCGTCAAAGCTTTCGTTTTCGCTCCCAAAGCCACTAAAACTTCCCTGCAAAAAGCTACTGTTCACGGATGGCGGTGAGTGAATAATCGGGGGGTTATTTGTCTTCATAACAGACCTGGGCTTGAAGGGTTTCATCTCTCCCATACCCCCCAAGGCAGTTTCCGTGCTCTTCCCCATCGCAGTCAAGAAGCCGCTGCTATTCTTGACCCCACCTGCGGTCATCATGTCAAAAGCTCCGAAGGCATTCTTGGCCCCCTTCCGAACCACTTTCCTAACCCTATCCTCCTCATCCAAAACCCTATCCGTGCTCAGCATAGAGGGATGCTTAGGCCAGTTGGGACGCGTTACTTCAAGAGATTTGCGAAGCATCGTTCTAAGCATTCCGTGGCGGGCCCGATCCTTTGCTGTCATTGGTTTTGGGGCCTTGCTTTGACCAGGAAAACCACCACCACCACCACCACCAAAACCAACACCACCACCATAATTGTAGTCGCTATCGATGGTCATTGACGCGAGAGAGGAGATAACAATGCTCGGAGCATACTCAGCGGCTATACCAGAAAGGCCCTCTTCCCCCACATAAAGGCGTGCATTCCCGTCTTTGGGCTTTGGGGGGGAGAGGCTTGGGGGGGATAGTGAAAGCACTGAGTTAACATTGAAGGGGGAGGGGGAAGAGGGTGTTTGCGGAGAGAGGCCAGGTGACGAGATGGAATCGTTGATCGAGGAGTATATCTGGGAGCGAGATTGCGATTGTCTTGAGTGCACTCTGTCAATTATTATGAGAAGTTGATGATGTTAGGTTTGTTGAAACCGGATAGACTAACCACCCAACTATACTGCTCACCTCCAATCTGTATCAGGCTTAAGCTTAAATTCGTTCGCATTCATGGGGCTAATTCCACCGTCCCCAAACCCTCCACCACTGCTGCCATACAATTGTTGCTGCTGTTCACCACTCTCGGGTGAACAATGAATAGGGAAGCTGGCCTTTTGATGAGGCAGCGGAGTTGACAGAGTTAGTGCATGATTTGGTGCCAGCATATTGGCCGTTTTTTGAGAGGAAGAACTCATATTGATCCCTTCCAAAGCAAAAACCTGTGCAAAGAAGAAGTTGAGCCCAAGCAGGGGAGAGGAGAGAAAGGGAAAACAAAAAGTAGCTTTGGTGTATTTCTCGGGTTTTGTTCAGTAATTTACTCGCGTGTGGGGCAATTTCAGTTATATCTCTTTTTTTCTTCTTGCTTGCCAAATGTTTACTTTTTTAGGGAGCAGCTGCAACCCGATAGAGCCGAAGCAGACCTGCAGCTGAACCACCTTTTGGGAGTTATTCATCTTTCCCTTCTTTCCACTTTTTGTCTCGTGAATCAGGTAAGCCGCGCAGACACTCCTCCTGCCCCCCTCTCCGCCTCAATTTATTCTCCCCCCCCTCCCCTATGGTTTTTTACTTCCCAGGGCCAACTCCCAATTGAAAGAGCCTTTTGCTCCGTTTTTGACTGTGTCAAGCCCCTTCCCCCCCCATTTCTCGCAAAGGAAGACACACATACACATTAGCGCGAAGGGCGAAGCAATTTTGTTCTAACACGACGCACAACCTTGCACATCCTGGCACAGCTCTCACTGAAAAAATCCTCTTTTGGACTTAACCTTCTGACCCGTAGGCGTCATCATACACACTTTGGGTAGGGTCTGAGCTTGGCATTTTTGTCCCCTCCACCACAGGACACCGGACAATTCCCATCCCCCCCCCCAGCCAGGCCAATAACTACCAACATAGCCATATAGGCAAAAAATGGGTTGTGGAGGCAGCAAGGACTCAAGTGGCGATGACAACCGTCGCCGCTTGCTCCTATTGGGATCTTCCGGCGCCGGAAAATCAACGCTCTTCAAACAAGTAAAAATCCTCACCACCAATGGTTTCAACGATGATAACAGGAAGGATGCTAAGCCTGGTATTTATCAGAACATGAGTGAGGCATGCAAGAAGCTTATTGCCATTGGGCTAAAGCACAATTATAAAATCAGCGATAAGACGGTGGCAGCTGGGGAAAAGTTGAAAAGTTTGGAGATTGACATTGCTAACCAGGAGACGATTGAGGAATTTAAGAAGCTGATTAAGCGAATTTGGAGGTGAGTGGTCGAGTCTCAACATCTGAACTTCTGGAACATCTAAAATTCTGTGTGGTGTGTCTGGGTGTCTAGAAAGTTCAACATACTGCCGCACGAACGAATCAGAATCTTTGCTAACACCTTACTACCGCATCCAAAAGTGACCCTTACGTAAAGAAGAGCTATAAGAGGAGTCTCAAGGGGGGAAAGGCCAAGGAAACCCTGATGCCTAACGACGTTGTGTTTTTGGACGGCGTTGACCGTGTGTGTGAAGCCGGCTACTTGCCGACGGACACTGACATCTTGAACATGCGCCGCTCTACTGATGGTGCACACACATTAAATTTCACCTTTGACCCCAAGGAGTTTAAGGAGAAGGGGTCCACTGTCAATTTTCAGAGCGACGATCCGAGTGAATGGAGCATCACAGATGTCGGCGGACAGATTCACGAGCGAACTACCTGGTACGAAGAGTACACGGACTGTTCTGGAGTTATTTTTGTGATGAGCATGGCAGACTACGACCAACAATCCCAGGACAAGCGGAAAACCAATAAGTTTGTTGAGGATGGAATCAACCTGATGCTCGAAGTCAGCAAGGTTGAGACGTTACAGGGGGTCCCACTCATCATCATGTTGAATAAGAAAGATGTTTTCGAGGAGAAGATTGCTGTTGCAGACGTTGGCATCAGCAAAACCTTCCCGGAGTATAAGGGTGACAAGAATGATGCCAGACAGTCAATTGCCTTTTTGGAGCAGCTTTTGAGTGACATTGTTGAGAGTGGCACCAGTAGCAGCTGCAGCATCTACGTCACCCAAGCAACCGATACGAACATGATAGCGAACGTTCTTGCGGGTACGTTGCAAGCTATTACCAAGCAGAACCTCCGCGAGATGGGCTTTTAATCCTTACGGGAGTAAGTAGTAGGTAAACGTCCACCAAGTGAAAAAGTCATGTTCTGGAGACGGAAAGACAACGCGAGGACTGAAATATCAAAGAATACAACAGAACGCACCTCACCCGTTGTACTGTGAATTGTGTATGTTAGAAAGCTTGTTTCTCATACCTAAATTGGCGAGATCGGTTTTATATTGAAGGCGCCTGTTTATTTATGGCCTTTTGTGTTGTGTCTGTTGTCGTCCAAACTTCTCTCTTATTGTTACATACATCACAATTTATACATTCATCATCACTCTTCGTCGTCTTCCTCGCCGAGCAGCAAATTAATGTTGTTGCGTGCTTTGGGTGCTGATATAAAATCGTCGTCGTCATCATCATCGTCGTCAACAGATTGTGACTGAGATATCTTCTTGAGTTTCTTACCGCTGCTGCTTTTGGCGGCCATGGTCTTGAAAGAATAGGTCCTGTCTTCATTCCACTTGTCGTCTTCACCTCCTTCACCCCAGAAATCGTCTGCGACCTTGCGCTTTTCCCCGACCTTGGAGATGACCGGTTTCTCCTTCCCGTTTCCATTTCCGTTGTCATTTTCAGCTTCATTCGCCACCGACTCGATGAAGCCAAGGTCCCGCTTTCTGCTCGCATACGGGTTCCCTGACTCTAGCACCTTCTTGCTCACCTTGAGCAGCTTATTGCTCTTGAGATTCAGTTCCTTCGCCCGGTGTTTAAGTGTCTTCCTATCAAAGCCTTCAGGACCAAAAATCTCGACGCACTTTGCCAGTGCAACAGAGATTGACTCGCTCTGCTTGAACATTTGTTTCATTCTCTCATCATGGACTTCTGTGAGGACGGGCTTCTTCTTCTTCTTCTTCTCCTTCTCTCTTTTCTTCTTCTTGGTCACTTTCAAAACGGCCGGAGCATCATCTCCAGACCCGTAGTCGTCCACTTCCACCTCATCCTCGCTCGACGATGCACCACTGTCCACGTCCAAGTCCGCCTTGTCCGACGACTTCTTCGCATCCACAGACCCTACACTAAAGTCATCATCACTACCATCCTCGCTTTCGCTCGCAATAAATCCGTCCATACGTAGGCTCGTCTTCCTGGCGCCCAAGCTCTTCTTCTTCTTCTTCCCCCCAGTGTAAAATACCTCAGGCACTAAGATATCACCGTCATCTGCTGTGGTGGACAACATCGACCCCCCACCAATTAAGTCAGTATCGAAGTAAACCTGCTTGACCATCTCGCAAAACTTCTTCTGTCGTTGGTTGATCCCGAAAAGTGTCTCCACGTAGAGGAGAGGGTTATTCTCTGCCGAGACTGCGAAATGGCGGACGATGGTCTTCGCCAACAAAATCACCTCCTTCATTTGTGTGTTGTTCCTGATCGTTGTGTCGTTCAAAATCTTGTCGAATACTATCATCAGGTCGATGTTGTAGAGCATGGGCTCCAAAGTGATCGTCTCTTCCGCCCCCCCATCACCCTCTTCCACACTCTTCGGCTTGACGACTACTTTGCACACGCGGAAGAAGAAGGAAGCGATCTGCCTGTTAGTAGCAGGGTCATTATTTTTGTACTCGCGGAGCAGCTGCCCGTACATCCGAATTACGTTGTTGCTAACGAGTTTGATAAAGTAATGCTCCACGTCGAAGGACTGCGCAACCTCCCTCATCTTCTCGACGCGGCCTACATTATTCCTGCCTTTCTCGCCGGAGGAAGAGCTATGAGGACTCTGCTTGCTGTTACGATCCAGCATCTTCATGGTCAAGCTGGCAATCTCAACAAGGTCGCACAAATACTTTTTCGTGAAAACACCCTGCTTCCAGTACTGGAAAAGCTTCGTTAGCCTATCAAGGGGTTCAGATTGATAGAACAGTCTGTCCATCAAACCGAGGGCGATTGCTGCTTCGGTAGAGTCGGCTTCAGAATCGGAGTTGCCCTTTTTCGGCGCACAGTTCATAAAGGAAAGGAGCTTCATCATATTCTTGTAGAGGTCGACGGCCACAGCAAGGTCGTAAGGCTTCTTGGTGGCAATGAACGTATCAAACGACTGAAGAACAATATTGAAGGAGAAAATATCCAAAGTGAACATCAACTCGCCGATCATGGTTGCGGGAGCAGTAGAGTGGTCGGCGCTGGAGGTCATATTCGTATTCTCCCCCATCTCAATCTTCCTGCGCCACCAACAGCTAAAGAAGCTTATAATCTGGAAGTAAATCACCTTGTCATTCTCTTGCAGGCGAGAAGACTCTCGCCGGAACTCATTTTTCAGCGACTTCATCAATGGGCCGTAGCACCTGTCAACAAAGCGAGAGCAAAAATCATCCAAAACCTTGTTGCACAGTTTTGTGGAGCTTGTGTGGTTACGTTTGGAGCTTGCAGCCGAGGTAGTGCTGTTTTGATGTGTTTGTGTTAGTCTTTGTGCCAGCATACTCATCTAGGAAGCTTTCACAACTATCAATAAATTCTTCAGCACTCCGGGTAAAGCTCACCTTTTGGCAACGAAAACATTCGTCTTCCTGTTCTTTTTTCTCGCGACCTCGGGGTGGGTCTCTTTCCCCTTGCTAATGTCGTTGATGAATACAGAGGCACCCCCGGCTTTCTGCTTTACGACAGTGCCACTGAAGCGGGAGTGACGAGATGAAATGTTCGCATTGTTTCTGCCGGAAAGCAGGGAAGAAGTCTTTTTCAGGGATAGAGATGACTTTGTGGGAGGGGTCACAATGTTGCTGCTTCGGCTGGCGCTGTTACTTTTGTTGTTGGCGGTGGTCATTCCGGGCTGAGAAGACTCAGCAATCGCTACTGGGTCTTGATCCTTCACCAGGTAGAACAAAATCTCCATCAGAACCAGGTTCCACTGGCTGTTTTCCCGCTTTTCAATCATCTGACCGAGCACCACAACAAGGTCCAGCACCATCTCATCACCAAAAGTAGTGATTAAACGCTGCTGACCCTCCATATATTCCGTCGAGTTACAGGAATGGGGGGAAACAGGACCAATAGCGAGCAAGTTTCTGACAGATTTAAAAATTAATAGCGTGGGGTCAGAACACAGTTTTGTTACACAACAAATTGGATAAAAAAGGCCAAAGTGGTGTTTTTTCTCTTCGTTTCCTAAGCAAGATCGGTTCTCGCCGTTGCTGCTTCCGCTTCCTCTCACCTGAAAAGATGTAAAATCAACTCGATGGTATGGGCGTCCATTTCAGTCCTCGCAGATCCCTTCCTCGAGAGTGGGCCAGAAAGCAGAGAGACAAACACTCCAAGTACCCCTTTTCTGGTCAGTAATAGATGTTTATACTTCTCTAGGACGGCGTTCTGTGCTAGAGCATTGTCGCGAACTTCACGCTGACGCTCGATTGTCTCCTCGGTTGCTTTCTGCGCAGAGAGAGGACGATAGGGTAGGAGAAAGGTGAGAGAAATCCCAAGGCTAGAGAGAAATTCACCTCCAGAGGGAGATGAGAGCTGCATCTCTTACCTGAGACTTTGTATCCACGTTGAAACGTGCAGCCTTACGTGCTACCTCAGTCAAAGGCTTGGTAAGGATGACAAACACCTTGGCCATAGTCCTGACAATGCTTTCATCATCAGGTTGGGAGAGTACTAGCGGAATAAGAGTAGTGGGCAAGACGTTCCACGAAGATAGTAAGAGAGAGATCGGACGAGTCTGATCGTCATCACGTTTGATCGCTCGCTGCAGATCCTGCAACCAGGAAGCGGCATCCTCAACGGGGATGAAACGCTCAAAGATTTCCCCGGTTGAGGGGTCAGTTTCCTCGACCTTAGAACCCAGAACAGAACAAACCAGAAAGAGTTCCCTTTGGAGGGGACGGGAAATCACCTCGGACATATTCTGCAAGAGAATGGACGGGTAGTTTGGAATTGGGGGGAACCCGGTCTGTCGATTACTTCAAAAAGGACTTCTATTCGGCGAAATTCAGACGTCTCCTGGCGATCACTAAGTACTCTTCTTGACTGACGATAATTTAAAACGAAGGTTATTGTCTCTTGGGGTGCAGTATGAATTGCCTTGAGATTCAGGCGCTGCTCTCAGCGAATTTTTCTTTTTACTTCCATTTTTTCGCTGTTTTTGTAGATTGATATCAGTTTACCGCAAATACTACGAATAGAAATCGGACTCAACCATAATTAAAAGTATTCATCGTCTATTCACAGTATCAAACCCTACAGAAAGGGACTCACCATCGACTCATCTAAATTACCTCCTGCACTCATCAAGACAGACAGAGTAGAATATGATTTTCCACTTGGGTTGTTTACCAGTCTACTTCCCTTTCCCCCACCTTTATCCGGAGCAATACGAATACATGAAGTCAATAAAGAAAACACTCGATGACAATGGAGGACATGCACTGCTTGAGATGCCCACCGGCACTGGCAAAACTGTCTGCTTACTATCTCTTACAACTAGCTACCAGTCTTACTATGCGTCGGACCCTACGAAAAAAATCGGTAAGATTGTTTATTGCACTCGCACTGTCCCGGAGATGGACAGTGTGATGGAGGAGCTGGGTGTTGTGATGGACTACAGGGCCAGGGAGCTGGCAATTTCTAGGAGGATGAGTCAAGGGAAGAGCAGGGAAGAGGCAGAAGAAGAAGTCAATACCCAAAATCACCCGAAAATGGGTGAAATCAGCGGTTACGACAATTTGGGATGTGGTGGTACAGGAATTTTGGGCTTGTGTCTGAGTAGCCGCCGAAATATGTGCATTCACGAGAAAGTGATGCGCGAATCTGACCGTGAACTTGTCGATAATGCGTGTCGGATGATGACTGCTTCCTGGGTTCGAGAGGCGAACGAAAAAAGCCCGGGAAGTGTGCGGACATGTGATTTTTTTGAGAATTTCGAGAAAAATGGGAAGGACAAGGTGGTCCCCAGCGGTGTGTTTGACCTCAACACTATGCAGGAGTACGGCCGAAGCAAAGGGTGGTGCCCCTACTTCGTAACGCGCAATGCGATAACACACGCAAACGTGTTGATCTTCAATTATCAGTACGTTTTGGATCCCAAGATTGCCAAGCTCATTTCCACGGAGCTCTCAGCAGACAGTGTGATTTTGTTTGACGAGGCACACAACATTGACAATGTGTGCATAGAGGCGCTCAGCGTGGTTATTGGCGAGGACGATCTCGACAGGGCGGGTCGGAGCTTGGGGAAGGTTGAGCGGGAAGTGGCGAAATTGAAGGCGCGCGATGCCTCGATTTTGCAGAATGAGTACAACAGCCTCGTTTCTGGGCTTTTTCGCCAGGGTTTGTTGGGTGGCAGTGGCAGTGGCAGTGGCGGTGGCGGTGGCAGTGGCAGTGGCAGTGGCAGTGGCAGCGGCAGCGAAGTAGCTAATGTGCTCGGGAGTTCTGGGAGTCGCAGCTGGAGAAATGGGACTAGAAATGGCAACGGAAAAAACGGAAATTCTACAAATAAAAAC
>Ga0115554_1001590_pt1 | contig 16003 bp, 10 predicted proteins | sample COGITO_mtgs_1104_3_FD_87283 | JGI IMG/M metagenome (GOLD analysis project Ga0115554, IMG submission 87283) | Pelagic marine microbial communities from North Sea - COGITO_mtgs_110404 | ecosystem: Environmental > Aquatic > Marine > Epipelagic | place: Germany:Helgoland, sampling site Kabeltonne... | reverse complement strand
TCGAGGGGGTGAATTTGATGACATTTGGAGCAGCGTTGAGAAAAGGCAATGGAAATGGAGTTAATCTGGTGGTCATTTGTGGTCATTCTCTAAGTGTCCAAAATCGGCCTGGGTTGCTGCTCAACACGAAGAGAATTAATTACGAAATTTTTTATAAGGTCTCTGTGACCGCCCAGGAGAATGTTGGTACTCGAGGCGACGATTGCGACCTTCATTGCTTACTCTACTTGTTCTCTCCTCGGCAGCATACCTCCTAGTCACACTCCTCTCCCTTCCCTTTCAAAGCGAATTTCTTTGATTCCAAATGCCGGAAACGGACTATTTGCAAGCGAGAAAATCCCCTCAGACAAATTGCTGGGATGTTACCCGGGAAATGTTGTCCTGAAAGATGTTTTTATTGTGAAGAAGAAGAATTTATCGTCCTCTCCCGGGCAATATGTCTGGATTTTTGAGGACTCCAATGTCCTGCTTGATCCAACTGACGACAACGGCTACCTCAAGGAATATGTTCCTGCTGGAAACGTGGCCTCTTTCTTGCCATTCTCTGAGACGCTGTGGAAAGTTGTAGGCAAGGTTTCGGAGGTGGTGCCGTTCCTGCCATTCTCAAACCGCGAGACTGTCTCAAAATCGCCGACGACAATATGTTTGATCAACGAGCCCCCCCTTGGAAGTGATTGCAACGTTCGGATCTCTGTTTGTGAAAAGGAAAATAGAGTTGAGTTTTTGTCTTCCAGGGAAATTGATTCAGGCGAAGAACTATACGTTGACTACGGTTCAAACTACGACAGGACAACATATGTAACTGGAGACTCGCGTAAATGGAATTTTCCTACGGTCTCACATTTACCAGATCGTCGAAACTTTGCCTCTTCTTTCTTCCTCCCGGCTCTTGCCTCAATTACCTCCGGGGCACTGTTCCCCTCAGTAACTCTCGCCGTTACTATCGACGTTAACAATGCCGTTGCAAGGGAATACTCAACGCTTCCGGGTCTATTTCCAACAATAGCGAGCAAGCTCTGTAAGCGGGGACCGTTCAAAAGCAAGAAGGAAATGTACGCTTCTCTTGATTCCGAAGAGGAGAGGGAGAGGCTCAAGAAGTATGATTCATCATTAAAAATTGCAAAAAGGGATGCCGGGGTCATGCAGTTCAAGGCAAGTCAGATTTGCAAGTATGAATGTCGCGGAGGTACGAGCGAGTACCAGAATAAAGTTATGAGGGACTTACAGCGTGAACGGAGGTATTGATGTATTTGCTTCCCCCCCGATAAATATACAGTAGTTTCATGCCAGTGATTTTTGTCAGCAGTTTCGTTAATAAGAAAAAGTAATGGTCGAGGTCTTTTGTTTTTTCCCGAAAACGCAAACAAAAACCCAAATGTATCTACTTTCGCATAGTTCAATTATTTTGGAAGTCCCAAGAACAATTTTTGCTGTTGATTACAATATCGCTGAAGCCGTAGTGGACCTCGAAGTACTCCCGGCAATTGTCCTGATAATAGAAGTAGACCTCGTCGCCCTTTCTCCTCAATTCCTCGGCATATAGCGTGAAGCCTCTCTTTTCTAATTTCACAGAGGGCAAAGAGTTCGTAACATTGGAATATTCATAATAGGCAATGTTCGTCTCGTCGCCGAAATTCACTAGGTCATGAATGGGAGCCATGTGGAACATGATATCGTTGTCGACTTCGTCGGCATAAAATAGCTTGTGTGTAAGAGGGGGTGCATCAACATCCAACTCCCAAAAACGGCTATCCACAACCATCCAACTCCACAGATAAGTCTCCCATGTGATCTTCTGTCCGCGTAATGAGTTTTCCAAAGCATCGTAACCGATCCGAGCTGCCTGTCTTAGATAAGAGATTTCACGTCCTGCTTCCGCATTAGTTTTGGCGTCGTTATACTTTGTTTCGGCCGAAAGACACGTTTCTGGGTCGGTGGGAAAGATGAGGTCAAGAGAGGAGGAGTCCAGGAACACAGGAGTTGTGTATATTGAGGGAATGAGGTTTTGTTGAAGGTCAAGGATATAAAGCTGCAAAAACGTCAGGTCGTCAAGAGACCATCCATCTTTCATCAAAGTTTTCCTCACTCTCTCTCCTTCCCTCGCAAGCCACCACGTGAAAACAGCGTGCTCACCAAAACCGACAGGTAGTGTCCCCCCCTCTCCTGACTCTGCCAACTTCCTAACTTTGACTGCCAGTTCAACGTCCAATCCAGCTTCAGTAGACGTGTCGAGAATCTTCTCCGTGGTTATAATCATATCGTAAGGAGTGTGTATAAGGATAGATTCATCGATATCCCTCGGGGCCTTCAAACCCCTAACAGAGGTGAGGTCTGGACTTGCCCAGGCAGAATAGTCAAAGTAATCCACTTCCAGGTTGAAAACAAAGCCCTCTGCACTAAATTTTGTCCGGGCACGGTCTACTAGGCTTTGGATAGTCATCTTTTTCATTAAACTATTTGTCGCCACACCTTCAGGAGCTAGCCTTCCCCTCTCCGGGGCGAAGTTAGATTCAGCAAGGTGAGTTGACAGGAGGAACAGGGAAGCGAGGAAGAGGAGGCTCTTCATCATAAAAAGTATCTGCTACATATAAGGTGAGACGAGTGACGACAAAAACGACCTTTTTTCTTTTCTTTATCTCACACGCACCCTTAAAGATATTAGATACCTCAAAAAAAGAACAACCAAATTTGGAAAGGCACATAAAAAAGTCCACACAGAGCTCTATAAGTGATAACGGTTCGCCTGTACCATAGAAAGATAATTTCCATCTTTCACGCTTATGGAAGAATGAAATCGATTCGATAAATCACCTCAATTTGATCGGTACCATTTATCTGCGTCCAAGGTTGATGGGCCCAGTGAGATCACCCCGCCATTTTCGGTCGTCGATTATGCACCAATCCTTTGTGAAATCTATGACCCTGTCCCTACCGTGGTCGCAAATCGCACTATCGATCGCATTGATCCTCCTGCTGCTCCCCGAAAGTTCCCCATTTACAATTTCCTCTCCAACCGTTCATTTGACCCATAGAATTCCCGCAACCGCGCTGACAGCAACCAGATTTTCTGAATTTGCGAATAGGCTGGCTATGCAGTCACAGTCGCAGTCAAATTTGGAGGCGCAATCCCAAGCTAATTCCCTCCCTCCAACCAGCCTCCCAGACCCTGAACAATCTTCGTCCATTACTACCTTGGCCCCTGCGGTGCTCCTCAATGCCGGTCCGGGCACTGGCAAGTCTCGCGTGTTGGCGGCTAGAACTGCCTATGTTGTGAGCAATTTTGATGTAAAACCAGAAGAAGTAGTCATCCTCAGCTTCACAAAGAAAGATGCTGACTCGATTCGGTCCTCTTCTGTGAGGATGCTCAAGCGCCTTGGGTACTTCGATGATGTTGCAACCACCGAGCAAGATTTCAAGGATAACATGTGGGCCGGCACGTTTCATAGTTTCAGCAATAGCATCATTCGAAAGTATGGCAGTGAAACTCAAAAGAACCGCCGCATAATCACCAGCAGCGAGCAGAGAGAAATTCTGAAGGAGATTGTTACATCTCTGACATTGTCTGACTCTTCGTCCCCCTCAGCGTCAAAATCCGTCAAGTCCGCCCTGGCGGATCTACCAGGGATCGGTTCATTGGTGTACAACGTCCAAAAAACGATTTCTTTTTGGAAGGAGGCGAGTTATGAGGCGGACAGCGATTGCATTGTACCAATCGTTCCGAAATCAGCAGCCCTTGCCTCCGCCAATATTTCCCCCCTTTACGAGAAAAAGCTTCTATCTCTTAACGCAATCGACGCGGGTGACCTCATCCCCACTGCCGTTTCCTTATTAATGAACAACGAGAATGTGCTCAACTCGATGAGGGGCAGGCTGAAGCAATGCGTCGTGGATGAGTTTCAGGACGTGAGCAGGTCTCAGCATAGGCTTCTGAAGCTTCTTATCAACGGTCATCACACCCATAATTCCATTACTTCCACCGCGATCACGGATGTGCCCAAGTTGTTCGCTGCGGGGGACACTGATCAGTCCATCTACGGCTGGAGGGGTGCCAACCCCAAAGAGAACATTGGTATGTTTCTTCACGATTTCCCCCAGGGGGTGATATTGCCCTTTGGCACAAGCTACAGGCTCCCGCGTACTATCCTTACTGCGGCGAGCAGCTTAATAAAAAAAAGAGATAGCTTCGGAAGCACCAACGCCCGAGAAGAAAAAAACTCGCCCATCTCAAAAATTAAGGCATTTGAGACTTCCCCGGCGGAAAAAGCCAGCAAGCTACTCAACGGCGGCGTGATTGATGGTCACGAGGAAGAGGCTGAAAGGGTCGTTGTCAGGGGTTTGTGGGATTCCGGTGAGGAGGGACGTTGGATCGCCTCGCAAATCATCAAAAAGTTCAAGGAGAGGAAGAGAAGGGCCGAGGAATGCGGGAATTATGAGAGAAGAAAGTATTTCGACACGAGCGAAGTAGCGATCCTTGTACGCTCTACAGACCAGATCCGAGACTTGGCGGAAGGACTGGCGGACGTCAGAGTCCCGTTTTTTGTTGACGGGCAGACGAACTGGAGGAGCAAGTTCGAGGGCGAGCGCAACTTCTGGAATCCGCTAAAGCGCCGCGACAGCCGTGCTTCCGACGAGAACAACGACCTCATCAACCGGGAAGAGATACGCATCGGTCTTAATGTGCTCGGCGGATGTGTTGATGGGGAGTTTATTGACGATGTTGACTTCGCGAGAATCTATGAGCAGATGGGCGGCTTTCTTGAGGACCTCTACGCCGATGCCGATGGCGACAGCGAGAGCGTCAGCAGCACCAACATCCCCAACGCTCAATCTCTTTTTGATAAAACTATTGCAAAAATAAACAGGACAGCAGCCGACGACAAATCCGAAAAGGAAACTGCCGTCGCCGCAAAATCCACGATCAAATTCATCAAGAAGTGGAACAGGATCCTCACCTCCAAGGGTTACCTAAATACCGAGTCCGCGCGTATACAGCTTCTCTCGTCTTGCCTGGGCGAAGCTCAACTACTGAGTGACGGCCAAAGGAAAGAAAAAGCATCTCTATCGGAGCTCTGTGAGATGGCGTCCAAGTGCGGTTCGCTAGGGGGCTTTGTCACCGACATCAGGAATAACAATAATTCAAAGGACTCCACCCACTCACTTCTGAAAAAGGCAGGCAACGAAAAGTTTGGGGCGAATCGATTCGACATGGCACCGGTTCGCATTCTCACGATGCATCGTGCTAAGGGTTGCGAGTTCGATGACGTTTACCTTGCGGGCTGGGAGGAGGGAATTTTCCCCCAGCCCAACCAAGAGAATGATGTGGACGAGGAAAGAAGGTTGGCTTATGTCGCGCTAACAAGGAGTAGACAAAGGGCTACTATTACGTACGCCGGTCGTCGTGTCAATACTAACAATATCAAAAACAACGGACAGAAGGCAAGCATCCAGAGGCCTAGCAGGTTTCTCCTGGAATTGAGAAACCGATCTCTCATTGCTGTGACTGCGCGGGGGAAGACTAGGTCGAGTTTTACTGGGGCGATTGGAGGAAAGGGAAGAACGAGCAGTTTATGGCTGGAGGGCTGGATCGGGGGGATGGGAAAGGGCGGGGATAAAAAGAAAGCTGATGCTCAAAAGACCGATTTAGGCAAGTTGGCAATGAGAAGTACGAAGCAGATCTTCGAGAAAGTCACGCGATCTCCCAAACCTTCAAACGCACCGCAGCCTGAATCGCGACAAGACCCACAGTCTCAACAACAAAAGCAACCCCAGTCCCAGTCACCAACGCCATCTACACAACAACAACCACAAATGCAACAACAACCACCAAAACTAATCCCTACCTCCAATATCAACGTAAGGAATAAACCCTCACAAAAACGGAAGAAGCCTCAGGATATTCTAATTGACCTACTCATCGACAACGAGCAAATGGATATGACCAACCTCGATAATATTAAGAGTGAAATAGAACTCACCAGAGACTTGCTCCGCCACCCAAATCTGTCCAAAAACCTGATGAAGCAAATATTCAGAACGAAGCTTGCCGACAATTTCGGGATCACTCGGGGCAGGTGTATCGTGGGGACAGGAGAGAAGACGGGTGAGACAATCACAAGGCCCCTCAGTGCTAGCACGGGGCCGCAGATTGGGCTATATTATTGGACGTTGCTCAAGGCAGAGAGAAAATGGTTAAGGAGGGAGGCGAAGAAAAAACAAAGTGAGTGATAAAGTGAGTGATAATATACTGTCGATAAACTAGCTACGCTACACGCTTTAGGAAACGAGCACTATTCACTTCTTTTTGGTATCTTTTCCATCGTCGCCGCCATCGCTCTTGTAAAGCGTGTCTATCTCTTCAAACCTATTCCGACAATCACTCTCATACTTAGCGGCTTTTATGACGCTACTACCTTCATCATCACCCAAAACAGCCTTTAAAACCTTCATGCCTTCGACGCCTTCCCCAACAAGCCCCCCGACTGCCATAGCAATGTCACTGTGAATTCTCCCGAGGTCAGGGTGGAATTCCCCCAAATAATCCCTTTGTATGTGCAAAAGACGTCGAGAGCTTCCCAAAAACCCCCCGAGCACTTTCAGCCTGTAAATAGTATCTTTTTGTCCAAGCTTTCTGGCCTCGAAGTCGGTAATCTTAAAAAATAGCTCAGCTGCGTCGCAGTGCAGTTTCAGGGCTCTGACGACCAAAAAATGGTCCTTGTTCCTTAAAAAATCTTCTGCTTTGTTCAGAAGCAACTTCGAGGCAGTTTCGAGATCGACCGCGTTTGCAACAACCGTCTCAATATTCTCTCTCGTTTTAGATGATACCATCAACGTCACGACATTTGATACCTCTCCCATTGACGACTCTAGCTCGATGAGAGCGTTTTGCACATTCTGGATTGCCATTTCGTCCACACCCGGTCCCACATTATCCCCGGAGTGGGAGTCAGCAAGATCGAAAAAGTGCTGCGCCGAGAAGTATTCTCGACGGTTCTTTAGGTCCTGTAAGCGAGGGAACAGGTAATCTATTCGGATTCCCTCCCCTCTAGCGACATGTCGGGTGATGTAGACCTCCGAAAATCCGCCGCTGATGTTGGTTTTAATTTCTTCTTCTTCGTCGTCGTCGTCGTTGTTGTTGATGGTGGCAGTGGTAGGCTCAGACTCAGGCACAAAATATCTAACAGCATTTGCATTCGTCGCGTGATTTAGCATTGCAGAATACAAAGAAAGCCCGCTGTCGAAACCATTCATGCTAACAACGAACCATAGACGCAGGACTGCCGGCTCGTCCATTCCGTGGTTTCCAGCAACTATCAAATCAATTTCGGATTGGTAATTCGATTTCAGCGATTTGATTCGAGACGTCCTTGAACGCGCAGGCAAGTCGGACAGCCTTTGAGGGTGAAGAGGAGCAAGGGCCTTTAGAATTTTGGCAGTGTCTGGGCGAGAGAATATAGATGATACAACAGAAAAATCAAGCTGCTTGTTGCCTGTCTTCTCATCCTCAGTCATCACGTCTGGGTACAACAGAAGAGGTTTCTCACGAAGTATGAGTGTGCCAGGGGACAGAGGAGATGATGTTGTCACGTCGCGGCTGCCTCCCATATCCATGGCAGAAATTATCAGAATAGAGGGATGAAGGTAGGAGGGGATCCACAGAGGTCCGTAAGAATTTGTATCGATAGAGGGTGGCAACGTTGTTGTCGTTGTCGTCGTCGTTGTCGTTGTCATTGTCGATGTATCAGCCTTCTTCGCCTCCTTTTGCTTCTGCTTGTTCCGTTTCAGTAAATAAGCCTGAGCCTCTGCAGACAGGGATGGCATCTTTGCAGGGGTCTCTGCCATTTTTTCTCCTTCTATTGCTGAGCCTCCAACGCTAGGGACGTCCCCGAAAATATCAAACTCACTCATTATTTAAGTCAACAATTCGGACTTTATGCGATTAATTCACGATGAAGGGAAAAGGAGGAGGAAACTGAACACAGCCTCCACAGCGATAATTATTCAGGGAAAACGAAAAGCAAGAATTTCAGGAGAACCAGGCACTGGCGATCCTTTATTTTTGCCCGTTCAACACTTGTAACATCATGGATACAACATTTGCACGATCGATTTTGGCGGAATGTGCTGCTTGCTGGCAGTGGAGGATTGACACTGATCCTGAGCTAGCAGTGTCGATCGGATGGCTGGAGAAGCGCCGCTCAACGCATGCGCTCGATCCCCGCAGTCTCGAGTCCTTTGATCAGCGCTTAGCCTGGGTGACTGAGGCCAAGAAGCGGTTTGAGTCGCTCCTTGCCAAGAATGATCTTAATTCCCTCCCAAAAGACTTGAAACTCACAGCAGAACTCTACTTGGACCAGCTGAATGATTACACGAACAACTTCAAGCACAGAACCTTTCTTTCTTGCGTGAACCGAATGGAAGGCCCACAGACAGATTTGCCCCTCTACGCTGGCTATCTCCCCATGAACACCTCTGCTGATTACCAATTTTTCTCTGATTTCATCTCGGCTGTCCCTAAACAAGTGGATGAGGTCATTCTTCTGTTGAAGCAGGGCTTAAAAGAGAAGCGCACTCCTCCTCGGGTTTCCATGACCGGAGTTAGCGACACTGTCCGAACGATAGTGACCAACAAAGCTGCCTCATTTCTTGCCCCCCTCGATAAAATCAAAGATACTGATGACCAACTCAATCTCAATCTCAAGAGAGAAATTGCAGACAAAATCTCCGCCACTGTTCCCCCCGCGTTCCAAAAACTCGCTGACTTTCTCGACAACGACTACACTCCAAACTTGCGGACGGAGATCGCGTCAACTGTTGGCTACCCCGATGGAGATAATTTTTATTCCACGTGCCTCTCGTTCCACACCACGACTGCAATGTCCCCGAAGGAGGTCCACGATCTCGGATTGAGTGAAGTTGCAAGGATCAACAGTGAGATGAAGAAAGTTGCCGCCGATGCCGGATTTGACGATGTGGGCAAGTATAACGAGTACCTGCGAACTGCGGAGGAATACTCCCCATCGAGCGTTCCTGCGCTGCTGGCTCACTACCGTGACATTGCTGGGCGAGTTGCCCCTGAGATGCTCAAGTTGTTCCACGCGAAGGATCTGCCCAGAACTCCTTTCAAAATTACCGCGACCCCTGAGGCGAGCGCGAAGACGGCGCCGGCCGCATTTTACCTCGCTGGGGCTGGGGATCGACCGGGAATTTTCTACGCCAACACCAGCGAGCTCCCCACCAGGCGTCTTTTCGAGTGCGAAGCGCTGACTCTTCACGAGGCCATTCCAGGACACCACACTCAAGCCGCTATCATGAGCGAGGTAAGAAAGGGGGCGAGTGTTGCGTGTGTTAGGTGTGTGTTAGGTGTGTTGCAGGTGTGTGTTAGGTGTGTTGCAGGTGTGTTAGGTTTGTTGCAGGTGTTGCGGGTGTGAGCGTGGGCGGGCACGGGCAGGGTCACTCAACGTAAACACGAAAACACGCGCACAGAACGCAAATTTGCAGGCCTTCCAACGTTTTCAAGAGGATCGGCGATACTTTGAGGCTCCCGCTCGTTTCCCCTTCTACACAGGATATATCGAAGGGTGGGGTCTCCACTGTGAAAGTCTCGGGGATGAGCTGGGTCTCTATAACACTTGCGCAGATCGAATGGGAATGCTCTCTATGGAGCAGCTTCGTGCGTGTCGTCTGGTCGTCGACACGGGAATGCATGCGTTCGGCTGGAGTCGCGACAAGGCTCTTAATTTTATGTTGGAGAATACCGCAATGGCGGAGCACGATGCAGGATGCGAGGTGACGCGCTATATCACCTGGCCAGGACAGGCGTGCGCTTACAAGGTCGGCGAGAGGAAAATCAGGGAGTTGCGCACTCGTTGCGAGAACGAGATTAAGAAGGAGGCCTTCGATATCCGCGACTTCTACGGAATTGTTTTGAATGCCGGTGCTGTTCCCTTGACCAAACTCGAGGAAATGATAGATGAGTACATCGCCAAGTCTAACGGCGGCAAAGAGAAGGAGGAGGCCAAGGCCAATGAGAGCAAGGAAGAGAATTTCAGTGACGGCTCTGCTGACTTCCTTGGAACAATGACTTTTGCCAGTGGCATGTGGTGCAAGTGCTGTGTCGTCCCTGGATCTCACCTCATCGCCGAAGCTAATAAACAGTGAAAAAAATGAAAGGACAATTAAAGAGAAAGGATTACTTGCCGCAAAACGTCGCTTTAATTCTACTTGTCAGTCACTTTTCTTTTCTTTTCTTTTCTTTTTCCACTCTTTCCGCTTGTGTTGTTCTTGATTTATCATCTAACTAATACTCATCTCCCCTAGCTTCAAACGCTTCATCTTCAGCGATTCTTACATCGGAGTCTTCTCCAAACTGCATGCAGTGATCGGCCGCGCTCAAAATTACGTCGATCGTGTCCTCTTCGTGAATGTTTAGGGGGAGGAAAGACACTTGGCTGTAGTCATCAATGAGCTCACAGATGCTGCGAGTGAGATTGTTAAGGCGAGGGTTCCCCCCCGAAAGAGGAACCTCAGAAGCGCTACCCATATCTAGAACCTTATCAAGTTCCTCTTCATCCATCAGATCGCACTTGCTCATAATGTTGATGTGTGGCAGCTCCATCTGGCACATAGCGCTCAGGGAGAGGAGACTCCCACTGATAAATTTGGTCATATCGCAACAGAAAGTGGCATCAACTACAAACACACCGCACATCATCCAGTTCCACTGCCGAATCCTGTCGATCAGCCGTCGCATAATAGGTACATGCGTGTACAGCTCTATCTGCCCAGGACAATCCAAAATCAAATAGTCATCATCCCCAAAAGTAGAAAGTTGGTCTTCCAGCCAGGAAGTGTTGGATAGCAAGTATTCCATGCAGTACACGAGCCCTCCATTAGGACCCAATCCCAACTCATCCATCACCTCCTCCACAGATATCAGATCCTGCACATTGAAAGCAACCTCGTAGTCAAAGTGCTCTGCAGCAGGGTCCAAATTTGCAACGAAAACTCGCCGTCCGATGCTATTGCAGTGGTCGTGAATGGTGCTGCAGTACGTAGACTTGCCACTTCCTGCAGGCCCCATCACTATTTGTATACACTTCACCATTGCTTAGCAAGGACTGAGATGTGGTTGGGGGGTGACCGTGAGAGAAGCAGAAGTACCAACTCTTAAAGCGAGGGGTGGGACTTTCTTCCTCGCTTCTATAAATATGCTGCAAGAAGACAAAATTTACTTTTCAACCCCAACCGAACAGCTCAGATTTTCCACCCGGACTCTATCACCTCCCCAATTTTATAGAAGGCTCGGTCGCTATGTTTAAGAAGAAAAGTAAGCGACCAAATTCAAAGAAAGTAATCCGAACTCTGGATGAGGGGGGGTCAGAGTCTGACACCAATGGCAGCACCCCTGCTCCTGCTCTAGCTTCCACATTACCTATCACATCACCAGCACCAGCACTAGTATCGAAAACGAAAAGCAAGAAGAAGGCAATTAAGCGAGGCGTATTGAGCGGGTTGGTTTCATTTGAAGATGATCTCGATGATGTTAATAATGATGATTGTGATAAGAAAAAGAAGAAAAGGAAGAAGAAAAAGGGAATAGGATTTGGCGGGTCAGTTACTGTTGGAGATGGAGAAGATGCGGCGGTGAAAGAGGGCGACATTCCCTCTTCTGGAGATGCTGTTTTTGCTGACATCTCTGCTCCCAGCTCTGTTTATGGCACTGAGGCATTGGATGAGCTTCGTAAACGGCAAAACTTTACAAAGTCAAAGACGCTCAAGGGAGGGGTTGGAGAGATCGACCTTAGTGGCAAAAAGAGCAGTGGAGGTAATGAATCCGCCGAAAAAAATTATGACAAACAATCTGATGACAAACTACCTGGCCTAGAATTGGAATCTGACTCGATGGACTTTCTTTCCCTTTCTGGACCTCTTCACGACTCTCGCGCCTGCGATCCTACAACGAAAAACTCTGCAACAAATTTGAACGATAAAATTGAATTCGAACGTCGGCTTGGTGAGGACGATGATGCTATGGAATGGGAGGAAGAGGTTGTCAGTCGTGTTGTTGACTACAGTGGTGGAAAAATGAATAATTCAAATAGAAACGACAATTATGACTCTTCCCAACTACAAACACTCACAATCCCAAACGTTCTCGACAAGTTAAAGTCTGCTCGTTCTTCCCTTGGAGAACTCGCTGAGGAGACAGACAGGGCGCTCCGCCGTCGAGAGAACGAGCTAGAGGAGGCGAGAGTCGACCTTGCCAAGCACGATGGAACTTTGAGCGAAAATGTGCCGCAATTTGAGTTTTTCCAGTCTTTTCGGGAGGAGGTAGCCGACTTTGTGGGAGCACTGAGGGTCGTCGACAAAAAAGTTGCCATGGTTGAGCAATCCATTTTGGCATTAGAATCTCAAGGTGTGGAAGACGGGAGAAAGAGGAGAATGCTGATTGAGGATGATATTGAGAGGGACTGTGGTGGTAGTGAAGCTACTGGTAGTGTTGGATGCATCTCGATTTCTGGACGGTCAGAAAATGTCGAATCCGTCAATGAGATTTTGGTGGACGAATTTGGTCGAGACTTGTCGCATGCAAGACAAAATGAGCGTGACAAGCGCCGGGAGCTCCGTCATACTCACCGTGGCAAGCCAACAATGGTCACGAACGATAACGATGATCGGCGGCAGAAACGTCATAATCTGTCCCTCGCAGTAGTTGCTGCTGTTAGCGACATTGCGACTGATTTCACATCACTTTCATCTCTCGCAGAAATCTTCCGCAAATGGGAGGAAAAATTCCCAGAGTCATACAAGGAGTGCTACGGCGATTTACTTTTCACAGGCCTTGCGAGTGTATGGGCAAGAGAAGAGTTTGCGAGAGATTTTGACAAATTTTCCGAGATAGCCATGTTCGAGACCATCGGGGAAATGAATTGGCACGACGTTGTCAGCAAGTTCTTTGATGGTGAAAGGAAGGAAAAAATCTGCGAAGGAATAATAGCTGGGGGCCTAGAGAAGAACTTAAAAAATTTGGTGAGAGAAGGATACGAATTAGGCTGTCGTGTCGAGACAAGGAGGATGAAGAAATTCGCTGGGGAGAGTCTCTCTCTCGGGAATGAAATTTTGTCCAATCTCAGAAAGAGTCTCGATACCTGGAAAGTGATTTTGGTTGGTGAAGGGGCTGCTGTTAATGAGGGGCTCACGATTGATATCAAGGATTCCTTAAATTATGGTCAGCGACTTGTAGAAAATGTCAAGGAGTGGTGGGGGAATATAAAGGACGAAGCCGTCAGGAATGAGATGACCGAAACTTTACGGGTGATCGAAGGTCATTTAAGAGGGCACGAGACTGTAAATGAAGAGTAGTTTTATATTGCAATTCCCTTTTTTTAATAACATTTTCTACTTCAGTTCAGTATGTGCGCGCTAAAACAAAATATTTCCCTCAGGGGTCCGCTCCTCAAAGTTCACTCCTTCCAAAAGCGATCCTACTAACAACAGACTACCGGTACACAGAATATTTGTTCTGTCACCCTTGAGTGTTTCCGAATTAATGTGCGCGATCACTTCCTTAACGCTGGGAAACGAGTAAGTTTTTGAGGTTGTTTGCGGATACAGGGCAGGATACAGAAGAGAAAGTGTTTTCTGCCAGTTGGGGTTGGTGTCTGTTTTGGAGTCACAACTAGAGCCGTTGTGAGCTTTAGTTTCAGCATCAGCACCAGCATTAGCACCAACACTAATTTGACTTTTGGCTTCGTTACTGGCGACGTCAGTACCAGCCAACAAATCAGCAACACTAGGAACAGGTATGCTACTCGGTCGTTCACTGTTGCTCTTGGCAAAGTATATCGACTTAAAATTGCTGGGACCTAACTTATCAGCTAAAGTCTTCAGTAGGTCTATTGGGTCGCGCTCATGACTACAATTGAATATCAGGCAAGCGTCTTCACCTGATCTTTGAGGTGACGACATTTCGGTTTTAAACCAATCAGCACACACCGAGATTGATTTGGTAGTGTGGGCACCGTCCAGGTACGCAAAAATGGACGAGTGTGGAAATTGGAGGGTCTGACAACGACCTGGCCAGCGAGCGAGACGCAGACCGGTGCCTATACACGTGGGAGAGGTGGAGGGAGGGAGCACCGTCTTGGCGAGCGCCACTGCAATTGCAGCATTCTCACGCTGGAACATTCCCTTCAGCCCCAGATCTGGTGTGTCTGCTTCGCTTCCTTCTATTTCAACTGTTACGATTTTCCCTGAGCTCTTTTTGCGAAGAATTTCCATCGCGGCCTCGTCGTTCTGATTTACCGTAAAACAGCCTCTATTGTCGCTCCTAAAAATACCAGCTTTTTCTGACGCAATCTTTTCAAGAGTATTACCCAATATTCGGACATGATCCAAGTCAAGACGAGTCACCGCCGTAGCAACGCTGGTCGAAAAGAGGTTTGTGGCATCATAAATGCCACCGATCCCGACCTCCAATATCATCACGTTGATTTCATCGGATGGATCAGGGAATTTGTGGTGCTTAAAAATGTAGAGAGCGGCAAGGGTCAAGAGACGAAAGTACCCGACCTGCTCATTATTCTCCTCCATAACCGACATGACATATCCAAGACCCCTACGAAACTCCTCCTCGCTCACGGGTAGGCCATCGATACGAATTCGTTCCCTCGGTGTGACAAGGTGTGGGCTTGTGTAGAGGGCTGTTCGGAGACCACAAGACCGCAGGATAGACTCAACAAAACACGCAGTAGAGCCCTTCCCCTTTGTACCCGTAATATGGATGATATTCTTAAAGGCAGAAGGGGTGTCGACAGACATGTTCTCAGTGGAAATGTCCAGAAAGGAGAGGCAACGACGCATATAATTTGTAGTATTTTGGCGGTCCTCTTCCGTTTGGGACGGCGTTTTCGCTATCGATTTGTACAACTTAGCAACAGTTTCATCGTAAGTTGCTGGGATTCTATTTGCAAAAAAAGCCGGGACATTATTTCTCCAATTGAACACAATAGAATCCCAAATCCGGTAGCCTTCACTTGAAAGGTGCAGCATATCAGCCGTAAAAAAAGACACGTCAGGCACGTACTTCAGCTGATCTGCACGAGCTTCCGGATGCGTATCTTCCAAGAGGGAACAGAGAACCTCGTCGTGCGTGGCGGAGGGAGAGTCGGTAAAGAGAGCCAGGCAGTCAACAAAAGTCACATGGGGAAATTGAGAGAGAGTCGATGAAATTATTTGCGAAAGTCTGGCATGAGATCGCATAGCAGATAAATCGGGGCTTAGAGGATCACTGCACATCCACGGCTCAAGCTTTGGACCGAGGAAAAGCACACGGCTGCATCTCTGGAGAGGGGCTGTTGAGAGGAGGATTTCGATATTTTGGGCAACACATTCAAGGGAAGAAGGGTTCGACAGATCATTTTCGCCGATAGTCATTACCACAGAGTCGAAATCTGTAGTGCAACACTTTTCAGTAAGGGTGGACTGGAACTTAGACAGGACGGGAAGAAGGGAAACACTCGTGACCCCATCTTTTCCAATTTTTGTTATGGTTGATGGGAGGGGCCACTTCACAATGTCTGAGTCCCCTACGTAGCACACAGACAAAGCTGCCATGGCCACTTAAATTTCCCGTCAACAACAAGTGAGAGAACACAAGGCGCGTTGTGTAATTTAATTAATTTTTGTCATTTTATTGATGTGAGGGGAGGAAGAACTCTTGTTTTCTCTTTTTCTCATTAATGTCTTAATTATCCCCTCTCGATTCGAAAAACGTTGTTCTAAAACCGAACCTATCTGTTACAAAATCTGGAAAGGCGGTTTAAGACCAAATTACCACAGATCGTCACGAAACAACCAAGAGACAATCAACCCACTTTTCATTCCCCTCCCGAAATGAGTGGCTACATTGTGGAGTCATCCCCAAAGATCCCCGCTTCGGAAGTCAGTCAATCCTCAATTCCATTGGACTGGACGAGGATGCAAGCCTCAGACCTCTGCAATG
>Ga0115554_1001588_pt1 | contig 16006 bp, 9 predicted proteins | sample COGITO_mtgs_1104_3_FD_87283 | JGI IMG/M metagenome (GOLD analysis project Ga0115554, IMG submission 87283) | Pelagic marine microbial communities from North Sea - COGITO_mtgs_110404 | ecosystem: Environmental > Aquatic > Marine > Epipelagic | place: Germany:Helgoland, sampling site Kabeltonne... | reverse complement strand
TCGACCCGATCGCCGCGAGACGGGACGACGACAGAAGAGCATCATCGATCGTTTTCCAAATCTCCGTCTTTTCTGCGAATGAAGAACGACGATGATTTGGGCTTCATTTCTCCGGCTGTAAAGGTACTACTCATAGTTCGTTCATCACATCATCGGGGGGGAACAAAAGATATGAATTTGCTTTCCCGAATACCTGTTTTGTTTACTGACATCTCTCTCTGTTCTTTTCGCATAAACATAAACGCAGAACGTGGCGAAAGACTCCCCTTATGAGGCAAGCGTGACTTTATCCGGTCGACGAAAAAAATCGACGACGACCGTCGTCGCGTTTGGACGTACAACTCCCGTGATGATGAGGAAGAATGAACAGCCAAAGGGAAAAATGGGTGTCGCTTCGCCAAACGTGTCGGCTTCGCCGCGAATGAAAACAACATCGTCTCCTTCACCGGCGAATACTACTACTACTAATAATAGCACTGCGACGACGATAAAACGAGATTCGATGGAATACGTCAGTCCGAAGTACACGAATAAGTACGCGCGGGAGCACTCTCGCGTGTCGAGAGTTATAACCGCCGCCTCGGAGAGTACGAAACCGGCGGCGTCGCCGAGAGTAAAACGAGCGATGGAGTACGCGAGGCACAGAATGATGGAGACGAACAAGGCAACGACGAGCGTCGGTTGTAGTACGAGCGAACGCGTGGCTAGGATATTAGCGGCGGCGAAGGCGAAAGTACATTGTAATACTATTGACGTTGGCGGAGTAGTAGTTCCTCCCGCGGTGGCGAGCCGAGAAGAAGACGAGGAAAAAGAAGAAAAAGAAGAGAAGAAGAAGCCGCATGTTGCAGAAAAGGATGTCGTCGTCGTCGTCGCACCGCCGCCAAAGCCGAAACCATTGGAAATGGTAGCAGTAGTAGAAAACGAAGGAAAGAGAGTCGAAGAAGTCGAAGAAGTAGGAGTAGAGATGAGAGCGCGAGAGGAGGAACAGAAGGAGAAAGACGAAGCAGTCGTTGCGCCAATTCCAGCGCCACCGCCTCCACCGTCCGCGGTAGCCAGAGCGGTTGCGTTCAAGTCGCTCGGTTCCAAGAAGGAGTCTTTTAAATCACTTCCAAATGCAAATCAATCGGTGTTTTGGTTGAAGAAGTGCAACGTGGCGCTCGCGCGAGGCGACGAGGAGGCTGCGTGTTTGGCCTTACGCACAGGTATTTCGAGAAAGGCGCAACCGACGGAGGAATTATCAGAGAAGTTGAAAGAGTTGGTGACGATGAAAATGAACGAAGCGATAGAGGCATCGGAGAAGATCGAGGAAGCAGAAGAAGTAGAAGTGAAGACGCCGAAAGAGGAAGAAAGTACGAGAGAAACTGTGAATGACGCTTCTGTCGCGCCTCGCTCGGCCTCGTCCTCGGAAGAGTTTGAGTTCAAAACCATCCAAAAAGTAGATACGGCTGATTTTGCGCAAGCAGCCATCGAACACGAAAACAAGTTGATTGTTTCCGAAGCGATGGCGATGATTGTTCGTGAGTCGCCCAAGTCGCCCACGACTGAAGTACCGAGACGCCAGTCCATGGATAATAGTAGAAGTCAAAGGACGCTGGAGTACGAAGGCGTGACGCCACCTCTGCCGACGATAGCGACGACGCCAGATCCATCAGCTACTGCGACTAATCAAACCGACGAAGAGTTTGCGTTCCGCGTGTCTCCTGCATCTCAAGACGCTCCAGAAGAGTTTCGCGACCAACCAGCGCCGGCGCCCTCCTCCTCCTCTCCACCAACCGCGTCGCCGTTGTCTATTTTCGCAAAGCTCATGGGCAAGATTATCACCGATACGCTCGAACTCACGGATGAAGCTGCCAAGAAAGCAGCTGCCGCCGCGCAGTCCCCACCACAAATTACACCCTCGACGTCCTCTCCTGAACCGTACGTCTCGCCAGCCGTGATGGTTTCCACTCATATTTCTCCTCGCTCGCCTGTTCGAAGGCAGCACTCTCTCGATATGAAGAAATTTTACGAGCGAGGAGAAGAAGAAGTAGAAGAGGAAGTCAAAGCAGCCGGGGAGAGCACGCCGCAACCGGAACTTTCCCCGTCGAAAACACCGTGGTCGAAACTCAAGAAAGTAAAAGACGTCAAGTCGGAGAGAAAAAGTACGATCAAAAAGAAAAAGAAGTCGTCGACGCCGCGGCGTCCAAAGCTCGACCGATGACAGAAGCGCTCAACACGGAGTAGTAAATAAACACAGATAACAGAATACCATTAAAACGCGACCCACATCATCTCACTCATGCGTTCAGCTGTACCTCCAACAACTCGTCCTCGTCCACGGTGGTAATCTTCACGCCTTCCCCGACCGGTTCCGCGCAGCACAACAAGACGAACCCTTGCTCCAAGACGTCGTCGGATAACATCGCGTTCGCTTGCTCGACTTCTCCGGTCACTTTTTTCGCCGGACACATCATGCAAACGCCCATTTTGCAGTCGTGTCGTAAATCAATCCCGGCGTCTAAACCGGCGTCCAGGATGGTTTCCCCGTCTTGCACTTCCACCGTGTAATCTTTTCCTTCGTGGTTGATGACGACGGTCGCGTGCGGGTGAAGGTGTGCTCCTCTTTGATGATGAATGGTCGATGTTTTCGACGAGCTATGTTTGGAGGACGCTACATGGAAGGATGACGATGCGACTGCGGAATGGCATCGGTGTGAGAGAGAAAACATTTTTAAATATGTGTGTCTCGTGACGTGCCGCGACAAAGATATACCAAAGCGACTGCTATTGAAGGTGTTGAAGGTGTTGAAGGTGTTTTGTCTTCTCTTCAAGGAATGAGGCACTCGAGTTTAGAGGGACGAGGATGTGACGATGTGATGCCTTTTTGGATAAAGATTTTTTGTGTGTGAAAGATGAGATCCTTTTTCTCCTAGTTTTCATCGCTAAAATTATTAGTATTCTATTTTAAAGTAAAACTAATCAATCGTGAAGCATCATGTCGTCTTCTAAACCGACTCTCGGGGACGCCACGGGGGTATTATTTCTGCTACTGTTGCTCGTACTCAGAACGCGAACTTTCGCAGGCGGGGTCGCGTTCGCGAGAGGAGGCCCCGGGGTTTTCTTGGCGGCTCTTTTCAACGTTTTCGCTCGCGCGGTTAACCGCGCGGTGGCTTTTTTCAAAGCCGTTTCGACTTCCATGGTGTGCCTGATTGTTTCGATGTGCGCCCAGGTGGTTTGAGTGCCTCGTCGGATGAATCGGTGCATGTCTTGTTCGCTCGGTTGGGCGCCGATGGAGCAATAGTCTTTGAACGTGAGCGATGGGAGGACGGTGATGTGGCCTTGGAAGTCTTGGACTAAGATGCCTTGCAACGTTCGCAAGATTCGAAGGTTCAGTAAATCGACTTCGAGGAGTTTCTGGATGGAGTATTTGATGTTCAAGAGAAGGAAGTTGGCCACGCGGAGAAGTTTTGTTACCGCGGCGCGGCGATTTTTACCTCGTTCGGCGTAGGTGGATCTTCGTCGACCGTGCGACTCTTCGGCGAGGTGCAAGACAAAGTTCAAGTGTGGGTTCACTTGGGAGACGATGAAGTTGTTGCAGTTGAACAGTTCGGTTAAGCGCGCGGCCGGAATGTCTTGAGTGATGGTTCCGTCGAACGAGGAAACGCCCGGAGGATGAAACGATTCCAAGCTGCCGTCGGAGGCTTTGCAAAGAATGGGCGATGGACGCATGAGTCCCGGTAAAGCGCACGAGGCGCACACGGCGGTTCGTACTAACGCCCGAGGAGACGTCACGTGGTTCAAAACGAAACCATGCCCGGAACCGACGCTGACTTGAATGCTCACGTGTCGCTTTGAAATCGCGTAGGCTTCCTCGAACGTGATGTCGCCGAAATACTTCTTGGTCGTGTTTCCAAAGTCAACCTCGGACATTAAGACGCCATGTTGGAGGAAGTGCGCGATCATTTTCCACACCGGCGGGAACCATCGAACGCCGTGTCGAACGCTAATATCGTCCTTAATCGTGCCCAATAGATCCTCCTCGGAAAGCATGGAAATGAACGCCGCCACTATAGATCCGCCGGACGTCCCGGAAACCACCGACGGGCACAAACCTTCCTCTAACAAACACCGAATGACGCCAAAATGGTACATGGCTAACGCGCCGCCACCAGAGAGACACAATCCCGTCCTTCCTAAACTTCTGTGCGCCTCGCGGACGAGTTTTAACGTATCCACGACATCTTCATCTTCGCAATACTCGTCCGAGGAGATGAACTCAATCGCGCGCACAGTTTCATCTTTAAACCGCGTGGCGAGTAACTTTGTGCCAACTCGCGAGTGTTGCAACTTCATCAATCTATCTAATCCAGCAAAATTTCTGTGTAAAACCGTTCGCAACGCTAAACCAATCGCGTTTACGTCTTTCCTTTCCCTCGCCGCAATCATAGTCTCCGCGTATCCTCTCACCAACGCGTAATCGTACGCGTCCGACGTTTCGTCCCTTTTCCAATCATTACCACCTTCACCGGTGTCCACCGGTAATGCATCCAGCTGCAAAGCGATGTCTAGCCACTCCTTGTAATCCTTCGCCACACGTAATTTTTCAATCAACTGTACGCGATTGGTTGTGGCCTTCGTCTTGCTCCCGGCCGCGTTGACTAACAACGACGACTTTTCCAATCGACTCACAAAAAACCACTTTAAACTCAACACTCGATTTGCAAACACGATCAAATGCACGCCACCTAATAATATCAAGTTCAACGTCAAACTAAACAACTCCATCCCGACTAATGCGAACGCCAACACGTGCGCAAAAATGTTCGGGAACAGCGGCGGCGCCACGGCGGATCCAATAATCGCCGATATCGCAATCACAACTTTACTCGTCAACCATCTCCCTAACTCTTTCCACGCTAAATAGAGCACGAACAACCAAAACAGAACGAGAATTAACGCGGCAAACGTAAACGCGACTAAAAATAAAGTCACTTTTCTATTCTCTCTCGTCCAGTTCGTTTTATACAACTCGTATCCCAAGTTCAATCGAGACTGCATCGATTGCGACATTCTCGCGATCAATCGAGAGGCGTTCTCCGAGCTCGTGCTTAACAACGTCGTCATCCTCATTCGAACGTCCTCGATCAACTCCTTCGACGCCTCAAACGCCAGATCCGGTAAGTCCGGTAAGTCAATCGTCGATATCGATTTTTTCAAGTATTTCAGCAAATGGTTGCTCGAATTTTCTCGTTTCATGTTCGTTTTAGAACTTGTCGTCGTCGTTTCCGTCCTCCTCTCTTCTTCCAATTCTCGTTGATCCTCCTCCTCGATCATCGCCTCGTCGTCGTCGTCTTCTCGACCACGCGCGGCGTCCTCCTCCTTTTCTTTGTCTGAATCTTCCTCCTCGTCTTCATCGTCGATCGCGTTCCACGACGATTCATTTCTCTTCATTGTTTTCGGGAGACCGTTATCTGTTTTTTCTCGTCTCGGGATTTGATGACGATCGAAAGGTTGTGTTATTTACGTTTTGTGCGCGTGCGTTTACTAACCGCGTTTCGCCCCTCGAGTCAAAGAACTCCCTCTCAAATCTCTCTCTCTCTTTATCTCTCTCTCTCGGCGCAGAAGTGTCTTTTCGTTTCCGATGATGATAAAGAAGACGACGGTTATTAAAAAGTGAAGAACGACACGAAAGGACGGAAAAGTAGTGAGCGAAAATTTTAACAAAAAAAGAACAAAAAAAAGCAAAAAAAACGCGACAAAAAAAGAGGTTTCTTTCGATATAGTAACACTACACAAAACACACACGTGCGCATACATAAAAGAGAAGCAGGTGTGTTTTGCTCTATCTGATATCTTCGAGCGATGTTGGGCGCGCGTTCGATCAGATCTGATGAGAACGTTTCTGAAGACCACGCGCGAGAGTGATCATGTTATAAAGTCTCTTCTCTCGTTTTTTTCTCGGTTCTGGGGGTCTTTCTCTCTGTTTTTTTTTGTATCTCTCTCTCTTTTTTGCGTCGCGCGCGCGCGCGCTGTGTCTCTCTTTCTCTTCTTCTTTCGCCGACGACAACGCACCAGGGTGGAGAAGAAGATTTCGGCGATGCTTTGGACGATGATGATGAAAATCAGAGATCTCTGAACGTATGCGTTGATGTACAAAAAGATCGTTGTTCCGATCTGAGTCCTGGACAGACGCGTTTCTTTTTGTATCTACTCTGAACAAAGCTTGCGTGGGAAAGAAAAGAAAAGAGAGAGAGAGGATAGATTTTCGTTGGCGATGATGATGAGAAATGCTAATGTTTGGACACTCTTTCTGAAATCAACGTGATTGATTAGCAGTAATCTGAGCCAAACGATATATAAGTCTCGTTTACTAATACTTACTCTACTTTTCTACTGACCCGGTCCGCTTCTTTACCTTTCTCTCTCTTCAGATACAAAGATGTCATCGAGTTATCGTCCGATTGCAAACGCGACTCCACTCGGTCTCCTCGCGTTTGGTACAACAACTGCTATTCTGTCCGCAGGTTTGTGTACCATCGCCGAAAAAGATCGAAACGCGGCGTTGACCGTAGGCTTTGCGTTTGGTTTCGGCGGCGTCGTACAATTTCTCGCCGGTATCATCGAGTTTGTCCGAAACAACGAGTTTTCGGCAACTGCGTTTTGCGTATACGGCGGGTTTTGGCTCTCTTACGGCGTTTGGAAGATTATGGAAACGACTGGTGTGTTTGTTCCAGACGCAAACACGTTGTCCTACTACTCAGCCGCGTGGGCCGTGGTCACATTCATCTTACTCATTCAAACGTTTAAAATCAACATGGCCATCGCGTTGCTCTTTGCGAACCTCACCTTCTTCTTCGTCCTCCTCTCCGCGGCGGAACAAACGAGTTCGGACTCGTTCCTCATGAAGTTTACCGGTGGCTGGGGCATCTGGACCGCCCTCTCGGCGGTCTACGCCGCCGCCGGTGAGCTCACCAACACCACGTACGAAAAAGAAGTCGTACCGATGGGGAACTTCGGCGAGGTCGATTACGGCATCGCCAGTCCCGGCAAAGGCGAGTCCGTGGTGAAGAAAACGGAAGCGCCGACTGGGAACATCGCCTGAAGATGCGCCGGCGCGGGGCGATTTTCTGTTCCGAAAACCTTGCCGTTTTCCTGGAGAATCGTTTGAGAAAGAGAGAGACACACATATACGCTTGCGTATTTTTTTAATCCAAACCATCTTAATACACAAAATCTTATTTTATCCACACTTTACCACACTTTCACATTGCACTCGAAGAATCACACGAACAAAACATCGTAACAAAAATGCTCCGCGCGGCGACCATGCACGCACCGGTGACCTCCACTTCCTTCTCCTCTCGCCGTTGTTCGGCGGCGCAATCCTCCGCTTCGTCGTTCCCGGCGGCGAGAACACGATTCTCGATTGGAAAAAATCGATCGAATCGTAACACCAACAAAAGAAACAGCAACAACAACAATAAGAGAGGATCGTTACAAGTTTCCGCGTCAATCTTCGGCGTCGGCGCGCCGGAGGCGTTAGTCATCGGCGTCGTCGCTTTAGTCGTGTTTGGTCCGAAAGGTTTAGCCGATTTGGCCAAAGGTTTAGGAGAAACGTTGAGAGCGTTCAAACCTACGATTCAAGAGCTCCAACAAGTCTCGCAAGAGTTTCAAGAGACGTTGTCGAACGAAGTTGGAATCGACGACATCTCGAAACCGTTAGCGCCGCAAAAGAGAGTCACACCGCCGCCAATTAGAGAAGTTAACGTGGAAGATGAAGAGAGGATTAAGGAGATGAACGCGAGCGTGCAGTTTGAGATGACGGAGCAAGCGAAGGCGAGTCAAGCGATGGCGGAGGCGAACGACGCCGTGAGCGAAGATATGATCGAGGCGTCGAAGCGAGCCGCGTGGGGTGGTGCCGTCCCCGGAGAATTGAGCGCGGAAGAACCACAGTTTGTCGCAGAGGTTGCCGAGACGGCGGCGCCGGCGGAAGAGCCGGTGATGCGGGTGATGGATTACACCCAACCGGCGGCGCCGGCGGAGGAGGAAGAGAAATAAAGAGAGCGAAAGAGAGGCGTTTATTCTCGTTATATATTTATATACTATATTAATCACCGCGTGTTATCAATTTTGAATATATAGAGAGTGCATTTCACCAGTTTCACGTTACTTATCACTTCCACGCGTTCATTCCCTTTGGTAAGGTAAGGGTACCTTTCGTTTCCTCTTTCGTTTCTTAAAAGGTCAACCCAACGACCTCTTTCCCTCAAATATTCTCTCTCTCTCTCTCTGCTTCTCACACGCTCACGCGGAGAGAGAAAGAGGCTGACATATACACACACACACACACACACACACACACACACACACACACACACACACAAAGGCAGACGTAAACAATGCCGTCGTCGCCGTCTCGTAAACACGTCGATCGACGAGGCCAAATCCAAATATCCACTCCCGGGGAAGAAAATTATTCCACCAAGAACACGAAAGACGACACCAACGACCACACTCACAACATCTTCCAAACCGCCCGCGAGACGCCAAACAACGGCTACAAATCGGATTTCTCGGAGTATTCCGACTCCGACTCCGAGGAAGAGGACGAAGAAGTCCTCAACGACGACGTCGATGCCATCGCGAGAAGAGATTCGAGAGATGAAATCGCCAGACTGTTTCAGCTGACGGTACGAATGAGCACGCAAATCGTCAGCTCGACGCACCGACGAAAATTGAGACAATATCGGAATTGCTTCACCGGGAGAGTGGCGGTGCAATGGATGCTGGCGAATAAGATTCGAAGCAACTTGAAGGAGTGCGTAGAGTTAGGGAACCACATGGTGAAGCTCAACATGATTGTGCCTTTGAAACGCAAGGGCGGGTTCGCGAATAGGAGTTTCTTGTATAGGTATAACTTCGTGGACGAGAAGAATACAAAGTTTTCCTCTTCCAATAATTTGTTGGCGAGAGATACGAATAGCGGTTTATCCACGCAAAGATTCGTGCAACTGAGCGTAGAGTTAGAGAAGATGACGGAAGAGATGAAGAACTTGGCGAGTCAAACGGAAAATACGAAGAGCGGAGTGAGGTTTTTAGCGCGAGAGACGGCGGCGAATATGGAGAGAGCGGAAAAGATTATTATGGCTATTCGGACTCAATTACATTGGGCGCGGTCTGCCGTCGTCGCTTTGGCGATTGGGGTGTTGCTGATGGTGTTTAATCAGAGGAAGATGTATATGAGCGCAGTCGGGACGAGTGGTGGTTTCGGAGAGGCGTCTGCGGATTCTACTTTTAAATTTGGCGTGTTGTCGATCATCGTGTCGAGGACGTTGGAAGTGACGGCGATTGTTGCGCTCTTTGCGGCGATTGTGAGTTTGTTCTTACAAGATGGAGGTGAAATGTTGTCGAATATGTTTATGGATTCGTCCGATTTGGAGAAGAGCAACGAAGAGACGAGTTTAAAGATGACGGGGTTGGACGACAATGTCGCTAAAGGAGGGAGATACGGTGTCGGAGGCAACGTCACGTCGCCATCATCTTCGGCAAATCCAAGCCTTCTCGAGCGCACGTCGAGCGTCATTTCCGTCGGTAACGTTAGTCGACGATTATCGTCGAAATTGCGCCGAAGCAGCATCGAGCCGCAACTCAGCGCGCGCGAGGAGATGCGAACTATGCCAGAAGACTACGCTTCGCCACCGCCGGGCGAAGATGACGTCAAGTCTTGGAAAGAAAATCAAAATGGAGACGTTGGTGTACGTTTATCTCCTCTGAATACGTTCCAACGACTCGTTGGAAATACCGTCTCCGAGCGACAAAAAGAAAGCGGAGACGTGCCGTTGCAAAGACCGTTTCACTTTGAATCGGAACTTTTTAGCGGCAAGTGCGTGTTTTTCATACGCAACGTTCCGTCGACGCCGGAAGAAGTCTTCAACGGGAAAGCGAGGCAAATACAAATCTGTGTTCAAGGTAAATTCAAAGAACCCGTCCCAATTGACGATTTGGTGTTTGGCCAATTTATGGTTCGACCGATGGTTAATTTACCTTCGCGATGGTTACTGGCACTCGCCACGAGAGTGTGTCAATCGTTTGGCGCGAAATATACCATGATCTTATCCTCGCCATCCGATGCGCGACCATTCATTCGCGCGCCTTTAATATTAGCCGCCCAAACGATATGCGTATCAAAACCAGGTGAAGAACCGGACGTCACCGGCGCGGCGATTGAAGATACGAATCTTTTAGAGTACATGCCGAACGATTTAAGCCACGCGGAAAGGCGAAAGTTCATTTTGAAATACCTCAAGCAAATCAAAACCGCGCAATTGAAGAAAACTTCGTCCTCGGGTTCAACTGAACCGGCAGCAAAAGTGCCCGTTTTTGACACCGAGAACGTGTACACGTTTTGCTTCTGGCAGGCGCAGATTGACTTTTCAAAGTACATTTGCGATTTAGGTATCGCGCAGTTTAATTTATCCAAAATAGTCGACGGTCAACCATTGGCTGCGGGCTGCAAAACGCGCGATGGGAGGTTAGCCTTTCGATTCGAGATGTGGCACGCAAACATTGTCGAAGCGGCGAGGAGAGCGTTCGATTTCGCACGACACGAGAAACTGGAGAAGGCGCTTAAGTATCAGGAAAAGAAACCGTTGGCGAGCCCTCAACCGTCGAACGGGTAAAGAGAGTATGTTTCCACGCACTTTTCGGTACGTACCGTGTATGTGTATTATATATATAACAAAAATTGTGTTTTTACAAAGAAGCGATTGAGTGCGTTTTCTTCTAATTTTCCAAGAGAAACGCCCCCGCTCCGTTATTCTCCATCTCCACGTCCACTCCATCACCCACCCCAACTCCGGCGACAACCAAACCCAACAAGAGTCTTCTCGCCAATCTTCTCGCCGTCTCTTGGCCGCTGCTCTTCTTCTTCGCCGTGCAATTCTTCTCCCCTCCGAAACAAAACACGCAAAAAATAATAATCCCGACGCCGATAACGAAGACCAACAATATCAACTTCATCTTCAAATTATTCCACCACATGCGATTCCTCAACGCCCTCCCTTGCTTGTGGAAATTATCCGCCTGAAACCTCAACGCCTCCGTTTTATCCACCAACACCTCAATCTTCTCCCCTCGATCCAAAACTTTCTCGATGTTATCCATCATGATTTCCTTCACCTCGCTGACTTGTTGCTGCACGGACGCGACTTTATTACTCCCGGTCTGCGCGCCGCCAACGCCATCACCACCACCACCACTCAACTGCTCCATCGCCATCGTTTCTTCCATCTCTTTTTTCAGCGTAGGTCCAAACGTCCTGTCCAAACTGTGCGCGTTCACGCTCCCCTCGTTAATCGATCCGGCGAATTTTTGCGCGAAGACTGTTTTCACCTTCTCCAAGAACTGAAAAGGCATCTGCCTCCCGCAATCGTCGTCCGCGACGACGAGGTAGGTAAAACCGGAGTCCACCAAGTAGTTGAACGTGTGTCGGTCCGCGTTGTACGTGAACTTAGCGTCCGTGTGAGGGACTTTATCTAAAGCCTGTTACGTTTGAGTGAAAAGAGAATGAATACATTTTGTCAGTCCTTCGTTCCCCACAAGTGTCCGTTGCCGGTGAGAGATCTCGAAGAAGAAGAAGAAGAAGTACCTGCGTGGCGATGGTGGAAAAGTTCCCGGAATACGCGGTGTATTCCGCCAAAATAGTTTTCGTCGGGCCTTTGGTGACGGCGACGAAGGCGTAGATGAGCGGCATGCTTCGTGTGTGTGTGTGTAGTATCAACGCAAAGTGCGGGAATATGTGGAGATTCGAAAGGCACCTTTTCTTTAAAGAGTTGATGACTCAAATACGAGCAAAAAGCGATTCGAAGAGCGCGGCGGTATGCATTCGGTGTGGTGGTATTACAACGCGCGCTCAGCAACTCTTCTCTCCAAAACTCACTATTTGTTCTACGTGCTTGTTTATTCTTATTACTGTTGTCTATTCGCTTTCCTCCTGGCGTTCCAGTAGAGATCGATGTATCGTTCGCTCGGCGCGGTCCAAGACCAGTCTTGGCGCATGCCGACGGACGGGAGGTTCATTTGATTCCATTTTTCGCGGTCGAAGTAGTCACCCAAAGCGCGTTTGAGCGCGTATTCTATGTCTTGTTCATGTTCGCCGTCAAAGTTGTAGCCGTTGCAGGATTTTCCGTAAGACGCGGCTCGAGCCGGGTCGAGTTGGACGTCAAAGACGGTGTCTCGTAAACCGCCGGTTCTGCGAACCAAAGGCACGGCACCGTAACGCATGGCAATCATTTGCGTCAACCCGCACGGTTCGAATATGGAAGGGACGCAGAAAATGTCGGCACCGGCGTAGATGAGGTGGGATAACGGTTCGTCGTAAGAGAAGAAGAAACCGCACCGACCGGGGTGTTGGGATTTCATCTCGTTGGCGAGGTTGGCGAAATCGTTCGCGATGCGATCGTCCGGGGCGGAGCCGAGAAGGACAAAGTAGGCGCCTTTTTCGAGCGCGTATCGACATGCTTTTTTTATCAAGTGAACACCTTTCTGTTCGGTTAAACGCGTGACGCAGGCAACGATAGGTTTTGATTCAAAATCTGTCGCGTCCATGCGCATGCGTTTAAGCAATTCGAGTTTCGCTTCGCGTTTACCTTCTTTACATGTTTGCCAGTCGTATCGCAGCGGTAAGAATTCGTCATTCGATGGATCCCAGATGTCATTATCGATACCGTTGCGTATCCCCTTGAACTTGGTGGATTCGTTTTCCGGAATGACGTTAATCGATGGGTGGTGCTTGATTTCTTCGGCGTAGGTAGGGGAGACCGTGGTGGCAAACGTGCACTCAATCATCGCGCGGCGAATGAGATCTTGACCAAACTGCAAGTTATGGATAGTTAACGCCGTGGCGGTTGTTTTGGGTCTGTCTGGACTCCATATTGCCGGCGCAGTCTGCCAATCGTGAACGTGCAAGACGTCTGGGAAACAGTTGGCGCGTTTCATGTACGCGACACACGCGTCCGAGAAGTACCCGAATCGAACGTGGTCGTCGCCTCGGCCGTATATGCACCCGACTCGGAAGTGCCCGCATTCTGGATCGATGAACGTCACTCGCACACCTTCGACGAAGCCTTGATAAATGTTTATCACGTCGTTGCCGTAATGAAACTGATCGACTTTGCGCAACCCTTCGATTTCTTTGTAGTTCATGCAATCATATTTCGGGACGTACACGTCCACGTGGTGCCCTTGTTCTTGAACAGACCGCGACAAAGCGGTGACAACGTCGCCCAGCCCGCCAACTTTTGCAATTGGCGCCATTTCAACCGCTAAGTGTGCAATTCGTAACTTCGGTGCTATACCCGACGCGCCAATGACGTCGCAATGGTAATCCGCGCCTTCGTTGTCGTCCACGAAAATTCCGTTATCTCTGAACGAAAAATCGACGACATGCGCATCGAGAGGTACGTCTATGGTTGTTTCTAAAACGCCACCATTTAATCCCGCGCGCATGTTCACTTTTTCCATCTTAGCTGGATGATTTTGCGTGCGATTAAAGTTTATATCGACGTAAATGGCTCGAGCGAATGTCAACGGCCCCCCATCCGGTCGATACCTAATCGTTACCCGCTCGCCAGCTTTCGGCCGCAAAGGATCCGTGAAGACACGAAACTCGCCTCGAATGGAAGATATAGCCTTCTTCGCCAGTAAAGCTGCCTTAGCTCTCACCGCACTTTCCGCGCATTTTCTCGCAAACGCCAGCTCTTCATGATTTTTTTCTCTCCTCTTCTCGGCTATCAGTTGATACTCGCGCTCGATTTGCGCCTCTCTCGAGTTATCTTCCACGATTTCATCCGTCTCTACCGCTGCCTCGATGTGGTAATCTTTCCCATTGTTGTTATCGAATTTTCCTTTGGAATCACCTACGACGAAATCAATCACCATCGCTTCGCTCGGCACATCCAACGCGAATTCCCACCACTCGCATTTTTCTTGATCGTGATTTTTGGGGGGTGAGTGGAAGTTTTCAATCGGCTGTAAATCTACTTTGATGGCATGCTGAAGACTCCAACCGTTGTATCCAACCATCGCAAACATGGCTTTCTCCTCGCCCGAAACCGCGCTATTGTTAGGAAGTAACTGTTTTCGATTGTACAAAATGGTTACTTTCTCCCCGGCGAGTGGTCTCGACGTGCACGCGTAGACGTTTCGGACGCTCTCAAACGCGTTGTCAAACTTTTTGACGGAATCTTTAGCGGTATTTCGAGCGTCAACTATTCGGACGGCTTCTATCATTAACGCTTCTGCTTGATGGTCGTAGAGCTTTTTATACGCGCGATCGCCGACATCTTTCGTTAAGGCGTCTAATTCCTCCCCTACCGGAACGCCTTGGCGACGCAACTCGTTTTCGTCGTGGTGGTTGATGAGGATACCTCTTTCCGTCGTCGAAGATAAAGACGACGACGACGACGACGATGCCACCGGTACCGGTGCTGATGCTTTTTCTTTTTGCGCTAGTACTAATTTCGTATTCTCTTCTTGCTCGTCCGCGAGTGCCTGTTGCAACGCTTTCTGCTCCTCAATCGATTCCTGGAGCATGCGCTCCAAGTCGACGATTTTTTTTACCAGCGTTTCGCGTTCGTCCATGAGTTCGCTCGTTTCTAAATCAAACCTCTCAGTCGTCGCTTGAAATACGTCGATCGTCGCTTTGGTTGTTTTCAACGACTCTTGCAAACTTTCCACCTTCAATTTCAGCGTTCCGATTTCCTCTTTCAACGATGCGTTTTCCTCGACGAGCGCGGATAACTCGTTTTCGTCGATAACCGCATCCGAATCGTTGAGTTTGTTGTTGGCTATTTCCACGCGCATTTTTTCGATCTCATTCTCTAAAGACGCATTCAAGGTTTCCTTTTCTTTCAATCGCGTCACTTCCGACTCTAATGCCGTCAGGTGAGCCACTTTATCCTTCAAAACGTTGATTTCCGCCGTCAATTGCGCGTTTTCGCGAATTTTCTTCTCTACTTCTCCGGACGCGTCTTCCGACTGCCTTACTTTCAATTCTTCCACCTTCTTTCGTAGCTCTTCGCTCACCTCTTTTTCCCGCGCGATGTCCATCTCTAATTTCCTCTTAATATCTTCCAGTTCCGCTCGCGCCGTCTCCGCGTCTCTCTCCGAACTTTCAAGCTCTTTCTTCAAACTCCCCATCTCTAACTGAAACGTTCTCTCGAGCGCGAGAAACGCCTCGACTTCTTTCTCTTCTCGAGCGTCTCGTTCTTCTTGCATTTTGCTCTCCTTCTCTTCGAGCTCTTTGTGCGTCGCTCTCAACGCCTCGCTCGCTTTTCGAAATTCCATCTCCATTTCTTCAACTTTCCTCTCTAACGCGTTCACGTTTTCCTCTCGTTCGGCGAGTTTCGCTTCGAGCGCTTCGACCAACACTTTTTGCGCCTCCTCCTTCTCGCTCTCTGCAACGCGTTCAAACGTTGAATCATCACTGCTAAAACTCTCAGAACGACTCCGAGAAAACGCTTCGTCGGCGACGACGGCGTCGGCGCTCCTTTTCCTCCTCGCGTCCACATCTTCCTCCTCGTCCTCCTCCTCTCCTTTCGCCGCTAAAAGGTCCAAACTTTTCTGCAAAGTCTCCGCCGCCAACACGCGCTTCGACGACGCCGTCTTCACCGCGTTTCTCTCCTCTTCCTCCTCCTTTTCCTCATCCTGTTTTTCGTCGTTTCCTCTCGTCTTTTTCGTCGTCTTCGCCAGTTCCATCGCTTTCGCCTTCGCTCTCGCAACTCTCGCGTGGACCTTTTCCCGGACTTCTTCCTCCGAATGTTTTATCGATACCGGTGGTGTTTCCGACGACGACGACGAAGAGGAGGAAGAAGAAGAATCCGACGACGTCGTCATCACCGCGCGGGTATTACGTTTCTTCGTTCGCCTCGTCAAAGCACCGCTCGTTCTTCGCGTTGTTCCGGGAAGCTCGCGTCCTTCGCGTCTCCATCTTTCGCGCACCGTCACTGCCACGTGGAAGGATTGGACG
>Ga0115554_1001576_pt1 | contig 16082 bp, 15 predicted proteins | sample COGITO_mtgs_1104_3_FD_87283 | JGI IMG/M metagenome (GOLD analysis project Ga0115554, IMG submission 87283) | Pelagic marine microbial communities from North Sea - COGITO_mtgs_110404 | ecosystem: Environmental > Aquatic > Marine > Epipelagic | place: Germany:Helgoland, sampling site Kabeltonne... | reverse complement strand
GGTGTTCCTGAGGAACTACGCTAAATCCCTTCAACTCCTCCGATTTGTTGACTACTTTTTTACTGTCGAGACGAGTTATTTTTGGAGAAGGAGGTAAGTGAAAATGAAAATGGAAAGTGAAAGTGAAAGTGAAAGTGAAAGTGAAAGTGAAAGTGAAAGTGAAAGTGAAAGTGAAAGTGAAAGTGAAAGTGAAAGTGAAAGTGAAAGTGAAAATATGTAGACGATGTAGTGTTACTGTACTGACATACTGTACCTGCTTTGCAGCCTGGCCTGGAGCCACATGAACGGGCAGATTCTGAAGAGTTGCATCACTCAGAAGTACAATTCTATCTCTGTGATATCGTCTCTTATTCTTGCCGGTCAAATCGCGGTATTCTTTTCTCCTGCTCCCATCTGTGAGACGATGCGAACCACCCTCAAAAGTCCTTCTTTTGATGAGGTGCAAGATCGCAGGATTTATTGTTGGGGTTTTAGTTTGCTAGTTGGGATTTTCCTTTCGCTGGTGACGATTTTTACCACATTCTCGGCTTGGGGAATGATGGCAGCCGTACAGGACTGCAATGCACATGCCGTCCTCCGGTCTTCCATCGGCCTTTACGCGACTCAGCTCCCTCTGATTTTCTTTGTCCTGAGTTTTTTCAACTTTATGCTCTGGCTCTGTCTATTCTTTGAGATCATTTTGGGCCAGGTCGTCGGAATCGTCTCCGTCACAGTTTTGCTATTGCTTCACTTTCACATCATCATCACCTACAGCATCTTCGGTCGAGTGATTCTCCACAGTAATTCCATGTCCACGATTGCTATCTTCGGAGACAAGAAGGAGGAGGAGAAACTCAAACCGCACGAGCTGTTCGAGAAACTTCTTATAATGGCAAAGCGGAACAGGAATATCGACGTGACAGTTCAATATCGACGCCATAAGAGGATCAATAGGATTAAGAGCGCTACAGAGTCCAATCAGTACAATTCTTTGACTGCCTTGGTGCAGCAGATTGAGGAGAGAGAGGAGGAACAAACTCAATTGAAAGAGCTGAAGAAGAAGGTAGCTCGTACCGCGGCATTAGTTGCAAGCCCAGGGAACGGTCTTTTTAACCGCAGAGGGCGTTCATCGTCTAATGATTTGGTGGAAAGGAACATGAATATGCGTGATTCGTGGTGAATGTGAAGGTGAAGGTGAAGGTGAAGGTGAATGCCGAAGCCAAGGTGAAGAGTAATTTTTGGCATAATAGTAAGGTGGATTATGCAAAGCAGCTACTAAATGTTATCGTTATCATGTAATCATGTAATCCTCCGCCTAATTGTCCTAGGCCCCTACTACAAGCCCCTAAATGACCTCAAACATCATGTCTTCGAGAATAGATTCGAGTAATTTTCCCCCTGCAAGTTCATCTTCAACGGTGACCTCAAGGGTGACGATGGATCCCTCACCCTCCTCCTGCTGCGGTTTCTCTTCCCGCTGCTGCTTCCCCTGTTCTTGTTCTGCGATTTCGCCATTGTTCCAGATCACTGATGTCCCGCTCTCTGACATAATGACCTCATCTGTAGTCTCAATAACGGTTTGTGAGAATTTCATCTCACTTGTAACAAGTCCTGTTTCCTTAGAGAGAATAGTTTGCTGCGTGATTGTTGAAGAAATCATGAGTACTGAATCTTTGTCGGCAACAACTTCTTTCTTGGCGAGGACAGGATAACTGGGCTGGAGCAGTACTCCGCACATTCCGTTCGTCTCTCCTTCCCTGTCGTCGTTGTTGTCCCGAGCAAGTTTGATGTACCCATGATCTCCCCACGTCTCCCCCCAGCTGTTCTTGATAAGGAAAAAGCCATCAGTGTAAGCAACAGGGTCCCAAGGGATCGGCTCTTCGGTGCCGTATCCAACTGCCAAAACGCCATGATCGAGATTCTCGCTGAAGGCGTCGGGGCACCAGTCGTAGATCCCAGACTGGTAGAGTTGAAAGGTGAGCGAGGCGGCGAAGATTGCCACAGAGACAGGTTGCTTTGTCAGGGCCTCCATGAGAGAGGCAGTTGACATTGGGCGGACGTCGTCAAAATCGAAGAGGGCACTGCCGTCGACAATATCACAGCTGGCGGCGGCACAATCTTGCTGCTGGCCGGTGTATGGATAGTCCTCAAGCCTGTAATAAATATCGTAGGATTTTCGTGGTGCGGCATGTTGAGGCAATGGAATACCAGAAAAGTTAGAGTATGATGCTGGTGTTTTCTGCTGCCGCTGTTCTCCCCTCGCATTCTGCTTAATCGTAAGTGCTCCTGTCAAACTCACCTGCACAAGCCTCCTTCTTTCTCCTCCCACTCAAAGGCATAGTCCATGAGTCCCCCCCCGCAGCCCATGTCAGTTTCATCACAGTCTACCAGCATCTGTTCGCTAAAGTCGACAAGTTCGCCCGTGCTCAACGCATAAGCGCCCTCGATCGCACCGACTGCGGAGAACGCCCAGCACGAACCGCAGGCACCCTGGTCCTTCACGGAGGTGACAGCATTCATTTCACGCCAGTCAATGCTCGGTGGGAGGTCTTCCATGGCGGGAGGAACGTCACCGGGACCAAAGAGAGGAGATGAGCCGCTGCTTAGCTTCACCATAGGGGGAGGGGAGGAAATGTTGACGATGTCGATAAACTCATCATTCCTGTACATTGAAAAGCGATTGTGACCCAGCTTGAAGCGGTGGGATGAATCTGCGTTCCATTCAGCGATGAAAGCGTCATTCTGTCCCCAGATCTGCATGTTCCGGTAAGGTGACATTATATCAGACGTTACATGTTAGCAGAAAGCAGAAAGCGTACAAAAAATGCGATATTCTGAACTTGAGGGGGTTGTGCAAAACCTGACGCAGAACTTCAGAAGATAGCAACTCACCTCCTCTCTCTTTGCGTATTCGATGGGACAGTCAATCGCCAACTCGTGTTCAGTGAGCCAGCCCTTGAACCCGATCGTGTTTTCGGCGCTCCCCGCGGTGGTGAGGGTTAGGGCCCAAAATAACAAGATGAAGACAAAATTCTGAGACATGAGAATTTACTGTTTTAGTTAGGGTTAGCAATAATTTTGAAGTTTTCTTCTTTAGAATAGAAGTAGTGCCTTTATTTGGAAGTTTGAGAACCAAAAGTACTTAAATGGCTTCAAGAATTGGAATGGGAAAAAGAAGCGGAGAACGACTCGTGTCATTTTTGTTATCTCTTTAAGAGTCGTGAGTGTCTTTTCCTTTGGCTGAGCTGCTCCCCCTTATTCTTCTGTCCTATTGTTTCCACATTTTTCGTCGGATTTCTCACACACATAAAATTAACCCGCAGAAACTCAGTGATGCCTAGATTTGTGTCCCTCTTCCTAAGAGTCAGTAGACGCTCTTTCTCTGATAGTATCAGTTATAGTGGCGGGCAGGCGACAGTTGGCCAGGGTGGATTCTACGGATCTGGAGGGAACCGAAAGCTTGACTCCCAGACTGCGCACAAACCAGAGGCCATAGCGCACCTTGAGGATGTCGATACATTGAGGTCAGTTATGGATGATGTCAGTGATGTGATGAGGGAGATTAGCGAACTAGCCGATAAAGATGTTGAACGCATGATCGCGCTGAAATCAAAGAGGAGGAAAATGATTCACAATAAAGAAGTAAGTGAAATTATCAGTCGACTTCACTTTGGAGGCGAACCTGTTTGGGGTTTATCTGTGAACGAACGAGAGCTAGTCACAGCAGCGAGGCGAGCAGTTGAGGAGAGCTAGTAAGGAGGTATTTTATTTATGTAAAAAACCGACACCACATCTACATCAACAAATTACTTTTTTTTCTCAGAGAGCTATTTTTTTCTCTCCAGCCGTTTTTTGGCCCTCTCTTCCCTCGCTTTCTTCTCCTCATTCTGTAATTTGATGTGCGCGCTCTGTTCCTCCCTTCTAAGGATGAAAAATGTGCTCAAGAATTCGCTCCCCTCGACGGTCCCCTCACCGTCAAAATCAAAGAAGTCGACAAGCGCGCTGATTTCCTTCCTGTTGAAAGTAATTTTAAATGTCCTGTGCAATAACTCCCTGAATTCATGTGGTGTCATGGGCGCATCTTGGAAGGCACTCAAACTTGTATTGATCCTTGGGTCGAAGTTTTTTGCTGCAATTTTAATTTTTCTGAGCGCGGCCTCGCTATCCTCTTGGGTGAATTTGCATAAAGCATAGTGGCTCAGTTCCTTCATGCGCTTCTCTTCCCTCCTCTTGACTAACTCCTCGTGTTTCTCCCGTCGCTTTTTGTCTTGCACGAGCTGCTCTTCCCTTTTTACTCTGTCGGCATCGCTCCAAAATTTCATGATTCCGCTCATAAATTCCGCTCCATCGATGGTCCCATCTCCGTCGTTGTCAAAATGGTGCGAGAGCGCTCCAACCTCCTTGGGCGTGAGGTAGATAAGAAAGTGAGTAGCGCATAAATTCCTCAAAACTGCAGGTGTGAGGGCTGGGCCCTTGCTGAAGGCATCAAGCACGGACGGACCGGCTCCTGTCCGAGATGAGATTTGTTTCTTTGCGCTCTTAATCTTTTCTATAGCTGTCTTGACGTCCTCCTGGGTAAAATCACCATCGACCAATCTGTTCATGCGCTTTTCCTCCTCAATGATATTCCTTACTCGTTTGGCTTCCTCCCCACGTTTCTCCCGCAGCATCTTTGCCTTATTTTGTTCGTGACGGAAGGCCTGTTCCTTCTTTCGGAGCCGGAAAAACAAGGACAAAAATTCGCCGCCGTCGATAGTTTGGTCACCATCGACATCGAATGTCTCGCACAAGGCACTTAATTCCGCTTTAGTAAAAGTCAGATCAAAGGTACGCCAGAGCTGTTCGCGGAACTCTATGGGGTTCAAGCCGCTGCACTGAAAGCCCGCGAGCCCCGCAGGTCCAGCCTTGCCTGCATCCCATCTATATGCTTTCTCCGCGATAGCCCCAACAGCACTCTTGAGATCCTCCTCATCCCATGGCTCGATGGCTTCCAGGATGATTTCCTCCTCTTTCTTCGCCCTCTTTTTCTCCCCTATCTTGATTTTCCTCGCTTTTTCTTCTTCCACAGCCTTAATTGTCTCTTTCTCCTGCTTTTCGTGTGCTCGCTTCATGCGAAAAAACAAACTGAGAAACTCTGCGCAGCTTATTTTTCCATCACCATCCAAATCGAAAATTTCAATGACAGCTGTTAGTTCTTTCGGAGTAAAAGCGATGTTGAACGCCCTGTTCATCTGTGATTTGAATTCATCGCTGTCCATGTCTCCGGCCTTAAAACCTTTCAGTGAATCTTCTCGCGCGTTGCTGAAGTTAATCGCAGCCTTGTTGATTTTTGCCATGGCTGAGGTCCTGGCTTGCTCATCCCTGTCAACTTGGAATTTGGTCCTGAAGTGAGAAAGCTTTTCAAAATCTCCTTTGTGCTGGAGCGCGTGACGGTGCCCCCTCAAATCCTCCTGCGCAGAAATCTGCGCGAACTTTTTGAACAGTCCGGTAGTCCGTCTTTGCTTACTTTGGAGTTGCCTCAAGTCAGTAGTTCTCCGATCGTTCCTGCCAGTATTATACGTTAACTTCAATACTTGAGTAAAAAATTTTATTGGAAGGATCCTGTCCATCTTTCTCCCCGGGAAAAGCTCCAGGCAGAGAAGCGAGAGGTCGTGGGGAGAGATGAGAGCTGCAGGGAAAATTTCTCGAAAAATGCGGAAGAAGTCAACCCTCGTAAAAGTCAGTACAGACTCTTGCAAGAACTCCCGGTGCACGTCCTTCATCTCGCTTTTTACCCACTGTGAGTTTGGGAAGTTAGTACATGGGCTGGTTGTTGTTCAACTGCTTTATGGACTAACTCACCTCCTGCAAATCAAAGCTCAAGTCAACTGCTACCTCAATTAAGCGCTCGTCCAATTTCTTGCACCGGAACATTCCGGTAAACTCGTCGTAAAAAATATTCTTGTTTCCAGCCAGCTTCTTGTACCGCCCTCTTTTTCTATCTTCATTTGATTTATCGGAACTAGATTGATGCATCAGTTTGGGGTTGGTCTGAGCTTCTTCCCTGTCGCTCAGGATTGATTTTAACGTGTTGTTCTGCCGAGACTTGTTATTGTAGTTTGGGGCCTTCTCTCGCCGGCGCGTTGGTGTGCCAGCTTTCAAGGAGGGAAACATAATTTTGGTTGTTTTTTTCAGGGAGGGGGGGTGGTTAGGGGTGGTAGTTGTTATACCTGAGTCCAGAAGACAGTAGGAGTACGGCTGTTCTTTTGTGTGGGTTGGACTGCGGCTACAGGCAACAGCGAAATTCTTTCAATTTATTAGCACATTAATATCCACCTCATCCTCTTCCGTTAACCTGTTTTCTGTCTAACACCGGGTATTTTCCCCCTGGAGTAGAATTAACCCCAGCGATATCCAGATCCGTCCTTAATTCTCTCTCTTCCTTGAACCCTGCCATGTCATTTGCAGCTCTTGATCTCACCAATAAGGGTGTCCGAAAAGCTCCCCTTCCGCCTCCTGTCAGTAATAGTAACGCTACTGCAACGACTACTGCTGCTGACGATATGTGCCCCCCCATTCCAGGAAACCACAACAGGAATTCGCTCACTCCAACAATCCAAACAATTACATCTGATATCTCACAGTACCAGCGTAACCTTTCACTGCTGCAGCAGCTGCAGCAGAAGATAACTGGAGAGATGGCATCTTCTCCGCGGAGTATGACGTTCGGCGGCGGAGTGGAAGAATCGGCCATTCAATTTGATGCACAATTGTCTGTCGTAACAGAGCTCTCCTCCAGAATAAGCTCAAAAATCTCCCGTGTTCAGCAGTCCATGCAGAATATGGATAGGGGAGAGGCGGCAAAATATCGACACACTGTGGGAAAGTTGACGAAGGATTTCGGGGGGTTGAAGAGAAATGAGAGTCGAGTGAAGGCTTCTGTAGAGAGATGGCGTGAAGCAGAGAAGATGAAGAAGAAGCAACAAGGCAGCACAAATAGAGACATCAACAGCTCAAACGGCGGTGATGCCCTGTTCCACGAAGAAATGTCGAATAAGCTGCAGCAAGTTCAGATTAATCCCAGTGATATGAACGAGGAGATACTGAGGGAGCGTAATACGGAGATCCGAGCTATTAATGAGCAAATGGCTAACGTGAATGAAATATTCAAGGATTTGGCTCATATAGTAAATAACCAGCAGGAAGACGTCGATAATATTGAAGAGATGATGGAAAAGACACACGAGCATGCGAAGGCTGGTTTGGAGCAGGTTGAAAAGGCGAACGAGTACCAAAAGGGCTGTTTAGTCCAGTGATTGAAAGCGTTTGCTTGATGCAGTAGAAAACCAAGGGAAACTTGCGGCAGAGTTTTTAGCGTAAAAATCAACTCAATGTTATATTATATTATGTCCCCGTTAATTCTTTTGGCGCTTCTCCTCCTCGGTGTGGCCACTTTCCAATGAGCCGTCATCACAAATTTTTGCATGAATAGTTTTTATGCTGTTGCTCGTTTCATCGAGAAGATTCACTCCTGATTCTTTTATAATATTTTTGATGCTCCTCAATCTCTTGGCCTTTGTACTCGCTCCTGAATTCTCTCCAACTTTTTCTGCTGTACTGCTGGCCGCCTGAAGAACTTTCCTGGCATTCTTGGTCAACTCGCTTTTGACATCCATGTTGACGTCCAAAAACTTGCTCCTCAACCTCTTAGGTTTTTCCTCGCCTGTAAACTGCGCACCTATACTCCTTGCACGGCCCGCCGCTATACTTCTAGCTTTGTTCACCGCTCCACTTTTGTGCCTGTCACCGATCTGCGATGAATTGGAGCTGTCCCCTCCCCCTCCCATGTTCGCTACAGCTTTTGCAATTGCATCTGCATCAACACCCATGCTGGCCAAGTTGACATTATTTAAGTTTACTTGGCTATCCTGACTGTTGGAGTCTGTTGGAAGATCTTCTGGCATCTTAGTGAGAGGCATTTCACGGCCGATTTCTGCATAGTCGTAAATGTCCTTCTGCGTCATTATTTTGCGCTCCAACACTCCAATTGCCCTGCTTGTATGCCTCTTAGCTTTACTGTTGATACCCCCCTTACTATCTTCGATATTTCCTCTCTTCTCAGGATCGATGGCGAATGGATCAAGATCACCTTCTTCCAAATCGTACAGCTCCACAAAAGTGATATCCTTCTTTTGGTAGGGTCTGCCAAAATTTATGCTAACTTTTTCTCTTTGATCCTCTTTCTTGACTTCGTCCCAATAGACTTGCAACCTTCCACGCCGCGTCCAGTACTTCGTATAAAAGAGCTCTTTGATGTCATCTACTTTTCTCTCATCAAGGATTTCCTTCGTCTCAGGATCTATCGGCATTTCCTTGAACATTAACGGATGCTGTAATTCCTTCATCAAGTAGTGGTCGATGTCGTAGAACCTCCCGTTCTCGACGGTGTATGGGTTGGGGTCATTTAGCCACATATCCATCCGCTCTCTTCGCTCAAACTTCTGTTCGCTGATCTTTATCCTGATAGCCCTTCCTAGGCGTTCGCACTCTGGCTCCCTCTCGACAGGAAAGTGGGTCGTTGGGATAGGGTTCACATCATTCAGCTTGTCTCTCATTCTGTACTCTTCGAAACTGCTGTGATGTTCGTTCGCCGCAATCTCAAGAGAAACACTGCGGCAGAATAGTAAGTTGGCGTCCCTTTCTTGTCTCGTCACGAGAGGATAGCCACTCGGTAATTCCCTGGTGTGATGCCAGTACTCTGTCCAGCGGCTGATGTGCTTCCTCCCCTTCAGCGGGGAGAGCTTTTTTTGCAGCTCCAAGCGCTTGCTTTCTGGGAGCGCAGTTACATCTTCAATATCGATCTCGCCAAGTCTCGGGCCCAAGTGATGAATGTGCCACTTTACATCTCTAGTCTCAGGGTTATACCAGCAGAAGGTACTTTTGTCTTCATCACAAACCGTGTTCAAGATATCGGATAGCCTCATGTGCACGTATCCAGTCGTATTCCGCGCCTCAAGCTGACTCACGCTTTGCCTACAGAGGGAGATTAGTTTATCGTTGGCATCTTCTTCAATGATAACTTTCTCCTGCGAGGGGGAATACCCGTTGTTATAAGGTGAGGAAAGGTCCAAGGGTGGTTGAATCACCTTTTGATAGTGGTTGCTGTTAACAGCAAACAAGATCTCCTTGTAAAATTTCTTCATCTGGTCTGAGAGGCTGCTCAATTCGTACAATTTTTCCTTTTCCACTCCGGGTTCAAAGATGTACTTCCACCTCTTGTCATCGCCAGTTAGTTGTGGTAGTTGCTCTCCAGAATTGCGCAAGTCGCAAACATATCTCCAAAGCCTTTCCTCGGCACTATGTTCACGAGTACAAAGCAAGTGGTAGTAAAGCTTCTGACAGTGCTCCTTAGTCACTTGTTCTGTTCCAAATATTTTGTACCGCTGAGCGCGCTGGAATATATCGTACACCCCCGCAGAATCCTCCCCCATATAATCGCTGAAGTAGCCCATCACTTGAAAGTGGGAAAGCTTAAGCCAATATTCGAGGGGCATGCCGTCTTCGTCCGACATATAGCTCATCGAACTATCCCTTGCTCGCTCACAATCCTTCTTGGTCCACCACAAATCTTGGGCCTTCAAGCGCTTCTTTGCTTCTTCGTTGTAAAAATTATAGTAGCCCTCAATTACATTGATCCGCACAATAGGAAGGATTCGCACCTTGGCAGCTCCTTCCGGTGCAGGTTCTACTAAATTCGTGTTGTAATCAGTAGTGTCGCTGATGAGCTCTTCCATCTTTGATGTTAGCAGCTCGTTATTCTCCATCTGAGCGAGGATTTGCTTCTCTTCTCTGCAAAAATGCACATTTTTCTTCGGCTTGTAGCGTTTACGAGGCAGCCTTTCTCCATATTCGTCCAAAGGGGGGTTCAGTCTCAAGGCACGACGCGCTCTGGCTTTCTCCTTCCTCCTAACTTCTTTCTCTGTCAGCTCACGGTTGCGCTTGATTTTCTTGTTCTTGTTCCTATAGAAAACATCGTCTTCGTCCTCGCTGCTATCACTCTCTGTCTCACTCTCCTCCTCCTTCTCAACGTTCTCTATCAAATTCATTCCCCACAGGCGCCGAGGGTCATTCATTAGACATGCGATCCATTCCTCGCGCAGCGTGTTCATTTTGTATTTTTTGAATGGAATCCCTAAAAGCTCCAATTCTTCACGCAACTCCTCCTGACTCATATTTTTGTATCTGCGGAGGTCTTGGGCATCCTTGACCATTTTTCCCTTCTTGAAGATCTCGTTCAGTCTCACCGTGGATGGGTAGAGGCCGTAGCGATACTTTATGCAGGGTTTAAGTTCCTTTTGGCCAATTTTCTCCAGGTCGATACTTCCCTTTGTGAAAGTCATACGCCGCTTAGTGGAGTCGGTGCCAGTGGGCGCAGCGGTCACTTTATATTTTTCAAGCTCCTCTGCAGTGGGGTTTTTGTGGTCTCGCACCTCAGTATCTCCCTCACTGGGGGCGTTTCCAGCATACTGAAAGTTCTCAGGTTCGTAAACGTGGATCATAGCATCCCCGTCTTTAAGGTTCTTTGCATGGGGCCTAAAACTGACCGCTCTCCGCTCAATCCTGTGGATCATCTCTGGACTCATTAAGCATCGGAAGTACTTTAGTGCTATTCTGTATCGGAGGGGAACATTGTCAGCTCCAAGGAACACATTCTGCGAAGATGAGGAGAGCTTTGACTTCGGATTACCAAGAGGATGCACCTTGATATCGCCAGTAACTCCAATTTTTGTGGCTCGCTCTTTTTCTGCCTGTGAAGGAGTGAACATGCCAGGGATTGCAATGGAAGGAAGGGAAGTTGGGAAGGTTGTTAAAAGCTGAAAGAACCAGACATCTTTGGAAGTATTCTCATCTAGGATAGATTCAGAAGGGTAAAGTGTTCCCGATTTTTATTTCTCTTTTTTTCTTGTGGCTGAACTAAAATTTCCAAGAGTGTGTGTGCCGTAGGTTAGGTAGGTGGTTGCCGGTTGTTGCGGTGCACGAAAAACACGAAACCCAGAAGAAATCAAACACCCACCCACCCAAATAATCCTTTTCCACTCAATTTTTCTCATCAGGGGAGGTTTATCGCTGGTATAACTCAGGAAGCTTTAAAATAGTCTGAAACATCACCCTAAAAGTTAAATCACACACCTCCCCCCACAAAACAGCACAGCCAAAATGGACATAGATCTAAATGCCGAGTCCGTGAACAAGATAAAACAGGAGAACATCCCTGAGCCTGGTATTCACTTGAAATCTGTGGCTCGTGAGAAAAGTCGTAGGACAGCATGGCAGAATGAGATGATAAGAATCTCTGTTTTGGATGATGATGGAAATGAAAGAATGGGATGCACCTGGAGGATTCCCCGAAACAAGTTGACACCAGAGTTCCTGCAAGAGATTGTGAACCGATCGCCGGCAAGTAATGATCCGGATGGATGCGCCATCGAGTTCCTGAGGGACAGTGCCGGTGTGGATATCATCTGGCCTCAGCAAATGCAAGCAGAATGCCAACCGAAGCCTTTCAGTTATTATGTGGTGAAAAAGTTTGTTACCGAGGGATACGACGCGAGGGATGATAAGCACTATAGTGGTGACCTCAGGATATTGTTGAAGAATGTTCCTATGCACACTACCAATGAAAAGTATGATGTGAGAATGGAAGATGTGAGGGCATGGGTAATGTTTGGTGTTGTTGAGGAGGACGAATACGTTCAAAAATTTGTTCGCAAAGTCGCTCACTTGAAGAAGGCGATAGCGTTGATAGAGAAGAGGATAAAGAAGCAGGCCACAGACAAGGTTTATGACGATAGGGCCAATGAATTGCATGGTGAGAAGGCAGACGTGGAGAGAATGGATCGGTACTTGGAACTCAGCAGGGAGAAAGAGAAAATAGAGGAAGAACACGACCATGCAGAGGCTGAAGTCGAGAATACGATGAAGCAGAGATTTGCAAGCAAACTGACGGTAAGGAGGGGGAAAGTGGACAAGATGGCTGATAGATGCACCTGGATCGTAGAATTTGGAGGGATCAACAAGAAGAAGTTCGAGGATATGGTCGCGCACAAGACGGACTGGAATGGAATACGACTGGCAGTTGGTACGAGTAAACAGGACCCTTATACGTGCAGGGGGCTTGTGCCAGATGGTAGCAAGCCTTATATCCCCGATTTCAGTGAGTATATAGTCAATATGCACGGAGTACGGATCACTAGGTTGGAGGACGGATTTGGGACGTACCAGGAATTGGACAGGCAGAGCAGTGACTTGAGAGGCAAAAAATTTGAGTTCTATCATGGTACGTTTTCGGAGGGGAAGAAAGAGGGTCATGGAATATGGTACACCGACGAGGGTATCTACAGTGGGCAAGTCAAAGATGACCAGCCCTACGGCAATGGCAGGATGGACTATGCTAATGGCGACAGCCATACTGGCGAATTTAAGGTGCGAGCTGGACACCGGGAGAGCTTGCTCGGACCTAATCCGTATTCAAGGGGGGAGCCAAATGGAAAGTGTAAGAGGACTTTCAGCGATGGGAGCTATTATGAGGGTGACATGCAGGATGGAAAGATTACAGGAGAAGGGGTGTACATCAATGCAATGGGCGAGCGTTACGATGGGACGTTAAAGGCCGGAATCTTTCATGGGAAGGGCAAGTTTGAGACTGTTGCGGATGAAGTTATTGAGGGAAATTTCTTTGAAGGCAAGCTACATGGCTACGGAAGCTATAAGAACAGTCGCGGTGACAGCTATTTTGGCTACTTCGACAGAGGGGAGAAGAGTGGCAAAGGGATGGAGAAATTTAACGACGGAAATCAGTTCATCGGATTCTTCCAGGACGGCTTAAGGATCGGTCATGGAGAGTTCTTTATCGGTAATTTGGTCGAAGAGATTGGAAGCAGGGGAGAGGTAAAATTGAAGTATGATATGAAACATGAAGGGGGATGGAGAGCCGGGATGATGAGGAGCGGAGGAGCTGTCACTTTCAGTAAAACCAGGAATGCATGGCCAAGTATGAATAAGAAGAGCGCCAGGTGAGTGTTGACTTAAGAATAAAGATGAAAAAGCTCGAGACGACACGACTAATCAACCCCTCGCTCCTTTACTTAGATACCCGTTTTTGAGCAACCTGAAGGAAAACGAGAATTTAGCTTTGAAGCGCCAAAACAAGCAAAAAAAGAAGCTTTATGCTGTTGATAGGCTGTTAAGGGCTGAGATTGAGAGGAAAAAGCTGAAAGTGTTCAGGCAACAGCGACACCTCGCCAAGAAGAACATGTACTACGCCAATGAATTCCCAGAAAACTTAACAAGTGAGGTTGTGGAAAGTACACTGGAATTCCGAAAGCAGAGGAAAGAGATGGCCTTCAATAAGCAGAAGAAAATTCTTGAGAGCCCACGCAGTCTTGAAGATGCAGAACTGTTGCCAGGCTTGCGGATCGAAGAACCTGGCAGGTTTAACAAAATAGTCCCAAGGCTTGCACTGCAGGCCAAGGAAATCGAAGATGAGGTCATCAAGGCAGGGGAAGTACCCAAGCAAACGATTCTTAGCAAATTGTTGCAGAGCGACTTCGAAGAAATGGAAGAGAGGAGACGCCTCATTGACCTCAAGAAAACGACAGAAACTGTCCAGAACAGGGTAGACAGAATGTACAAGGCAATGGACGAACCTGGTGGGGGCGGAGCCCAAGAAGGGGAAAAGAGTAAGGAGTAAGGATGTTTGTGGATGTTTGTGGGTGGACGGAAAAGTGAAAAGTAAAAATAAGATTGAAGTTTCGTAGCCAAAAGTGCGCATCTTTCTACGCTAAGCTATTATTATTCTGCGAAGTTCACTTACGAATACCCAGCATGTGTCGTATTCGGTCCTCTATTTTCTTGCCAGAGATGCCTTTGGTTGTCGCCAAGTTATTCTTTCGCTTCTTGGACTTGTGCCCAGTGTTGTGAGACCGACCTTCCGACCCTCGCTTTATCCTGCCGTTTGCCATCACCTTGAACCGCTTTGCGGCCGATTTATTTGTCTTTCCACCCTTGGCAAAGGTGCGGATTTGGGTGAGGAGGCTGTGGGGGGCAGGGGATTGAGAGTAGTTTGGCATTGCTGATCGAGTGGGGAAAGCTGTACACGTGGAGGCAGGGAGGAGGGGGCAGAGGGGGCAGGCAGTGGTGTGAAGAGCGAAGCGCTGGGTTGCCATTGTGGTAGTGGTGGTGGTAGACATCCCATCTCTGACAATCCGGCCGACAGAGGGCATCATCGTTCGCAGAGCGGTGATTCTTTGCGAAAACATTTTTTGAGGCAGGTGTATTACCTCGTTTAGCCGAGGGGAACGTTTTTCTGTGATTCAATTGGCTGATTGAGTGCGCTAGCAAGGTTAGATTGCATCAGAGGCCAACTTTTCGTTTGCTTTTCGTTCTCTGACCCCTGTGTGCGAGCGCCATTATAAATCACCATCCTTGTCCCCTTGAAGAGTGAGTGAACAGATTTTCTCTCGCCTATTTCAAACGTCTCCACGTTATCAGCATTTTCTGTCTGTCACCTGTCTCCTTCCAGCAGTGCTTTCCTCCTGATTTCCGGGTAATGGCTAACTATATGGCGCGCCTGGCCCTCTCTACGGGGAGAAGTAATGCAATGCTAGGATACCGGTCCTTTTTCCACTCCTCGGGAGCATTTTCCCAGGATGTCGTGAACCGAAGGCTCCAGTTCGGTGGGGGGTTTGCAGACAGTGATAAACCTTTCCTGGCTGATGAGAGCAGCCCGAAGGTTCTACTTTCGCTTATCCAGCTGAAGGCGAAGGGGGGAGGGAACTTGCCGAGGAAGAGTGAGCTTTTGATGCTGGCGAAGCGCGTGTTGGAAGAGGGAGCCGGGGAGGAGGATGACAATGGGGTGGGAAAGAATGGGAAATTGCTTTTGATGGCGTTGGACCTGAACAAGGGGAGCCCACTGGATTCGCGAACCGCGGCAAAATTGGTGAAAGCAGCTGTTGCTGGAGGCGCAGATACAGCAGCGATCGCCAAAGCCATCATCAGAGACAAAAGCTTAAGAGACACCATCAGCTCAAATGCAGTGAAAGGAATGATTGGGACTCTGCGGGATCAAATCAGTCTGATCGAGGACAAGGAGAGCGAAGAGGGGAAGGAGTTGGCGAAGAAGAACGTCGGCCTCATTCAGGATTTGGTCGATTTCTTGGATGCCAGGGCCAAGAAATCGAAAAATGGGAGACTGCCACCCGGAATGGGACCCAGCAATAAGACCCACATTTGGGCCGCATTGGCGTTTGTTAGTGCCGGGCAAGAGGGAAGAGCGCGGATACTGTTACAAAAGAACAGAGTGGAATTAAGTGATGTGCAGGAAGCGTTTATTTTTGGTGAGAAGGAGGCTGAGGATGGTGAGGCTGAGGATGATGGAGAGGCTGAGGGGGAGGTGAAAAAATAGATTAAGATACGGGGTGGTATTTAAAGCGTGAGAGCGGATTGGATTTCTTTATTAAAAATCGCGTTGATGTCGTCGCTATCGTCGTCGTAGCTATCGTCGTCGTCGCTATCGTCGTTGACGCTATCGTCGCACACTTCATTTATGGACCGTGGAGGAGGCTCCAAAGGAATTGTTTGCTGTTGGAGCTTCGGCCGGCGGATTCAAAATTGCGTTGATGTCGGCATTTTTCAACGCGTGAACGTCCTTCTCACCCAGCCCATTATCCGAGTCAACGACGAACAACGAGTAGCGAATGCCCGAGTGCAGCTTCGTCACACCGTGAAGGACATCAGGCTCGTGCGTCGTCACAGTCCCAGCCAGTTTCGGAACAACAGTCACAGTCGCATCATTCCCCGTCACGAATACCAGCCTCCCTCCGTCAAACTCGCTACCTTCGTTGAGGGCGATCTGAATCGTATGCGTTGCGTACCCCCCGTCGCAGTGGAATCCGATTGCACCGTCCACCGGCCCCTCAGTCCGGCGGAGCGCGATCTTGGGAATGCCGCGGTGGAGCGAGAGAAGCCTCCGGGCCATCTCTAGTTCAATTAATCCATCAGACTCCTTCAGCGCGATCTTGATGTCCTTGCTGTTCGGAGCGAGCTTTGCGTGCGCCTTATCCAGG
>Ga0115554_1001575_pt1 | contig 16083 bp, 10 predicted proteins | sample COGITO_mtgs_1104_3_FD_87283 | JGI IMG/M metagenome (GOLD analysis project Ga0115554, IMG submission 87283) | Pelagic marine microbial communities from North Sea - COGITO_mtgs_110404 | ecosystem: Environmental > Aquatic > Marine > Epipelagic | place: Germany:Helgoland, sampling site Kabeltonne... | reverse complement strand
GCTGTTTTATTCGCATTTGAACAAGTAGGTGGCTCACAAGCTGCCTTGGACATGGCTAAGTCGTATTCACTAGAAAGGTTTGCTTTTGGAAGACAAATTGGTTCTTATCAAGCGATCAAACATAAGCTTGCTGATATGTATATCGCAATCACATTAGCGAAATCTAATTGTTACTATGGTGCATGGGCATTATCTTCAGAGTCATCTGAGCTCCCATTAGCCGCAGCGACAGCTCGAGTCAGCTCAACAAAAGCCTTTCAATTATGCTCAAAAGAGAATATTCAAACCCATGGCGGTAATGGGTATACCTGGGAATATGATTGCCACATGTTCTACAAGCGCTCTAAGGTACTTTCAGTGCTTCTGGGATCAGAGGCAACATGGAAAGAGAAGCTTGTTATTAACTTAGAAAAAACAAACACCTTAATCAAGGAGTAAATTATGGATTTTAACGACACACCCGATCAAGCAAAATTTAGAGCAACATGCAGAGAATGGTTAGAGGCGAATGCTGAACTAAAAGAAGATAAGTCAAATGGTCATGGAGAGTCTAGCCTAGAGAGTCACCTTCGGTCATCCAAGGAATGGCAAAAAAAGAAATATGATGCTGGCTGGGCCATGCTTCATTGGCCAAAAGAATTTGGTGGCAGAGAAGCTACACCCATAGAGAGAATTATTTGGGGCCAGGAAGAGTCAAAATTTAATGTGCCAGGAGGAATTTTTGAAATTGGTCTTGGTATGTGCGGCCCTGTGATGATGCAATATGCTACTGAAGAACAAAAAAATAGATACCTCGCACCTATGGCGGAGGGAGAAGAAATTTGGTGTCAGTTATTTTCAGAACCTTCGGCAGGATCTGATGTAGCAGGTCTCAGAAGCAAAGCAGAAAAAGATGGTGATGAATGGGTTATTAACGGGCAAAAGGTTTGGACTTCAGGTGCTCATTATTCTGATTTTGGTATTCTAGTTGTCCGACATGATCCAGACATTGCAAAACACAAGGGTTTAACTTTCTTTTTTGTAGATATGAAGTCTCCCGGGATCACAGTGAAGCCCATTAAGCAGATTACAGGCCAAGCAGGAAGCGGCTCTGGTTTTAATGAAGTCTATTTTGATGATGTAAGAATTCCAGACTCTCAACGCTTAGGCGAGATTGGAGATGGTTGGAAAGTTGCTATTACCACTCTAATGAATGAAAGGTTGGCCGTTGGTGATGCTCGGGGGTCTGATATTGAAGAAGCTCTTACCCTCTCTAAAGCTAAAGATGATGCTGGTGAAGCCTTAATTAAAAATGATGCTGTGAGAGAAAAATTAGCTGACTGGTTCTGTGAAGCTAACGGTCTCAAATATACTAAATTTAGAACTATCTCTGCTCTATCTAAAGGCGAGGCTCCTGGACCAGAGGCTTCAATTACAAAAATTGTTAGCGCAAACAAGCTTCAATCTATTGGAAATTTTGGAATAGACGCCAATGATATGGCTGGGATGCTAATAGATGAAGATGAAGGGGTGAGTTCTTTTCAAGGTGCGTGGCTCGGAGCTCCGGGACTAAGAATAGCGGGTGGCACAGATGAGATATTACGCAACGTTATTGCCGAAAGAGTACTTGGGCTTCCGCAAGACCCAAGGGCTGATAAAGGTGTAGCGTTTAAAGATATTCCAACTAAGGTCTAAAGTTACCAAGGAACCTTAAAAAAGATACATCTTTATCGATTATTAGATCACCAGATGCTATTGCTTTAACAGGGTTTCTTAATCCTGCCAAGACCTGTTTTAAAATACTTTCTGAAGTATTAATTTTAAAATCGCAGAAATCTGGGCTCGTATTTTTAATCTGCACAATTTGATTGCGAACAATCATTGTTTTTACCAATCCAGATGAAAATTCAAAGCATGCATAAATTAATTCTGATGCATCAATCTTATCGGGGTTTAAGTTCACACTTAAAACATCAAAAAACATGTCAATTGGGATTTCATCAAGCATGTCGACGCCTGGCTTAATAATATTTCGTTTGGTATCTTTGCCAGCCAGCTTCTGCGCCTCACTTAAAAAATAATTTCGTTTATTTGGATTCGAGGAGAGACTGCCGAGATAATGAATGGCTTGAGCTCGCATAGCAATAACCTCATCAAATTTATAGTCAAGAGCTAGGAGTAGATCTGATAATTCAAGGGCCCACTGCATCTCTTCGACATTTACAGCTAACTCTAATGCTTGATAAAGAGATTCAGGCCCGCCCACTAGCTCTGACATCAACTCGGCCTTACGAAACATGGGTGTTGGGTCAAGCTCTGATACATTGCCAGAAAACCAACCCAGATAGCCATTAAATATACTTCGCACAGACCATCGCACAGTTCCATAAAATTCTTGTAAAAATGGAGATGAGGCCAGATTCTCAGGCAGTATAAGTTGTTCAATAATTTCTTCTGGATAGAAGCCCAGATTCATCAAGCGAATAGTTTGATCATGCACAAACTGAATGCCATCTCGATAAAGCTCTAAGACTTCCAAAGTCTGTGGCCCCTGAATAGGAAGTGTGTGACTCGGGTAAAGATTTTGAGGTTTAAAAGTCAGCATATGATCCAAGCTGCTGACCCATGCTTTGACATTTCTATGAGATGTTCCTCTGATGGTGTAAAGATTTGGAAAAGTTTTGTATAAATTATCTCCGGGAAATAAAGCGCTAAATTCAGGCAACCAAACAAATAGCTGATCATCTGTTTCTCCAGGCGCATGGTAGAACTCAAAGGCAATACCAGATAAATTTATCTTCAGCTCGTCCTCAAAAGTTAGGGTTGGTTTCACATAGCCAGGAGCACTTTTGCCAACACTTAAGAATGGGCCAATTCCAACATTTACAACCTCTGATTCCGGCAACTCTGTGCCAAACATTTTTTCAGATCTTGATGAAATAATGGGGTTTAAGATACCAAAGATTTTTTCTACAGCTTTTGCTGTGGAGTTATGCGCGATAATTAAAGGGGTTTCGGTCTGCTGATCTACAAAATACCTTGCTCCCAAAGTATGGTCGCCATGATTATGAGTGTAGACAATAGCTGAAATTGGATTACTGTTTATTGCTGTGAATTGCTTATAGACTTTCTCGGCTTGAAAGACGCTGTCAGTTGCATCAATAATAATATTGCTGCCCTTCCCCTCAATTAAATAAGAATTAGCAATGCCATACCCGACTGCTGCATGAATACCATTTTCATAAGAATAAACCTGTTGGCTAAACTCTGCAGAATGCTCATATAGACTTTGCACGGCAGGGCTATTGTCCTTGCTTCCAAGAAGGACTGGTTCAGTTTTTGAGCATGAAAGGAGAAGACCACATATAATAAATACGTAGAAAAAATTAAAATAGAATTTCATAAGTTACTCCTTAATGCCAATTCATCATAGTCTATTTAACAATCCATTTGAGGTCAAAGGCCAAGATATAAATTGGGTTGAGGGGCTGCCACATTCTCGGGATTACAATGATCGATTCTTTCAAGCAGATGCGGTGCAAGAAATAAAAAATGTATTTATAGAGCCAAATAACTTAGAAAATCGTTTTAAGGCAGATAAGAAATTGACCATTGGAGAATTAGGTTTTGGGTTTGGTTTAAATTTTTTAGTGACTGCAATGATGTGGTGCAACAGAAAAAATGAATCCAATATGGGGACCTTGGACTACCTATCTGTTGATGAGGCGCTGCCTTCAAAAGAAGAGATCTTTCAGGTGATAAAGCACTTCCCTGAACTGCAAGAGGTTGGTGAATACTTTTTAAGCAAATATCTGCCCATGCACAATGATATGCATAGAATAGATTTACCAAAATTAAATATTCGTCTTACATTAATACAAAATAATGTCGAGCTTGCTTTAAAAAATCTTTTAGGTTTTTCCAATAACTTGATTGATGCTTGGTACCTCGATGGCTTTGATCCTTCAAAAAATCAGGGCATGTGGAGTAGTAATGTGATCCAACTCATTGGCATGCTATCAGCTAATGAGGCAACTTTTGGGACATTTACATCGGCTGGTTTTGTAAAAAGACATCTGCAAAAATTTGGCTTTGAGGTGATCAAAGTCAAAGGCTTCGCCAACAAAAGGCATAAGTTGGTTGGAAGAAAAACAAACTCACAAGACATAACTAATAATTTAAATATTGCTAATCCACGCATCGCCATCATAGGCTCAGGCATTGCAGGCAGTACTTGCGCCTTCTCAGCTGCCGCACATGGCATGCAGGTTGACGTCTTCGAGTATGGCTCGCAAGCAGCATGTGGAACTTCCAGTAACCCTGTGGCAGCCTTGTATCCAAGATTCTCTGCTAGCAATAGTCCCTATGCTCATCTCATTGCTCAGAGCTATTTTTATGCTGATAAGTTGTATGGTAATTTTCCATCTGAATACAAAAGATCAGGCTTGATGTTTTCGCACTTCAATCATTACCAGGAAGAGTGGCTCAAAAGTATGCTTGCCCTCAACAGAGATGATATTTTTCAGCTTATTGATCAGGATGCTATGCATCAAGAATTTGGATTAAATTCAAAAGGATTGAAAGTTCTGCAAGGCGGCTACCTGTTTCCTCAAGCTCTTTGTAGGGAGCTTTTAAACCAAAAAAATATTAATGTATACACAGATCATTGCTTCAAGGAGGTCTCAGACAAAGATTCTAAACTCCAATTACATTTTTCCAATCAGCGCACTAGCATTAACACATATGATGCTGTAATTATTGCAAGTGGTGCTGGTCTCTTGCCTTATATTCCCACTCTCAAGATTTCAAAAGGTCAGCTTGCTGGGTTAACAGAGCCGCAAATGATTGAACCTATGATGCCCGTGAACTCTGAGGGCTATATTCTTCCAAAAGTTAATGGGGTAACGTGGGTTGGCTCAACTCACGACAAAGAGTTTCTTGATCTTGAGGCATCAGAAGACTCAGCTCGAGACTTAATTATTCGCACAGAAAAAAATTTTAATATAAAGCTACAAACTCAGGGCTCAATAATGACTGAGGCTCGTCTTAGAGTTGGCAGCAAGGATCGACTTCCAATTGCTGGCAGAATTTCAACCACCCAAAACATCTATGCTTTAGGAGCATTAGGTTCTCGAGGTTTTAGCTTAGCTCCCCTCCTCTCTGAATATCTTATTTCTCAAATCAATAATGCACCTAACCCCATCTCAACCGCCATTGCTTTATCGGTCGACCCTAAGAGATTTATAAATTAACTAATAGATGCTCAACAAGAAGTTCGGCTGAAGAGGAATCGGTAGGAGTGTAACTTGAGCCTTTGCGCCATTTGGTTAATCCGGTCCATAAAGTCTTATCCTCAATCACATCCTTCACTGAAATTCTTAAATAGAATTCTGGGACTGAGTTCACGCGATCAAAATCATGCAAATAACGCCTATGTAAGGGATAGCCATAAAAGCGAAAATCATCCACTTTAATTTTCTCCTTACTTGCAAGACCAATCTCTATCATGAGTGTGGCATCGATAGACGAGGTATGGCCTGTATCTGTAAGATATTTGCGCGCTGCTTCACCTAAGTTTTCTATTAAAATAGGATCCATTTCAACAGGCAGATTATCCTGATTTAAATAAATTTTAAATTCTGAGGCAGGCTCAAGTTGAAAATTATTCCTGCTATTTAGCTCAACAAAAGGTGTAGTCGTACATGCTGAAATCAACAAAAGCATAGAGGCGATCAAGGAATGGTTTTTATATGTCATTGGTAATAGTAATCTATCGTTAATATGACTAATATAATGCATTTACTTTGTATGAAAAGCTATGTTTGAACTAAAAGAATCACAAGAAATAGAGTTGCTAAATGTTAATGCTCAAATCTATCAGCACTCAGAATTTGAGACACAACACATTCATCTAGACTCCCCAAACGACGAGAAAGTCTTCATGGTTGCATTTCGTACCATCCCAGAAGACTCTTCAGGCGTAGCACATATTCTAGAGCACACTTCACTTTGTGGGTCGGCAAAGTATCCTGTCCGTGACCCTTTCTTTATGATGATTAGGCGCTCACTAAACTCTTTTATGAATGCATTCACTTCAAGCGATTGGACTGCCTATCCATTTGCAACTCAAAATAATAAAGATTTCAAGAACTTGCTGGATGTGTACGTGGATTCAGCATTTTTTCCAAGACTAGATCCTTTAGATTTTTCTCAAGAAGGTCATAGATTAGAACTAGATTCCAATCAAGAGTTAGAAATCAAAGGTGTGGTCTTTAATGAGATGAAGGGAGCCATGAGCTCGCCGACTGATCAACTTTGGCATGGGATGTCCAAGCATCTATTCGAGGAAACTACTTATCACCACAATAGTGGCGGTGATCCTGAAAAAATTATTGATTTAACTCATGCAGATTTAGTTGCCTTTCATCAAAAGCATTATCACCCCAGCAATGCCACTTTTTTTACATTCGGAAATGTGTCGATTGAAGAAATTCATGATCACTTGGAAAAAAATGTATTTAGTAAATTTACTCCCGCGCCATCAAAACTCGTCATTCCTTCGGCTAAGATTTTTAGAGCACCACAAATGGCCCAAGGCACTTATCAACCGATACCAGGAGATGAAAATAATCATCATGTTGTAGTGAGCTGGTTGCTTGGCAACAGCCATGAGCCACTTAATCTTTTAGAAAAATATTTTCTTTCTAATGTACTGCTTGATAATTCATCATCCCCCCTCAGAAAAGCTCTAGAGCTAACTGATCTAGGTAAATCTCCATCTCCTTTCCTCGGATTAGAACCAAGTAACAAGGAAATTGTTTTTATGGCAGGTCTCGAGGGAGCAAGAGCCAATCAGTCCGAGGCAATAGAAACGCTTGTTCTTTCTACCTTAAAAAATTTAGTAAGAGATGGTGTTCCGAGAGACCTTATATCATCTGCACTTCATCAATTAGAGATTGGTCAAAGAGAAATATCTGGAGGAGGAATGCCATACGGGCTCCAGCTAATGCTAGGCTGCATGAACGCTTGCATGCATTATGACAATCCTATCTCAATGTTAGATTTAGATAAAAACTTTACAGAATTAAAAAATAAAATTGACTCTGAGGGTTATGTTGAAGATCTAATTAACTCCTCATTGCTTGAAAATCCACATCGCCTCACTTATGAGCTCAAGCCAGATGTAAAGTTTAATGAGAATTTAGATACTTACTTCTCTTCTAAGTTAAAAGAAAAAGAGCAGACTCTTTCTGGCAGCGATAAAGATAATATTATTAAATTGGCAGATGATCTAAAGCAAAGGCAAGAAGCGGTAGACGATGTAGATATTTTACCAAAAGTTACAATTGCTGATATTCCCTTAAAACGAGAATATACAGAGATTAAAAAATCTAAGGGAAATAGATCTATCTATGAGGTTGGAACCAATGGTTTGGTCTACTCAGACTTTCTTTTTCCATGCGCTAATCTAACTAATGAAGAGCTGCTATTCTCTTCTCTCTATACTTTTATTTTGACTGAAGTGGGTTATTTGGATAAATCTTATGAAGAAATTCAAGCATACCAATCTAAAATTAGTGGTGGAATCAGTGCATCCATCAAACTACAAACAGGTTTGCCATCGGAAGATGGCGAATTATTTTTAAGTGTGAGCTCTAAATGTCTTGCAGAAAATTTTGAAGAGATGGAGTGCATGATAAGCAACACAGTCCAGCATGTGAGATTCGATGAGGAGAAACGATTGCTTGATTTATTAAATATATTTATTGCAAGAAGCGAGGAATCTTTAAATCAGAATGGACATTACCTAGCCATGAACTCATCCGCAAGCTCTTTAAATGAATTAGCTGCTACATCTTTTCATATCTCTGGGCTGCAAATGCTACATCGAACCAAAGAAGTTATTGCAAAAATTCAACTGGATGGAAAGATAGATTACATTAGCGATATTCTACAAAGCATTCATACCAAGATATCTTATGAGCCTTATAAAATTTTTACTGCCTGCTCCAAAGCTAGCGTGGCAGACAATACTAAGGAATGTAAAAATCTGTATTCAGATACCAAGCAATCGCTGATTAAGCCCATCAATACTCAGCTTGCATGGATCACTGGTTCCCAGGTGTGTTATTGCGCTCAATCATTTAATGGGGTCTCAAGAGAGCACCCTGATGCTGCACCCTTATCTGTCTTAGCGACAGTGCTAAGAAATGGATTTTTGCATACAGCTATCCGAGAGAAAGGAGGTGCTTACGGTGCTGGAGCAACAAATGATACCTCAACTAATACATTCAAATTATTTTCATACAGAGATCCAAAGTGTAGAGAGACCTTCGAATCATTTCAAGAAGCAATTGAGTGGGCTAAAACCTCAATAACTCCTCAGCACCTAGAGGAAGCTATCTTGGGAGTAGTATCATCAATTGATAAGCCGCTATCTCCAGTCGGAGAGGCAAAAAATGATTTCAATTACAACCTAGAATTGATCAGCATCAAGGAGCGTCTTGAGATGAGACAGAAAGTTATTCATTGCTCCATAGATGACCTGGTTAGGGTCAATGAGGCTTATCTGACTAAGGAGTCTAAGAAATCCATATTAGCTGGTGAAAGCTTTAAATCTCAAGCGGAGGAACTGGGATTAGAAATAGTAGAGGTTTAGATTAAAAAAAGAAGAACTTCTTCTTTTTTAATTCTTTGGCGCAACCCCAGTATTGCTTTTGGTACATTGTTGAGCGTGCTTGCACTCTATCTGCTACTCTAATCAGCCATTGTTTCTTGCGATAGGTCTTCTTTTTAAACCCTCCGTACCCCTCATGGTAGGCAAGATAGAGGGAGCGAGCGTCAGTGGTAGCAAAACCCTGATAAAAACCTTTACTGGCATACCAACCGGCAAAATCAGCTGAATCAGAAAAATCTGTTCTGCTTGCTCTAGAGCGGCCGGTTTCATCCTGATAATCTTTCCAAGTATCCTTTAAAGCCTGAGAATACCCCACAGATGATGAAGGTCTAAACCAAGGGATAAACCCAAGCAATTTTTCTCTTTCAGGTCGAATTTTTGCTTGAAAGCTAGATTCTTGATGAAAAAATGCCATCAAAACATAAGGTGGCAATTTCCAACGTTTCTCGGTCTTCATTGCTGCCTTGTACCAACTTTTTTTCTCTTTAAATATCTTGCAAATATCATCTGGCTGCTCTGGTGGCGAGCTAATACAAGAAACTAGTAATGTAGATAACAATACAGCAGCTACTAATGAATTCTTATGCATCATTTAAAAAGTTACCTATTTGATCTTCAGTAATAATTTTAACATCTAACTCATTAGCCTTAATAAGTTTAGAGCCAGCATTTTCTCCTGCGATCAGTACATTGGTTTTTTTAGATACCGTGGAGGTAATTTTGGCTCCCTTTTGAATCAATAGCTCCTTGAGTTCATCGCGAGACATCAAAATTAATTTTCCTGTAATAGCAATGTGCAGACCAGATAACCTTGAGCCTTGGGTAGAAATTGCTGAAGGCAAGATGAGATCTAGATGAGGAAGAATATTAGTAAGCTGGCGTTGATTCTCTTCATCATCAAAGTAATCTTTAATTTTTGAGGCCACTCTTGGACCAATATCTGGAATTGCTAATAATTCATCAAAAGAGGCTTGAGAGATTGTTTTGAAGTCATGGAGATGGGATGCAAGATTGCGAGCAGTGGTCTCTCCTACCTCTTCAATACCGAGCGCAAAAAGGAATCTGAATAGATCAACCTGAGCTGATTTTTTGATTGATTCTATGAGGTTATCAACTGATTTTTTTCCAAATCGCTCCAACCCCTCTAACTCTAATCGATGTTTATTCAGGGAGTATATATCTGCATACTCCTGAATAAATTTTTTACTAATAAGACTATCAAGAATTTCTTGCCCTAGCCCATCAACATCCATGGCTTTTCTTGACACAAAATGAGTAAACTTGCCCTGAATAATTTCAGGACATAAATTTCTACCTGAGCATTTAATAAAAGGGCTAGAAATCTTGATTTCTTTAATTTGCAGTTCCCTGTGAGGATGATCTGAAAGATATAAATTGGCCTCATAAAGACTGGAGAATTTTTTAATTGGCTCATTGGCAGAATTAACAATCAACCAATCAGTCTGAAAATTTATAAAGACTTTAGAATTACAGCTCGGACAAAATTTAGGAGCAAGAACTACTGACCCTCTAACCCCTGCAGCAGGAATAACCCTGATCATCTTTGGAATAACGTCACCAGCTCTTTTAATCACTGCCTCATCACCAACACGGGGATCTAATCTCTTTAATTCGTCCATGTTATGTAAAGTGCATTTACTAACATTAACGCCGCCAACATTGACTGATGTTAGCTTTGCAACTGGAGTTAAAATCCCTGTTCTGCCAACCTGAAACTCAATATTCTCAATGGTTGTTACAGCTTCTTCAGCGGCAAATTTATGTGCTATGGCCCATCTAGGAGAGCGCGCTATCTCACCTAAGTCTGCTTGGAGCTCAAGGCTAGCAACTTTAAAAACCACCCCATCTATATCAAAAGGAATTTGATCTCTGGTGGCCTCGATATCTTTAAAATACTGCAAGCAATCATCTATAGAATCAACCATTGCATTCAACTTATTGATTGGAAGACCCCATCCAGCAAAGGTATCAAACACTTCATCTAACACTAGAAAGCTCACCCCTTCACAAGCTCCCACTCCGTGTGCAAAAAAATCTAAAGGCCTAACATTGGTAATCATAGGATCTAGCTGCCTAAGACTTCCTGCCGCCGCATTTCTAGGATTTGCAAAAATTTTCTGGCCTTCTTGCTCTGCCAATTGGTTCAAACGTTTAAATGCAGCCTTACGAATAAATATCTCACCTCTAATCTCTATGAGGCGAGGAAATGGTTTCCTAGATTCTTTTAAAATTAATGGTATGGACTTGATAGTCCGAATGTTTGAAGTAATATCCTCGCCAACACTTCCATCCCCCCTGGTCACACCTCTAACCAAAATACCATCCTCATAAATCAATGAAACTGCAGCACCATCCATCTTAGGCTCACAAAAATATTGTAATTTTTTTGCATCTGTTAGATTTTTTAAGGTTCGCTCGTGAAAATCAAAAATATCCTTGTCATTGAAGGCATTTGCCAATGAAAGCATGGACTTGTAATGCTTAAATGTAGAAAAATCTGATTCAGGTTTTACGCCAACCCTTTGCGAAGGAGACTCAGGAGATATCCACAATGGGTTATCGGTTTCTATACTAAGTAACTCTTGAAATAAAGAATCATACTCATGATCACTTATCGTTGGATTATCTAGCGTGTAATAGGCATGATCATGATCTCGAATCTGATGCTGCAATTCTTGATACCGCTCTCTAGTAATGTTCATTTTATGAAGTTTTCTGCATTACCTTTAAATGACTGGCTTCCTGAGCCTTAGATTTGTAGTGCTCTATCATTTGTTTACTCAAAGGGGCCCTAGCTCCATCACACACACTTGCATGTAACTTCTCTGAGACATCCATAGCAAAATCCAACATTCCCTGAAAAGCTTGCAGCGGATCTGGCACCATATAAAGATCTACAGCCATTAACAAAATATGTGTTTCAGTGTCTAGTTCTAGCACCCCTGGATTAATTCCACTGGCTACTCTAAAAAGCTCAGTACCAGTCAAATCGCGATAGCTAAAAAAACCATCTACATATTTTGCATCTAAGTTTTTTAAGAGAGTTAATACCTGATTAATATCAAAATTGGATTTATCCATGGAGATCAGGTTTAAGATTACTAGCTCCTGTCCAGCAGAAGGCTCTGGTTCAGATTCAAAGCTCAAGGATCCTTGCTCAATTTTTTCATCAAATAGCATTGAAGAAGTATCTATAATGCTAGATTCAACAAGCTTTCTAGAAAATCTGGATCTATAAAAAAGATACAAGGTAACTAAAAAAAGTAAAATAGCCCCTGCGATTAATAATATTTCTAGATTAGATAGCATTTTAAGAAGCAGCTAATTTTAGCGCTTCCTTGACGTCTACGGAAACTACCCTGGAAACACCAGCCTCTTGCATGGTTACGCCCATCAGATGATCACTTTTTTCCATAGAAATCTTATTGTGAGTTATAAAGATAAATTGCACTCTATCGGACATCTCTTCAACCATAGCCACAAATCTAGTCGCATTTAAGTCATCTAAAGGGGCATCAACTTCATCCAAGAGACAGAAAGGAGCGGGGTTCAACTCAAAAAGAGCAAAGACTAGGGAGAGCGCAGTCATTGCCTTCTCACCGCCTGAAAGCTGAGAGATAGTTGCATTCTTCTTTCCTGGAGGCTGAGCTGCAAGAGCAATACCAGAGTTAAGTGAGTCGCCATCAAGAAGTTCTAACGCCGCTTTACCGCCACCAAATAACTTCGGAAAGATTTCCTGAATTTTAGAATTAACAGCATTAAAACTTTCATCAAATTTTAATTTAGATTCAGCATCTATTTTCTTGATTGCTCCTTGCAGTTTATCCATCGCTTCATTCAAGTCTTCTAATTGAGCATCGAGCTCCTCCATCCTTTTGGATTCCTCGGCAATCTCATCTGGCGCTGCTAAATTGATGGCTCCAAGAGAGATAATTTTAGCCTGGATTGCTGCAAGAGACTGCTCAAGGTCTCTCACACTCATTCCTTCAAATTCTAATGGATCTAACTCGGCAATAGTTATTCCAGCCTTTACAAGTGCCTGGGATGCATTATCTAAATTTACTTCAAAAGTTCTTAAATCTAATTTTCTATTATTAGATTTTTCCTCAAGACCACGAAGATCAAGGGAAGCAATAGATTTTTTATTTTCTGCTTCACGAATTGATTCATCGACTTTTGATTGTTTTTGTCTAATGGTATTCAACTCAGACTCTGCAGTAGCACTCTTTTGAACTAGCTCTGAAAGCTCTTTGTCTACCTCGGCTTTTTTTAATTCGGTTTGCTCAAGCAGTTTCGAAAGATGATTTTGCCTTGATAGATACTCATCAGGTGCGGCTAAATTAATGGAGCTCAAAGCTGAAATGCTAGTCTGAATCTCTGAGAGGGATGCCTCTAAGTTGCTTAGGTTGAACTCCGCATACTCGCTGGGGTTGATATCTGCTAGATTGATTTCGGCTTTCTCCAGTATGATTGAAGCATTATCAAGATTCACTTCAAAGGTTCTAAGATCAAGTTTTAAAGTATTTACCTTAGATTCAATGGCACGAAGCTCACGCGAGACTGATAATTTTGAATCTTCTAATTTTTGAATGCTGGCATTGACTTCGGATTGCTTCTCTTTAGATGCCGCTAATTCTTGATCAGTTTGAATTTTTTTCTCTTGGGAGAGCTGAAGCTCTGCATCGAGTTGAGACATCTTTTCAGCAGTCTGACGCAATAGCTCTTCAAACCTAGTTTGTCTCTGAAGATATTCCTCGGTCATACTTTTAGATTGATCTGAGGCAATTTTAAGAATAGTGACAAGGGATTCTTTTAATTCCAGAGCTTTTTTCTTAATTGGATCCCCGCTGATCCCGAGGTTTTGCAGGGCCTCAAGAATGTGATCAAGTAAGTTCATCGCTTTTTCTTTAGGGCTCAGATTTTCTTGATTAGACTCCTTCTCTAGAGCTTGCTGATAGCTAGTCTGAGCTCTACCCAGATCGCTTTCTGCTTGGACCTGTGTTCTGGAAAGATTTTTAAGATTAGCCTCTAACCCGGCAATCTCAGCTCTAATATTTGATGATACGCTTTGCGCTATCTCAAGCCTGGAAGACATTAAAGTATTGTCATTTCTAATTTGCTCTATCTCTGCTTGATGCTTCTCTACGCCCAAGACTTTGAGTGCTAAGCTTTGTTCAAGTTCAGCAATCTGAGTTTGCAAAACTTTTTTCTGATCATTTGCTTGCAATGCCTTGAGAATAGCAATATTTAGCTTCAACTCATTCTCTTTGGGATTTAAGGACTCAAATGTTGATTCTTTTTCAATGGCTTTTGAGTAACTTTCCTTTGCCCTGGTGAGATCTTCTGATGTTTGAGCGTAGGTTTTATTTAAATTTTGTAAATTGGTTTCATGTCTCGCAATGTCTGCACCTATGGAGTAAAAATTTTTCTGCGCTACTTCAAAAGAAGATAGAACGGTTGAGTGCTCTGTCCGAATTTGATCAATCGTTGATTGATGAGTTTCAACTTCAGCAGATTTTACGGTTATTTGATTTTTTAAAGTTGCTACCTCAGAAGTTAATTTATCTTTTTGGGCTTTGGCACTGAGGGTATTTAAAATCGAAATATTTAGCTTTAAGTCTCTCTCTTCAACTTGAAATTTTTTATATTTATCAGCTGCATTTGCTTGATTCTGCAGCCTGCTAATCAAGCGATTAATCTCATCACGAATATCTTGAACCCTGGATAGGTTTTCTTTTGTTTTTTTAATGCGTTGCTCAGTTTCTTTTCTTCTTTCCTTGTATTTAGAAATTCCAGCCGCTTCCTCAATAAACGTTCTCATTTCTTCGGGCTTTGCACTAACAATTTTGGAAACCATGCCTTGTTCAATGATGGCGTAGCTTCTTGGTCCCAAGCCAGTACCAAGGAAAATATCTTGCACGTCTTTTCGTCTGCAGGAGGTACCATTAATAGAATAATTTGACTGGCCATCTCTGGTCATTAATCTCTTGATAGAGATTTCATTATAATTGGCATACTCGCCACCCAATTTACCCAGAGAATTATCAAATAACAGTTCAATACTGCATTGCCCTGATGGCTTTCTTAAATCTGAGCCATTAAAAATAACATCTGACATTGAGTCACCGCGGAGATTTTTAGCAGAAAGCTCTCCTAAAACCCAGCGTATCGCATCTATAACATTTGATTTACCACAACCATTTGGGCCAACAACGGCAACCATATTTGTGGGAAAAGATATCCTCGTGGGGTCCACGAAACTTTTGAATCCAGCCAGTTTAATGTGTTTAAGCTGCATTAAATTTATCCTTTTCCCATTTTAAACTATTGTTCCTTTTTTAACCATTCGTTCTCATAAATAAACACTTGCTCTTGATTATTCTGCGCATCACTTAGATCAATTGTTTTCATTGAATAGAATGCATTATTTTTACAAGACATTGAAGCGGTGACTTTAACAATTTCTTGGTTTAAAAAAGCTGATGGAAGGTCAAATCCTCTAACCAGGGCATCAGATTGATCTAGAAAAAGTTCTTGGGTGAAGTCTGGCTGTATAAAATCTTTTGCAGCAATATCTACAGCCGGGCCATTTGGAATTTCTACTGTGACGGTTAAGAGTTCCGGGCTGCAGTCTAAGGGTTTTTGAATGGTTAGTAATAGTTTGGAATTTGAGACTAAGGGGTGCTTAGCATCTCTTAAATCTGCCAGTAAGTTATATATTGGTAGCTGAAAGTCAGGCTCTGTAAATGCTGAATTTAAACTTCTTAAAATACTTTCAGCTGAATTAAATGATTCTAACTCTAGGGCTTTATAAAAAACTAAAGTGCCTAGTAAAAATGAATCTTGAGCTAGATCTTTTCGACTGAGAAAAGTTAAGATCATCTCATCTGAAAGCTCTGAATTGTTGCGAATCTTTTGTTGAATAGCATTGGATTGCTTGGAATGCAGCCAAGAACCGAATAAAGGATCAGAGGATTGATGATTCAGAAGCAGCCCTCCAAAGAGCATGACTGTTGCAAAAAATACCAGAGCTTTTTGTGATGAAGCTCCACTCAGCAAATAGGCCATGATTGGCAGTAATGCAATAATTAAGATGGCTATGAGAGCAAACATTACAATCTCCTTCTCAAAAAGAACAGGGTGATCATTAGGCCCAGGAAAATAAATGGGCCAAGCCATAAAATATAATTTGCGCCCTCAAATGCAGGCTTATAATCTGAAGATGCACCAAATCGTTGCTTAACATAATTTTTAATCTCTGCATTTGAGGAGCCTGATTGGATTAATTCGTAGACACGTTGCTTTAGATCCCGGGAGACAGGCACATCAGAGCTTGCTATGCTGCCACTGGTGCATTTGGGGCATCGAATTTCAGATATCAACGAATAGAAACGTTTTTCCTTCCT
>Ga0115554_1001570_pt1 | contig 16114 bp, 17 predicted proteins | sample COGITO_mtgs_1104_3_FD_87283 | JGI IMG/M metagenome (GOLD analysis project Ga0115554, IMG submission 87283) | Pelagic marine microbial communities from North Sea - COGITO_mtgs_110404 | ecosystem: Environmental > Aquatic > Marine > Epipelagic | place: Germany:Helgoland, sampling site Kabeltonne... | reverse complement strand
ATCATCATCATCATCATCATGTTAATCATCCTCTCCCCTGCGAAGACGCTAACCGTCCCGAAATCGCTCGCGAAGAGTTTGAAAACATCCACGCCATCCATGCAGAAAACGATGGAGATTTTATTGAGCGAACTGAGGAAAATGAGCGCCAATCAACTCGCGTCTACTTTGGAAGTCTCGACTGCGATTGCCAACACGAATTTGGAGAGATACAAAGTTTGGGAAAAGCAAACGGAATACCCGTGCGGGTTCGCTTTTGATGGACCAGCTTACAAAGGATTATCGTGCTCTTCGTTGAACGAGAAAGAGCTGAATTATTTACAGACTCATTTGCGGATCGTCGATCCTTTGTACGGTTTATTGAAACCGTTAGATTTGATAAAACAATACAGGCTGGAGATGAAGACGAAAGGGTTGAAAGCAACCAAAGATACGAAAGGCGGGTTAGCTGCGTTTTGGTCGAAAGAAATGACCGAGAGCTTGATTAGAGATTTGGACGAGCAAGAACGAACGAGTAGTAGCAAAAGTAGCGATAGTAAAAAAGAGCAGCGTTTTATTCTCAACGTGGCCTCTCAGGAGTATTCAAAGGTTCTGGACAGAAAGTTGCTCGAAGAGAACAACGTGGAAGTTTTCGACATGGTCATCGAAGGTTCGACGTTCGACGCCAAGTTTGGTCGAGGCTGTGCCGCGCGATATTGCGCGAAAGTAAATGCAAAAACCAGGGATGATTTGAAGAACTTCACTGGGAGTGATTTGGACGGAAGCAAAACGTGGAAACTGAACGAGAAATCCGCCAAGACCGTGGAAGGAAAATCCATGTGCTTTTCCTTTTCGAAGAACGAATCAGGAGGTCCGGCGCTCAAGAAGCAAAAGAAGTAATACTTTTATGTATTTTTGAAATCAACGCGCGGCAAACTGATATTCATACAAAATCTAATTCTCGTTGTCGCTCTGAGCCATTCACTGCGTTACACATCCACTCTACGGCTTCTTTTATGCCTACTCCGGTAAACGCGCTCGCACCCATCACTCTCTTTGCAATCGGCGTCGCCGAAGCGTCTTCTTTCTTCTTTTTCTTCTTCTTCGTATTATCGAGGATACCATTCTTCGCGAGCGATGTCGTTGTTGTCCCGTCTGTTCTTCCATCTTTACTAGTGGTATCGTTGCTATTACTATTCAAAGCGCTGTGTTCAAACGCCGTTTTCACCATCGTCAATCCTTCCGGTCCGCTCTCGTCTATTTTATTCGCCACAATCAACACCGGCGCGTTTTGCAAATCTGTGTTCGCCAACATTCGATTGCACACCACTCTCGCGTCGTCTATTCTCGTCTCGTCCGTGGAGTCGACGAGGAAAAAAATCCCGTGCGATTCTCGATAATACTTCAACCAAATCGGTCTCAATCTTTCCAAGCCTCCTAAATCCCAAAACGTCCACTGGACGCCCAGAAAGTCTTCTATTTTCGCGACGTTTAAACCGACGGTTGGTTTGATGTGTTCTTTTGGAATCGGTTGCAAATCGCTAAACATTTCCTTCATTTTCTCCAACATGGAGGTTTTCCCGGACGAGTCTAAACCTACGATTAAAATCCGCATCTCCGGTTTCGAAAACGTCCACCCTTCGCACAAGCCGTGTATGAGATAGGTAAACATTATTCTTTAAATAAGATATTTTATGCTTGTGTTATTATGGTGTGTTTTGCTGCGTGTGTGAATCGTTTCGTTCGAAAAAAGGGGGGAAAACGAACGAAAAAGAGGGACAACACACACACGCACTCCTTTGCTTTGTTTGTGGGACTGGCCTGGCTCTTGATTGGTTAAAAATGGGGTCAGCGCTTTTTTCGTTGTTGTGTTGTTTTGTGAGTTCATCACTCCATCATCATAAAAAACAAAACTCTTGTCCCACCCGCCGGCACTTACATATATACTCTTCTCCATCACACAGACAGACAGATACGCGGCAGTTTCGAACTCGATCGGTTCGCGCGAAAACAGTACCACAGCTGGCAAAACGTTCGAATCATCTATCTCACCGAGCGCGGCAAAAGAGAGAAAGAAAGAAAATTAGTAAAAAAGAGATAGAGAGAAGAGAGCGATGACTTTTTCCTCTTCTTCCTCTTCCTCTTCTTCTTCGACAATGCCTTTGACGCGCTGCACGAGAACGTCTTCCTCGGCGACAATAAGTAACAGACGGACGCCAAAATGCTCGGCTTCTTCTTCTTCTTCTCCTTCTTCGTCGTCGTTTACGATGACGAACAACAAAAACAGAAACGTTATTAGAAGAAGAAATGAAAGGACAAAAAGAAAAACGAACGCCACGGGAGCAGCAGCAGCAGCTTCTGCGGTTGAAGAAGAAGAGGAGGCAAAAAATACAACAGAACAAGTCCCTACTTGGGCCGCGAGAGAATTCACAGAGGAAGGGAGGGTGTTCACAGAAACATTTCCTATTCGTTTCGATGAAGTTGGTCCGAATAAGTTGGCAGATATGGGTACCATGGCGAGAATATCCCAGGAGTGCGCGTGCAACCATGCCCAAGGTTTGTGGGGCCGCTCGCAGTCTATGCCAGAAGACATGCGCAAGGTGGACATGGCGTGGGTCTGCACGCGATTACATTTGGACATCTTTGAATATCCGAAATGGGGCGACCAAGTCGTCGTAAAGACGTGGTTTGAGTCGCAAGGTAGAGTAGCCGCCCGAAGAGACTGGGATTTGGTCAACAACGAAACAGAAAAACGCGTGGGTAAGGCTACGAGTCAATGGATAGCGTTTAATTTGAAAACGCGAAGAATGGGTCGAATTCCATCGCAAGTCGTCGAGGATTTTCAATTACAACAGTGGTGCAACGAACCAATCATGGGAAGCGAATACGAAGTAGAAAAGTTGCCAGATGCGAGAGATATTGGTGCGATTGAAGGATCGCAGTGCTCGGTCCCGGTAGTGCATTACACGAGAAGAAGTGATTTAGATATGAATGGACACGTAAATAACTGCATCTACACGGAATGGTTGTTAGAGTCAGTGCCGCAATCGTACCGGGACGAGTACGAGTTGAAAGAGTTAATCATCGAGTTCAAAGCAGAGTGTAATTTTGGGGACGTTATCGAAGCCGTGTGTTGCGAAGATACCTCTTCAAACGTTGGAGACAGCGTTTTCTTGGCGCACACGTTGACGAAAAAGAGCGACGAAAAACAAACCGAAGTCGTGAGAGCGCGAACGATATGGGCAAAGCGATGAAAAATGAGTAATAATAGGTAAACGTCCCATTTAATAATATGGTTTTATCTTCCACCTTCCTTTCTCCCTTTTATATGGTAGCAATAATAACAAGCTTAACGAGTTGTAACCAGCGGCGAACTATTTATGCGAAACATTATGTTGTGATATATAAAGATTATGTTTTATAGAGAAATTAAAACGCTCTTCTAAAAACTCTCACTCTCTCCTCCTCATCTCTCACCTCCTCCTCATGATACTTCTTCTCTCTCTTGATACAAAGTTGTTGTTCCTCTCTCTCCGCAAATTTATATAAGCTGCTAAATATTTATACTTTTTACGTTCGGGATTGTTTATTTTTTTTGCTTCTTTTACTTTTTACTCTCTCTTTCTCTTCTTACTTCCACCACGGGGCCAAGCCAGTTCTGAAGTCAGTCTCAGTCCACGGGGAAAAGATGACGGTGTCGGTGGCGTCGATGGTCAAGTGCGCTAAAGCCAAAGACAACGGGGCCGGGCCACGGATAACCATACCGTCGGCGTTGTATTGGGAGCCGTGGCACGGGCATTTAAATTTGTTCTCCGCCTTGTTCCACGGAACGACGCAACCCAAGTGCGTGCACACGGCGTTGATACCAAAGTCACGAATTTTACCCCCCGCATCGACCATCAAGTACGTCGCGTCACCCTTCAAACCTTGCGACAAAGTGTAATCACCCGGCAAGTGGTTCTTCAACCAAGTCGCTTGCTTAATGTCGTTACCGGCAGCGTCCTTCGCCGCTTGGCCAGCGCCACCACCACCCGCAGACGGCGGGACGAAGTAGTACGCGAAGCCACCCAACAAAGTCGTACCCGGAAGACCGAGCGCACCGACGAGCAGCAAGTTCATCACGTTACGTTTAGCCATGTCCTGTGATATTTTTATTTAGAAAAAAAAAGTTCTCGTCAGTTTTGTTTTTTTTTTACGGGGAAAATTTATTTTGAGAGCAGAGGAATTTCCTCTTCTCTTTCTTTTTTTTGGTCGGAGAAAGAGAGAAAGAGATAACAACTTTCAAGCGGCCAACGTCGACTCTGGATTTTCACGCAAGAACGCTGTGGACGACAGACGAGCACACCGAAAACGGCCCTTCTCTATCCATCCAAACGCGGAAGGATATCAAATATCTATTATTATTGGGTCGAGTATCCAAATATAATCTCGCGAGACCAAACGAGGAGACTAATCTGCCCCGAGATTACTCGCGGATGAGGAGGAGATCCCGCGATATCTCTCTTTGTTTTTTGGCCTGTTTTTTGCTCTCTCTCTTCCCTCTATATCGTCGTCTCTCGAATGGTGATGATGATTATACCCGAAAATGACGCGCGTAAAACGAGAGTTTAGAGATGAAAAGATCCAACGCATCAATCAAAACGCGCCGGAATCATATCGAAACAACACTCATGAACGTTTCTATTTGGTTTATGAACCGCAAAACCGTTCGCGAATGCTCCTTCGAGACTCATCTCCGCGACATTTTGTCTCTCTGTCGTGTTTCCTCTCTTCCTTTTTAAGCGGTACAGCCATCGAGTGAGAAAAAAAAAACTATATCGACGCACCGGAACTTCACCCGAAACGGCCGCCGCGCGAACCATCGTGGATTGCTTCTTTTGAACATTTTGTTGTTTGCGCAAGGCAACCTTGGCGCCGGCAAACGAGGAAGTAGAGACCGCGAAGGACATAGTGTGCGATTTATTATAAGGAAATTTGTGTTGGTTTCTCACCCACAACGAAAGGAGGAAGTCAAGCAGAGACAGAAGCAAAAGATCAAATTAAAAATTGGACTGCGAAAGGTCCTCCTCTCGCAAGAAAGAACCAAAAAAATTCAAAAAACTTCAGATAAACCATACCCAAGGCCGCTTTAAGATTATATACATATCAGATCAGAGGATAGAAGAAGAAGGAGAAAATAATAATAATATGAGCGCGTTACATATCATCGAAGAGAACACCACTCCGAATGCTGCTGCATTGGATTCTTCCGCGAGGAAAAGGCAGAGAGTCGCGCAAAAACCATCAACGACGACAACATCGCCATCGTCTTTGAATTTAAATAATTTCAAAAATCTTTCTCAACAGAAAACAGCACTGGAAGTGTACGAGGACGAGGAAGACGGAGATAAGGAAAACAGAAATCCGAACCTGCCATCGAACAATAGAAGATACAATAGTAACAGTGGCGCGAACGACGATTTAGGAGGAAACGATCAGATGAAGAAGATGAAGTCGTCGAATGTGAACGTGGTGATGGATGATTTTGAAGAGGCTACAAAAGTGAACACGAAAATTTTTAAAGAGAAGAAAACATCGGCGCCGCGAGCACCGTTCGTCGCGAAACTTTACTCATCCTTACCAACGAGCAGAGTAGTACTGGGTGACATCACGCGAAATCACTCGCCGAACCGTCTCGCTCCGGGGAAGTATCGCATTGGGCCGAATTCTTCTTCGAGCGGGCAACAAAAACGTAGCGAAGGCGACACGACTACTAACAGAACCTCAATTCTCAAAGTCCGTTGAAGCTTTAAAAGAAGAATAGTGTATTGATGTGAATACTAGATTCAGTGTTAGCCATTATAGTTATATTATTTATTCTATATGCATTGTACATGTTACACAACAAACTACTAAGAAGGTACAAAGGCGCGTCGAGGAACTTGCCTCCCCGAGGAAGCGCTTTCTCCTTCTCTTCCTCCTCCTTCTCCCTCTTCTTTGTGCCGCATCCTTGCATCATCTAATGTCCTACCGGGGAGTTCTAATATCACCTCCTTTTCGTTACTTTTAGTGCTACTGCTCCCTCTCGAAGAAGAAGAAGAAGAAGAAGAAGAAGGTCCAACACTGCCTAGTCCAGAGATTTTTGTCAAATTGAACTCTTCCTTCAACTCAGATATGAAATTCTCTCCTTTTCCTCCTTCTCTCTCTGTTTCTCTTAACTTTTGCATCAATCCAATCACGCTTATTTTCAACTGCTTGTTCTCTAATTCCAAAATCTCGTTCGATTTGGACAAGTCTAATATGATTGTATCTTTCACGTTTGATTTCTTCAACTCAAAGTTCTTCTTGTCTTCCTGGAAACTGTCCATGCGGTTTCGTCGCGCGTTATGTCTCAACTCTCCAGCTCCCGGGCCAGAAGTTAACACGAAAAAGAAGAGCAAAAAGAGCAAAAGAAATCCTCTCTGTTGCTGTTGCTGTTGTTGTGGCGTCATTTGGATGAACGGAGGGTTCATTTAAGTTGACAACAAACGAGAACAACACAAATTTTATGAGGACGACGGATGGGTTTTTTTCTCTCGTATGAGTACACACGTCTCTTCTTCTTTTTTTACATACTTTCAACCAAACTATTTTGGACTTCGCTCATGCGTGCTAAAGTTTTCTTTACTGCTCTAATAATACTGAATCGTCCATCCTAAGACGACTACACTTTCGGATACGTCTTGATTTCAAATTCTTTCAACGCGCCAGAGGCTTCGTCAAACGTGAAATAGCCGCCGTGAATCTTCTTCTCCTCGTCGACGATTAACGCCTCTATCACCTTCGGATACCAGTGCATATCGTCTTCGGGCATTTCTGCATACGGTATGTCTTCAACTTTGAACCATTTGGGAATCACGCGGATTGTTTCCTTGGCGGACACACTCAACTCCGTGTAATCTTTCAATAACGCTTCTTTTTCTCTCGAGTTGTTTAAAATCAACACGCACTCGTGTTCAATCGCCACCTTGCTCTCTTTTAACCATCCGTGAAATCGAAATCGAGCTTTCTCAGTGACCCGTGCTTTCGCATTTTCCGGCATAGTAATGTTCTCTTCCAAGGCTTCGCAGGCGGCAAAAATTGACGTTTCTGCTAACGCGTTAATGTCGTACCACGTTTCTACTTTTCCTATGAAACCGGTGTATCGCTCTGCGAACTCTCCCGATTTGTGTAACGCTAAACAAATATGCCACTGCGCGTCGTCGTCTTTCGCCAAAATTAAGAGTTGAGCGAACCGTTCGGGGTTTGCCGTTAACGCCTCCTTGGGATGTTTCTTTCTTTTCACGAGGTCTTTCAAATTTCTATCCGCTTCTTTAACTTTTGTCGTGATTAAATCGAGCTGTGTTGTCATCGCTTCACCTCGCTTTCTTTTAGCTCCAACAAAGTCAGGCAACGGGTTTACCTGCGTCTCCGCGTTGACACCGTTAAAGCGAACGATGGAAAATCTTTCCCTGTTCTCGGGTCGCTCTACTCGATGCGGTGTCGCTTTGTACGTTCCATTCGTGAACGCTTCTAATCCATCGCTAATGATTACTAAAAACTTTGCCTCGTCTTCCTGCAAAACTGGGGCAGACATCCATTCGCCTTCTTCGTCTCTGTTTTTTCCTCTCCGTTTCTTCACGTACAAACCGCGTTCATTCTGATGCAAGAAAGTCATCATCTCAAAGTCCGTGTGTTCTGACACGCCCACCTCTTTTGCGTCGTCGCTAGACTTGCTCTTGTTCTTCTTCTTATCGTTATTATTATTATTATTATTATCATTATTAGGATATCGCATGAACCGCATGGCGCAGTGAGAATCTCTCGAAAAGTGCTTCTCAAACGCGCGTTCGTCTTTTATAGACAGTGCCTTTGCAAACGACAAGAACAAAACTCGCGCGATCTCGTCGCATTTTCGGTAGAAGATGTTGAACGCATTTTTCATCTCCGGAACTTCAACGGGCCAATCGATTCTTCCTCTCGCGCCGGATGGTTGTTTCGTAAAATCATCATCTGTTTCATTATTTTCGTCTTCTTCATCTTTCTCATTTTCTTCGATATCTCTGACCAAATCAAAAGACTCCACGCACGCGATTTCGTTCGCTTTATACGCGTACTCTTCGAATAAAGGAACGTACCCACCGGTCTCAAACGTCTCGTATTGCGTGTGTACGTATTGCTTCTTCTCGTCCTCGCTGAGTTCTTTGAAGAACTTTCTTCCAGAATCGTAAACTCGTTTGATATCTTTCCCGAATTTACTCGTGTCGTCTGAATCGTCGTCGACGACCAACTGGAAAAATCCATATTCGCTGTCCACGAGCGCGTATTTTAACCGAGCGAGTTCTTCTTCATCGTTTGATTTTAACCTTCGATAGCTAATCAGAGGAAGATTTTCATCGCTCATGTGTTAGAGATGATAAAAAGTTTTTTATGCCGGTTTTGGACAAAATGTGATGATGAAAAGAAAAAAGTTCGTTGAGGTACCAGAAGGAAAGCTTTACATGTGTCCATTTCTTTTCCACTAGATTCACACAACACAGCTAAGACCACGCTAAAACTACCACAAACAAACAACTTGGAAAGAAACCACAGGGCACAAAACTATTCTTATCGCTACTCGTAAAAACTAACATCTAATCATCATCCGCTTTTCTTCTTCCCAAACTTTCTAAACCCGAGTCCTTTAGCTTTGGCGACCATTCTTTCTTTCTTCTTCTCGATTTCCAAAGCCTCGTCGCTTTTGACGCCTAAATCGATCCACTCTTCTCCTTCGTCGTCGGCGGCGTCTTCTTTATTTTTTTGGCGTTGTATTCGCTTCTTGGCGTCTTCGGTCGCTTGTAACATTTTCACTCGTTCGAATTGGGATATTTCAACCTCGGTTATGCCGGTTAAATTTCTATCCGCAGTTTCTTTGCGAGCGATGTCGTCTTTCCGTTTTTGCGCGGCGTTCGCGTAGTACGTTTCCGTTTTCCACAAATCCTCTTTGGCTTTTTGTAACGAGTGAAAATCGCCTCTGTCTCCTCCTTCGTTTCGTTCTCGTTCGTCCTCGCCGTCGCCGTCTTTTTGTTGTTGCGCCTCTTCCCGTTCCCGTCGTCGCTTCTCTAACTCTTCCTCCACGTACAATTGCATTTGTGGGTCTTCGTTGTAGTTGCTATTATTTTCGTTCTGCATTATCGTTAATCCTCCTTTCGCTCCCGCTCCAAACGCCAGTTGCACTTCCCCGCCGCCGCTCCTCTCTTTCTTTTCTTGTTGTTCTTTCAACAACAACTCTCGTTCTCTCGCTTTTGCCTCTCGCTCTTTCGTGTCGCCTAATAAGAGCAACTCACTGTCCACACCTTTACTCTGACCGACTTTAGACATCTCCTGGCGTTCATTCAAGCGCTCTTTCGCTTTCTGTACTCTCACGGAAACGTCGTCGATATCATCTTCTTCTTCTTCTTCTTCTTCTTCTTCTTCGTTTGTCTTCTTTCGTTTGTTCTTCTTGTTAGTATTGGTGTTTCGACGAATTGATGAATTCTTCTTCTTCTTGAAGAACAAAGCAACTTCTTCTTCTTCTTCTTCTTTGTCTTCTTTTCGCGTCGGAGATGAACGCGGATGTGGTGGCAGTGTTTGAGATGCCATTAGTAGTATTACTATTATTAAACAACTTTTACACACTACACTGTTCTTGTTGTGTGTTTTGAAGAATCACCCAAGAAAGAAATTGGACGAGAGAAGAAATGTGTTGCAAACAAAACACCATTGCAAAACAAAGGAAAAAAAGAGAGAAGAGAAAGAGAAGAAGCTCAGAAGGTGTTCTGCACATTGTGAAGATGAGAGTATTGCCGACGATGGTACTAAAAAAACCGCCCTCGAATCCGAAAGCGTTTTTATTCGACATCGATGGCACGCTCTGTGATTCCGACCCGGTGCACTTCGAATGTTTTCAAGAGTTGATTATGAAAGTTCCATCGGTGAAAAATCCATCTCGAAAGCCAATCGACCACGACTTCTTTCGGAAACACATAGCCGGAGGGTCAAATCCAATCATATTCAACAACTTATATCCGGATTTAAGCGAAGAAGAGCGCGAGAGAATGTGGACAGAGAAGGAAAAAGAATACAGAAGACGAGCGATTACATCTTTACGCAGACTGAATGGACTTTCAGAGTTGATGAGCCAAATAGATGCTGAGAAAATACCAAAAATAGCAGTCACAAACGCACCGAGAGAAAACGCAGATATGATGCTAAAAGCGCTGCAATTAGACGTTTGGTTCAAAGAGTTAGTCGTGTTAGGTGGCGAGTGTGAACACGCCAAGCCGCATCCGCAACCGTACATCGACGGCTTGCGTTTGCTGGGACTAGACCCGATTGAAGACGCGAAGGATTGCATCGTTTTTGAAGATTCGCCGAGTGGAGCGACGGCTGCAGTGGCGGCGGGATGTTTTGTCGTTGGTGTTATGACTTCTCAAAAAGCAGAGCACTTATTAGAGGTGGGAGTTCACATGACGGTCAAGGATTTCGAGGAGTTTAATTCTAAAAGAAGAGAGTATAAAAGTCGGTAGCAGTTTTTTAGCGTTTTTTAGCGGGCACACAGGAGTGGCATTTATAAAAATGTAGTATAGCATAGCGCGGCAATTGTTAAAGTATTATTCTTGTTATTTATTCGTCATCTTTCTCTCCTTTTTCTTCTTCTACTTTCTTCTTCGGAACGCCGTTCAAAATCTTCATCGCGTACGCCTCTTCTTCGTCGGTCAACTCGTCCGGGCGATTCGCGATTTCGTCCATGTCTATGTTTGGTAAAACCAAAGCGGCGGATAAAATCGTCGCTCCGACGAGCGCCCCGATCGTCACTTGTACCCACGACATTGGACTATTCAGCGACATAATACCCCCACTTTTCGCTCTCTTCGGCATCGGTTGTGGCTGATATACCGCCGCCTCTTTCCATTTCCTTCTATCCGGCGGCAAAGGGCTCGACAACAGCGACTTCATTTCCAACCGCTTTTCGTCGAGATACGCCAATCGACACAAATCGCCAAATGCGCCGTGATTCGGTAAACACCGTCTCACTTGCCAACTTTGCAACGCCGTTTTCGTGCCTTCGTCGAAAATCCCGGTCGGTGCGACGTCTTTGCTTAGCAATCCCTCGCTCATTAACAAAGCCTGCAACGCTTTCACGTCCTCGCCTCGGTCGCCTTTGGAGAGAAACCTCGACCCGACGTCGTAGACTTCGCACCCAGACGCTCTCAGTTTATCTAAAGCGATGGAATAATCGTTGTGGTTCTTCGAGCTGTTCGAGGAGAAGAGCACTCCGTTCGGCGTGTTGGATAATATCGTATTTGACGAAGAGGAGATCGAGGAGGAAGAGGAAGTGGACGTGGACGACGAGGACGTCGCTCGAACTTCGAACGACTTCTGTCGATGATGATGGACAAAAAGTTTTTGTCCTCCTTTTCCTCCTTTTCCTCCTCCTCCTGCTGCACTCGAAAGACTCGTTCTCATCGTCGATATTTTCGGTGTTGTTGTTGTTAAAATCATCGTCTGAATCGTCTGAATCGTCGTCGTCATTACTAAAACTGTAATGTGAATAAGCGCGCGTGTTGTGCGAACAAAAATGAAGAGATATCTTCACGTTTTTTTCCGCGGTTTTTTGAAATCTTTTTCCTTCTTTTTTGTGTTCAACAAACAAACAAAAAGTACGCATCACAACGACACGCGACTTTTTTGTTTGAGGAATACAAGAAGAAGAATTTAGTAGTAGTACTCTTCTGTGTACGAATAATAAAATGGAGAGTACTAACAACAACAACAACAACAACAACAACAACAACAATAACAACGCGAGACGGAGAGTGCAATCGATTCGAGACCACGTTCTTCTTCATTCACAACAAAACGCGTTTTCGACGTTTCACGATTTCGAGGACGACAATGGACGAGATTTTTTATCCAATTTCAACAACAACAACGCGCGCATTCATCAGACGACGACGAGCATGATGACCACGCATCGAACGAGTAGTAACACGTACGCCTCGGCGACTGGGGAACCGACGTCGTACGAGAAAATGCACGGGTACGTCTCCCAAGAACCGGTGTGTTGGGAAGAGTGCGTTCCGGAAACGGAGTTTTCACATTTGATGCACACGAAACCGATATTGGAAGAAGTGATTTACGAGAAATCGAAAATCGAAGATATGAGGAGAGAAGGAGGAAAGATTGCACGAATCACCATCAACAGACCGGAGAAAAGAAACGCATTCACGCCAAAAACAATCAAGGAAATGCAGAGATGTTTTGATGACGCGAGAGACGACGCGACAGTCGGGGTGGTTGTGTTGCGCGGCGCCGGAGACTTGGCGTTTTGTTCCGGAGGAGATCAGAGCGTACGAGGTGACGGTGGCTACGTGGATGAGAGGGAGGAACGAGGAGGAAAAAAAGTTCCGAGATTAAACGTTTTGGATTTACAGATGCAAATTCGTCGATTGCCGAAACCAGTGATCGCGTCGGTGGCTGGATATTGCGTCGGCGGCGGACACATCTTACATATGATTTGCGATTTGACCATCGCGGCGGACAACGCGGTGTTTGGACAGACTGGACCAAAAGTTGGGTCGTTCGATGCGGGATACGGGTCCACGCACATGGCGCGGCTAATAGGGCAGAAGAAAGCGAGAGAGATGTGGTTTTTAGCGAGAATGTACGACGCGAAAGAGGCGTTGAATATGGGATTAGTCAACTGCGTCGTACCTTTGAAAGATTTAGAGCGAGAAACGGCGACGTGGTGTAGAGAAATTTTGCGGAACTCGCCGACAGCTTTGCGATTAACGAAGAACGCGCTGAACGCGGCTGAGGATGGGCAAGCTGGCATTCAAGATTTAGGCGGGTCCGCAACTATGTTGTTTTATCAAAGCGGCGAAGGTGCCGAAGGGAGGAGAGCGTTCCTGGAGAAACGTGCGCCAGACTTTTCGCAGTTTCAAAGGTTTCCGTAATAGTGTGTACGTAACGTATAAAGTAAGCAAATATAGAATCCTAATAGAAAAAGAGGCATTAGATGGTAATTCTTGCTTGGACTAAAAGCGCTGCTATAAGTACTATAGTATATTAAAACTTGCTGTCAAAGAACTCGCTCGCTTTTATCCCTCTTTGAACTTCTTCCTCCACGATTTTGATTTCCATCACTTCTTCCTCTCCAATTCGTCCTACACACTTTACGTACTTTTTCTCAACTCCTTCTTCCTCTTCCGAGCTATTTTCCAAAACTACACAAACCGGAGCACGCATAGCGCAAACATTCGCATCGCTTGATTCTGCGTCATGTTTGAGGATTTCGTCTTCTTTTCCGGCGAGTTCGTTCACGAACATAAGCGCGCCAAACTTCTTCCCGTTTTCAAGTATCGCGACAACCGAAATAGAGTTTTCATCATCGGTTGGCATCACGTCCAAGTCTTGCACTGGAATCTCCGGAGTACATTTCACGGTTTTAGAAACCTGTTTGCCTGTCAAACAATCCCACGCGCGTATTGTCCCGTCGCCACCTGCGGAAACGATGATATTTTTATTTTTCGAAAACGCGGGGACTACTTTCGCCACGAATCCTTGGTGCCCAAAGCAAAACGATTGAATGTCAAATCCCGAACCTTCGATATCCGTGCGGAGATCAGCTGGAGGCATTCTCGTGACTCGTATCTTTCCTTCTTGATCTGCCGTGCACACGAATTCTTCTTTTTTGTCGTCTTTTGTAACGCCGTCGACGACGCATACGCTCGTCACCACCGTTCCTGTGTGTCCTAGGAGAAGTTTGTCGAAAACGCCCGTTTCCGCATCGCCGCCCTCCGCGTCGATTTTCTCGTCTTTTGTTGTTGTTGTCGTTGTAATGTCTTTATTGGTGTCGTTCACTGGTGTTAAAACCTCACTGACGCGCACGTCGCCGTATTTATCGCTGTAAACGATATGTTTGGAATCTAAAGTAAATGTCACCGAGGTGACTTTCTTATTCGCCAAACGCGTGTTCGCGAGCGAGTAATAAAAATCTCCTCCCTCTTGGTCTTCTCCCTTCTTTCTTTCAAAGATGCACACTCTCTTATCGTCCCCGGAAACGGCAAAGTAATTGCCGCATCGCGAAAACGCCATCGCTCGTATCGTGTCTTCCGCTTTAAATTCTCTTTTTTCTCCCACACCGCCGCCGAAAACAGACACCACCAAACTCTTTTTACTCCTATCAACCACTAACAACATCATTTTCATCTCCTTACAATATGCCATGGCAACGAAAAGACCCCCAAAAGCATCGTCACGGTAAGAGGCTAGAATCGGCACCGCCTCGATTATACCAGCACCAAAAGCACCACCACCACCACCATTAGTGTTCCTGTTGTTGTTGTTGTTCTTTGTGGTTCCATTTTTATTTTTTCCATCATCGTCGTGAAAGTCGCCGCCGGAAGAAGAAATTTTCTTCTGTTTCTTCTTCGACTCTTGTATCTTCTCTATTCGTTTTCGATTGTTTTCTTTCACCTCTGGTTTCTTTCTTCGGCTTTTTGCTCCCATTATTATTATTATTTGCTGCTGTTCTTTATTAATATATATATATATACTATATGCGTGTGAGTGAAATGAATGAATGATGTCTCTCGTTGTTGGTTTCTCTTTTTTTCTCTCTTTTTTGCAATCAAAAAGGAGAAAAAAAAAGAGAGAAAAAGAAGAGCTGAAAAAATCTTCTCGTGAAAAAGAAGCAAAAAATCAGTTCACAAAGGGGGTGTTTTTTTTGTGTGCAAATACGAAAGAATTGATGAATTCAAACTTTCTTCATTCTTTTAAAGAAGCAGTAACGTAAGGTACGCACATATACAAAATAAATCGTTTTTATTCTCGCACGAAAAGAACGGAAAATGAGCGGGTATCCTGTACCTTTCATTTTTGTTCATCATTCGTTCCTCGTTGTTCGTTTTTCTACGCGTTAAGAAGGAGAAAGAGTGTGCCAATTTCTGTTAGCTCCCATATAATTGTCTCTTTGTTCAAAAGAGACAATTATAGAGGAGAGATCACGCGCTTGAAGAAATTTCTCATTCGAAAAAAAACGGGACAATGTACCCCAGAAGATATGAAAAATACCTATCAAAATGGACAGAAATCGATCGAGAGAACAGTTTACGTTCTTCTCCCCGTTGATCGGATACGTTTTCACCTGTTAAATGTGGCCAGAGAAGAAGAGACGATTTAATTTTCTCTTTAGATTCTTCTCAACGTTCTCCTTCGACGTTCTGCTTCTTCTCTCAAAAAAGAGAGAAAAAAGGACTGATTTTTTCACTCAAATTTTTGAAAAACGAGAGAAAAAAAGAGAGAAAAAAAGGGGGGGGGGGCAAAAACAAATTTTCCTCAGCAAATCAAAACAGCCAGAGACTGACCATTTCATCGCTTCTCTCTAAAACAGTTTTTAAAAACAACACATACACAAAATGGCCAAGACTCCAGCGAAATCCCCGAAGAAGGTGAAGAAAGTGAAGAAGGTGAAAGACCCGAACGCGCCGAAAAGAAACTTGTCCGCGTACTTTTTCTTCATGAACGACCAAAGAGCGAAGGTTGTCAAAGCGAACCCGGACATGAAGGTGACCGAAGTCGGCAAGAAGCTCGGCGAATTGTGGAGAGCCATGTCTGATTCCGAAAAGGTGCCGTACAACAAGAAGGCGGACGCCGATAAGGTCAGATACGAGAAAGCGAAGGCTGCGTACAAGCCGAAGTAATCCTTTTCTGCTTAACTGGGGGGTGAAAGGTGTTTTTGTTCGAGAAAAAGGTGTACAGTCAGCTTTTTGGAGCTGGCCGAACATTAGCTTTTTCGAAACCAAAACGCGCATTTCATCAACGCACTAGAAGTAAAGAGAAGAGATGAAAAATAATAATAGTGGAGTAATATAAACGCAACGCATGTGCTACTACATGCATTATGTTGTTGTTCGAGATACACACTGATATCTGAGATACTCATTTTATATATATAATAATAAGAAATACTATAACAATATTATTGAGAAAGAAACTCTCTTCATCATTCAACACGGTCTTTTTTTCAAAAAAATTTCGTTTCTCACACAAAATAATAAAAGACTTGGTCCTCATTCCCCGCGCTCGTTTATTACATATCTTCTTTTATATTTAT
>Ga0115554_1001560_pt1 | contig 16159 bp, 14 predicted proteins | sample COGITO_mtgs_1104_3_FD_87283 | JGI IMG/M metagenome (GOLD analysis project Ga0115554, IMG submission 87283) | Pelagic marine microbial communities from North Sea - COGITO_mtgs_110404 | ecosystem: Environmental > Aquatic > Marine > Epipelagic | place: Germany:Helgoland, sampling site Kabeltonne... | reverse complement strand
GTGAATCCCCAAAAGCCGGAGCCTCCGTAGCTGAAGAAGGGTAAGGGTATTCCTATCGTAGGTAGCAACCCAGTAACCATTCCTACATTTACCGTAAAATGGATAAAAATAATACCAGCGACACTGTAGCCATAAATACGGCTAAAATCGTTTTTCTGTTTTTCAGAAAGTTGTATAATTCGTAGGATGAGAAGCACAAAAAGCATGACGACAAGCGCGCTGCCCATAAACCCCCATTCTTCCCCTACAGCGCTAAAAATATAATCGGTGTCTTGTTCAGGAACAAATTTACCTGTAGTTTGAGTTCCTTGTAAAAAGCCTTGTCCCGTCCATCCTCCATTACCAATGGCAATCTCACTTTGACGTGTGTTATATCCTATACTTTGCGTATCTGCTTCTTTTCCTAAAACAATATTAAATCGATCTCTATGACGTTGCTGAAATACGTTTTCAAAGATATAATTCACAGAAAATGAAAATAATGTACATGCTAAAACTATACCCGTATACATTAATTTGGAAGGGCGTTTCTTTCTGTTTTTAAGAAAAAGTAAAACGGCAATAGTGCCAACTCCAAGCGCAATATATAAAGGTCCGAATAGAAGTGTGAGTACAAATAAAGTAACTACTGAGGCTCCCAAAATAAGATATACAGCAGCAATACCTTCTCTATATAAAGGAAAAAAGAATGCCGCGTATACAAGAGCACTCCCTGGATCTGGTTGAGGTATGATTACAAGCGCAGGAATCGCAATAATCAGAAAAGCCCTTAATTGATCTCGTAACGTTTTTATGTTGGTCTGTATATCACTGAGGTACTTAGCCAGTGCAAGTGCTGTGGCTACTTTTGCAAACTCACTAGGTTGCAATGTGAAAGATCCAAATGCAAACCAACTAGTCGCACCATTTATGTTTTTTCCTAAAGGAAATAAAAGGAGGAGTGATACAATGGCGATCACATAAATTAAACTAGAAAATCGTTCAAAAAACTTACTATCTAGAAATAGGATAAATGTGATAATGATAAAGCCTAAGCCAATCCAAATAAGTTGTTTGAAATGAAGATTGTCTAGGTTGAAAAAATTTTCTACTTCGGGATTATACGATGCCGAATATATACTTAACCATCCTATGCTAATTAAGGCTAGATATAGTAAAATAAGAACCCAATCAAAACTACCTACACTGCGTGATCCAGTACTCATAATTCTTGATTTTCTTCTGCCAAGAATTTAGCACTTATTTTTTTTCCATCATTAATAGGGAAAGGTCTGCCGAGTAGTGGTTTTTCATATTCTTCTTCAAGACTATGGGTAAGAACCCAGTTTTCTAGATCCTTGCGAGTAACCTCACCTTTGATATATTTTTCGATCATAATAGAAGCGATACGACCTCCAAATCGAGCACCCCAATATCCATTTTCTACAAAGACAGCAATCGCTATTTTAGGATTGTCTTTGGGAGCAAAAGCTATAAATACAGAGTGATCCGTTAATTGTACTGTACGTCCACCAATCTTCATACTATTTTCTGCAGTTCCTGTTTTTCCACAGATTTCTATTCCTGGCACCTTAAGAAAGTTTGCGGTTCCATAATTATATACATCATTGAGTCCTTGTACAACAGGTCCAAAATGACGAGGATCAATGGTAGTAACTTGCTTCTCTTTGTATTTTGAAGGAATGGTATCAACACCTGTGATGTTCTTAATAATATGGGGCTTGTAAAACCAACCTCTATTGGCAATAGCGGTGGTGAAATTAACCATTTGCATAGGGGTCATCAAAACCTCTCCTTGTCCTATCGCGTTAGATATAGTGGCTGTAGTTCCCCAACGGTATGTGGGGTAATTATATATTTTATTATAACGATCTGCACTTGGAATTAATCCCTTTTTACCAGTTGGAAGATCATATCCCATAAAATCACCAAGTCCAAAACTAGCTAAGTGTTCTTTCCAGCGATCAATACCTTCTTGCGGTGTTTCATACTTATCTATAGTGTTACGATAAACGGTGGCAAAATAGCTATTGCAGGAATATGCAATCCCACTTATAAGTTGTACAGGGCTTTTATGGTGATGGCAGCCTAGTGGTTTTTTTCCTCCATACCGATAGCCTCCATTACAATACACTTTGTTTTCAGTAGTCACAACGCCTTCTTGTAATGCGATAAGTGACGTCAATGCTTTAAATGGAGATCCTGGCGCGTATTCCCCTAGAAGAACTCTGTCAAACAAAGGTTTTGCAATGCTATCTGCATCTAGCTGTGTATAGTTTTTAGAGCGTTCTCTTCCTACGAGTAATGCAGGGTCATAATTAGGTGCTGCGATAAGTGCTAGAATTTCACCTGTAGCTGGTTCTATCGCAACGATACCTCCTCGTTTATTGACCATAAGCTCTTCTCCATATTTTTGAAGCTCGGCATCTATGGTTAGCTGAATGTTACGACCAGCGACAGGTAGTGTATCTAGTGAACCTTCTTTATATGGAGCAATCACTCTATTGAATCTATCTTTTTGAAATCTCTTTACTCCTTTTACACCCCGTAATACGTCTTCGTATTGTTGTTCGACACCTTGTCGCCCTATCAAATCTCCAGATTGATAATAAGGATCTCTTTCAATCATGCTTTGGTTTACTTCTTGGATATATCCTAAAAAGTTAGCACCAAAATCTATTTGATAGTCTCTTAATGAACGTTTTTGGATATAAAATCCTTCGTACTTATGCATTTGCTCACCAAGGTATGCGTAGTCTTCGGTAGACATTGTAGGGATAATAACAGATGGCAGCCTTGGAGAGTATACCCTAGCTCTATTGAGTTCTTTGACTAATTCTTCTTTTTCAATACCTAATAATTTACAGAGCCCTAAGGTGTCAAAAGATTTTATATCTCTAGGGATTGCCATAAGGTCATACGAGGGTTGATTGGAGACCAATAACTTATTATTACGATCATAAATATGCCCGCGTTGTGGATAATCATATACCACTTTTATAGCATTGTTTTCTGATTTAACAACAGCAGAAGTGTCATAAATCTGCAAATAGAAAAGTCTTACCGTAAATAATAGGCCAGTGCTAAGTACAATAGAAAGAAGTAATAATTTTCTCATCCTTTACGATTACTAAAAAGAATATTAAATAGGAGACAAAGAATACTAGTGAATATTCCTGTAAACAACGTTTTTTTAAGGATATAAAGTATATTAGAAATGTTAAATACCTCTAAAGAAAAAAGCACCAAGTGATGCACAAAAACAAGACTTGAAATATATACTAAACGTTCGTAAAATGTCACATTTGGAAGTTTGATTGCGTTGTATTCATAACTTACTCCAAAAGTTAAGCGCAATGCTACAGGTCTAAAATAAGCAATGGTAAGACAAGCGGCTGCATGCATACCTCCACTGTTGCTAAACATATCTAGGGTTAATCCTGTTAAAAAAGCAATACATAGATAAAGAGAGCGGTTAGCATTAAATGGAAATACCAATATAAATAACATATAAGGATAAGGAGTGATGTATCCCATAAAATCAATGTTATTAAATACAAGAACTTGTGCTAAAAGCAAGATAATAAAACGGACACTATTGATGAGGAAGTTATTCTTCATTAGGATCCCTGTTTTCTAACGCCTTGATTTCTTCACTATCTTTATTTTCTATGACATATACATGACCTAAACTCGTCATATCATTAAAAAGACGTACAGATAGTTCATAGAAGTTTTTACTATTGTCTAATGTAAAATTTTCTATAGTTCCTATAGGAATTCCTTTCGGGAAAATAGCCGATTTACCACTTGTTTCTATAGTATCTCCAATTTTTACAGGAGCTTGTTCCTGCATATCAATCACGGTCATAACATTAGGATGTTCCCCATGCCATTCTAAAGTACCTTGATGGTTTGAAGAGCGCAATGTGACATTGGTTTTAAAATTGGAATTTAGCATGGATAAAACCGTACTGTATTTTGTAGATGTTTTTTCGATAAATCCTACAATTCCTTTACTGGTAATGACCCCCATTTCTGGGAAAATACTATCTCTTCGACCCACTTTTAATGTAATAATATTATCTGTTTTAGAATACGAATTTTTAATCACTTTAGCAGGAATATATCTATATTGTCCTTCTATGGAGTTATAAAGTGTTAAGGAATCAAATGATGGTATAGCTGAAAGAAGCTTGGATTGATTTTCGCGCAAGCGTGCATTTTCTTCTAACAATTGTTGATTGTAGGTCTTCAAATGAAAATAATCCTGAACACCACTTAAGGATTCATACACCCCCCCAGAGAGAAAATTTGCCGAATTGATAAATTTACTCTTATGATACGAATGCGATTGAATCGTAAAAACAAGGGAGATAAAAAATAAAAAGGCAAACAGTAGGAAGTTTTTGTTCCTAATCAAAAAATTGATGATCTGCTGCATGGGTCAACGACTTGTTATTTGATGAGTACGCTCTTGTATTTAGGAATGTTCTTGAGGCAGATACCTGTCCCTCTTACAACCGCTCTTAAGGGATCTTCTGCAATGTAAACTGGAAGATCTGTTTTTTGAGACAAACGTTTGTCGAGACCTCTTAGCATAGATCCACCTCCAGCTAAATAGATTCCAGTATTATAAATATCGGCAGCGAGTTCTGGAGGTGTTTGTGACAAGGTCTCCATCACCGCATCTTCAATACGTAAAATTGACTTATCTAGTGCTTTAGCAATTTCTCTATAAGAGATCTGTACTTGTTTTGGTTTCCCTGTAAGTAAATCACGTCCTTGAACACTCATTTCGTCTGGTGGCACTTCCAAATCTTCTGTAGCAGCACCTATTTGTATTTTTATTCTTTCTGCGCTGCGTTCTCCCACATAAAGGTTGTGTTGTGTACGCATATAATACACAATATCATTTGTAAATACATCTCCCGCAATCTTAACTGATTTATCACATACAATACCGCCCAAAGCAATGACAGCAATCTCAGTGGTTCCTCCTCCAATATCCACGATCATATTTCCTTTAGGTTGCATGATATCAACTCCGATACCGATAGCAGCTGCCATAGGTTCGTGAATTAAGTACACCTCTTTCCCATTTACACGCTCTGCACTTTCCTTTACCGCACGCATCTCCACTTCTGTAATTCCTGAAGGGATACAGATGACCATTCGCAAGGCAGGTGGAAATAATTTTTTCTTAAGCGCAGGAATTTCTTTGATAAACATACTGATCATTTGCTCACTCGCATCAAAATCTGCAATTACCCCATCCTTAAGTGGTCTAATCGTTTTTATGTTTTCATGCGTTTTTCCTTGCATTTGGGCTGCTTCCTTGCCTACGGCAATGATCTTATTTGTAGTACGATCACGGGCAACAATAGATGGGCTGTCCACCACAACCTTACCGTTATGGATAATCAATGTGTTTGCAGTACCAAGGTCAATGGCAATGTCTTCTGTAAGGAAATCAAAAAATCCCATAGGGCGAGATAGGGTGTTAAATTTTAAATTGGTTTGTCGTATTTTCTAAATGTACAAATAATATAATGTTTTTTACGCTTTCGCGAAAGCGTATACCGTCTTAAAAAATTAATGTTTAAAATGGCGTATTCCAGTCATTACCATTGATAGCTTATGCTCGTTGCAATAATCTATCGTAAGTTGATCTTTTATAGATCCTCCAGGTTGAATAACCGCTGTAATTCCTGCATTGTCTGCAATCTCTACACAATCTGGAAATGGGAAGAAAGCATCACTCGCCATCACCGCTCCTGTAAGATCAAAATTGAACGAAGTTGCTTTTTCAATCGCTTGACGTAAGGCATCTACTCTTGAGGTTTGACCTGTACCACTTGCACAAAGTTGTTTGTTTTTACAAAGTACAATGGTATTCGACTTTGTATGCTTACATATTTTTGAAGCAAATAGTAAGTCTTCTAACTCATTATCTGTAGGTTTAGTATGTGTAGCGTGTGTTAAATTTTCTTTTGAATCTGTTTGCGAGTCTCTATCTTGAACAAGTGTTCCGTTAAGGCAGGTGCGCACCATCGTTTCTGGTAAAGAAGCTTCTTTTTGAATGAGTATAATTCTGTTTTTCTTTCCTTTTAAAACGGCTAAAGCATCATTGTCATAAGAAGGGGCAATCACGACTTCACAAAATAGCTTATGTATTTCTTCAGCAGTGGTTTTATCTATCGTGTTGTTTGCAATCAATACGCCTCCAAAAGCACTTGTAGGATCTCCAGCAAGTGCATCTACATAGGCAGTGTGCATCGTGTCACGTTGTGCAAAACCACACGCATTGTTGTGTTTTAAAATAGCAAACGTAGGGGCTTCCCCTGTAAACTCATTCATTAAGTTAACCGCTGCATCTACATCTAGTAAGTTGTTGTAAGAAAGTTCTTTCCCGTGTAGTTTGTCAAACATCGCATCAAAGTCTCCAAAGAAGAATCCGCGTTGATGTGGGTTTTCTCCATAGCGAAGTACTTTTCCTTTATGCTCGCTTATTTTTAAAGCAGGAATCTCATGGTCTGCATTAAAGTAATTAAAGATCGCGGTATCATAATGAGAAGAAACGCCAAAGGACTTAGCTGCAAATCGCTTACGATCTGCCAATGTTGTAGTTCCACCATTGTCGGTTACCATTTGTAAAACCTCAGCATAATCATCTACAGAAGAAACACACAAGGTGTCTTTAAAGTTTTTGGCAGCCGCACGAATCAGCGAAATTCCTCCGATGTCAATTTTTTCTATAATATCCTGTTCTGAAGCTCCAGAAGCTACTGTTTTTTCAAAAGGGTATAAATCTACAATAACAATGTCTAGTTGTGGGATTTCATATTCTTTCATCTCAGCAACATCACCTTCGTGATCTTGTCTGTTCAAAATACCACCAAACACTTTTGGATGTAATGTTTTTACACGTCCACCTAAAATAGATGGGTACGAAGTAATATCCTCAACGGGTACGACAGGGATTCCGAGATCGTTAATAAATTTTTGGGTTCCACCTGTAGAATATAAGGTAACTCCCAAGTCATGAAGTTTTTGAACTAGAGGAGCAAGACCTTCTTTACTAAAAACAGAAACTAACGCGGAACTCGCTTTTTTTACGTCGCTCATTATAGAAATTTTATATGATTTTGGATATGTGGCAAAAATAGCGATTTAACAGTTTATAGAAAGCGGTTTGATTGTATAAATTTGACACTTTTGTAACATATTTTGAGGTTAGACGTCTTATCTTTAAATTTTCCAAAATATATCGATGTTTATTTACTTACGTGTACTTAAAGAAAGCTTTCGTTTTGCAGTAAATGCATTGCGTAATAATAAACTCCGGACTTTCCTTTCTCTCATGGGAGTCACTGTTGGTATTTTTTCAATCATCGGTGTACTTTCTGCCGTAGATTCCTTGGAAAAACAAATCAAAGGAAGTCTGTCCAATCTTGATCAGAGTATTATGATTATATGTCATATATCTTTTGGCCCTACAGAAGTACCTAGATGGAAACGTGAACGGTTCCCCTTAGTAGATTATGCCGATTATCAGTATCTACAACGTAATCTACCTGGTCTTAAAGCAATAAATTATACCATTTCAGTACCCCAGCAAAAAGTAAAGTATGAAGATGAAGTTGTTGAGAGTGTACAAATAGACAATGCCACAGATGGATTGTATGAAATAGAATCTTTAAGCTTTGAAGAGGGACGTTTTTTTAGCGAACAGGAATCTGTTACCGGATCTAAAGTCGCTGTTATTGGCTCTGTTTTAAGAGATCAGCTTTTTGGTGAAGGAGCCAAAAATGTGATAGGAAAACAAGTAAAAACATTAAGTAATCGCTTTACAGTTATAGGAGTTTTAGAAAAACAAGGACTAGGTGCTTTTGGAGATTCAAAAGATGAGGTAATGGTCATTCCGGTTAATTTTGTGCGTAGAATTTATGGTGATAATAATAGATCAACATTTCCTACAATTACAATCCTTCCAGAAGAAGGAGAGGATTATGATGGATTTTATGCTGCTGCTGAGCAAAAGCTACGACAAGCAAGAGGGATCAAAGCTTCAGAAGACAGTAATTTCTTTATCAATAAATTGAGTGGTTTTGCAGATGTGATCGATGGACTCATCAGTGTTTTAAAACTCATTGGATGGGGTATAGGAGCTTTTGCTTTACTAGTAGGTGGCTTTGGAATTGCAAATATTATGTTTGTGAGTGTTAAAGAACGTACCAATCTTATTGGGATACAAAAAGCACTAGGAGCAAAACGTCGTTTTATATTATTTCAGTTTCTTTTTGAATCTATTTTACTCTCTATATTTGGAGGTCTTATCGGGATGTTTTTAGTTTGGGTCATTACATTTGGCTTGAATTACTCAGGAGTTGCTGGGGATTTTGAATTTGTACTTTCGCTATCTAACGTGTTCTTAGGACTTTCAGTAACGTTCTTTATAGGAATTGTCGCAGGGATCATTCCTGCCATAAGTGCCTCTCGATTGGATCCTGTAGAAGCGATACGAACTGGAATGTAGTAGGGGTCTCTATTTTTGAAACTAGGATGTTTTTTAGTTGTAATTTTTAAAATTTAGGGTAAATAATAGTTGAGACTTGTTCATTAACCCATTCTAAAAAACGTTCGTCTTCTACTGTAAAAGGATCTGGTGTGTTAGAATCAATATCTATTTGCCCTATATTTTTACCATCCTTAAAAAGGGGAACTACAATCTCACTCTTTACGGTAATACTACAAGCAATGTAGTTGTCTTGTGCAGCGACATCTGGAACCACAAAATTTTCATTAGACACCGCCACCTGACCACAGATTCCTTTTCCAAAAGGAATTACCGTATGATCTGTAGGCTCGCCTACGTAGGTTTCTAAATGTAATGTTTGTGTGTCGTGATTTGCAAAGTAAAAGCCAACCCAATTATAATAAGGGATAGCGTTGCGTAAAGCGTCACAGATTTCAGTCAATCTGTCTTTTGTAGATAGTGTTGTTTTTGATACAATCACACTAACTTCTTTTTTTAAATCTTCAAAAGCCATTTTTAATGTATTTTTGAGGCATAAACTTCAATAAATTGTTTAAACTAATAAACAAATATAAGTCGGTACTTCGTTTTATCCTTACGTTTGTAGGAAGTTATTTTGTACTTGTTTTACTTTATAATGTATATCTCACATACGGAGCTAGCAACACCTATTATCCAGATATTATTACGCACACCGTAGCACAACAGAGTGAATCGATAATTAATGCACTAGGATATGATATGAAAATTGTGCCTAGTAAAGTAGAGCCTGCTATGAATCTTACGATGAATAACAAAGTGTTGGCTCGAGTCGTAGAGGGATGTAATGCCGTAAGTGTGATGTTACTTTTTATCTCTTTTATGCTAGCCTTTTTTGATGGATGGAAACGTACCTTGCTATTTGTTTTTGGAGGAGTCGTTCTCATTTATGCGATGAATATAACTCGTATTGCACTTCTTACAATAGGGATCTATGAATATCCAGCATATACTGAATTGCTTCACGGAACTGTCTTTCCAGCAGTGATTTATGGTACTGTATTCTTGTTGTGGCTAGGATGGATTCGATCGTATAAAAAACAGCCTAAAGAGCCTAAAGAGCCTAAAGAATGAAAGTAGTCTTACGTGTCTTCGTTGTTTTTTTATGCTTGTTGGGATTTGCTTTTATACGCTTTCGCGAAAGCGAACTCTTCTACGATCCATTAATACAATTTTTTAAAAGCAACTACCAAAGAATGATGTTACCCGATATGGAGATGTGGAAATTTTATATCTCTCTGTTCTTTCGGTATCTTATAAATATGTTGCTATCCCTTATGATACTATGGATGGCTTTTAAAGAACGAGGGATTGTTAAATTTGCATTGCTGTTTTACGGAATTATATTTGCACTATTGGCAGTAATCCTCAGTATTTTACTGAACACCCAAGGTGTAGGGGAGTATTTACCTGTTTTTTATGTAAGACGATTTTTAATACAACCTATTTTGTTATTCATGTTATTACCTGCTTTTTATTACTACCGAAAGGTGAGTAATTCTTGATCAGATTGTATCTTTGTTTGCAAATTATAATCCTATGAAAAAGTATATATATCTTCTTGCAATGATCGCCTTTTTTTCGTGTAAAAATAAGGAGGCAGAAGTAAAAACGGCTCCTTCACAAGTAGCAGATATGCCTGTGGTTGAAACTACAGATTTGAACGAAACTAGTTCGGCAGTTGAGGTGACATTTGAAGATGCAGGATTTACAGAAATCTATAATGCATATCTAGATCTTAAAGCTACGTTGGTCAATACAGATGCTACAAAAGCACAAGAAGCCGCAACTATAATGCTTGCTAAAGTCGGCGAAAAGTATAAAGCCGCGGACTTAGTAGAAGCGCTAGAGAAAGTGAGTAATACAGATGCTATAAAAGAGCAACGTATGGCTTTTGAGAACGTGTCTATGATCGTAGAAACTCTGATTTCTGAAAACAAAATTACGTCTGGTGCTGTGTACAAGCAGTATTGCCCTATGGCATTTAATGGGAAAGGCGCTTATTGGTTGTCAAATTCTAATGAGGTACGTAATCCTTATTTTGGTGATCAAATGCTCAAATGTGGTGTCGTAGAAGAAGAAATTAAATAGACTCTTTCTTCTGAATCATGACTACGAAAAAAAGAAAACTTAGTATCACTCAAATACTCACAATTGCTTTTATAGTACTTTGTTTAGTTTGGGAGCGTAATGTTCAAATATACTTAGGAGAACATGGTTTGGAAAATAACTTTCAAACACGTAAAGATTTATTAGTAAGCATCCCTATACTGATTATATTAATTGTTATTTCTATCCGACAATGGAAGAAAACTAAGCGTGCCTAATTATAAATTACTTAGACTATTCTCCTACGACCGTATAATTTACGAGTCCCATAAACATTTCGTCACTACTTTGATATCCAAACGTAACTTCTTGAGACGGATCTGGATTCAATGGGTTTTGAAAAGAATTATTAAAAACCCCTGTTGCTTTTATAATGGTGCCTTTTGGTAAAAAGATGGGTTCTGTGTAATTATACACAAGTTGCCAATTAAAATCAAAATCAGGTACAGAAATTAAATCTATAACGTCTCCATTAGGCGTAGTGGCCGTAATTTTCATTTGCTTACCGCGAAAATGCATGTGCGGGAAAATACTGTGTACATAAACGTCCTCTGTAATTTTATCTTGGGCAACAGCTGGGGTTGCTTTTTCATAAGGTTGAATCTCAAAGTCATCAGAAAATACGCCTAATGAATAATATTGTTTACTTGGTTTCTCTTTGTGATAATACAGATGAATTTTTGTCACATCTTCTTCTTCTCTTCCAGTAGTCGTGTAGTGCGTTTGTAATATTAACTCAACATCCTTGTCTATATAAATTCCAGAATTATTAGGAAAGATCGTAGACTTTGAAGTGCCACTTGCCACAACCGCAATGAGGTTGTCTATCCATTGTCTTTCTGGACGATCAACAACAAGTTGAGGTTTTGAAGAACTAGCGAGCGTTGCATGATGTACTACTTTTGCATTACCAGGTACAATGGTGACACCAGCAAGCCATTTGCCTTCAGGAAGATCAAACTTAATCCTTTGATGACGATAGTCTATAATACCCGTTGGTGGGATAATTTCTTTTTTGAGTACAATCGTGGTATCAGGAATCATGGTTGTTTCTGGGATGAGTGCCTCTTTTGGTATGAGCCTTTTTAAAGGATCATCTCCTTCTCCATAGGGCATGCCGTCTTTAATCCAACGTACTAATGTACGTCTGTCTTTTTCTGCTATGGCAAAAGAATTGTCAAAAGACCCTACAGCAGGATCTGCTTTCCATGGTGGCATACGCTTACTTAACATCACTTGTTCTATCATTGCAGACCAACCCACAATCTTATTATAATCCGTCATGGACCAAGGTGCAACACCTCCATCTATATGACATCGTACACAATGATTGGTTAGAATAGGAGCAATGTCCTGTGTAAATGTTAGCGTATCTTTTTCTAAGGTACGTTGCCTTGTGACTCGGCAACCTCTGGTCATCTCTTGTTTATCAACAGGTCTTTGGTTTGCTATGATGGCATCCAGCGCATCTCTTAAATACGTCTCCGTAGGTGTTGATTTTTGAGTTTCGTAATCCAGTCTATTATTCAACGGTCCTCTGTAGATGATCTCTCTGGATGTTGGATCAAGAATAATAGCTTCTGCTGTAATGGTAATGTCTAAAGCATCGGCAACAAGTTGCACATCATCATAAAGTACAGGAACTTCAAACTCAAAATTAGTAGCTTCTTTTGCAATAGCAATACGATTGTCTTGGATATTGCTGTTGATCATAAAAAAAGTAACTCCTTCTGATTGATAATCATCTATAATCTCGTGAAAATCTGACAAGGCATTCCGTACTATAGGGCAACCATTTCCTTGAACGAATAATACAATGGCTTTACTGTCATTATATGTTGACAGTCTATGAAAACCTCCTTGGGCATCATAAAGCGCATAATCGTTTACTCTTCCATCTGGAATCGCTACAGGAATCTCTTTGCAAGCAGTGAGACACCATAAAGCTATGATTAGATATAAAAATTTCTGTTTCATAATAGGATGCAAAAATAAATAAAATCACACGGAATATGTCTTAATGCAAGTAATATACGCTAGTTTGTTTTAGGATATAGTTTTGTAAAAATAACACCTGCGATGATGGACAATAAAAATGAAGGTGCCAGCACATCTAATTTTTCAAAGTAAATGCCTATTCCATCTATCGGCTGGATAACAAATTCAAAAAATGGGACGCATAAAAATCCCGTAATCATAGAAGCAAGCGCTCCTTTTTCTGAATAGGGTTTCCAGAATAATGATAAGATAATAACAGGACAAAAGGTAGCAGCGATACCAGACCAGCCAAAAATAACAAACCAGAAAATAGTCCGGTCAGGGGATCTTACGGCGACTATCATAGCAATAATTAAAGCTACTATGGCTAATGCTAATGTGATGAGCCTAGAGATTTTAGTAAGCCTCTTCTGTTCTACTTCTGGGTTGATAATCTTCTGATAGAAATCCCTAGACAATGCACTAGATGCAACAACAATAAGCGAGTCTATAGTAGACATAATAGCCGATAATACAATAGCAATATAAATAGCGACAATAACGAGTGGTAATAGGTCTTCTATCATCATGATTAAGACACCCTCACCAGCGATTCCTAATACGGCTTCTGGATCTTGTCCTATAGAGGTGTATAAATAACGACCTAATAGACCAATGGTAACGGCAGCAAAATCAGTGAGTAACGTAAATAGGATCGCTACCCATTTTCCTTTATCTATTTCGGCTTCACTTTTTACAGACATAAACCGAACATAAATCTGTGGAGACCCCAGAAATCCTAATCCAATCATAGCAAATCCTAAGATGGTAAAAACGGCGAGCATTGGGTTTGAGGTGTCTCCCCAAATACTCGTAAGGTTTGGATCCATTTGAGTAAGTCCCTCTACGATACTACCACCATCATCTATAGATAACCAAGCGATAAATGGAAGGCAGACTAGTCCAAAAAACATTAGGACTCCCTGAAAAAAATCTGACCAAACCGCTGCCAGAAATCCGCCTATATATACATAAGCCATCACGATAATAAATCCTAAAATAGCGCCTGTGAAGTAATTAATTCCCAAAAGAGATTCAAAAGCTTTTCCTGTGGCATCTATCTGCGAACTCACATAAATAACAACAAACAAAGAAAGCGCCGTTGCGGCTACTTTACGTATTGTTTTTCTTCCTGTATTAAAATGACTTTCTAGATAATCTGGAATAGTGATAGAATCATATTTGTCTGTAGCACGTTTAAAACGTTTAGCCATAAAAAACCAAGAAACACCAACGCCTAAAACCTCTCCCAAAACAACCCAATATGCTGAGTAGCCTGCAATAGCTCCCATACCTGTAAGTCCTAAAAGAAGCCATCCAGATTCACCCGTAGCTCTTGCTGAAAACGCAACAGCCCAGTATCCTAATTTTTTTCCTCCTACATAAAAATCACTAACTCCTTTGACGCTTCTAGAAGCGACAATACCTATAATCATCAGTACAGAAAAATACAATCCTAGAACAATCAGTTTGGTAAGCATATCGTGTGTTTTGAATTTGTAATGTACGGTTTTTTGAATAAGTTAGATGAAGTGGTTTTATACGCTTTCGCGAAAGCGTATAGATAATAACTCAAAATAAACAATCAGAATAATTAAGAGATTTCCGTCTTCATGGAAATATGATTTAAAAAGAAAAGGCCTTTGTTTCGCAACAAAGACCTTTCTAAATAATCTATTATAGATTTCTTATCTATGGCGATTCACCATTACATCATCCCTGGCATTCCACCGCCGCCCATAGGAGGCATAGAAGGTGCATCTTCTTTAATATCTGTAAGAGCACATTCTGTAGTAAGAATCATTCCAGCAACAGAAGCAGCGTTTTCAAGAGCTACACGAGTTACTTTTTTAGGATCGATAATTCCAGCTTTGATCATATCTGTATACTCACCATTTTTTGCATTGTAACCAAAGTCTTTTTTCCCTTCCATTACTTTTGCAATCACAACAGAACCTTCTCCACCAGCGTTTGAAACGATGGTACGTAAAGGGGATTCTATAGCACGATTTACAATCTGTACGCCAGTAGCCTCATCATCATTTTCAGTTTTTATTTTTTCAAGAGCAGATTTTGCACGTACAAGTGCAACGCCTCCACCAGCAACAATACCTTCTTCTACAGCTGCACGGGTCGCATGAAGTGCATCATCAACACGGTCTTTTTTCTCCTTCATTTCAACTTCTGAAGCAGCACCAACGTACAATACAGCAACACCTCCAGCTAGTTTAGCAAGACGCTCTTGTAATTTTTCTTTGTCATAATCACTTGTTGTAGTCTCTATTTGAGATTTGATTTCTCCTACACGAGCTTTGATCATTTTCTTGTCTCCGGCTCCGTTTACAACAGTAGTAGTGTCTTTATCTATCGTCACAGTCTCAGCAGTACCAAGCATATCTATGGTTGCGTTTTCTAAGGTAAATCCGCGTTCTTCAGAGATCACGGTTCCTCCTGTTAAAACAGCAATATCTTCTAGCATTGCTTTACGACGATCTCCAAAACCTGGTGCTTTTACAGCAGCGATTTTAAGAGCGCCACGAAGTTTGTTTACAACCAGCGTAGCGAGTGCTTCTCCATCTACATCTTCGGCAATAATAAGAAGTGGTTTACCTGTTTGTGCTACAGGTTCTAACACAGGAAGTAAATCCTTCATTGAAGAGATTTTTTTATCAAAAAGTAAGATATATGGGCTTTCTAATTCCGCATTCATTTTCTCACTATTCGTTACAAAGTATGGAGATAAATATCCACGGTCAAACTGCATTCCTTCTACAACATCTACATAAGTTTCTGTTCCTTTGGCTTCTTCTACAGTGATCACGCCTTCTTTGCCTACTTTTCCAAAAGCTTCTGCAATCAATTCTCCAATAATATTATCGTTATTTGCAGAAATAGCAGCTACTTGTTTGATTTTTTCTGAAGAGTTACCCACTTTTGTGGCTTGCTTTTCAAGGTTTTGGACAATTGCTTCTACAGCCTTGTCAATACCGCGTTTTAAATCCATTGGATTTGCACCTGCAGCTACGTTTTTAAGTCCTTCTTTTACGATAGCTTGTGCAAGTACGGTGGCAGTAGTTGTTCCGTCACCTGCAAGATCATTTGTTTTTGAAGCTACTTCTTTTACCATCTGAGCTCCCATATTTTCAAGAGGATCAGCTAGTTCTATTTCTTTTGCAACCGTTACCCCATCTTTGGTTACTTGAGGTGCGCCAAATGATTTACTTATAATGACATTACGTCCTTTAGGTCCTAATGTTACTTTTACTGCATTTGCAAGTGCATCTACACCACGCTTAATACCGTCACGTGCTTCGATGTCAAATTTTATATCTTTTGCCATGATAATTTTTTAGATAGTCATCTCCGCGAATGCGGAGACCTTATAATTTATATTTTAGTTTGAATCGCGATTTATGCGCTTTCGCGAAAGCGTAT
>Ga0115554_1001558_pt1 | contig 16168 bp, 7 predicted proteins | sample COGITO_mtgs_1104_3_FD_87283 | JGI IMG/M metagenome (GOLD analysis project Ga0115554, IMG submission 87283) | Pelagic marine microbial communities from North Sea - COGITO_mtgs_110404 | ecosystem: Environmental > Aquatic > Marine > Epipelagic | place: Germany:Helgoland, sampling site Kabeltonne... | reverse complement strand
ATCGGATGCCTACAAGTCGATATTCGGCGATAGTAGCGGCTCACGGAAGGCTGAGGACCTCTTCGCCTGCTCCTCGGGTCGGAGATATTAAATACAAAAAAAAAAGTAGGTATTTTTGTTAAGATGAAGGAATCGCAGGGTTTCTTTCGTTTTTCTTTTTTTTTCGATTCCGCCATTTTTTTACTGTCCGTGGGGGTCTTCCATACACCAAACAGCCTTAAGCAATGCACCCTACCTCTGTACTCCGTTGTGTATTGTTCTCTGTACTGAGTTGTTCTGGATTTAGTCCCAATGGCTTTCATCGTCGTCATCGATCATGCCTGGATTCTGCTGCTCTGACTGATCACATCAATCAAGTTCTCTCCCTCCCCTTGGCCCAGCCAAGCCCTAGGTCGCCCATAATTTCCTCTGGGAATACTATATCAAAACTTTGGACAGCAGAAAACTGGGCACGCCACACTTCGAAGAAACGTTACTTGTTCAACGTGATTTCTTGGCCTCGGTCGACAGTACTACGAGGATTGCTCCCTCTGTTGACGCTTCTGGCAGTCTGGAGCTCCGTGGTGTGGAAAATGTCAATCCGCTTTTCTCCCACATCTTTGTCGCTTCTTGCTTCTCCCCTTGCTTTGCTGCTTGCGTTCCGAGTTAATAATTCAATATCGAGGTTTCACATGGCGCGGCAGCAATGGGGATTGATGGTATTCCATTCGAGAGACTTTGCCAGTGTTCTCAACAGTTGCGAAGGAATCTCGACAATACTTCGGGAGACCTGCGCCAAATTGTTGGTCGCATTTGGGTGGTGTGTGAAGTGCGCAATGCGAGATGAGGACTGTGCTGATGTGGTTAATTTGCTGCTGCCCAGTGCTACAGCAGAGTATGTATTAGGCAGAAGGAAGCCGGCTATTGCCATTTTGTCGCTGCTGAGAAAGGAGTTGGGGAAAATAAAATTCGAAAGTGCCTCAACTCAGCGCGTCCTTTCCGAGAAAATCAGCGGCCAGAATGAGAATTATGGGGGGATGGAGCGGTTGATGACAACGCCGCTATCCCCTGGCTATAGCAGACATGCTTCAAGGTGCCTAATGGTTTGGTTGCTTCTTTTACCGGGTGGTCTGCTTTCGGGGGGATGTCAGAGTATGGTCAAACTAATTACTATTGTAGTCGCTACGGCGTACGGTGAGTAGATATGAAACATCATCTCCCCCTTCTCTAGGCCGGCAGCGCTAACATCGCCTACTAAACGCGTTTGCAGTGATGTTGGGAATTGATGAGATTGGCGTTCAAATTGAGCAGCCCTTTTCTATCCTGCCCCTGTGTGCCCTTGCGACTGCGTTACAGAATGACGTTGTTGAAGAGTTGCTTTGAAAATAGGTATTAGTAAAAGGACTGACGTCCCCGACATTCAAGTTCAAGTCCTAGTTTTGCGTTCACTCTCTCGCCCCCTTCGTTTAAATTTCTACTATTATTCAATCAAATCATGTTTCTGTTTTCTGCTCTCTTCATATTCATATTCATATTTGATCTTCTTCTTTTACATCAAACGCTGTCAAATACCGAGTCAAATTTGCATTAAGCCGTTGTGCATGTGAGGAGCTAAAAACTAAACCCGCCTCACTCAACAATTTCTCAGAAACACCAAGCTTCGTCAAGTTCAATTTTTCGTGGTTCATTATGGGGACAAAAACGACCAAACGGCCCCCTGGTCGCAATAACGGGGTGCCTCCTAGCTTCGCTTGCCGCCCGATCAATGTTACAATGTCCCTCAAAGGAGTGCTCTCATTACTGTCGAGAGTCTCACGAAAACCGTAGGGAGGGTCTGCGACGACCGCGTCTGCAGCACCTCCCATCGCGTTTATCGCCTCTTTCAATACACGGTCATTCCGGCAATCCCCTCTAATTAAATGCGGTGCCTGCAGCCCCCGGAATTCAAAATCATCAACGATTTTATCAAAATCAACCATCCACTCGTTGTCACGCTCTATGCCCACCAATTTTGTTGCACCGTTTATCAATGACCCAGCAGCAAGTAACGTTGAGCAGCTTCCCGCATATAGATCAAGCACTCGGTTAGATGTGGTAGAAACTTGGGCTAAGTTAGCCATTACGAAGGCTGCTATTGGCTCCAGCGGAGTCGTAGTCACACATTTCCTTGTGTTGGGAGCAAACTCAGACAGGCGAGGGTTCCCATCGCCTGTTTTCTCTGTAACAGCAACCGTACCCCCAGGAAGGAGAAAAACATAAAACTGGAGGTCCGGATTCTTCAAATTCACCCGCTGCGGGAAGTGGCCCGTAAAAGCTGCAATTTCTTCGCACACGTCTCTCTCAAGACCTCGAGAAAGCGGAGATTTGAAGCCACTCTTACCGAGTGTCTTGGAAGGATCGCGATAGTCTCGCACACGCACACACCAAGACGACCGCTCGCAGAAGTGTATGTCGTGTATCATTTCCTCGGCAGACTCGGCACTTTTCGCGGTGCCATCGCCTATCCCCAAAATGCGAAAAGAACTTCTCACCAACGCACATCTGCTCACTGCCTTAGGAGGAATGTGCTTTGCCGTAGCTTGTAGCATGTCTGAATTCACCAAATCTTCAAGCCCCAAGTCGCGATTCCATCGTTTCTCCCCCGCCCTACACAAATCCGGAAGTCCCTCTACCGCCATCGCGTTTATCAGCTCTCCCTCGCGCAAATCTCTGGAATAGTTGACCCCTCCCTCTCCTCGCCAGTGCAATATCGTCCCTCCAACGTGGAGAAGGATACAAATAAGGGACAGCATAGTGAATTAACGAGGGCGCGAGCGATTTCGTCAAAAACCATCAAGACCCCTTAGCTCCTCCAAAATTGAACGTTTTCGACCGATATTTTTTCTCCTACGAACTTGAATTTGTTAAATCCCGCAGCGATAAAATTGATCAAACTTCTGCACTTTTGCCATCACCTGTAACATCTCTCGCCAAAAAAGCAAGATCGCTTGCATTCCGCCGCCCCCCCTCCATAGCTTCTGCACATCGTCAAGCTCTCAATGTCTTCAAACAGCAATTTCAGGCAGCTTCTGGCGCTTTGCGATTCGATGAAGGCGGAGAAGATAACAACGCGTCGTGAGGGCTATCTGGAATTGATTTCGAAGCTTTCGGAGGCGAAGACGCGAAAGGCTCTTATCGCCGACGACGATGATGTGACGAAGGAAAAGGTGGTGCGCATTTACAATATGGTAATCATGTCAGCTGTTGTGGCATCTGAGAAGAACTTCATTAAGCCCAACAAAAAATCGCTGAAAATGGACGATATGGGTTTCCTCCCGAAGCTCTTTCAGCTGGCGGACGTTGATACCCTCTCTCCGGCGTACTCTGCGGCCTCTTACATGGCTGTGAATGCCCCGACACTGAAGGACTTTGCTCTGGGTACGTGTTTATTTTATTTCACTCGCGCGCTTGGTCAAGCGCTGGTTGAGCGCCCGCCCGTAAGGTGTCGACTCTCGAACAACAACACTCTTCGTGTCAAAAAAATAATAACCAAATTGTTGTCTAACAGTATCCCTTAGCCGCACTCTCGCCAGGTACCTCCTCCTCCTCCTCTTCCCTACCTGTTCCCTCGACCTCGTCCCACACAAGTGATAACCATGCCAACGTTCCCATTCCTTTCATTGCCACCACAGAGTCGCTTCCTCTCCCCCACTCGGCGTATTCAGTCTTTACTTCGAAGTTATCTCCTTCCACGATTACATCCGTCCTTCGCCACGTGCTAGAGGTCCTTTCCAATGACGATTACAAGAACCCCCACGCAGAGTATCTCTCCCTTCTGAACCAAATCGTTCTACACACGTGCTACGTGTCCTCCCTTCGAGAGAAAGATATCGAGGGTATTCTCCATTTTCTACAACCCCAGCTGAACAAGGCGACCAGCAACCAGCTCCTTTATGCGAAATCATTTGGTCACCTGGTAATCAATGCTTGCAAGCTTACCATCAGCATTCCTTCTCTGGTCGCACCGATGATTGGAATGGTAGCTTCATGGTGCAACTCGCTCAATCCTCGGACGGCGTCTTCCCATCAGTCACTCCCGTACATGTTCTTCGCGGCCTCGGCTCTGTACAACACATTTCCTCATGCCTGCATTCCGGGGGTCCGAGGTTCTGGTGGTCTCGGAGGGAAGCAGATTCTCTCTTTTGCCCAGATCGCATACCAGTCGTCCTCTGGACACCAGAGGGATAGTCTGCTATTCTATATCAATGCGCATTTGACTGTTGCTGAAGTGTGCGGCAAGATACAGGGACTTCCGGGGGGATGTTTAGGTGACCTCGGTGCTGCGTCGATTACCAAGGGGAAGCTGATGCAGCTGCTTTCCCTCCTTGCGACGCCTAGAGAGCTCGCGCTGGCGACTAATACCGGTTCAAATACGCAGAATTCGTCCTCCCGTGGGAATAGACAAAGTCGGCAGTCGAAGTCGCGACATAGCGGGCCGATTTTCTCCCCCCTAACTCGGCGCGCAAAGCGGCACCTCGAATGCTGTGCTCGCTTGATGCGATTTGCTCAATTTTATTCAGTGACTCAAAGGGCGATAATCAATTCCCCTGCCTTCCAGTCCTTGAGCTTTGGTCCCAATCTTAGCGAGGAAGACCAAACGTATAGCCAGCGCTCTACCTTCGACGAGGACAATGCGAACTTAACCCCCTCCATTGACATCGATACTTTCCCTCGTAGCCCGCTCTCGCGGTCTCAGTCGCCAGCCCGGGTAGTATCACTGTCGCAGATCTCTGAGGAGAGTCCGTTTGATAAGTTTTTGCTCTCTAAGTTGAGTCCTGCTGCCGCAGCAACAAGCTCACTTACCAACGTTGGCAGCGGCGTCTTCGGCCCCTCAAAGCAGACTTATTCCAGCCAGATTGTTACCCAAACCCAACTTGCCACCCAAGGAGCCTATCTAAACTCGCGCCTTCGCCCTCCGAACTCTGTCCTATCTGCCTTTACGCAGACGAGAGCGACGCAGCTCGGCGTCAGTGGCAACGGTAACAGCAACAGCGTCATGACTAATAGCATGCAAATCGAAGAGGACGCAATAGAGAACTCGCGAAAGTCGCCCGCACCGATCAACTCGAACTTGACAGCAAATAAAATGCCAAAGCCAGCATCGCAGCTCACGCCTTATCTACTATTTGTCTCGAGCCTGACTGAGCTATACAATTTTTCTGACTTGCACCGCTCGACTCCTTCCAAAACGCCTGACGACTGGCGTCCGACAGCACAACTGCTTTCGGCCCTTTCCAGCACTCTTTTTGAAGCCGGTTCTCCAGGCGGCGACCAACAGGCACAGCTGGCCTCCGTGGTTGCGCTCTACAAACTTACGTCTAACGTCTTGGACTACTTCAAACCGGAATCCATAGGCGGAGCTGAGATAAGTAAGGCGACCACGTCCATCCTTTCTGTGATTTTAGATCCCCAACTGCGGTACAACAACTACACACAGGACACAAGCGATAGCTCAATCGGATCTGCAATCATGCTCCTCCTCACGAACTGTTTCACCTTGGAGAAGGTAACTGGGAAGAACAACAGCATCAGCGAGTTCCTAAAGGCTCACCGCAAGATGATATTCTCTCTCGGAATTTTTCGCAACTCCCCCACCAACATTCACTCTACGGCGATTTTCAATTTTTTGTCACAATTTGCCATATCTGCGGAACTGTCAGATTTTACAAACCTCGAAAGCGACGAGATTGATGAAATAAACTCCGTCCTTCCCAACCATGAGTACTTCCACGATTTTGACTTTGCCTCTTCTCCGCTGCCCAATTTGGGTCGTCGATTTCGTCTGATTTGCTTTTGTCTGAGTGTAATTCACGCAAACACCACGACTCCTCCCAATGAAGTCGAATCCGATGATGACGAAGATAATGACGGAAATAACAGCGACGCGAATATGATGAGCAGCGCCCCCTCAACGATCTTTAAGTCTTCGACTCAGGCGACCTCTGCCATCGTGCTTGCAGCCTCGCGAACTCTATCTTTCCTAACTCATGGCGGGTCAATCTTGCAGGTCCCGAGGGTCCCTCACTGTTTTTCCTATGCCTATACGACCCTTTCTCTCTCCGCGACGTCCATGTCTTTATCTGATGATTTAGATAACGGCGATGACGTATTGGACTTACATAGCGTACTGTTCAACACTACCCGGACGCGCTACGACTTCTCCCCCAACAACACCACGCTCAACTACCTACTCACTGAGATCCCTTCCTCCTCGTTCCCACCACAAGTTTACCTTCCCACTTTTGTGAACAACACGCACAACTTCATTCCGCCATCTGTTGTGAACTCCCTCCGTGATTTTGTGGTTCCTTTCTTCTCGAACTTTACCAAGCAGGCCTTCAACAGCAGGCGGTGCTGCCCAGTCACAAAGCTGCTCGTCAGTACAAGTGCAATCGCCTGCATAATACCTCCTCTCTCTCTTGCCCCATCGACCAACCTGAAGTTAGATTTTGGTACTGAGCATCTGGATGCTTTGCAAATATTGAACAGAACGTTCGACTTCATGAACAAGGTAGTCCCTAAGCTAGCAGCGAATGAGTTGAAGTTCAACGAATGTTTCACCCTGACGAGGAATTTGTTGCGGTTCATTTCCACGGTGCAGTCCAGGAATGAAAGCTTTGTACCGATGAACAGCGCGATCATTCAAAACTTCTACAAGAATTGCAAGAAAGTTGTGGTAAACTTTCCATTCTCGGAACGTCCTGCTGGCAAAGCGGAGAATAACATCAGTACACAAAAAAAGAGCAACCTAGATTTCAGCAGCGATGAGGACTCCTTTTCGGAAGAGGACGACTTTGGTGATGATAACGACGATCCGCTAAACGTATCCCAAGCGTCGTCCCGCCTCAGCAGCTTCGCCGAAGATGACTATGATTTCGCAGAGGACTCGTCTGACGATGACGAGAGATCCTCCTTTCCGCGCAAGCGCAAAAATTCGTCTGCAAAAGCAATTGGGACTGCCAAGAAGAAACATAAACAGACACGAAACCAGGCGGCCCTTAGCCAAACGCAGAAAAAGAAAAAGAAGAAAGCGACCAAGAAATTCATTTATCCCTCCTCTACTGGCGCAATGCTCGCCGCGGAGTCCTGTCTGCTTCTCTCTCCCTCTAACAAGACTGTGATGACTGTAGGTCAATTCGTTGGCTGGCCTGGCGAAATCGATAAAGTTGACCATCCGGTCCGCCACCGCACGTCCTCCTCTGAAATATTGCACTGCGCTAATCTAATGACGAGCGAGGCAACGGTTCTAGCCTCATCTCGCCTGTCGACGGGCAAAAAAAATGGGGGGATGGTTGACGGTCATCCTGAAGCGGATGATGCGGACGAGGCCCCCAAGGATTGTCTCACTCCCTCGTTCTACATCATTGAGATGTTAAAGGAGTCGCTCAATCTTTCGCAAGTTTCTCACCCTTGTCACGGCGCCGGCCTGCGCCTCTTGCCCAAACTTCTCGCCATCAACGGCGAGTGTACTTCTGACGAAGACATTAGGAGCATTTTAGACGTTGTATTGGACGGTTCTAATAAGCAATCGAAGCGATCCTGGAAAAGTCGAGAGTTTCTCCGTGCTACGAGGCTGGATGTTTTTGGTCAGATGTTTCACGTATCTCCACCCAACCTCCGAGGGAACTTCGAAAAGCCACTGATTGATATCACGTTTAGCTCGCTACAAGATATCTCCGAATCTGTTCGAAGTACGGCTGGAAAGATACTGAAAAAACTATTCCATCACTTTCCGGAGGAAAAGCACGAGCTCATGTGCGCCCAGTTCTTTAGCGCGGTCATCAAATTATCTTGTCCTCTTGCTTCCAACGCACGGGAAATTCAAAAGAGCCTTGAGAAATTTTATGATAAGAAGGCCAGTAAGATTTCAAGCCAAACGTCGGCGTTAGAAAAGCAGACATTCTTGAGCTCGCAGCTCTGCTTTGAATTCAACGCGATCAATATGATTGCGTACATGATGGAGAGCAGCAACGACGAGTCTCTATTGGAGAAGTGTCTGACATTTCTAATTAAGTTGGTGAAGGCTAGGTCCGTCGATTCCTCAATTGTCGCGAACGTGTTCCGCGCCTTGGACCATGTATCGGCCGTGAAAGGATTCGAATCTATTCAAGAGATGCTCGACGACCGGATTTATTGGTTTTTCTATCAGTGGGCCAAGTTCGAGGGTGCATTGACGGGCGTTCCTCTGCTCTTCTGCGATAGTGCCAAGATGAATCTGCTGATTGACGCAGGCCTTTGTGTTAGCGTTCTCGGTGGCAAAAAAGATGCCATGACGCAAGAAGATGTTGAAGTTGACGTTGACGCGGATGATGCGGCGAAAAGTATCCCCTTCGAGATGCTCTATACTAACAGTCTGAAGGCTTACCTGAGAGTCAACGGGCATGCGGTTCTGGTCACCCTTCTTCTAGGTGACGGGGACAGTCGGTATGAGAAGCTCAAGGAGTTAAGCGGCTTCTTAAAGAACAGCAGCAGCGACGAGGCTATCAGCTCCCTGCTGTTCGACCACCTTGCTGATATTTACGCTTTCATATTCACTCTGACGACGTGCGAAAATACTGCCTACAACAAGAAGGGCGCCGATGTCCTTCATTTTATACGTTCTTGCGTGCATGATGACAAGCTGCAGGAAAATAGCCTAAAGATTCAGCATCTCGTATGCCAGCGCGTGCTGAAGGTCTTCTACAATCAGGCTCACGTGGGGATAGGTCTCGGGGACTGTTTTGAGCACTACAATGCTGATCCTTTCATGGCGGCGATCAAGTATGTAGCCACAACGAGTTCCCGAAAAAGCAGTGATCTCGATGCCGAAAAGAGTATCTTTGAGAAGGCCGGGTGCAGCACTCCGGAATGTCTTCTCCATATAAAGAACGAATTCGACAAGTCGCGAACTGAGTTCCAGCGCGAGCGGTTGGTGGAGACACTTAATTTGGTGGTAAACGTTGTGCTCACTGACGCGCAGACTTTTAAGATGGGGGGTGGCGACTCCGTTGGAATGTGCATCCACGTCTTGCTGCTACTCCTCGGCGACGAGAAGGGCAAGACGAATCGAAGCTTCATTCTTGAGCTTCTGGTTCAGGTACTGCAAGTCTGCCTTCCCGCCGCGGGTAATGGGAAACTAAGTGTTCGCGATTCTTGTAATTTGAGCCAACTAACAAGGCATCTAAATCGGATCGTCACCATGGCCATCGAGCTTTATCACGAGACATTTCTGGCAAAAAAAAATGAAAAGAGGGGAGAGAGGGGAACCATCAAATCCGACCGCATCAATAGCTTGGGTATTGTCGGTTTGATTGAGTATGTTGAAGCGGAGGCTGCGGGAGATTATGGTGGCAATGGTGACGGTGGTGTTTGGGGTTGGGACGGTGGAGCGGATGCGGACGAGGTGAAGGACCGACTAAGTATCTTGGCTGACCATGGCGGCGGCGGCGGCGGCGGCGACTACGATGACGACAGCGGCGAACTCTTGAACATCGATGATACGAAGAGTTTAGACGCGTCTTTCCGGGATGCGGACGATGGTACCTACATCGCAAACGTAACGCTGAAGCTATTGGAGGACATTTTGATCAATTCGACCACGGCAATGGAGGAGCACTTGGGTTTCTTGGACCCCATTCCGATCCTGGATGACGTGTGTCCGAAGTTGAATACTGTACTGAGCAAGTTTCAGACGCGCATCGGAGAGAGGGAGGTAGGGGAGCTACAGAAAGAGCTCCGGCGGTTCTTGAGCCTTTGTGAGCGCTACAATCGCGAGCAAAATAGTGCGAGAAACGCAAAGTGCCAGCTCGCTAGCCTGCAGCATCTCGGGAGGGTCCTTAGGCATCACCGCAACAATCTTGAATTGAACCTCCTTGACCAGAGCAGGAGCGAAGGCAACAGCGAGACCGTCAAGTTAATCTACCTGACCCTCAAGCAACTCTGTTATTTGAGTAGAGAGGAGCCCATTGACCTGGTCAAGAACGAGGTCGGAAAGTGTTTGGGCTTGGTAGGGAGCCTAAATTTTGAGATGCTACTCGGGACTGACGGGGTCATTGGAGAGACTGAGAAGGCGCCCACTGACTTTCTGGGCGGCGACTTTTTGATGCCCTTCAAGGTGAAGATTTTGAAGATGTTGAGTAGCATTCTCTTGTCCGAGAGCGCCGACACAGCCTTGAGGGCAGTGGAGACGATCAAGGATCTGTTGAGTAGTCGTGGAGGGGGGAGGGACGTGCTGAAGGAAGTTGATGGAGGCGATAGCGGCACACTGAGCACTTTTGTCGGTGTTGGCAGCGGAGGGTCATCCATGGGCATGATGAGCATGGTGCTATCGTCCCAGCAGCTGTCGTCTCAGTACACTTGCTGGGACGAAAGCATTTGGGCGTGCTTCGAGGAAGGGACAAATGCAACGCAGGAGTGGGTAAAGAGAGTCACCACGACGCTGATACATTGCTGCTACGGCTACGAGAGTAGCAACAATAACGCTGTGCTGAGTATGAGTGGAGGGGCTAGCGGAGATGACAAGTTTCTGGGCCTTTGTGCCAACATGACCTGTGTTGACAGTGAATTTGCGGCCGCCGTCTTCCCCGCCGTCGTCGTTGATCTTTTGATGAACGGAGACGAGAATGAAGAGGAGGAAACGGATGTGAGCGAATACGTTGACGGTGTTTCGTCTGGGAGCGTCATGACGAGTTCTTCGCGAAGCAGCAGCAGAACAATTCGTCGCAAGACGCAGAGAGCTGTTATCGGTGCTGTGCACAGTACCGCTAACCGGCAGCTGACTCGGTGCTTCAACCTTCTCATACGTAACGAGCACACAAACGTCGGCGTGCTGTCAATTTTGATCGACTGCCTTAACTTTCTCCGCAACACGACCAACGATATCTTCAGCGGGAAAAAGTTCGTCCGCAATATCACCACCTTGGACGGAAGGTCGTACGATAACAATAACGACAAGAAGACAAAGGTCCGGGGCAACAGTGCCGCAGAGAAGGCCAAGCTCGAGAAGGAGACGCTGGAGTACAACCGAGGTCTCCCTCCTGTTGTTCCCTGGAGGGGGATTCCTTACGGCGTCGTTCTTGGCTTAGACGGCCTTGAGATTGGTATGGCTTGTTTGCGAGCCAAGCAACCCTGCAGCGCACTGCTGTATATGAACATGTTTTGCGATAACGAATTTGGGCATTCTGGGGCGTTTCTACAGAACCTGGATGACCGAGCCGATGAGGAGGAGATCGGTGGTGCCAGCGATTGTAGCGGGTTTGGGAAATTGAAGAATCGGAATCGGCTTGATTCTGGCCTGGGTTTGTCCCCTGATGAAACAACGGCAACGGCAACGGCAACGGCAACGGCAACGGCAACGGCAACGGCAACGACAGCAGTGACGACATCGGCCTCCAAAGATCGAAAGCAAAAGATCGATTGCCTGCAGCAAAACCTCAAGACTGCATTTGACTTCCTCGGAGACGTCGACGCCAAGGAGGGGGTGGATGTGAGCTGCTACAGTTTCACTACTTCCAGCAAGGACGTTTACGGCCGGCTGAAGAACGAAGACGCGGGGCTGCACGGCGTTGCCCACGGCCACTTGACCCCAAGAGATCATCTGGGGGTGGCGAACAACCTCAAGTCGAACGGCTTGTCCCACGTTCTCAGCGTCTATTTGAAATCTGCCATGGCGACCTCCTACACGTGGGCCGATACACACGAGGACGATCTCGCAAGCGGCGAGCTCCGAGACATGTGGTTTGAGGGTAGCTGGAGAGCGATGGCTTGGGACGATAAGCTGCTAGAGGGTGCTGAGGGAAGCGGCGGTGTTGGGGTAGGCGGCGGTGCAGGAGGCGGTGGAGGGGGCGGCAAAAATATGCAGCAGAAGGCAAATTCGTCGCTTCTGTCAGTGAAGAATTTAGCAACCCACGTCGTTGAGGGGGGCTTTCACCAACACGTGAACAACTGCCTGAAGGCAATCGGCAAGGGAGACGAAGAGGGGTTCTACGGAAGCGTCGAGTGCGGTCGCAATTTGTTACTGAGCGAGTTTGGCAAGCGCGGCGGGAACGAAGGCCTGCTCCGAAGCGTGGCCAAGTACGGGAGTCGGCTGCAGCTTTTGCTAGAAATAGGTGATCTGGGGAAGGGAGTATGGGCGGAGAGCTGGGGCGGAGACGAGGACCGAAACAGCGACCGAAATAGCGACCGAAACGGCGACCAAAACAGCGACCGAAACAGCTTGAAAGACTGGGCGGAGTTCTGGGACAGCGGAGTCGAGGCGTACAAATCCCACAGCTACGACCAAGTCGAGGAGATGTTCGCCTCCAGAGAGGTGCTTCTAAAGTTGTTGTGCAGCAAGGGGAGGCGAAAGCAGGTCGCCCCCATTCTGTGCCGCCATCTCTACAAAATCTCGAAAGCGGGCAGGGAGGGCGGGGGAGGGGTCGGTGTTGTAGACGCCGAGAGCGCCATGAAGAGACTCCGCCGGGGGGTTTCCCTCCTGAATTTGGACGACTACAACCGGGTGCAGGTGAATTGTAGCGAGGTCGATTTTCTTTTGGAGTCCGCCAAGATTCTGTGGAAGAAGGATCGGGGGGGCGCGATACGAGTTTGCAAGGGGGTAGTCAAGATGTGCGAGGACGAGGCGAGGGCTTTGGGGACTTTGGATGGAGGGGCGGGAGGGGCTGGAGGGGCTGCTGGAGGGGCTGGAGGGGCCTCCAGGGGGGGGTTGGTAAAGAGCCTGCTGTTGTGCGGCAGGTGGATGGCAGAGAGCCGACACAGTAGCGCGAGGATCATTCTCGACGATTACTTGAAGAGGGCGGTAGAGAAAAGTGAGCACGTGGGGAATAAGGAGATATCCGCCACCGCCTACTTGACCTTGGCCGAGTTTGCTGGGGACCTTTACGACAAGGTCTTCACCAGGACTAGCAGCCAGGAGTGGGTGAAGGCGGGCGTGGTCAGTGAAGCCAGGGAGCAGGAGCTTGTGATGACGGAAAATATGGAAAGGGAGGCGCGCGATTCGTACAAGGCGCTGAAGAAGAGTGAAAAATCCCAAAAGGGGGAGAAATCCCAGAAGGTGCAGTTGGAGAGGCAGATCCAGGAGCTCACCACCCACATCCGGGGACTCAAGAAGGAGGTGGCCCTGGATCAGAGGGAGAGGGACGCGGTCGAGGCGAACGTCGTCGAGTTCTTGAAGCTGGCGCTGGAGAGCTACGTCAGGGGGCTCTCGTTGGTGACTGGGTCGGAGAAGGAGGACGTCACGAAGCACATTTTCCGCCTGATCAGCATCTGGTTCAAGAACAGCACCGACACGCACCCACACGGAGGTGGTGATGGAAGCGGGGCGGTCAAAGTCAACAGCATCATGAGCAAAGGGGTGGAAGAGATCGAGAGCTACTTGTTCATTCCACTGACCTACCAGCTTTTCAGCAGACTCGGGGGGGACAGCAGAGCGGGTGCGGATGGGAAGGGAGATGGCAGGGGTAAAGGGAAGGGGAAGGGGAAGGGCGGAGTCAAGGGCGGATTCCAGATGACTCTGAGCAGCCTCGCTGTGAAGATGTGCATGGACCACCCCCACCACTGTCTGGTGACATTGATGGCGCTGGCCAACGGGAACAAGCTGCTGGGCGGGAAGAAGGAGGTCGAAACGTTCATGATGAACGTGGGTGTCGAGAAGTCCATGGCGGCTCAGCAGATCCTTGACAGCCTAGTCAAGGCTGGAGAGGGAGGCGGCGGCGGGTGGAACGTCGGCGTCGGCGTCAGCGGCAGCGGCAGCGGCAGCGGCAGCGGCAGCGGCAGCGGCAGCCGCAGCGTCAGCGCAAAGGAGAAGAACGACGCGAGAAGGACGGCGAAACTCATTGGCAATCTGAGGAGCCTCACGCAGAGCTACATCAACTTGGCAATGGCGCCGACAGAGCAGTACCACAACAGCAAGCAGAAGAACATTTTGCTCTCCAAGTGTGTTGAGAGGGGCGGGGTCGCCGCACTGGACAAGGCGCTGAGTGGGGGAAGCGGCAGTAGCCAGGAGATGCCCTGCATCCTCACCAAGCAGCCAATGCTGCGGAGAGACAAGGACTACACCGATCTCATTGGCAGTGAGAGGATTCAGGGATTCCAGAGTACCTTCAGCATTACCGAGACGGGTCTGCATCGTCCCAAGATTGTCGTTTGTAAGGGTGAACTGGGAGGAGAGTACAAGCAGCTTGTCAAGGGCGAGGACGACATAAGGCAGGATGCTGTCATGGAACAGGTCTTTATGACCTGCAATCGATTGCTCAAGGCTAGGGAGAAGAAGGAGGGACCGGCCAATGGAGGCGGACGAGGGGCAAGAGGCGGGAAGGGGCTGAACATCGCGACATATGAGATCGTACCCTTGAGCCCCAATACTGGCGTCTTGGAGTGGGTCAACAACACCGTTCCGTTCGGTGATGTTTTGTTGGACAGAGGATCCCGTATAGGAATTCACAGCAGGTACTATCCCCACGATTGGGGCAGTAATCTGTGCAGGTTGCACTACAAGAGCAGCCCCGTCGGGTGCCGCCTGGAGACCTTCAATGAAATCTGCAAGCGATTTCACCCAGCGCTGCGGTTCTTTTTCCTGGAAAAGTTCCAGCATTCCGTGCAGGCGTGGCACGCTGCCAAGACGACCTATTCGAGGAGCTGCGCTGCCAGCAGTATGGTGGGGCACATTCTGGGCATCGGAGACAGACATACTCACAACATTCTCTTGAGCAGCAGGACGGGGGAGGTCGTACACATCGACTTCGGCATCGTCTTTGAGCAGGGGAAGACCTTGACGACCCCCGAAACGGTCCCATTCAGACTTACCCGAAACGTCGTCGATGGACTGGGAGTCACAGGAACGGAAGGATTGTTCAGGAGGAGCTGCGAAGATGTTCTGGGGGTGCTCAGGAATAACACGACGAGTTTGGTGACGATTTTGGAAGTCTTCCTTCACGATCCTCTCTACAGATTCATGCTCAGCCCTATTCGGGCTAGGAAGAAGCAGAACTGGGCGGAGGAAGACGGTGACGGCGAAGGCGAAGAGGAGGATCGAGAAGGAGAAGGAGAAGGAGAAGGAGAAGGGAGGAGCGATGACGCGGGGGGTAAGGTGGAGGGTGGATTTGAGGGGAAAGGGGAGGAGGAGGAGGAAGAGGAGGGAGTCACTGGGAGAGCCCTGAACAGGATAAGGGCCAAGCTTGGCGGGTTCGAAGCCGGGGGCGTCGGGGCTGGTGAATCCATGAGCGTCAGCGCCCAAGTGGCATTGTTAATAAATGAAGCTACCAGCAAGGAAAACCTCAGCAAATTATTTCAGGGGTGGGCCCCATGGGTTTGATTGAGTTTGGATTTTCTTGAGTTTGGATTCGGATATAGATTTGATTTTGCAAAGTATGAATGAAAAAGTGTGTAGCCATATTTTTTATGAGATACCATCAACTAGAGATCGCCAACAACATCTTAACTTTCGCAACAGGTGTTCACCTACAGCATAGGGCTCTTCAACCTCGTTCTGCAAGTCGGATGATGACCATGCTCAAAGAACAAGTGTTGCTACTTACAAAAGCTAATGAAACTCTCGTCGCAACAAATTCTTCTCTGATTGCAACCAATACAGAGCAAACAAAAAAGATGGAAAAGCAACAGCGTTTGATCACAGATCTGCTATCTTTTAGAAAACGGAAGAGGTCCACCACAGCAACAGTCTGTTTGGTTGCAAATAAAAAGTGATAACGACGAGCGTTTCTAGTGGAGTCGCTCGTTAATATTTAAACAGTTCTGGAGGTTTAATATTTCGGGTTGGTCATTTTTTGCTTGGGACCTTTCGATGCCTGTACTTGCGTGTTGTGATATTATCGGTTTTTTGTCCTTTCTGGGTTCAATAATGAATTTGTTCTTTGTTCTGCTTTGGGCAGATGTTGTAGTTCTCTTTGTCGTCGTCGTTTGTGTTTTCTTTTCGTCCTGAGTTTCCGTTGGGGTTCTTGTGTGCTTTTGCTGTTCGTTCGTCGTTTTCGATCGTTTGTGTGACTTTCTCCTTTTGTTAGGTTTTCGTTAATGGTCCATAACCTTGTTTGGTTTTCGTTAATGTTTTCAGTTCTTTTCTTTAGTTTCTTATGTTAGTGTTTTCGGCTATTTGTGTTTGGGTATCTTTCTTTCGAGTTTGGGTCATTTAGGTTCTTTTTGTCTCTTTTTTGTGCCATCT
>Ga0115554_1001534_pt1 | contig 16291 bp, 12 predicted proteins | sample COGITO_mtgs_1104_3_FD_87283 | JGI IMG/M metagenome (GOLD analysis project Ga0115554, IMG submission 87283) | Pelagic marine microbial communities from North Sea - COGITO_mtgs_110404 | ecosystem: Environmental > Aquatic > Marine > Epipelagic | place: Germany:Helgoland, sampling site Kabeltonne... | reverse complement strand
TTTCGTATCGCACATAGGCCCCCAAGACGATACATTCAGTCCTTTACACCGCTCTCGGCACTTTCCGACGAACGAAGGAGTACGAGTTTGTTTTTGTCCCTCCCAGAACCAAGAAGAAAAAATGCCCCCAAAAATCCTCCTTTTCTCTCCATCATCTTTCGTAGCAGTAGTAGTAGTATCATCACTACTCTTGCTCCCCACCTCCTCCTCGGCGTTCGCAAAGACGCAGAGACGCCATTTTGGCGACACCACCATCACCAACACCACCAACACCAACGCCTTAAGTACGCGTATTTTTTTAATGTGGGCACCCATTTACCATTTTTTGAAGCAAAAAAAGGGGGAACTGCTTCATTAAAAAAAAAGAACAACACTTACGCGCGTTTACTATACACACACACACACACACACGCAAGGAAAAGAGCATCATGCCTCTGACCGACTTGACCAACCGAAACTACCCAACAAAATCCTCCTCTCTGTCCACTTGGGAGGAATGCGATGATGTTTTGCAGCGGCAAAGAAGGAGTACGAATACTTTTAATGTCAAAGTCCCTGCAAAACAACACCCATCGGGAAAACGCACGAATGCGAAGAACACGGGAGGGAGGACGACGGTAAAGTTGACGGACGTGTTCCCATCAAAAACAGCATCAGTCGCAGAGAAAGAAGAAGAGGAGGATTTCTTCGCGAGCAGCGGTAAAGATGAAGCAGTTATCATCGTCGCTACAAAAGGTACGCATTCTTTGCGTCGTCATCATCAAAAGAAGTAGTAACTAATGTGTTCGTCCCCCTCTCCTCTCTCTTGAAAAAAATGTCAAAACCACCACAGCGAACGCTCAACCAGCAAATACCACGCTCAAATCGGCGAAACATTTGAGTCCTCCGAAGAAGACAACAACAAAAGCGAACACGAACGACGATTCGGACGACGATTGGGAGAGTTGGGGGTGTTCGTCGGAGGACTCAAATGTTGCCGCGGAAGCGAGGAGGAGGAGCGAACAACACACGAAGAAGACGAGCGAACGCGCTTCCGTCCCGCTTGCGAGTAAAAAATTCCAGTGCGTGCCGACGCCAATGGAACAGATTGCGTTGGGTTCCAGTAACAGTAGTAAGCAGCAACAAGCACCGAGGACGCCGTCGTCGAATAGTGCGCGAGGCGGGTTCGGGAGTAACAACAACAATAAGAAAAATTTCACCAGATTATACCGAACGTCCTCGCCCGAGCGCAAGGCGGCTTCGCCAACCGCGCAAGTGATTCAATCTATCGATGAAGCCGTGGACAGCGTTTTGACGAAATCGTACACCGGTTTAGTCGGAGCGGTGAGCTCCTTCGCGTCCACTTTAGATGCAGCGGTCGAAACGACGGCGTTGAAATTGGACCACTTTGCCTCGCAAAAGATGTCGCCGCCGGGCGGGCGTCCGCGGAAGAGCCGAACGACGGAAGACGAAGACCCGATGAGCTCGCCGAACGTGATCAAAATGCGATGCAGAGAGTCGTTAGGCAGCACAAACAGCAGCAATAGAACTAGTACCAGCAGTAGCAACAACAACAAAGACAACGGAGGAGGAGGAGGAGGAGGAGCGGAGGAGACGAAAGCCTCCTCCTCTTCGTCTTCTTGGGAGAACTGGGACGAAGTTGACGACAACAACAAAGAAAACGTCGACCCAAACTTTCCTCAAACCCCTCGCAGGCTCTCCAAACACCTCCTCCAACAAAATAAACATCTCCAACGCTGCAACGCGTCTTTAACCGCCCAAGTGGACGTGGTCGCTCAAAACTTGCGAGAAGAAACCGCGCACCGAAAATTGCTCCAACGCGACATCGACTTGCTCAAAAAACAAAACCTCGGCCTCCAAAAACGCCAACAGAGCAAACACAACAAAGAGGAAGAGGACAAGTTGATGGAACAAGTCCGAGTCCAGTTACAACAGTTGATCAAAGAGAAGAGTGAATTGACCGCGCAGAACGAACGACTGGTCAGGGAGAACGAGCAACTGCACGGATTTTTGTCCCACATGAGTTCCGCCTCGGACGACGACGACTAGGAATAGAGAGAGGAATAGAGAGAGAGAGAAAGAGAGACTCGTCGAAGTAGTACTAATAAACTATTAATAAGAAGAAGAAGAGCTTATTAATGAGATGATAGAATGTGTGCATTTATTTTTACCACGTCTCCCTCAAAATTTGTGCACCATCCCTCTTTTTGCTCCTCTCAACCATCTTCAGCACAGACCAAAAAGCGTATCACAGGAGACAAAATCCTTTTCCAACACACAATTTTTTGGGCGATTTTGAACCGACCGTTCTTTCTTTTTTTTTGCCATCGTGGCTTTCTGCGTGCCAGAATAGGCCTTTGTTTTGAGGGGAAACCACAACGAGAGTATCTTTTTTCCGTCTCGCACACATCCAGCGTATCGTCACTTTTCGCATCGAGAGACGCTTCGACTTCAACGATACGCACGTACACACACACGCAACACAACAGTAGTAAGATGTTTTCTTTGACTCAATCCGCATCTTTTTGCGCGGGCGCAAAAGTAAACGTTGCCGCGCAAAAAAAGCAACAATCCAAAATCTCGAGATCCATCCAAGCGGGCAAAGCGATCAGCTCGGAATCTTTATCCAAGAGAGACTTCCTCTCCGCCGCGGTGTTGTCCTTCGGGTTCCTCTCCGTCGGCGACGCCAACGCGGCGACGAAGAGAGTGAGAAAGTCTTCATCCTCCTCCGCTGCTCCGGTTGGTAAAAAGTCTCCGGGTGCCGCCACGAAAAAGTCCGCCGCGAAACCCGCGTACAAGCCGAAAGGGAAAACCGTCGTCCCGGCGCCGTCCGTCGCGACGTCGCCAGCCTCGAGACGAGGCCGAAGAGGTGTGCCAATCGCCGGGAAATCCTCCTCTGTTTCCGCGGGTAAGAGAAAAACCAGATCGCCGGCGCAAGCGAGAAAGGGCAAGTATTAATAAATTTAACGATACGCTTCACATGAAGGATGATGAGATGCGCTCGCAGAAAGAGAGAGAGAGAGAGAGCGCACGCTTTCCGCTTTAGATTAATGTAAAAGGATAAAGAGAGAGAGATGAGTTGTCGTTTGTCTGCCACACGAAGAAAAAAAATACTTGAAAATACCGCTACTATAAACGTTGTAAATATTTATCTTTGCCAATGGTACCGAACGCATGTTATCGAATGAAACACGAATACGAATACGTAACAGCTGGGAAACGACGCTTTTATCACAATTATGAGAAGGCCGAGAGGAGGAGGAGGAGGAGTATATTGGTAGTAGTACTATTCGTTTTTCTCTTCGCGTGTTCGACGACGAGTCTCGTTTTTTTCTAAACGTTTCTCTATTATGCTCGCTCTCGCGGCGAGTTTTTGTATTAGTTTATGGTACATTTTTTAAACGTATTACTCGGAAGCGGCTTTATCCGCTTCCAAGCGTTTCAAAGGCGCGTCGAACGTGGTGAAGTACCCGAGCGTGACCAAACCTAAGACTATTAATATCGCGTAGTCGCCGCTCAGTTTACCGAAGAGTAAGTCGCCGTGTGCCGCGAAGGCTAAGATGGGGACTAAGATGGCCGAGAAGAGGTTGCCGCAGACTTGCTGAAGCGCGACGACGCCGTTTTCATCCTCCGGGTAGGAGACTTCCACGGCCAACTCGGCACAAATCGGTTGGACGGGGCCGACGGTGAACCCCAGGAGGACTAAACTAAATAGGACGTACGCGTCCGGTATGACTTCTCCCGCGCCAATTGGAATCAAGAGGAATACGGAGAGGATGATCAAAGCCAAGGAGACCGGTTTATACTTCTTGGACCGATCGACGTAGCCGCCTAAAAAGATGGATCCAAACATGATGGCCAATTGAAACGCCGCGCCAAACTCGTCGGCTTCGAACGCGTTTTCCACCCCCGCTTTCCCTAAAGTTGTTCCAATAAACGCCGAAACGTTGTTTGAAATGGCAATAGAAGCTACAAATGCAGCCGTTGGCTGCCAAAATCCCGGCGTGTTCAACAAACGTTTACATAAAGCCGGGAAATTTAACTCGGCTAACTCGTCTTTGCCCATATTCTGCGACGCGTCGACGTCGCGCGATGCCTCTTCGGCTTTGCATCTACGTTTTCTCTCTTTTTCCTGTTGCATTTGCGATAAACTCGGCGGCGTCGGTGGTTTCTCTTGAAACTGTATGAACGCGCCAATAGTCACGATTCCACTCAGTAAAGTAATCAACGAAAAATACCCATTTAAACCTTCGTTGGTTTGTCCCATCAATCCGCCGACGAGGAAGGCGACCGCTATGCCAATCTGGTTCGCGTTTATCGCGATCGACGTCGATAACGCTCTCTCGTCTTTGCCGAACCACCTCGACGACAATAAAGTAGGTGTGCATTGAAAAAATGGCTGCGCAGCTCCAACTAAAACAGTGCCTACCACTTCTTCGGTATACGAAGGCATAAACGACGCGAACGGAATGAAATCGTTAAACTCTAATCCCGACCGTAAAGCGCACCCAAACGTCATCAAAGCCGCCGCGCTCACCACGACGTTTCGCAAACCAAACTTCCCGACAATCTGCGGCTCCAAGAAACAAAACGCGACGTTCGTAAATAAAAACACGTCAATCAACGTTTCCGGACTTCGATGAAAAATCGAATCCCAGGTCCCCGGCGTTGCCGCAACTGAAAAGCACACCCAATCGGAAATCAACGCTAAACAGGCGAGATAGCCGAGTTGAACCCATCGTTGGGAATAGAGGATGATTTTTTCCTCATCATCTCCTTCCTCGAAATCGGGTTTTATCGACGATGATGGTGAAGATGATGATGATGAAGAAGACGCTTTCGCCGTCACGTTTCTCTTATCCGCTTTTTCATCAATTAAATTCGGTAACAAACTCTTCCCTCCTTTAGATATCATCGAACAAAAGCCCGGCGACGGCGGAAGACTTCCTTGACGACGCACGCGACGACGAGGAGGAGGAGGAGGAACAAAACGCGTCGTCTGAATCGTTTTAGTATTCTTCATCGTCGTCGCGCGTTGAACTCGAGCGCCGCCGCCGCTGAATGTGTTTCTTCTTTGCGATGAAGATATCGACGGCATCGACGTCGCCGCCTTTCCCGAAATCTGAGACATTGAGACGACGGAAACCTGTGAATAATCGAGCGTCGCGCGGGTGCGGATGTGTGTGCTTACAAATATATATGTATATACTATGCGCTGAGTTTGTGGAGATGTGGAAGGAGCGCGTGATAAATAGTGTTTATGCCGTGCGCGCGCAGCGCTCTTATTATGAAGAAAAGAAACTAACAAACTCTCGTGGTATTCGAAACATCCTCTCTGGAAGCGTCGTCGTTTTCCGCGTCGTCTAATTCTTCTGCAAATTCCAGAATGTTTTGTTTCGTGCATTCAGCAATCTCCGTCAGCGCTTCGTGCGTTAAAAACGCTTGATGCGGCGTCACTAACACTTGAGGCAAAGACGAGAGCTGCGCCATGGTATCGTCCCAATATAACATTTTTTCTTCGACGGTTAAGTTGGAAAAGTCTTTGAAGAAAATCTTCTCCTCGGATTCGTAAACGTCTATGCCTAAACTGCCGAGCTTCCCGAGACGAAGTCCGCAGATGACGTCTTTGATGTTCAGAAGGCCTCCACGAGAGGTGTTGATGAGCATGGCGCCTCTCTTCATCGAATCGATTTCCTTCTCCGCGATGAAGTGTTTCGTGTGCTCGTTGAGCGGTAAATGGAGACTGATGATGTCGCTATTCTTTAACACGGTTTCGACGTCGTCGCAATATTGACCGACAAACTCTCGCTTTTGTTTCAAGTCGTAGCCTAAAACGCTCATGCCAAACCCGTTGGCGCAAATATTCGCCAAGCCTCGTCCGATTTTTCCCGTTCCTACGACGCCGAGCGTTTTGCCTCGCATCGAGAACCCAACCAACCCATCTAAAGTGAAATTCCCAGACTTGACGCGCGAATGCGAGATCATGAGTTTCCTATTCAACGCTAAGATCAACGCCATGGCGTGTTCTGCTATTGAGAGCGGATCGTACATCGGCACCCGGTACACGAGCACGCCGAATTTTTTACAACTTTCCACGTCTACTTTATCGAAGCCAGCGCATCTTAACGCGATCATTTTTACCCCACACTTCTCACTCAATCTTTCTATAACGTCCGCGGATAAATCGTCGTTCACGAAGCAACACATCGCGTCGTACCCGTGAGCTAAATCGACCGTTTCTATTGTTAATCTAGGTTTGAGAAAAGTCACGTGGAAATGTGAATTCAGTTGCTTTTCCAAAATCTCTCGCTCGTAATCAGACGTGGAAAAGACGACAACCTTTAGCTTCTTCTTATTAGAAGAAGCGTAACATCGCTCGTTCGATGCTCTAGAACGTCGTTTGTTCTCGCTTCTTTGGGGTTTTAGTCGTAATAAAGTGCGCTGTTGTTGCGACGAGAGCAGTTTGTGCGCGCGCATTTTGATTTTTAACTGTGGCTTTTCTTAGATATTTTACAACACACAACTGCTTATAGTATTATTATTATCGCGGCTTGGTGGCTTCATCTTGGCTTTTGAGTTCTTGCGCGACGGATTCGTCTATGGATTGCGTCAGAGGGTCTCTTTCTCTCTTGATGCGCTTGTAGCTCCCGCTGCCTATTTGCTTCAAATCCTGGGTCGCCGCTTTGAGTTCTTCCGACTCCGCCATGGCGTTCAAGTTTGCGGATGCGGCTTCGTTCCAGCTGCTCGTGACTTCGCACGCCTCGAGCTCGTCCGAGGAGAGGTTGGCGGCATCGTCCGAACAGTTGCCGAGAGGTAACTCTGGGCCGGCGATTTTCATGGCCACTTCGACCGCGACCGGGGTTAACGCCATGGATAAGATGACGACGCAGACTAAAACTTCTTCTAATTTTTGCGGGAAGAGGTTACCGGCGCCGGTGGAGGTGGCTTGACCAAAGATGACGAACGCAAATTCGCCGCCTTGGGAGAGGACCGCGCCGGCGACCAAGGCTTCGCGCCAGGAAAGGCCAACGAGTGGGCCAAGTGCGGTGACGACGCCGGTTTTGGTGGCCATCAAAGTCGTGGTCATGATCAAAATAATCGGGAACATTTCGATGGCCAACGGGACGTCGATGGTCGTGCCAATGGTCACGAAGAAAAGCGAAAGGAATAAACCTTTGAACGCGTTCAGCTCGTTGATGATTTGGTGCGCGTATTTCGTGTCCGCCAAAACGATACCGGCGAGGAACGCTCCCAACGAGTCGCTAAAACCAATCGCAGAACAGGCGAAGGAGAAGCCGAAGAGAGTGAGCAAGGACATGGCGACGAAAACATCCGTCCCAGCTTCCGCCGCTTCCACGGCTTCGAAACCAACCAACGCGAGCGATCTCCCAGCAAACGCTAGCGCGCCGAGATCGAGCATGGACGTCGCGCCGCCAGCTGCCATGACGCCCATATCCATGCTCGCTCCTCCGCCGCTCGCTGCCGCCATGGACAACACCGGCAACAAAATAATAAACGGCACGACCGCTAAATCTTGAAACAAAAGCACCCCCAACGATGCGGTTCCAAACTTTGTCGCCAATTGTTGCTTATCTTGCAACAACTGCAAACCAAACGCGCTCGAAGATAAAGACAACGCGAAACCAATCACCACCGCCTCTAACGTCGAAGTCACCTGTAACATCTCGTTGTTCCCCGGTTGTACAAACTCTAAAACTTTCGTCCCGATGGCGTTCCCTGCTGGCAACAACGCCATAGCGAAGAGCACGTTCACCGCCGCGACTTGCGTGAAACCTAAACCGAACGCGTATTTCGCCAACGCTTTCAATCTCGTAATCGACAACTCCAAACCCATCTCGAATAACAAAAACTGAATCCCGAGCTCGCAAAACTGATCCACCTCTTGGTTCTCGATGAACAACCCGAGCTTATTCAAACCTAGACCGGCGGCTAAGAAACCCAACACCGGAGATAATTTAAACTTTCTAAACGTCGGCACGATAACCACGACCGAGAGTAAAAGCAAACCGACGTCCACATCCACCGACTTCAAAACCTTCGTCCACTCGTTATCGTCCAGGGTCGCTCCGGATTCTACCCCGTCTCTCGTTTCCTTCACCAACTCGTTCACGAATGCCCTCGGATTCTCCGCGGCTTGTATAATCACCCCAGTCGGTAACTGTTCCTCTTCGATTCCAGAATCGAGTAATCCCATCGCGTCTTGTGCGCGTTCGACGAATATTTTCACGATGGATGCCGGCGTTTGGTCTCCGTCTAAGCGCGGCGTCGGGAGGTACACGTCCGCCAAGAATAGAGCATTTTTAGTAATGATGTTGTTCCTATTATCGCGACGAAGAATGCTTTCTGGGAAAATTTTGCTCGCATCATCGTTATCTTCCGAAGAAGAATCTACCAACACCGTACTTACGCCGTACTTTGCGAGGACTCCATTAAGCCCGTCGCTCGTCCTCGTCGGCGGCGTCGCGACAAAACGAACTTCTTCTCCACTCCTACTCGTCATCATCTCGCTCTGTTGTTCTCCATAAAACGCATCCATCGTCGTCATCGCGGCGCAGCACACTTTCGCCGATGATTTACTCCTACCGTAATAGTTCTTCCTTCTTCGTCCTCCTCCTCCTTTTCCTCCTCCTCGACCACCACCGAAATCATCATCGCGCAAATATATACAAGAAGGAGAAGAAGACCCCCCGCAAAAGCCGCTGCTTTTGCTACTGCTCGCGAATTGATGCGACGCCGCTCGTTCTCTCGCGGTCTTTTTCGTTTTCGTGCTCCGCGAGACGTGTCCTACTCCTCCTCCTCCTCCTCGGGAACGAACGACCATCATCTCTCTCTAATCTTCGTCTTCGTCGTCTTCTTTAAACGCTACACAAAACAGGCGCGCTAAACTCTGCACAAAATCGTCTCCTCCGAAACTCTTTCACGTCGTCGTTTACGTCGTCGTCGTCCGTACTATATATATATATATATATATGTGTGAGAGCACAGAGAGAGAGTATAGAAAAGGAGCGCTTTCGGGGAAAACGTTGTTAGAATTTGTGTTTGTTCGAGTTACGTGTGACGTGACCGAAAAGATACGCAAAAAATATCGTTCAAAAAACAAAGAGAGCGAAGTTTTGTTTTGTGTGTCGTCGTCGCCAAAAAGAAGTAAAAAAGAAGTGTTTTGGTGTCTGTCCCCCCTCGTCGGAAAACATTTTGTCATCTGGAAGTTAAATTCGGGTGCTTTGAAGAGTTTTTCGAGAGGTGTTCCTACCGTTAAAGTTGTGAGAAAGCCACTTCTTTTCCCCAACGTACAAAGAATACACACACACTACATACTTACTCACAGAGCGAGAGTACCTTTTCTTTAACGATATCTTCTTCTCGTGAGAGAGAGAGTGAGAGAGAGAGAGAGATTTGCGACGCGCGCGCGCGCGCAGAGAGAGAATAAGAGAGAGAGAGAGAAAAAGATGATGGGAGACGAGGACGATGATGAGTCATCCTCGGATTCATCCTCTTTCCACTCGACGTCCTCGTTCGATATCACGTGCCCGCTAGAACTCTTATTAGACCCTTCGTTCCTGGGAGACGCGTTAACCGCGGAAACGATGTTACGAACGATTTCGAATTTAAGCGCGCAAGATTTAGCGAAAACGGCGGAAAGGTGCACGTGCCCGAAAGGCGTCTCGTGTCGGTATCGAAAAGTGACCGACTCGGACGAGGCGTGGTGGCCGCACTGCGCGAAAGCGTGGTTCGAGGCGGATAGTTTACCGGCGTTTAGGAAACCGCCGAAGGATAAGAAGACGTGGAAAGCGGCGTATTTAGCGTTGAAGCCGGAGGAAGGACCGACGCCGATGGAGCTGGAAGAGAGGAGATTGAAGCAAGAGAGGATCGAAGCGAAAGCGTTGAAATGGTCGATGGAGAATAAGCTCGGGAAAGGGGCGATTAAAGCGAGGAGTAAAGAAGGTGGGGTAGAGTTAGCGGTGGACAGAAAAAACACGGATAAGGCGACGTTGAGGGAGTTTTATAAGACGGTAAGGGCGAAACCGAAAGGGAGAGGGCACAGAGAAGGCGTGAAAGCGTTCAACGCCGGGGCTTGAGTTATTTTCTCCGAGGCTAAACAAAAACTGTTGTTGCTGTTCTTGCTGTTAATCTTAATGTTGTACAATTAAACTTACTACTAATACTATAAAAACTATCAAACTTTACACCGCTACTCTATAAGCTGCCGCACAAAACGTCTAAGCGTTTCGGGTCGTCCAGATCTTCAAAAATCCGAAGTATTCCTTCCGCTACTTTGGCTGATTTCTCACGTAGCGAAGAAGATTTCACGTAATCAGTGGTCGTTACTTTTCCTTCTTGGACGGCTTTTGTGAGTTTCGCCCATTGCTTCTTTATTCGTTCGATTTCGCCGGGATCTAAGTTCAAGACGCGAAGGCGGTCCGACCATCCTTCGACGAGCATCCGGGACATGTCCTGGGCCAAATCATCCGCGTATTTCGCGACCCAGCTCAAGAACTTCGTCCACGCGTCAAAAGAATCAGGAAATACGTCGCATTTCGCGGAGATATTATCTGCAATCATTTCAAATAAGAGCGAGATGAAACCAGAATTGATCTGGCACTCGAGACGCTCGGGATCGTCCGCGGTTTCAAAGGTACTCCAAATTCGAACGTTGAAGTTGTATATGACTGATTCCATTCGATCCCATCCGTATTGAAGTTTACCATTCTTCTTCGACGAACTGTCTATCTGAGCGAGTCTTTTACGCATATTTTCCGCGACGTGTTTCATGCTCGCGTCGATTTCGCCTACGTGAACAACCTCGAGCTCGTTCGCAAATCTCGCCACAATATCCGCAATCGTGAACATAAGAAACGGGTCTGCGCCACATTCATCCAAGCGCTCGTAGTTTTCAGCCGAGCCTATGACTTCCAGCAGACTACCGATAACGGAAACGATCACGTTTAGTTGTTTCATCGCCCCTTCCGCGGAGATGTCAAGATTCTCCAAGCCTTTTGTGACATCGTCCACATCGTCTCCTCCTTCGTCGTCCCCTCCTCCGATGGCGAGCGTGAACACTCGCACGAGGGTTCCAAAATTTTGCAAGTTATCACGTAAATCCTCGCTCGCGTTATATCGTATCTCGCTATCGTCCGATTCGAGTAAATGATGAATTTCGATTTGCATCTCCACGCGGCAAATCTGCGAGACGAGTTCGAAGAGCGTGATGTTCTTGGTCTTTTCGGCAGCGGCAGCTACTCTTCCGCCTGGTATTTTCTTCTTGTTGTTATTCTTCTTCTTCTCCTTGCTCGTTTCTGAAAGCAACGACGGCGAGCTTTTCAGCATCCAACCATCATCTCCGCAGCAGTGTTGCACGTAGGCCGCGACGTGCACCGCGAGCCTTCGTTGTCTTTTACCGACACTCTTGGACGACAAGATGAACTTCAATCCCTCGCGAAGCTCGTTCGACCACTTGCTCTCAAAATCTTCCCATGCCAAATGCTTATATCGATGCTTTGCGCTCTCGTCGTTTTCACCTAATATTTTTGCGTCTATCACCGTGTTGATGAGTTCTAAAGCCACCAACGCTGCCTCCGTCCCAGCTCTCTTATACAAACACTCCCTCGCAACTCTACCAATCATCCCATTACTAACCGCGATATGATTCGCAATGTCCACGTACGGATTCGAGGCTTCATCTTCGCTGTCATATACTAAATCCAATTCTTCGTACGGATCGAACGCGAAAACGTTTTCCTTATCGTGCGCGAGACAAATCTCCCTCACAATATTATTCAAAGCAGCGATCCCTGACACGATGAGCGCCTCGTTTTCATTCCTCTCTTCCTCCTCTTCAGATTCAAACGCCTCACACAAAATATCACACATCTCGCACACGCACTCCTTCAAGATCTTCAGTGGAGTATCTTTCCACTTCCATTTGTCGTCCTCGCCCTTCCACGAGCCGTCGTCGGCGCGGACCACCGCCACGAGCGTTCGATCCGTAAATTCGCACACTTTTGCCATGCTGTCCCTCGGTAAGATGATCTTCGAGTTTGTATATAATTCCTCCAATATTGGGAGTAATACTAACGCGCACTCTCTCGAGCCGGCGGCTAAACTCGCGCAGACGTTGATACCTAGACTTCTTTTCTGCATATTTTCCGGTTGATTGATGTTAAAATCCTTCGTCTTCTTTTGACTTAAACTTTTGCTCTCGTCGTCGTCTGAATCGTCGTCATCAGCATCATCATCATCCTCGCGAGGAGGACTAATCAGCGAGAACAAAAAGTCGTCTCTCATCGCCGCTTGGCAGACGGAGAGGAAGACGTCGTCGTCATCGTCACGAACGAAATCGGAATTCGATTGGTCTTCTTCTTCCCCAAGTTTTTGTTGTAACAACTTCACGGCTAACGCTAAACCGACGTATTTCTTCGTCGTGGATGGATCGTTCAAGTGATCGAGGACTTGAGTACGGAGGAGTTTTGGTGGAGGAGGCATTTTTTACGGTAAGATGATGATGTGTGAATGATGATTATGATTTGCGCATATCATAAGCGTGTCGTGTGGATTCTTTTTTATGCAGAAGTGTATTGAGATGAAAAACGTTTCACAGACAGACGCGAGGATGACGATGCACCATTACAACAGATGAAATCCAACAGCATTTTATTATTACCTTCGTCTTGGCGAGCGAGATCGAGATCGGTCTCTCGTCGTTCTCCGATGACCACCGTGGTCTCTCCTATTTCGCGGCGGCTCGGGCGACCTGGAAGAACCGCGGCGGTGGTGGTGGTACTGGCCCCGGCGACTTTTAGTATTACGATCGTCGTAATCGTCGTAATCGTACTTTCTTCTGTCGGTATTATTGCGTCTTCGTTTCGAAGGACTGTAACTTCGACTGCGACTAAAGTCTCGGCGGCGTCGATGAGAGTGGTCACGGTCTCTTTCCCGGCTGCGGCTGCGACTGCGACTGCGACTTTGTCTTCTACGGCGGCTCGATTTATTACGATCCGAGGAGTCTCTTTCTCGGCGGTCTTCGCTCGAGCGAGAGCGTGAGCGGCGTCTGCTGCTTCGATGATCGCGGTCGTCGCGATGATGATCGCGGTCGCGCGGAGAACGACGATGATGCTCGCGAGGATGACTGTTGTAGTCGTCTTTCTTTTTTATAGTGTTATCGTCTACTTTTTCCTCTTCGGATACGTGCGTCATCGTCGTGTTGTTTGTCGTGGTAGTCGTCGTTGTCGTCGTCGTTCCCGCGGCTGGAGTGCCGTCGAATGCTCTCGAAGATGGAGGAGGAGGCACGTCGCTCAGAATGTTCTTCTCGTCCGGCGCCTCGGGTTTTTGGTCGGCTTCCTTTTCTATCTTGCGTCGCTTCACGACGACCAGCGCTTCTTTCTTCTTCTCCGTCTTCTTCTCCTCATCCTTTACTTTAGATGCTTCTTTTTCTTCTACTGCTACTTTCCTGTACTTTTCTTCGCTCGGCGGTTTCCTTTCCGTTTCCGCTTCCGCTCCTGCTCTGTCCTCTTCTTCTTCCTCCTCTTCGTCTTCTCGCTTCCCGAGAGGCTTCGAATACACCCGATCGTTCTCCTCTCCTTTCCCTTCCGCGCGTTTCCTCAAAATATCCGCCAAACGTTCCTTCAACTCTCTAATCCTCTTCCATCCTAAATACTGCTTTCCCATCTGGTGATCTCTCACCCGTTGCTCGTTATCGTGAGTGTTCAAAAACACCCCGCTCAGCGGGCACACGATCAACCGCTTCATCGTCTCCACGCGTCTCTCGCATTCTTTCTCCACGACTTCCTCTAACTTTTTCCTCCTTTCGGCAATCTCATCCAGCTCCTTCATCGCTTTCTCCGCACCATCCACGTCTCCAATAATCCCCAACTGTTCGATTTTCTTTTGCATGCACTGCGTCTGATCGGCCAATTGCGCCAACGCTTGTTTATCGTGCACCGGTACCATCCCGTACACTCGCGCCCGTTCCGCGCGTTCCATCTCCACGCGTTCCGTGGCAATTCGAATCCGTCGATCGCAATCGGACACCAGCCGGTCCAAAATTTTCTTCGTCTCTTTCTCGTAGTTATATTTACTTCGCTCTCGATCGGTGAGAACTTGAAATTCTGCGCGTAACTCCATCGACTGCACGCCGCACGGATGCTCTTGTTTGCTCGCTTGTTGCACCGGCACACGCAAGGCTCGGGCGATTTCGTCCGCAGATTTTGTGTTTTTAAACATCGTCACGTCGAAGCCGCAGAGGAAGTATTTGTCCACGTCTTCGTCCTGTTTACGAGAGAGAGAGAGAATAGGGAACAGAAAGAAACGTTCTCGGTGAGTGTAATAAAACTCTCGCCGCATCCTCGTCGTCGTCAACACCAACACTTTACGTCGTCAATCCGTTCGGGAGAAAAAAAAAAACGGATTGAAAATGTTGTAAAAAGAGTCGTCTAATAGTAGTATTCGTTTACCGTAAACAACTTCTTCCTGTTCACTCTTTCGTCTAAAGGGACGTCCCGCTCGGCGCCCATGAGCTGGTCCAGCATTGCGCGCATTTCTGCCGCCATACTGTTTACTTCTTCTTAGTGTGTGTGTGTGTTTTTCTTCGCAATTTTAGTACAGCAGCTTTTTAGTTGAGAGACCTTTTGTGCTGCCGTTTTGATTTTTTTTTCTCTTCTTCTTCTTGCATGTACACACTGATTCATATAAACAAGACTTTAATAAATTCAACGTTTATTATATACTCTTCGCAAACGCGTCTGGCGCATCTATGATGCGAGTTCTCTCACGTTTTCGAGTGCATTTCGGTGTACTATTTTATCTGAAACTTAAAAAAAAGAGACGAAAGCGTTACGCGAGAGACTTTGGACTTTGCGCGACGAAAGTGGTGTTCACATTTATGAAGACCCGATGATGTGTTGATCTCGTCTCTCACTCTCTTTCTCTCTCTCTCTCTCTCGACCGAGGAATAGGAAGAAGTAACTCAGAGATGATGATGTCATGAGAACAACAACGTATTTGACGTCGCGAGGATGGCGTCGAGACTTCGTTTACGTCTTCTCTGCGAATCGTATATCGACCATTTCTTTTTCGCGAGACGTTTGGATTTGATGCAATTGACTCGAGACTTTCGAGCAAAATCGTCCGCTTTTTTTTTCTCTTTGCGCGCGATGCAATCGAGCGCGAATCGAGCGCGATCGGTTTCTTCCTGTTTTTGTTGGAGTTTAAGCCTTTGGCGTTTTGTTATTTTTACTTTCGTCGTCGTCGTCTTTTGTGGGATTCTGTTTTGAGTATGCTTCGTCGGGCCGCGACGAATGGTGTCGGCGTCGTTCTTGTTAACGACTGCATTCGATTTCGATTCGCTCGCTTTCTCCGGAGTGTTGACGTTTGAAGAAAAAAGCACCGGGTGTTTTTTTATGGGAGACATCGGTGGAGTCGTTAAAATCCGCCTGTTCCAAAATGCTTTCGCGTCGTCATCGTCGTCTGAATCGTCGACTCGAAGACGCTTCTTCTGCGAATCTGTTTCCAATGATGATAGTATTTCAATCGTCGTGTTTTGACTGACGCTTCTTCTTCCTCTGAGAGTAGTATCACCATTACCCGTCTTCTCGTCGTTGTTGTTCGAGAGTATCACGTTCACGTCGCTGCTTTTCCTCCTCTTCTTCTTCTCCTTCTCCTTCTCCTGACAAAAGTTGGCACCCAAGAAACAATCCAATTCTCCCCTAAAACCGTCTTCTTCGTCCTCGCGTTTTTTCCCCCCCTCCTGAGAACAACAACAACAACAACAACAAAGCGAAGAAGAAGAAGTAGCAGAAGATAAACAATAATTCAAAAACATCTCCCCGGCGTATTTCGCCGTGATCGCGTTTGCATCGATCCCTAACGTCTCGTACGGATGCAAGAATTCCATCAATTTCTTCTCCAGGGAATGATGATGATGATGAAAATGAGCATCGCCTAATCTTTTCTTCCGTCCTCTCGCGTACTCCAACAACGGATGATGACGATAAAGACGACGACGAAAACAATGATGATCATTCTTTTCGCTCTTTGTCTTCGTCTTTTTTGCCCTCTCCCCTGCTGCTACATTCATGTATCTTTTTTCTCTCTGTATATATATAATAAGAATCTCTTTAATTAGAGAGAGAGTTAGTATTCTCAAGAGTGCACACAAAAGAGTTAAAAAAAAACTCAAGTGTCAAAAAACTCAAGTCAAAAACCAAAAAAAAACAAAAAAAAATCAAGAGATTTTCGCTCACATTTCATCTCTCCTCCTTTCCTGCTTTTAAAAGCA
>Ga0115554_1001528_pt1 | contig 16335 bp, 19 predicted proteins | sample COGITO_mtgs_1104_3_FD_87283 | JGI IMG/M metagenome (GOLD analysis project Ga0115554, IMG submission 87283) | Pelagic marine microbial communities from North Sea - COGITO_mtgs_110404 | ecosystem: Environmental > Aquatic > Marine > Epipelagic | place: Germany:Helgoland, sampling site Kabeltonne... | reverse complement strand
TTCTGCTGGTGCTTCTTCTGCTGGAGCTTCTTCTGCTACCGGCTCTTCTGCTGGAGCTTCTTCTGCTACCGGCTCTTCTGCTGGAGCTTCTTCTGCTACCGGCTCTTCTGCTGGTGCTTTAGCTGCAGCTTTTTCTGCACTAATTTTTTCTTTTTTCTTAAGCTTTGCTTTCTTTCTATTTTTTAAAACTTCAAGTCTCTCTTCTTTCCATTTTGCAACAGCTTTTTCTATATCTTCTGTTGAGAGTCCTTGGCTCATTAAATGCCATCTATATGCTAAACCAGACCTTTTCATTAATTTATTAACGGGATCTGAAACTTGAGCACCCAGTTGCAACCAAGCGAGAATTCTATCTTCTTTAAGACTAAAATTAGAGTCTTTTTCTTTTTTAAGAGGATCATACCAACCGACTTGCTCAATAGCTAGTCCATCTCTTCTTTTTCTTGAATCAATAATTATTAATCTGTAGAAAGGTCTATTTCTTCTACCAATTCTTTTTAATCTAATTTTAGTTGCCATATTTTTTTATTTTCTCTTTTTTTTTGTTATCACTGAACACGCGTAATTTGTGGAAAAGGATTGAATACTACAAATAATTTATTTTTCAGCAAAATTGATTGAAATAACCTTTGAAATACCTTTCTTTTCTGCAGTCACTCCATATATGCAATCAGCTGACTCCATAGTTAATTTATTGTGAGTCACCATTATAAATTGGGTACCCTTACTATATTCTGATATTACGTCTGTAAATTTTTTAATATTAATATCATCAAGCGGTGCATCAATCTCATCTAATATACAAAAAGGACTTGGCTTGTATTGATATATAGAAAAAAGTAATGCAATTGCGGTTAAAGACTTTTCACCAGCTGATAACATTCTAAGTGAATTATTTTTCTTTCCTGGTGGTTGTGCAAAAATTACCACATCCGAATTTAAAGGATCTTCTGCATCTTGAAGATCAATAGAACCCTTACCTCCCGAAAAGAATACGCCAAACATTGTTTCAAAATTATTTTTTATTATTTCAAAAGTATCTAAGAATTGTTTCTTAGCAACAGAATCAATTTTTTTGATTGCATCTTTTAAATTCTTTTCCGAATCAAGAAGATCGGATCTTTGTTCATTTAATATATTCAATCTTTTACTTTGCTCTTCATACTCATCTGAAACCGCCCAATTAATTGGACCTATAGCTTCGATACTTCTTTTTATTTTCTCTACATTATAAGTCATCTCTGAAATACTATAATCTTTCATTTTTTTTAACTTTATATCATTACCAAACTTTTCTTTAATTACTTCTTTTATTTGAGATATTTTAATGTTTGACTCAGCTATTTTCATTTCTGCGCTTTTAATATCATAAAAAATATCATCTTTATTAAATTTGTCTGCATCTATTTTAATTCTAATTGATTCCATTTTCATAAATGCTTGATTAAGATCTTGTTCTTTATTGCGAAGCTCAAGCTTATGTAAATTAATTTTTTTCTACATTTCTTTAATAGAATCATCAATCTTATTGAAATCGAACTCTTTTTCTTTATTATAAGATTGAATTTTATCTTTATAATCTTCGATACTTGCTTTTAAATTTTCATATTTTTTATCAGTTTCAATAACAGTATAATTTTTATTTTTAAAATTTTCCCTACTTTCATTTGATAAACTTTTAATTACATCATTATTAGAAACTATCTTAATATAGTCTTTATCAAATTTGTTGAGCTGGCTAATTTTCTTTTGTAATTCATCTTCTAATACTTCCATACCTTTAGAGGATTCACGATTTTTTGCCTGAACTTCCTTCAATAGATTTTCAGTAAGATTGTCAACATCTACTTTCATTTTTTCTACGATTTCTTTTTCGGCTAAATAAAAATCTCTTGCATCTTTAAGCTCTACACTTTCAGACTCTTTCTTCGATGTATTCTTTTTTAATAATGTATTTTTCTTTTTAAGCAATGACTCTAGCGGTTTAATTCCCTTTTCTAAGTCAATAATTTTTGCTGATGCTAAATTAATCTCTATATCTTTTATCTGAGAACTTAACTTTTCATGTCTCTTAAATCTTTTGAGCTGTAACTCAAGACTCTTAACCTGCATCTCAATTTCCAGAATAATGTCATCTATTCGTTCTAGATCTCTACTATTTAACTCAAATTTTCTTAAAGCCGAACGTCTTTGTGATTTATACTTATTTACACCAGCTGCTTCTTCAAACATTGAACGCCTACTATCATCTTTATCTGATAAAATTTGCTCAATCATATTTAGCTCAATAACTGAATAAGCATCAGAGCTCATTCCTGTATCAACAAATAAATTGTAGATATCTTTTAACCTACAAGCAGTTCTATTAATAAAATACTCACTATCTCCATTACGGTATAATCTTCTACCAATTTCTACCTCTTCATACTCTATTGGAAGTAAGCCTTTATCATTTTGTACCGTTAAATAAACTTCGCACAGGCCTAAAGGTTTGATATTTGAAGCTCCATTAAATATCACATCTTCCATTTTAGAGCTTCTCAATCTTGATGTCTTTTGTTCTCCTAATACCCACCTAATAGCATCTACAATATTTGTTTTACCGCAACCATTAGGCCCAACTATTCCCGTTACTCCACTATCTAATAGTATAGTTTGTTTTTTTGCAAAAGATTTAAATCCAAATAATTCTAATTTTGAAATATGCATAATTTTATCCTGGTGGCCAATTCAATTTTCTTCCACCAATTAAATGAAGGTGAATATGGTAAACAGTCTGACCCCCATCATCATTACAATTAAATATTGTTCGATAACCTGATTGATCGATTTTTAATTCTTTGGCAAGGTTCTTTGCTACCGATATCATCTTTGCTACAATATTAACATCTTTTTCACTTAAATCATTTAATGTTTCAATACACTTTTTAGGTATAATGAGTGCATGTACTGGAGCAACAGGATTGATATCTTCAATTGCAATTACATCGTTATCCTCATAAAGAATTGTAGATGGAATCTCTTTTTTTATAATTTGCTGAAAAATTGTTTTACTCATATTGTACCATTAATTCATTTAAAATCGATAAAATCGATACCACTGCTGTCTCTGCTCTCAACACTGCCTTAGCAACACTAACTTTAAGGAATTTATTGTCATTAATAAACTCTTTTTCTTTCAAAGAAAATCCACCTTCAGGACCTATTAGAATAGCAATTTTTTTATTAGTATTCACAGCGCTAATAACTTCATCTTTAAAAAAGGTTAAAGTATCTTCGGCTTCAATTGAAGCAACAAAATTCAATGCTTCCGAATCATACCATTGCTCTAGCTTTGAAACCGAATTTATTTTTGGGATTATACTTCTCATAGATTGCTTAACACCTGAACGCATAACAGAAGTCATTTTTTGTGTAGAAACTGTTGATTTTATAGATCTATCTAAATAAAGCGGAGTTAGTTCTTTAATTCCCGATTCTACAGATTTTTCTACTGCAATTTTCATTCTAGAATTCTTGATAATTGGTAGACCTAGATGAATATGGTAGCTTAGTTCATTCTGATTCACATAAGACTCTATCACTGAACCCTCTACTATATTTTTATTTGTAAAATTATCTATCCTGCAATGATAAGTACCACCTTCACCATCAGTAAGCCATATAGTAGAATCTACCTTAAACCTTAATACATTGATTAAATGATGAGATTCATCTTTATCCAAAAAAAAATTATTATTTTGAATATTAGCTTTATCTACAAAAGAAAACTTACTCACGATTTATCTTATACTTTAAATACAGAAAAGCTCCACCATAATCCTTCTTACTATGAATAGGTTCTTTTACTTTTAAATAATCATATCCCAATCCAAATGAAAGAGTATTTGAAGTATTGGTATTAAAGTTTATTCCAAAACCTATAGATCCTCCTGGACTAATTTGAGTATCTGCTTCAGACCATCTTTTTGAAAAACTTCTTATACTTTCATCCCCATCAATTGATATCATTGGACCCATAGCAAAAAGTATGTATGGCTCAAAATTATTTGCAATCTTTCCTTGAAATGGATAATAATTCAATCTAAAGTATAGAGGAAGCATTGTAATATTTTTTTCTCCTATAACCTTATATTGATTGAAGAAAGGGTCATAAACTGGATACTCATCACTTCTGATATCATAAAATCTTAAATCAGCTCCGATAGATAAATTTTCTTTAGAAAATTTTTCAAATTCATATCCAAATCCATAACCATTATTCGTAAACATAAAATTAAGATTATTGGATTTTTCTTGACTAAATAGTGACGAAGAAAATGCCAATGCTATTACTAGCTTTACCGCAGTTTTAATTAAAAAAAATGATGATATATATCTATTCATGATCTTCAAACTCCGCATCTTTTACTTTTTTATAATCTATTTTTGTATCTTTTTTTATTGTAGATATAGTTTCTTGTTTATTAAAAAATCTATATACCATAAATAGTACACCAGCTGCTATTATCCATTTCATCATAATTTATGAGGGATTAAAATATCTTCTTCCCTTAGCAGGCTCCTGAATCACCTCTAATAAATTCTCAAAATCTTCAGAATTATTAACGAAATCAATATTGTTGGCATTGATGACTAAGAGAGGTCTTTCGTCATAATTCACAAAGAATTCTTGATACTTCTCATTTACCTGATTGATATATTCAGTTGTAACGCCTTTTTCAAAATCACGTCCTCGTTGCTTGATATTTTTCATTAATCGAGATGTATCTGCTTGTAAATAAACTACCATGTCTGGCTTAATAATATCTTTTTCTAAAATATCTGCAACACTAGAATACAATTCGAATTCAGCTTGAGACCGCAATGTGAACTCAGCAAATAATCTATCTTTCTCAAACATATAATCAGTAATAACACCTTTTTGAAATGCATTTAATTGTTTGATTTCTTTCTGTTGCTGTTGATATCTTTGCAACAAGAACCATACTTGAGTTTGAAGAGCATTACTATCTGGATCTTCATAAAATTCTTCTAAAAATGGATTGCCTTTAAAATCTTCAAATACTTTTCTAGCATTCAATTTTTCAGCAATCATTTCTGCTAGACTTGTTTTTCCTACCCCTATAGGGCCTTCTATTGCTATATATGAATCTAATTGGCTCATGCTTTCTTATCGATTAAGTATTTATCTACTGTTGAAGTATCAGGACATTTTTCTAATAAATCAATCATCTTATATTTTGTTCCAGGAAAAACCTTATCTGGAATAAGCTCTGCTAATGGAACTAAGACAAATTTACGCAATAAAGCGTGTGAATGTGGAATAGTAAGTTTATCAGTCTCAATAAAGGCATTTCCAAACATAATAATATCGATATCAATTGTCCTTGGAGTATTTTTTTCTCTTTCTAATTTACGCCCTAACATTTTTTCTATATCGTGAATTTTATCAAGAAACTGGAATGGTGTAAATACTGTTTTTAATTCGACTATAATATTAAGAAAAGAAGGTTGATTGACATTATACAAGGGTTCTGATAGGTAAAATGAAGAAGTCCTTATTTCTGTATTTTCTATATAAGAACCAAGCATAGCAATGCATGAAGCAATATTAGACTCCTTATCTCCTAAGTTTGAACCTAAGGATAGATAAATAGTATCAGACATTACTTTCCTTGGTCATTTCCACTTCTACAAAATCAAGAGATGTATCAATTGGTAGCTCAAACTTTCTTACCCTTATAATCGCTTTTAAAGGATTGTATAGCCTTACTATTTCATTAAGAATTTTATTGCATAGCGTTTCTAAAAGATCAAAATTATCTGATGAATTAATCTTTTTTACAATATCTATAACTTCAACATAATTAATAGTTTTATCTATGTTATCATTACTATTATTTATTTGATTTTCAAAAAAAAGCTCTATATCAAAACCTAGATTAACTCCATCTCTTTTTTCATTGTCATATAAGCCATGAAAACCAATGAGTTTTATATCTTTTATTGTAATTTTTTCCATAGACAATATTACAAACAAAAAACCCTCAAAGATGAGGGTTTTTTATGTATTTATTTTATAAAAAACAACATTACATCATGCCGCCCATGCCGCCCATGCCGCCCATGCCCATATCAGGGGCACCGCCAGGCATTGGAGCATCTGGTTCAGGTTGATCTGTAATAGCTGCTTCTGTAGTTAATAATAGTCCAGATATAGATGCTGCATTTTCTACAGCTACTCTAGATACTTTAGCAGGATCAATAATTCCAGCTTTGAACATATTAACATACTCATCATTTCGAGCATCATATCCAAAATCATCTTTTCCTTGAAGTACTTTCTGAACAACAATTGAAGACTCTACACCAGCATTTGAACAAATCTGACGTATTGGACCCTCTAAAGCACGCCTCATAATATCTACTCCAACTTGCTCACTAACTGTAGCTTTAACATTTTTAAGCTCTAAACTTGCTCTAAGCAATGCTACTCCACCGCCAGGAACAATTCCTTCTTCTACAGCTGCTCTAGTAGCATGTAATGCATCGTCTACTCTAGCTTTCTTTTCTTTCATTTCTACCTCAGTAGCAGCGCCAACATTCAATACAGCAACTCCTCCTGATAATTTTGCTAATCTTTCTTGCATTTTTTCACGATCATAATCAGAAGTTGTTTTTTCAATTTGAACTCTGATTTCGTTTACTCTCGCTTTTAAGGCATCTTTTTTGCCACTGCCATCAACTAGTGTTGTATTGTCTTTATCACTAACAACTTTTTTACAAGATCCTAGATACTCTAAAGTAGCATTTTCAAGCTTATATCCCTGCTCTTCTGATATCAAGGTTGCGCCAGTTAAAATAGCGATATCTTCAAGCATAGACTTTCTTCTATCACCAAATCCTGGAGCTTTTACTGCTAGGACCTTAAAGGTACCTCTTAACTTATTAACAACTAGCGTTGAAAGTGCTTCACCTTCAATATCTTAAGCAATAATTAAAATAGGTCTACCAGCTTGAACTACTTTTTCAAGTAAAGGTAATAGATCTTTCATATTGCTAATCTTTTTATCGTGAACTAAAATGAAAGGTTCATCTAATTCTGCTTCCATTGTATCGGAGTTAGTTAGAAAATATGGTGATAGATATCCTCTATCAAACTGCATACCTTCTACAAATTCAAGATAAGTTTCAGCTGTTTTTGACTCTTCAACGGTAATAACACCATCCTTACCAACTTTGTCCATTGCTTCAGCAATTTTTGAACCAATCTCTTTATCATCGTTCGCTGAAATTGTAGCAACTTGTGCAATTTGTTTAGAATCAGGAATATCCTTAGAAAGTTTTGAAATAAAATCTATCACGCTATCCTTAGCAAGATCTATTCCTTTCTTAATTTCCATAGGATTTGCTCCAGCAGTAACATTCTTTAAACCTTCTGCTATAATAGACTGAGCAAGTACTGTAGCTGTTGTTGTTCCATCTCCTGCTACATCTGATGTTTTTGATGCCACCTCTTTTACCATTTGTGCACCAACATTCTCTAATTGATTTTCAAGTTCTACTTCTTTTGCAACAGAGACTCCATCTTTTGTAACGGTTGGAGATCCAAATTTTCTCTCAATTACTACATTTCGACCTTTTGGTCCAAGTGTTACTCTTACTGCGTTTGCAAGCTTATCTACACCTCTTTTCAGAGCTGCGCGAGCTTCTGTATCATATGCTATGTCTTTAGCCATTTTGTAATCTCCTTTAAATTATTGCTAATATGTCACTTTCTCTCATGATAAGAAGGTCTTTCCCTTCATGATTGATTTCAGTGCCTGAATATTTTCCGTATAAAACTTTATCACCAGATTTAACTGTCATTGAACTATCTTTTTTTCCTGGCCCTACTACAAGAACGGTACCCTGTTGGGGTTTTTCTTGTGCAGTATCAGGCAAAATAATTCCACTAGCTGTTTTTTCATCAGCAGCCATTGCTTCAACAATAACTCTGTCTTCAAGTGGTTTAATTTTAAGAGCCATTTTTCCTCCATTATATAACTTATTTTATTAAAAAATTTTGCGGTTGAATTTTAGTATAAATACTCAGAAATATCAAACTAATTCTATTTTTAAAAAGATATTCTTTAAAAACTATTTTCCTGTACTCCCAAAGCCGCCTACACCTCTACTAGATTCTGATAATTCTTCTACCAGTTCAAATTCGATTGGTGAACTATCAACAGCCACAAGCTGAAAGTATCTTTCTCCGCTTTTAACATGATAATCTTCACTATAAATATTATCAACCATTCCTACCAATTCCCCCCTATAGCCACCATCAATCAGTCCAATAGAATTAGCTAATCGAATAGGAGTTTTAGAAATACTTGATCTAGGAAATAAGTAGTATGCCTTATTATCTAAATTTTCACAGGCAACCTGCAAATGAATAGGTTGGGTAGAATTACCAGGAATAACTTGGTCATCTACAACGAATAAATCTAATCCAGCATCACCAGAGTGGAAATGAGAATGATTTTCATATAAAGCTTTTGCTTTATCGTTAAAAGGTTTAATTCTTAGCTTCATTTTTATGTATTACTGTACGAATAGGATATGGAATCTCAATACTTTCTTGTTGGAAACGTTTATGAATTTTCTTTATAAATGCATTTAAAATAACATTATGATCTCCAAATTTCTTTCCTTGAAAATAAATAAAGAAATTAATACTTGACCCAGCAAACTCTCTAAATCGAATTGTTGGCTTATAATCCTTGCTGACACAGTCAAGCTCATCGTAAATATTTCCTGCCACTTCTAACGCTACTTTTTCTACGTGATCTAAATCACTGTCATAAGAAACACCTATTTGAATTGGAACTCTGAAAGCTGCATCCATTGAAGTATAATTTTTTGATACAGATCCCGAAAGGACGGAGTTTGGAATTGATATTACATTATTGGCTCTTTCTTGAATAGTAGTATATCTCCATCCAATATTTTTAACATATCCTTGGTATCCATTACTTAGCTCAACATAGTCTCCTTCTTTCATCGTTTTACTTAAAATGATATTGATACCACCAAATAAATCTGAAAGAGTGTCTTTCAAAGCAAGAGAAACAGCTAAACCACCAACACCTAAAGCAGTGATGAGTGGAGTAATAGATATTCCAAATGATTGTAAAACAAATAAAAATCCTATTGAAAAAATAGTAGCATTGATTAAACCCTTAAAAATACCGGTCGATGGAAGTGATTTATTATTTTTTGACCAAACATCAAGAAGTCCTAATGATACTCTAGAAGCAGTAATAGTCATTGACATGACTAAAAAAGAAAGTATTATTTTTGAAATGTACCCATTATATGGGTCTCCAAAATTTATATCATTAAAAGCTACTGAAAGAGAGCCAAGAAAAAACCAAAACACAATAACAGAATCAATAGCATTAATAACGACGTCGTCGCCTTTCCATGAACTGCTATCTGACAAGTTCTTTAGCTTACTAAATAAGTATCTTTTAAATAAAATACCCAAGAAAGTTCCTACTACCACAATTATTAGTGGCATCAAATTCCAAGTTAAAGTCACTTTATCTCCTTGTATTATATTTATTATATCTTGCATCAACTTTATTTACTCATCAATTTCATTACAATAACAATGGCGATTCCTATACCAAATCCTACTGCATAGTCATCTAAGGCAACACCTACAGCAACACCGACTCCAACTCCAATTCCAGTCATAGCTCCAGTTTTTAATTTTTTCATTTTATACTTCTTTTATATTAAGTTTTTTGTATCTGAGGGTACATTACTAATAAAACTTTACTTCGTCAAGCAATCACGAATTTAAATTTTGGGCTCAACCCAATCATTATTGTCTTTGATTAAAGCAATTAGCTCATCTACAGCATTTTCACTGATAATATTTTTTTTAACTACATTCTGACCTTTGTAAAGAGAAATTAGTCCAATACCTGAACCTACATAACCATAATCTGCATCTGCCATTTCTCCTGGCCCATTCACAATACATCCCATAACTGATATTTTAAGACCTTTTAGATGACTAGTATACTTTTTAACAAGTGCCGTCGTTTCTTGTAAATTAAATTTTGTTCTTCCACATGATGGACATGAAATATAATCAGTCTTGAAAATCCTTGTTCTAGTATTTTGAAGTATTGAAAAACTAAGCTCATTAATTTTATCCGAATAATTCAAAGATTCTACCCATAAACCATTACCATAACCTTCCAATAAAAGAGATCCAAAATCAATAGAACTTTCTACAACTATTTCTTCAAAATCTTTTGAATCATAAACGCCTTTAAGTATAACTGGATTAAGAATATTATGTTTTTCAAAAAAATTAAAGCTTTTCTTCATATCATAACTACTATATCCTTCGATATTTAATACAAAAATAACATTTGATGGCATTGAACCAACTATCGTGTTAGTAAGCCTGTTCATATCAAGTTGTACAAAATTTAATTCTTCTGATTTAGTATCTGCTTTTCTATAAGACTGTAATGATTCAAAAAAGGGAAACAGATTTGTTTTTTTGCTTTCAATCCATATATCATAAGGAGTAATATATTTTTGACCTTTTTCAATATTAGAATTTTGTTTTTTAAAAATATAATCTGGTACACAGTCTTGGAAAGGCTCACTAGAAATTGAAATTACTACTGGAACATTATTTGCTCCTATATTAACACAACCGTTAGTAGATCTTTTCATATATGAGACTGAACGAGAGTCATCATAATCAATTGGATTTTTGGAATCTAGACCATCAATTTTTTTTAAAATCTTGTCTGCAACAGGAATTTCAAATTCAGGATCCTCTGTAAGAGAAACTCTAATGGTATCTCCTATACCTTCAGACAATAATGTACCGATTCCTAATGCAGATTTAATTCTACCATCAATACCATCTCCTGCTTCTGTTACTCCAAGGTGAAGAGGGAAATGCATATCTTCTAATTTCATTTTATGTACTAATAATCGATATGCGTGAATCATTATCAGTGGATTACTAGACTTCATAGACAAAACTACCTGATCAAAATCATTCTTATTGCAGATCCTTAAGAATTCGAGTGCTGACTCTACCATGCCTAATGGAGTATCTCCAAATCGATTCATAATTCTATCAGAAAGAGATCCATGATTAGTACCAATTCTCATTGCTGTATTATTTTCTTTACAAACATCAATAAGAGGAACAAACTTTTCTTCAATTTTTTTTACTTCTTTATTATAAGTTGCATCATCATACTCTACAATTTTAAATCTTTTTGTGTCAACGTAATTTCCAGGATTGATTCGAACTTTTTCAACAATTTTTGCAGCAACTAATGCGGCTTTAGGTACAAAATGTATATCGGCAACAAAAGGAGTTTCATATCCTTTTTTTCTTATAGCTGACTTAATATTTTCTAAATTTTCAGCCTCTTTTGTATTTGGAGCAGTAAATCGTACGAGCTTTCCTCCTGCGTCAATAATTCTAATAGCTTCTTCAACACTAGCATTTGTATCGAGGGTTGATGCTGTAGTCATAGATTGGGTTTTAATAGAATGATTACTTCCGATATCAACAATACCAACATTTACACTTACAGTTTTTCTTCTCATATTTATCTTATCTTAAACGTTGTAAGAGATAACAGTGCAAACAAAATTCCAATAAGCCAAAATCTCACTACCACTCTTGATTCAGGCCACCCTTTAAGTTCAAAGTGATGGTGAATAGGTGCCATAAGAAATAATTTTTTAGGAGTACCATATTTTTTCTTAGTCCATCGATGATAAATGACTTGAAGAATTACTGATAATGTTTCGATAACGAATACTCCTCCAACAATAATTAGGAGGACTTCTTTTTTCAATAAAATTGCTAATGTTCCTAAAGCCGCTCCACTAGAAAGAGATCCTACATCTCCCATAAAAATTAATGCTGGCTTTGCATTAAACCATAAGAACCCTAAGCATCCACCAAAAAATGCAGCAGCAAAAATAGTAAGCTCACTTGCTAGTGGGATATAGGCGATGTTTAAATAATCAGAAAAATCAACTCTACCTGATATATATGAAATAACTCCAAATACTGTCATAGAAATTGCTAGTAATCCTGCGGCTAGTCCGTCAAGACCATCAGTAAGATTAACTGCATTTGATGTTGCTGAAACAACAAGAATTACAAAAGATGCATAAATCAAAGGATAGTAAAAATTAATTGATGCATTTTTTAAGAATGGTACAAAAGTAGATAAAGTATATTCTCCATATACATTGGATTGAATAATAAGAAAAGAGATGAAGATACCTAGCATTGATTGCGCAATTAACTTATATCTTCCCTTCAGTCCACCTTTTTTCTTTTTAACAGACTTTAGATAGTCGTCATAGAAACCAATACACCCCATCCAGACCATTGAAAAACAAATAATTCTTATAAATAAATTGCTTGTATCAGCAAAAAGTAAAGTAGGTATAATTGTTGCAAGAATGATAAGCACTCCGCCCATAGTTGGCGTACCTTGCTTCTTATGATGACTCTCCGGACCATGATCTCCAATTGACTCCCCAATTTGTAGCTCTGTAAGCTTCCTAACAATAACTGGACCAAAAATAAAACTTATTAACAGTGAAAGTATTGCACTTGCCCCTGCTCTAAAAGTGATATAATCAAATAGATTTAAAAAACTAAAGTAATCTTTAAATGGCTCTAATATTTCATTTAACATAATTTATTATATCTTTTATTACTAAATCCAATTCCATGCTTCGAGAACCTTTCAATAAAATTGCATCATTTTCCTGCATTATATTAGAAAGTGCCTCAGATAAGCTTGCTTTCGTATCAAAATGTAGTTGTATTGGGATTTTGTTACTATCATTAATAACATTTTTTGCTAAATCTCCATAACACATTATAATATCAATCTTTTCTGAACAATAATCTCCAACCTCTCGATGAAATCTTATCTCATCACTGCCAAGCTCTTTCATATCCGCAAATATAAATATTTTTCTTTTACTGTTATATTGTGCAAGATTATCAATTGCTGCTTTAACAGACTCAGGGTTTGCATTGTATGTATCATCAATTATAATAGTGTCAGCTAATAGAGAATAAACTCGTCCTCTTCCTTTTGGTAGGGTAAAATCTGCTATCATTACAGAGAAAGCCTCCTTATCATTATTGCTCATAAAATCTTTACAAACTTCATAAGCCAGAGAAGCATTTTTTAAAAATACTTTATTATTTTTAAAAGGATGATCTGATAAATTGATTGAAATATCAATTTCTTTACCATAATAATGTTTTTTAGAATGATTAAAAATTGATTTTTTCTCTTTTCGTATATTACCAATTGAACCAAAACCTTCTAAATGAGCATCTGAAATATTTGTAACAATCCCTATGTCTGGCTTAACAATTGATGACAAGTAATCAATATCTCCTACTTGATTCGCTCCAAGCTCTAGAACATATATTTGAGAAGGGTCATTTGAGAAAGAAAAAATCGTTAAAGGAACTCCAATAGAAGTATTAAAATTTCCTTTTGTTTTAGAAACCTTATTACCGCACTTAGCAAGCACATGTGAAATCAGATCTTTGGTAGTTGTTTTTCCGTTGCTTCCAGTTATACCAATAGTTTTACCCTGAAAATTATTCATCCAGATTGAACAAATATTTCCAATAAACTCCACTAAATTTTCTACTGTAAAAACATTTTTATTTTTGTGTGCTGACTGAGTAATGACATAACTTGCACCATTAGATAGTGCCTGATCAATGAAATCAGATCCGTCAAAATGTTCTCCTTTTATTGCCAAAAATAAATCATTCTTTTTGACTAGGCGACTATCTGTAGTAATGCCATCAACAGAGCAAAGCTTATCCATTTTTAGTGCATCAGAAAGATATTTAATAAATAGATCGGTTTCAATGATGTCAATTCGCATAAAAACTCTCTATAATTTTTCTATCAGAATAATATATTTTTTTTCCATCAATTTCCTGATACTCTTCATTTCCTTTTCCAAAAATGATTAGTATGTCGTCCGAACATAATTCTGCCAATGCTTTTTTTAGACCATTCTCTCTTTTAGTAAAGACTTGATAAATATGCTTTGAAAAACCTTTTATAATATCGTCATTAATATCATTTATATTTTCAAATCTAGGGTTATCTGGAGCTATATAACATTGCATTGCAAATAGCTCAATTACTTTTGCCATTTCTACTCTTTTTGATTTATCTCTGTTGCCACCAGCTCCGAAAAGGACTTTAATATTTTTATTTCTATATATATCTTTTATTGATTTTAAAACATTGGTATATGCATCTGGGGTATGTCCATAATCGCTTATGATAAGTCCAGGCCCACCATTAACAATAAGCTCATATCTTCCAGGAATAACTTCACACAAACTAACACCTTCTTTAATGGATTTGATATCAACTCCTATTTCAAAAGCAATAGCTGCAGCTAAAATAATATTCTCAAGGTTATATTGTCCTACTAGCTTTGAATAGATATTTATTGACTTTCCTTTGAAATTAAAGCTAGCGGTAGTACTGTCATGGTTAAAATTAGATTGTTTGCACTGAAAATCAGCATCTAGATCTTTAAAAGATATGGTGCTAGTATTTTTATATTTTCTACATATAGCCTTTCCATAAATACTATCATTTAATATCAAGCTTGATCCATTATCTTTAACCAAACCAAAGAGTTTTTTCTTTTCATTGAAGTAACTATCAATTGTGCCGTGATAATCTAGGTGATCTAAAGTAAGATTAGTAAATCCTGTAAAATCAAATTCAAGATTATCAATTCTATTTTGTGATAAAGCATGCGATGAAACTTCAAATATAGCAAATTCGTATTTTTGCTGAACTGCAACACTAAGTATTTTAAAAATATCTATAGAATCGGGAGTTGTTAATCCAAAATTTTTATCTACTATATTTGGAATAACTCCTAAAGTTCCAACTTGAAGCACTTTTTTACCACATGACTCAAGGATACTTTTTAATATAAGTGTTGTTGACGTTTTGCCATTGGTACCTGTTACTCCAATGATTTTAATTTTTTTTTGTGGATGATCGTATAAATTGGCTGAAATTTTTCCAACCACCTTTCTACAGTTTTTGACCTTAATTATCTTATTTGTATCTTTTATGTCTTTTGAATCGGTAATAGCACAGATAGCTCCCCTATCTAAAGCTTCATCTATGAAATCATTACCATCAAAGTTGGTTCCCCTTATAGCCACAAATATGAAGCCAGGAATAATTTCCTTAGAATTTGTACTAATTCCCAATACTTGCTCACCAGATAGTGAATCACTGCAATCGGTTACCCCGTCTAGGGCTTTATTGAGTTCTATTTGGGTCATATATAGTGTTTATTTCAGAATGGCGCATATACGGTGATATGTGCATATAGCGGATGTAATCATCGGTGGATCTTTTGTCCCAAGAATCTTTAAAATAATTATCAGTATCTACATACCCTTTTCTTGAATTATAGTAACTAAATTTTTCTCCAGTGCTTCCAAAAAATCCAACGGAATAACTATCATTATTTTCTTGAATATACTTATTTGCTTCAACCCAACCTTGAATACCTGCATCAAGATAAAGGGAAGATGAGGTATTGACCGGCAGCAACATTCCAATATTATTTTTACGAGCAAAACGATCATATGTTGGTGCATTTAATTTCATTGAGTTGGAAATTGCATTTAGTTTTAAAAATTCACTTAGAATTTCATTTGTATTTATATTTGCAACTAACATCAATTCAAGATCTGTCATTTCGTCCTGCAATAGAGGTGGAATAGAAAAATCTTTTTTTTCAATTTCGCCTTGAGCTATCAAAAAAGATGATATAAATAAAATAATAATATACTTACTCATTGAGCATAACCTTTTTTCTATTTTTTTTCAACACTGATCTCTTTTTTTTACTTTCCACTCTTTTAAATTGAGAACTCCAAGAAGGTTTCGTAGGAATTCGCTTTATAGGAATTTTTATATCTGAAAATAAACTTTCTAGCCTATTGATAGCATCTATTTTATTTTTATTTTGCGTTCTATAAGATTGTGCAACAATAATTATGTCGCCATTTTTTGAAATTTTATTTTTGTATTGTTCAAAAAATCTTTTTTTAATCTCATCGGGAATCTCAGCATTAACAATATTATACTTTAATTGAACAGCGGTAGAAACTTTATTTACATTTTGACCTCCAGGACCTCGAGATCTTATAAAAGAAAGGCGTAATTCTGATTCTTTAATTTTTAT
>Ga0115554_1001526_pt1 | contig 16345 bp, 16 predicted proteins | sample COGITO_mtgs_1104_3_FD_87283 | JGI IMG/M metagenome (GOLD analysis project Ga0115554, IMG submission 87283) | Pelagic marine microbial communities from North Sea - COGITO_mtgs_110404 | ecosystem: Environmental > Aquatic > Marine > Epipelagic | place: Germany:Helgoland, sampling site Kabeltonne... | reverse complement strand
CGACGACACCAAAACGTCCGCACCGAACGCGAACGCGACGCACTTTGGAGGTTTCGTGGGCGCTTTTCCTTTCGTCGGGGTGTGCTCGTTCTTCTCGTCTTCACGTTCGTCTTCTTTTCCATTCCTTTGACGCGCGACAAAAAGAAAAAGAAGGAGAGACTTTCCGACGCGCACCGCGACGAGAAAGAAGACGACGACAAAGAACGAGGACATCATGGTGGGGTCGTCGCAGACGAGGGCGATGTTCAAAAACACCACTTTTGCATCTCGTCTTCTTCTCTCCGCGGAAAAAGTACGTGTTCGTGGTACACTTCGTTGGTGGTGTCGAGAGATTTTTTGTTTGAGGAGTTTCGCGTTGTGTGTGCACAAAGTTGATGAAAAATGTGTCTCTCTCTCTCTCTTCGTAATACAATCGAACGAACTTCTCAATGGAAACTGTTCTCCTCCTGAGACTCTCGCGCTCGCACGCTCTCGGCAAAAGCAGCGTATTCTTCGTCCGTTGGTTCTGGAGACCCTTTTTCGAGCAAGTAATTTTCGCACTCGGGGTGTTCGTAATACCGAGCGAAAGCGATGTATTTCCAGTGGTGAAGAGGCACTTTCGCCTCTTCGACTAAGTATTTGATACAATCGAGATGGCCAAACACTGCAGCGCTGGTCACGCAGTCACTCTTTACCACATCCGCTATCTTTCGTTCTTCAACGAAATATTTCAAGATGTCTATGCGACCATTTCCTGCTGCTAGTAGTGCCACTTCTTTTTCCGTCTCTCGCGAAGCTTTCACTTTGTCGAAAAGAAATCGAACACAGTCGAGGTGTCCTCCTGCAGCAGCTTGAATGCACGACTCTTCTTCATCACACGGACAACCATTAGAGAAGCAGTATTTCAGCATCTCGAGATATCCTTTACGTGCAGCCTTATTAATCGTCTTCGCATCCCACTCGCACTGTTTCACTTCTCTCGCCCACTTGAGCAACTCGAGTTTGTTCGTTCCAGCAACTCCCTTGCAAAACCCGGCTTGATCTATCACATTTCCATCTCCATCTTTCTTTCCCCAGGCCATGTGATTCCACGCCCATTCCAACGTCGAAATGGATGAACATTCGTAAACAATCAAACCTAATCCCGATACGTTTACCCCGGCGTATTCAAGCACACCCCGACTCTCTGTATTGACAAATGAAAAGAAAAACCGATCCATCAAATTCAATTTCGGAATCACATGCGAGACAAAAACATCCTTATGATGCAACACCAACCCGTTCCAAAGAGGTGACGACGAAGAAGAACAAAGCGAGAGCTTCTCCAGCACTGCTCCGCTCCTCGCAATTTCCATCTCCTTTTCACCCCCGTCGTCTTCTTCTTCTTCTTCTTCGGAAGACGAAGAGTACTTCAGTCGATCCCACTTGGAATAATCGATGATGCGAGACGACATGTGTGTTTTTTTTTCGTGTGTGTTTTTCTCGCGCGTCTCGATTCGAATTTTGTTGTAAGACTCACGAGTAAGAATGAGACACTCAGGAGTACCCACGAAGCACTTAAACCCTAAACTTGTACGTGCGTCTTTCTACTCCTTAGGGTGACCAACTACTGTATAAACCCTAAACCATACGTCTTCTGCGAGGGGCAAAAAATTCAAAAACGCACCAAAACTTTACTTGTCGCGTGCTCGCATCACACATCTCTCGCCTTTACGCGCACACTTTGCTTTGTCGCGCCGCATTTTATACGCGCGCAAAAACCTCGAAGAGAGAGAGAGAGAGACAGTCAGAGCGTAAAAGAGAGTTTTTTCTCGACTTAACTGCGATTTAGTACAACAACAACAAATAGAATGGATTTTTTATCTCCACCCAAAATGTCTTCGTTTCCCAATGCGAAGAAGCTGCTTCGCGTTGGAAACGACGAAGAAGAACAGCATCATCATCATCATCGCGCGAGAGAGGAAGAGAAGAGAAGAAGACAAAGAACGGGTGATGATACTACGACTACTCTTACGAAGAACGAGGATGCCGAAAAGTCTGTGATGAAAATGATTAAGAAAGCGCTGGTGCTGATTTCGGAGAAGATGTGTGATGACACCAAAGGAGGAGAAAGCGACGCCGTCGCGCGATTGGGAGCGTACCTCTCCGAAGGAAAGAATTCGAACGTCGTGATGAAAGGAGGAAGCAAAGTTCAATTTTTGCTCTCGAAGATGCAACCTACGCGCGAAAGACGATGGATTCCGTCGGCGAAGAATTTGTTGCGATTGAAATGTTTGAACGACGAGGGAAAAGAGATTGAAAAAGAGAGCGATACAGAGGATACGATTTTGTATTTGGAGTGGAAGAGCGCGTTTTACGAGCAGTTATGGATGGAAGAGAGGACGTTGAGAGAGAAAATGTCTTCGTCTTCGTCTTCGTCTTCGAAATCGTCGTCGTCCTTCGTCGTTGGCGGGTCGAAGAGGAGCGACGATAAAAGCTTGTCGAGTCCTGATGGACCTTTGCTGAGAGAAGGGTACGCGAGGACGCCGAGTACGGCCGGGAAGACGAGCGAAAAGACGATGAATTCACTCGATGGTGAGCTTGAGGAGTGCGATTACAGAGAGTGGAATCGTATCACGAGGTCACCGGTTTTAAAAAATACTCGCGCGTGCGCCGCCACGCACTCGAATCGAAGCAGCGTGGACGACGGTAACTTGGTCTTGCCCATTTCCAATTTGCTAGAGACGCTCGTGTTAGAAGAAAAAGAGGAAGGAGAGGAAGAAGAAGAGGGATTGAGAGAAGAAGGCGTGATAACGCCGCGTCCGACGAATGACAAGAACAACCTCGGCGACGAGGACGACGACGAAAATTTTCAGTTTACGTTTCGCACGCCGGAACAATCGAATAAAAATAAAAAGGATCCGCAACATTTGACCCCACCGGGAGCACCATTGCGCGTTAGAAATAGTTTTAGGCGAGTTGAAGAAGAAGGAGGAGGAGGAGGAGGAGGAGTTGGAAGAGCTCAATTCGGTACTTGGAACGCTGACTTTTGTACCAACTTCGAATGCGGCGAAGAACAGGCGCCGAGGAGATCTTTGTTTTAAAAATGTATTTATGAAAGAAGAAGAAGAAGAAGAGAGAAAAGAGAAGAAGAAGAGAGAGTTTGCATGAACGCGCTGGTACCGTGTTGCACACCGCGCGTGTGCCTTTACTAATGAATCAATTGTATATGTTTGTATATGTGTATGTAAAAATCGCCTCTCGTCCAAAGAAACGCAGTAGTTAAGGAAAGGAGTCACTCATTACTTTTTGCCTTTTGGTCCGTTATCCATCCACATGGGTTCTCTCGTGTCGTCGTCCTTCCCGATGTACGCGTAACGGTCGTTTGCGTACGTCGAGTTTGCGTTTGCGTACGTCGAATGCTCCCAACCTTGGATCACGGTCGGTTCTGATTGGGTGTTGGAATTTCCCGATGAGTTGGTGTTGGAAGAGGAAGAGGACGCGTTGCTTTGACCACCAGACATTATTGAAAGAGAGAGCGCGTGTAACGGGTATTGAAATTGATCTTTTGAATTTGCGTTTTTTGCTCTCGCGACGACGATTACGGGCGCAAGCAAAAGTAAGGGTTGTGTTATGAGGGAAAAACGGTTTCATTCGTCTTGTCACGTACCAAAATCACATGCATGACATGCGAGATCCGAAAAGAAAAAAATATCCGCACACATATCTGCCATCCAAATATCCTTCCTCTTTTGCCGAGTATGGTGCGACACAATCACGATGCGAACGCGAGACTCTCCAGCGAGGCACAAAGCGAATTAAAACGAGAAGAAAGCGATGACAACGCGCGAAACAAAGCCGACCTCGCCAACGCACTCGCAGAAGAAAAAGACTGCGTAACTCGCTATCGGAAACTTGTGCGTCGTAAAATGGAACTTCTCGCTTTGAAGCAGTCGCACGCGGCTGCGAAACGAGAAGAAAGTGACAACGCGCGAATCAATGCCGACCTCGCCAACGCATTTGCAGAAGAAAAAGACTGTTGCAAACGCTTGATTGAACTTCAGGATCGTAAAAACGAACTTCTTTTCAAAGAAGCGAACGTTCCTCTCGAACAACGAGAACCATCACCCGATTCCGACGATTTCGATGTCGAAGAAGAAGTAGGATCGACGGACAGGAATTCACAAACGAACGATGACAACACGACAAAAACGACGCGTAAGTTCAACGCGTTGGAAAAACGACTCGACTTATTGGAAGAAGATGTCATGGATCTCCAGATGAACAACGACAAAATGGTATTGGCGTACGCCGCTGCCGTACCTTTTGTGCTCACATTTGCGATGTATTGTTTGAGACACTTTGCATCATCGATGTCTCGCGATTGAAACAACCGAGAGATAACCGAGAGAGAGAGAGAAGCATCACGTGCGGGTCATTCGTCTGTATTTCGCGGCGGCGCGGAGTACGCCGTCTTACTATAAAACTTTGAACAAAACGTTGTTTGTGTTCGCGGATACGATGTGTAAACGACGCGAGCGAGTGCACAAATGCGCCTCTCTCCCGCGCACCTCTTTTCAGAAAACGTCTTCTTCTTCTTCTTCTTCTTCTTCTTCTTCTTCTTCTTCGCGTCTGTTCGAAAAAGTACGCATCCTCCGTACGTTCGCTCTCCGTTTCGAAAGACTTCTCCGCCGAGACGAATCATCCAACGCATCAACGTCACGCCAACTTCACGAAACAGAATCCCTTTACGTTTTCGAAACGTCAAGAGCTCTTTTACTTTTCATCGATTTTTAAAATCGTCCGCTTTTGCGAACCTTTTTGCTGAAGATACGGAGGAGTACGCGCGCTCGTCGTATTCGCTCGTATTTTAAAAACCTTTCGAGCAAGCAGCCCTTTTTTGACTCGTTTCCGCAGAAAAACATTCGAGAGAAGCACACTTCCCGTACCGATACTACATCGCCTCTTTTTATCGCCGTTTTGAAGTCACGATGTCGTCTTCGTGTATGTGCGCGTCTTCTTCACCGAAACTCGTTTTCGAAACGCATCAACAGAGGCTGCGAACGAGGACGTTTAGGAAGCGGAGTTTTGGATTTAAAATGTCGCCGTCGCCGACAAAATCATCGTCACGTTCGTCGAGAAGAAGATGCTCCTCCGTCCAAGCGTCCATCCAAGCGTTCGCAAATACGAACGATACCAAGAAACAGTTTCCAAAACAAGCGTTCAGTGTGGACGAGGTGAAAAAATGCGCGCTCATCACGGCGATTAAAACGCCGTATTTAAAAAGCGGGAAGATCGACTTACGAAAGTACGACGTTTTGGTCGAAGAGCAAATACTCGGCGGCGTGCAAGGCTTGGTCGTAGGCGGGACGACTGGGGAAGGGCAACTCATGAGCTGGGACGAACACATCATGCTGATTGCACACACGAGCAAAATATACGGGGAGGATTTACTGGTGATTGGGAACACCGGGTCGAACTCGACGCGGGAAGCGGTACACGCGACTTCGCAAGGGTTCGCCGTCGGGATGGACGCGGCGTTGCAGATAAACCCGTATTACGGGAAGACCAGTCGAGCTGGGTTGATGAAACATTTCGGGGCGGTTTTAGATTTCGGGCCAACGATCGTGTATAACGTTCCCGCGCGAACGACGCAAGATATTCCGTCGGAGGTTATTTTTGAGCTGGCGAAGCATCCGAACTTTGCCGGAGTGAAAGAATGCGAAGGCAACGAACGCATTCGCAATTACACGAAGAATGGAGTCACATGTTGGTCCGGGAACGACGACGAGGCGCACGACGCGAAGTGGGACGCCGGCGCGGCTGGTGTTATTTCCGTCACCTCGAACGTTGCCCCGAAACTCATGCGAGAACTCATGCTCGGCGCCAAGCCGAACCCGAAATTGAGAGACGATTTGATCCCTCTCATGCGATGGTTGTTCAAAGAACCGAACCCAATCGGCGTGAACACCGCACTCGCGATGCTGGGATGCGCAGAACCAGTCTTCCGCTTGCCGTACGCGCCGTACGATGAAAAAACCAGACAAGAAGGTAAAAAGATAATGGAAACGGTTGGCCTCGAGCACTTCGTCGACGCCGGTGACGGCGCTCGTATTCGAGACGTGCGAGACGACGAGTTTATTTTGTTGGACGAGTGGTGATATAAATACTACATACGAATACTATTTTACCATAGCTTTGATCTGTTTCGTGCGCAAAGAGAGAGAGAGAGAGGATGAAAACGTTCCTTTTTGTTCGCAGACGTACCGTCGAGTAATATGTAATATTCCGTTACACGTATACGTTGCTTCTTTAAAATGTAGAGCCGCCATAAAAAAAGGTGCATTTCTGTCCTTTTATTCTCTCTCTCTCTTTCGATCAAAACAGATCGAATTTATCGAAAATCTCACGATGTTCACCACACGCATGAACGCAGTTCACGCGTCCTCGAATGCATCGTTCAGATCTGGCGCGCGTTCCCTGAAAAGCGCAGTTTTTGCGCGAAGAACGTGGAAAAAAAGTATGGGCTCATCATCATCATCGCGAGGAAGAATGTCGGTCGTCGAAGCGAACCAAACGGCATCCGATGAAATCGAAATGCTCCAAAAAATGCTCGAACTCGCCAAACGAAGGAAAGAGAACGAGAGTAAGGAAGATTTGAGCGTTTCTTCGGGAGGGAAAAGCGACGGATCTGGGTACGAAGGTACGATTAAAAGGCGGATTTTGGAGGCGATTTTTGAATCCAATCGCTCTTTTTATATGGAGGACTTTTCTCGCGGCGTCGCGTGATTTTGATCGCAGATCGGTTTTTACGCGACTCTATTCCCAAAGACGACCTTAAAAGCGTACTCGAAACACGCGTGGCTCTGTTATGTTATGGTTCGAGTGTAATTGATGATGATGTGGAACATTTTTCTCTCTCTCTCTCTCTCTCTCGCTCGTATTATTGAGCGTAAGCGCTCGGACGACGGTAAAGAGACGCATGACTAACTTTTCCTCTTTTTCTTTCTTTTTAATGAAACTTAGGCGCGTCGTTTAACGTGAAAACATTTAACGCGATTGCCCCGACGGGTTTGGAAAAGTTCCCGCAGGGGAAGTATAAAGTTGCCGGCGAAGAGTCGGATTTGCCCGGTCCGCCGATGGCGATCATGCTTCGCTCGCACAAGCTGCAAGTGAACGAAGTGAAACCGACGGTTCGAGCGATCGTGAGATGCGGCGCGGGGACGAACAACATTCCGGTGAAAGAGATGGGTGAGAGAGGTATTCCGGTGTTTAACACGCCCGGGGCGAACGCGAACGCGGTGAAAGAACTTGTCGTGTGCGGGTTGTTGTTGGCGTCGAGAGGCATCTTGGAAGGCGCGAACCACGTGAAGAACGTGATCAACGTGGAAGAAAAGGGCGAGCACGAGAAAATTGCGACGAGAATTGAGAAGGATAAGGCGAAGTTTGGCGGGACGGAGATTCAAGGGAAGACGATCGGGGTGATCGGGTTAGGAGCGATCGGAAGTCGGTACGTCGTCTTTTTTTGTTGTTGCGTTTTATATTTTTATCTCTTCTTCTTTTTGGCGCGAATACGAAGACGAACGGGAGTGATGAAATCTCGATTAGATGTTTGACGTTTTTAGAGTCTGTTTTAGACTCTGAATCTAGCGTGATCGGAAAACCATTCGAGGCACAATCCATTCAATTCTCTGACCCGTTCGTTCGTTCGTTTATCTTGTTTTGTTTGTTCGTTTGCTTTAAATTTCATCAGACGACAAGACGCTGACGCTGCCTTCTCTAAAACAAAATAACAATATAGCGTCGTCAACGCTGCTTTAGGTCTCGGCATGAACGTCGTTGGCTACGATCCGGTCTTATCCGTCGATGCCGCTTTAGCTTTACCCGGGGACCGAATGGTTAGAGTCACCGATCTCAACGACCTCTTCAAGGTTTCCGATTATATTTCCATCCACGTCCCGTACATCAAAGGCGTCACGCACCATTTGATCGACGCCAAAGCGTTACAGATTTGTAAACCGAACGTGTGCATCTTGAACTTTGCCAGAGGTGAAATCGTCGACGGTGCCGCCTTGAAAGCCGGCTACGACTCGAAAATGTTGACCGGTAAGTACATTTCCGATTTCACGGACGAAGCGTTGCGCGACGACCCGCACTTGATCGTCTTGCCGCACTTGGGCGCCTCCACCGAGGAAGCCGAGGACAACTCCGCCGCGATGGCTGCGGAAACTTTGATGGACTTTTTGGAAACCGGGACGATCCGAAATTCCGTCAACTTCCCGACGACTATTTTAGCGCCGCACGTGAACTCCTCCGGCGCTCGATTGACCATCGTCAACAAAAACGTCCCCGGCGCTCTCGGTGAAATCACATCCTTCTTGGGGTCCAAAGGCGTCAATATTTTGCAGCAAATTAACACGTCTCGAGATCCGGTGGCGTACACCGTGATTGATTTGGCGGAAATTCCGGAAGATCCGTCTGGATTACAGGAAGAAATGGCGAAAGTGTGTCCGGACGTCGTCTCGTCTCGATTCATCGGATCCGTCTTTAACGACACGTTGGGTCAACCGGGCGCGTACTTCTACGTCAAATGGGCGCAAGGCGAATTGCAAGGGGAATGATTAAATAAAAATAACATAATTACTAAGGAACATCAGCAATAAAGAAATCCCGTCGAGTTGAGAGAGAGAGAGAGAGTTACGATGTGCACTACAAAATAATCTCATACAGTACGTATTTAAAACTACTAAAACTACTAACAACTAAAAACTACTCGATCATCGGCAAAACTTCCAATGCCTGCACCACTGCCCGTCCACGCTGACGAACGGCGGCACAAACCCTTTCTCCGCCGCGCTTAACTCAATCGCCAATCGACTCAAATTGGACAGAAAGTGCCCGATAAACGCGTCCGCTTCGGCCAACAAGAATATATCCGTCAGCGCTTGCAAAGTCATCTCGTGCGCGACGTTCGATTTTTCCGTGTACAACTCCGTCCTCCGTTCGATGAGTTTCGACGCTTTGTATATCGACCGATCCATTTTGACGTTCACAAACTCAAACTCGTTCGCCGCCGGAGAGCTCTTCACTTTTCGCAACAACGCGTCGTCGTCCGTCGCCAAGAAGACTCGATTGACGCCGTATTTTTCTGATAGCGTTCTAATGTGAGGCAAATACGTCTCCTCGAACGATCGACACCTGTTTTTCCTACCAGTCGTGTGACACGCGTCGCCTCTTCGCACGTGCACGCCAATGATTGGATGCTTAAACCCTATGCTTTCTTTCACTCGGTGCAAATTGAGTTCTTCGATTGTTTTTTGATTCAATCGCATCATCCGAGCGACAATCGCCGATCGAAAGAAAAATAAACCTTTGTTATATTGCAACATCGACCCAGATGATGACGACGACGACAACGATGACGACGGAGCTCGCGAATAATAATTTGCTACGCTCGTTGGAACTCGCTTCCAAGGTGCCAAATCGCGACATCTATTTCGTGGCATCGTGCATCGATTGGTTTTGGCCGGGTACGGTTTCCATTTCGCAAACGCCGTTTGTTTGATTTTATCGCACGCGCTGTACGGTTTAAAGTAGCACTCGACGTCCCCGGTAAGTTTCGATTTGGCGCAATTTCGATTATACGCGTAGTTCAATCGACCGGCAAAGACCCAGGGTTTGTTTTGAAGATGTGCGTCGGATAAATAGCCGGATAAGAAATGAATGGTGGAGGCGAGCCCGGCGCCTTTGCCTCCCATGCCAATGTTGTAGGAGTCCGTGCTCGCCGCTCTGGGCGCGTTACACTTCGACGATTGCGTCTCCTCGATCGACTTTTCTAAACTTTTGTACATCGTCCGGTTCCAATTTTCTCGAGCGAAGCGAAAGTTTTGCGGGAGGTACGCCCAATCTAGGGTCAAATCCGTGGCGCAATCGTCGCCTATCCTGTCGTTTACGCACGCGTTTGCTTTTTGCTCTTCTTCTATCCTCGCCCAAATCTTCACCTCTTGGACGCTCAACTGTCTCTGTTTCCCTGGTAACGAGATCCTGACGCCTTTGATGACGCGCCGCTGTTTGTGTGTTGTTCGTCTATTCTTAGAACTGCTACTACCACTGCTACCCTCCTTGTTTTTGTTCTTATACATCTGAACGTTGTCCCACGTATACGCCAATCGTCCGTCGTCGGTGAAAATCTTCTTCGTTTCTTCCGGCGAGACGTTGACGTCGTCCTCTTCTCTGTTGTTCTCATCGTCATCAAACACTAACTCCACCACCATTGGCTTCTCGTCCGTAATCCTCATCCATTCGCACGGTTCGTTCTCCGCGAATTGTATCGAGTCACATTTTCTCAATCCAACCCATACCTCGATCGAATATATCGAATGCTGCCATCCATCATCGACAAATCCCTCTTCGCTCCCATACACCGCATCCACCGTCATCCACGGATCGTCCTCGATTTCACTCGTCGCCATGTTCCGGCAAAACGGAGAAACCACCCCGTGAAACGCACGCGCGGATTTCCCGTTGTTTGCGTTTTTCGCCGAACACGTTCCTCCTCCTCCTTCTCCGCTTTGGTGTAATTCGCTGGACAGTTTTGGATTTCCGGCGACATTTTTCACGCGCGTTTCGCTGGATGCCAACGGGGATGCAGAAGAACCGATCGTCATCGTTTCTTCGTTTGATTCGTATTCCTTGTCGCTCAAAGAAACACCAGGAGGAACCCCTTTCATCATCGTAATCATCGAAGACGAAGATGTCAAAATTGGATAAAATTGAACGACGGAGAAGCACGAAACGACGGAGAGAAGAAGAAGGAGTAGGATTCTTCGGGCCGCTGCGCGTCGTTTACTGCTCGTCGTCGTCGTCTCCGCGGTGCCCAGGGAGGCGGGCATTTCGTTTTGTCAGTGGTTCTTTGTCGCGCTTTTGATGTGTCAAGGAAACATGTGTAGAGAGAGCGTTGAAGTGAAGAAAATTGAGAGGAAAATTTTACGAGCGAATAATGTGTGCGCGTAGAGTAAACTCTCGTCGCGTTTTACTGCTTTTCGCGGCGCAGCGCATCACTTTTCTGTTCTTTATCTTCTACGTGTACTATTATGAGTGGTAGTTTACAAGTCGTTGTTTCAATAATGTCTCTCTCTTTTTGTTTCTTTCTCGCGCTTTTCGTGGGCGTAAAATCTTTATTAATCGATCAAATCCCAGAGCGAATTACACAAACGAAACCGATCCTCCTCCGTCCTGGGAAACTTCTTATCGATGACTTTAACCTCCCCGTTCGCGCTGTTCGTATTCACTCTGCCTTCAATCTTTGCCTTTTGTTCGTACTTCCACGCGATCTTCGTCACGTGCGCGTACAAAGACAACGCGTTCTTCAACTTTGGAATCTCCTCGGTAACCAACACGTCCATCTCCCGTCTTTTCTTTTTCAACTCGTTCCTTTTCCTCTTCAAAATCTCCCTCGTTTCCTCCAACGTTTGCGCCTCGCGTTCCATTTGCGACCAGTACCGCTCCGCGTCTCGCTTCTCCTCCTCCACTTTCCGAAACCGGTCCGACCGCGCCGCCGAGGATAAAAGGTTGCTCGTTTTCCGTTCCGCGTTTTGTACTCGTTTCGTCATCTCTCGTATGACTTCTGACATGTGTTGCTCTCTTTTATTCGACACCGACTTTATCTCCGTGTACTCCGACGACATTAAACGTATCTGCTGCACGTCTTCGTCCGTTTGTTGGTACAGGTGGATGAAATCTTGCACCATTTCCAAACATTCGTTTAAATCTATGTTGTTCTCATCGTCGTCGTCATCTTTCCCAAAACCCTCGTCTTCGCGACGAAAAGAATACTCATCGCGTCGGGACTTTTCCGTTTGCATCGAGACGGACGACATGTTATTCTCGAGAGACGACTTTAAATCGTTACGAGGGGAAAAGAGTTGAGAATTCAAAATTTTGGCCCCCGAAAATTCTTTCTTTGTGTGTGTGTGTGCACAAAAACACGATCGATGATAATAAATAAAGACTTTGCGCGAGAGTGTGCGCGTGGTGCGTTGTTTTTCGACGACTCTGGCAAAGCCCCCGAGCAAAGCGTTTGTGTTTAAAGCGTCTCTCTTGTTTTACTAAACGCGTGTGAAATTTTGTGCGAGAAAAAATGGTCAAAATTATTTTTTTAAAACAACGTCTCTTTTTCCTCCACGCGAAAAAAAAAAGACGATCACATGATGCGAACACATTCCGAACGTTGTTGTGAGTACAGGACGGCAGAAGACAACGAGCGACTCAAAAACGCGAGAAACCAGATCCGAGAAATCAAGCGTAAACCGATGATGCTGTGGCGATTGTTCAGAGAGGCGTCGCTGAGTGGCGGCGCGTGTCGCGATATCGTGGAGAAGCATGTGATGTGTAAACTGAACGGGACGGATCTTAAATTCTTTTACGAGGTGAATACGGAGACGAGAGAGTTGATTAAGAGATCGTCTCGCGCGAGTGATTTGAAAGAGAAGTTTTATATTGACGAGATGTCGTCGATATCGACGTTGGAGATTGCGTGGGAGAATAAATCGTTGTGGCCGAGTCGGTTGGACAAAACATGGTTCTGCTGGCAAGTTGCTTACACGAATAAACTCGAGTTGCTCAGGTGGGCGATAGAGGAGAAAAAGTGTAACTGGGATGTAGGGACGATTAATAGGGCCGCAAGACAAGGTAATCTGGAAATGGTAAAGTATTGCGTCGCAAATGAGTGTCCTATTGATGTGAGTGCGTGTGCAAATGCTGCCTTAGGAGGTCATCTCGAGGTACTCAAATACTTACGCGAAGAAGTCAAAGTGCCTTGGGATTCGAGAACTGCCTCTTGGGCGGCTGAAAATGGTCATCTCCACATACTCGAATATCTTGTTGAGCGTAAGTTTGATGAATATGTCGAATATGCGTGTGAGTATGCAGCCAAGTTCGGCCACTTAGACTGTTTGAAGTACTTGCGCGAAACCGCCAAAGCGCCGTGGGACGAAGAGGCCGTACGAGAAGCGCACCTCACCGACCAAACCGAATGTTTACAATACCTCCTCGACAACGACTGTCCTCTCGCAGAACGCTGGTCGTACGGAGACGGAGAGTTACACGTGCCAGAATCAGAAACAGAATCAGAATAATTGCACACGTTTTAAAGCCAGCCGCACCCTTGTAATACTACGAAAGAGAGAAACACAGAACAATTCTGGGCACACAAGAACAAACACTCCGGATGTGTACAATACCTCCTCGACAACAACTGTCCTCTCCCAGAAGGCTGGTCGTACGAAGATGGAGAGTTACACGCATCAGAATCAGAATCAGAATAAAAACTTAATATAATAACAGAAAGAGAGAGAGAGGGAGAGAGAACAAACACTTCATACAATTTTCATCGATCGAAAAAAAGGAGCATTCGAGAGAGAGAGAAAGAGAGAGAAAGAGACACAAACTGCTCCAAGTTTCAAGAGACACAAATACACACACATCACACACACACAACGCACTTTACTCGCGCTCTTTCAGAGAGTAAAGAACAACAGTCGTGGCACGCATTCTCTGCTCTTCGTACTCGTCGCTTTTCAGGTCAACAAAGCTTTTCTTTGCTCTCGTCCAATTTGTTTCCCCGAAGAGCGGTTTTTGGCGGCTCCGTTAGAGAGGAATTCAAACGTAGTAAACGTATACTCTGTGAAGATGGGAGGAAAGAGAAAAGAAGACGAAGACGAGGAAGAGGAGTTTTCCTCTTCCTCCTCCGAGGAACCAGAGTCAAAATCGTCGTCTGAATCGGGCGACGATGATCACGATGAGTTGACCATGGATTCGGATTCCGAACAACAAGAGGAAGAGGAGGAGAAAAAAGAGACAAACAACGCGTTCTCGAGAGCGTTTACGAGTCTGCTGAAAAGAGGAAAAAAGAAAGAGGAATCCGACGACGAGCTGTCCGAGGAAGCGAAAGATATCGACGATGGGAGGAAGAGAGGTGATGATGCCGTCATCCTTCCGGAATCGAAATCGCGACAGACGGAACGCGCGCTTCTCCGCTTGGAATCGCAAAAGAGGAAGCGAGAACGTATAGAACGGTTGAGAGTGAAAGAGAAAGGGCACTTTGTGCCGTCTAAAGTTGGGACTGATATTGAAGAGGATTTGAAAGAAAAGCGGTTGAAGAAAACCGCCACGCACGGCGTGGCGCAGTTGTTCAACGCCATCGCAAAGGCGCAGAAGAATCAGAATACGAGTAGCGCGAATACTAGTTTAGGAGGAGGAAAGACCAAGGCGAAGTTTTTAGCGGAGTTGAAGAAAGATTCAAACGAAAACACGAAAATGACAAACACGGAAGAGGAAAAGGATAAGAAGAAGAGGAAAGTGTGGGAAGTTCTTGCCGACGATTACATGATGGGGAGAGGCAAGATGAAAGATTTCGACAACGCCAACGGTTTTTTCGATAAGCACAAAAACGCGGGGAAGAACGACTCCGATGGGCGTTTACGAGACGGTGAGGAGGACGACGACGACGACGACGACGTGTTTTGAAACTCTAGTTTATGCATATACTAGCTTCATATGCATATTGCCGCAGTTGCTATTAGTGATCATTATTAGTATTACAACAAAACACATTCTCGCGAAATTCTTCTCTAAGTTCTTAAAAGGGAGTTCTTAACCTCCTCCACCCCCCAACCCACTCACATCTCTACTACCATCTGCTCCTCCATCAGTCAATGTCCTTCGCAACTCTTCGCTCGAGTGCGCGAACAAACACGCCGAACCAAATCGACACGTGCCTTCCTGGCGAAACGAGTTACACAAACGCGTCTTGTATCGAGGTCGGTCGCGCGCGTTTATCGTCTTCGCGTGCACGCCTCCTTGTTCGAGCGCCGCCATGTTCATTTGCTGTTGTTCTCGATTTTCTCTTTGTTGTTGTTGTTGTTGTTGAAGTTGTTGCTGTTGGGTCGTCGTATTATTATTATTACTATTGTTTTGATTATTATATCCTCTGCCGCTATGACTACCGTTTACGGCAGACGACGACGCGCCGTTGTTCATCGTCGTCGTCATCCCGACATGTTTGTGTTGTTGCTGTTGCTGCAAAAACTCCTGTTGTCCGTTATTATTGTTATTATTTGTAGTAGTAGTAGTAGTACTATTACTAGGTAGAGTCGCGTTGACAGTACTGCTACTACTACTCTGACTCCCTCTCCCTCCGTTGTGTTGGTGCGAATACGCGCACTTCGCGCCGTACGAACATCCGCTGTTTGTGTTTTGAAAGAATAATATTAAAAGCGATTACGATGGGTCAATATAATAAAACACCGAACGTGCATGTGGTGCGAGATGATTTTATGAGCGTCTAACAACCGACGAAGAAATATACGAAGACTCGCAATCCGTCGCCGCGGATGCCTACATCCAACACGACTTTACGAAAGCCATCAAAGAGGATTCGATGACGAAACTGATTGAAAACGAACCAGAATCGCAATCCTGGTTGGAAGGCAGAGCGCGTCGTCGTCGCGAGAGAATCAAATCAGAGAGAGCATTCCTCCGCGCCAAACAACAACGCAGAGAGACAACAAAAATTCAGAATCGGGGGTCTAATCCCTTGGGTTTTTTCTCCACGAGTATGTCCCCCTCTCGGGCGACGCTCGATCAAAAACACGGACCAAGTAGTCTTCCACACGCTTTTTGTTTCTTTCTGTCGTTTTGTTTGCATCACTCTCTCTCTTTATTACGAAAGAAAAACCGGCGAATACTCTCTCCGCATGAAAATGCGATCGAATCGTGTCACTCACTGAATGGAAAAGAATTTCGCGCACGGTTTTAACACCGGCGCTGCGTTCGCGTTTGCCGCGACCACCCCCGCGTAGCCGTTGTTGGTGTTGCCGGTGGTGGTGTGTTTTTCTTCTTGGTGGTCTTCTTCTGGCATGAGGAGTGGTGTTGTCTGTCTCGTTGTTTCTCTTTACTAAGAAGCCAATTTTGCCCTTTGTTTTGAGGAGTTTTGGGGCAAAAAAGAAAAACGTTTCTTTGTTCATTTTTACTAAAAAAAAAGTCTCTCGCATGTGCAAATGGTGATTGATTATTCCAAGTGGGATCAACTGCAGTACTCGTCTTCTTCTTCTTCCGAAGACGAGGACGAGGGTGAAAAGGAGGCGAGAAATGCATTACCGGAGAAACTGGGGAATCTCTCGCTCTCTTCGTCGTCACCGATTTGGACCGGGTTGGTGTTGCATCATAGGGATATTTTTGTATCGCATGTGATTCCGAAATTGAACGAGATAGATCGGTGTTTCTTTTCAGAGGTGAATAGAGAGAGTCGGGGTGTGCTTGAGTATGCCGGGGTAAACGTATCGAAATTATGTTGGAATGTTCACGAATGTTCATCCATTTCGACGTT
>Ga0115554_1001524_pt1 | contig 16386 bp, 9 predicted proteins | sample COGITO_mtgs_1104_3_FD_87283 | JGI IMG/M metagenome (GOLD analysis project Ga0115554, IMG submission 87283) | Pelagic marine microbial communities from North Sea - COGITO_mtgs_110404 | ecosystem: Environmental > Aquatic > Marine > Epipelagic | place: Germany:Helgoland, sampling site Kabeltonne... | reverse complement strand
GCGTGCGAAACGTTGTAGCGCGAGTGAGAATTGTCTTCGTCTTCGTCGCGTCTTCTTAAAAAACATCGTCGGGACTTCGGGTCGAGAGGTTAAAAGAAAAAAAAGTTTGTAGCATACGAGTGTACTTCTGGAAAAAGCGGCAGTTAAAAATGGATATTTCTCTCGCGCAAAAAACGAATACGCCGACGACGCCGACGGTTATCGCCAACGCCGACGAGGATGATAACACCAACAACAACACCAACAACAACAACAGCGACGACGACGCCGCGTTACCAGTGACGGAGAAGAAAACTCTCGTCGCCACGAACAACAACGACAAAAACAAAGTTGTTGAAGATGATGATGATGATGATGATGATGACGAAGAGAGTTTGGAACAACCTGTTGCTGTTGTTCCCGCGACGACGAAGACGACGATGACGAAGAAAAAGAAGCCGAACAAAAAGAAGGAAAATCCCAACAACTTGATGACGACGAAAGAGCGCAAACTGCACGAACGCGGGCCGTACGATGGAATCACTCTTTTCACGCTCATCCAGCTGAAACTTTTGAAAGTTGGAGCGAACAACCTCTTAGCTTCGTACGAATACGGGGGCGAGAAAGTACAAGTCGTCGGTTCGTTGACGGAAAACGGGCACATCTACGTGCAGAAGGAGGACGAGATGTTTCGAAATCCGAGGAGTATGAGCATCGATGTGAAGAGACGGTTGAATCCAGAGATTAAGTTTACCGAAGGGTGGGGGCACGTGAGATATGTGAACACCGGTTCTTGGCACTTGGACGGGAAAAACGACGAGAAGAACGGCCAGACGTTGAAAGAGATTCGCGAGAGGATTCCGATTAAAGACGTGCCGAGTTTAGTGCCGAGGTGGAAAAGCTACGCGCCAAAACAAAAAGTGAATTTTGTTCCGAAGAAGAATAAGAATCCGTTTCCGGACCGAGCGTGGAACGCGCCGAATACGGAATCGGTGAAGTTTCCTCCCGGGACGATCGTGTTTGTCGAAACGGTGAAGAAACCGAAAAAAAACGATGTGAATGCGAGTAATAAAGAAGATCTCACCGAGTTAGGGGGTACACCATCGGCGTCCTTTAGTAAAAAGAAAGGGAAACCGACGAGTCAAATATGGACCGGGCGAGTATGGAAACTTCGGCATTGCCTCCAAAAGCACCAACTGTGGGACGAACATCCCCATCAAGGCGAGAAACCGTGCGCTTTGATTTACTTATACGGCAAATCACGAAAATTTATGTGGGCCGACGATTGTGAGATGACTCGCTTCGACGACGCGTCGCAATACGCGGAGAAGATACAAAACATGTTGGGTAACCGGCACGCGGTTAAGTTAGCTTCAATAGCTTTAGAACAAGCAGAAAAAGAAATCGCAGAAGAATTTTATGAGCCTTGGACGACATCTGACGACGAACATTATTACGAGAGACCGTTAACTGCGAATGAAAATGATAACGATGCCCCCGGCGAGAATAACACCGTTAATATTACCAACGAAGAAGAAGAAAACGATGCAGAGACGGTCAAGAATCGAAAAATCGATCAACTTGATACAAAGCTGCGAGAAGGTTTGACTCCTGATTGGATCATCGAAGGATGTTACAAAGTATTTGGGCTGGAAAAGCCGACTGTTGAAGTGCCTTTTGTGAAAGATTTGCTCGATCCGTGCACGAACTCCCTATCAAATCCGAACATTCCGGCCGAAGTTTTATACGACAAGTCGATCAACGGTCTACTTTCAAAGAACTCGTGGGCCAACAAGTTTGCGCTTTTGAATCCTCCGTACGAGACCCAAACGCAATGGAGATTCATACACCGCGCAATCAACGAAGTAGAATGGGGCTTTTCGAAGGGTATTTTGTTGGTCTGTCGGAACAGCACGGATACGAACTACTTTCAAAAGTTACTGCCGTTCCCGCGAGTGATGTTGAGGCGAAACGCCGTGCAGTTTAAAGATTATACCTCATCACCCATTGGTTTTGGCATCGCTGTGTTCTGTATGGTTGCACCTGGAAATCCAGAGGTGCAACGAGAAACGTACGCGAGATTTTACGACGAGTTTGCGAGTGCTGGTGAATTTAACGTTCCATGCGATCGCGCGTTTGCGTCTTCAAAGGCATTCACGGAACTCGTTGAGCGTTTGCATCGTCAAGCAGCTGAATCGCAACGCGATAGTTTTGTCGCGTGCGACAACTGCGATCGTTGGCGGGAGCTTTCGTTTGAGCAAATGCAAGAAGCAATGAAGAAGAAAAAATGGACGTGCGATTTAGTCTTTGAAGAAGGCTGCGAGACGCCTCTATCGAGACGAGAAAAGAGAGCGTTTATCGTTAGCGCCAAAGACGGCGATAGAATATTCATCGCCGGTAAAGACGAAGGCTTGAACGTTCCAGGATTTATACAAGCGCGCGAAGAAGATATCGACGACGACGACGACGACGACGACGACAAAGATAATGATGGTGATGGTAACAATGAGCGCGACGGAGGAGGAGAAGGAGATGGAAGAGGAAGCGCAAAACAGAAGCCTATATCGCAAACTATTCTTACGACGCAGCACGAACCGAATTGTCGTTGTAACTGGCCACCATGCGTTGCGCGGCGAGTTCATCGCGAAGACGGGAGCGACGATTCGATATCATCCGATGGAAGCGACGAAGAGAACGACGACGAGGGCGAAGAAGGCAAAGAGTCGACGGTTGAAAAGAAAAAGAAAAAGAAAAAGAATCAGAGAATGTTCATCCCAGACGAATTTGTGGAGGAAGATGTCAACGTTTTATCCGCGCATTTGACGAAGGCGGAGCGCCAACGTCTCCAAGCGATTGAAAAAAACCGCGCTAAATTTGAAAAGATCTTGGGCGAAACAGAAAATGAAATCGTCAAAAGACAGAGATTGCTCCGTGAATCCGAAAAAGTAGCCTTAGAGGCGAAGAAAATGGCAGAAACGTTTGAAAAAACGCTCGCTTGGCACAAGGTACAAGTCGACCGATTTGCCGTGCGCTCGGATTCGTTGTCAAAGGCTCTTTCTAGCTGCGAGAAGGAACTCAAAGCTGCGCTAGAAAAAGAAAGCGAGTGCGCGAAACATACCGAGGCTTGGAGAGTGAAGCGTCAAGAAACCGAAAAAGGCGCACATCTACTCCGGGAAAAGTACCAGTTGGCAACTGCTGAGCTCGCAGAGAAAACGACGTCGAGGCGAATTGACGCAATGACTGCTAAGCGCGAAGCCGAGAAGACGTGGACGAGAGTGTCCGAGAGAGTAAAGAAGGCAAAAACCGCCGCGATGATTGCTGGTGAAGATACTACTAATATCAACGCCGAAGGTAAAGAAATGCCCGCTGCTCAGACACCTCCTCTCGTGGAACTTCAACTTCGCCAACAACAATTTTTCAAACGGCAGAATAAGAATAGCGATATAAGATGCGGTAAAGGAAAAAAGCTGTGCTTTTCTTGCTCTGCGGTAGTCGGCTCGCCGACTCGCGTCTGTCCAAATTGCAGAACGACTTTGCGAGGAGAGGTTTCAATTCCGTTAGCGTTGCTCACCCCGCCCCCGCCTCCACCGCAGAAAGAATCACTCGAAGAACCTTCTCCTCCTCTCCAATGCCCCCCTCCTCCTTCTCCACCATCACCAACGTCACCGCAACTTCCTCCGCCGCCCGAGCTTCCATCGCTGCAGTGTGTGAATCCTCCTCCTCTCCCTCCTTCTCCTCCACGAGTCGAAAGCCTCCTCCCCACTGAAAATCCGGAAAAGCAAACGCTCGCGCCGAAGGAAGTAAACGCCACGAAGAAGAATACGAACAAGAACCCCCCTTCTCGGGTGGACAAACTTTCTTCAGCCATGAAGCCGCCGCCGCCGCCGAAAACGAAGAAAGTCAAGAAGGAAGAGAAAAAGACGCCGACGACGAAAGCGAAACCGCTCAAACCAAAGAAAAAAACGAAGACGACGACAAACGGTAAAACGAAGAAGAAAAAGTTCTCCTCTGCTCTCGGGTGCGGACGATGCAGATACAGTAAGAACGGGTGCGACCGGTGTCGCAATCGAAAGAAAAGAAAATAATGTTATAACGCACATACTTACGTACTCGATGCATTTTTTTAACGAGCACCTTCGAAGACGAACACACTCAATGTAATTCTTTCCTCATAAAAAATCCCAGACAGACAGCGGGGGTTAAAGATGACCTCAAAATCCTTGAATGGTTCTTTCCCTCTCTCCTCCGCGATATTCTGGTACGTCCTCGCCGGCTCTTTTCACGAGCTCGCGCACGTTGGTTCGATGATGATGTCGATGATGATGAACAAAGATGGCGCTTTTTTCTATCCAAATTCAGTTAAAGCGCTGAAATCATTTTCATCGTTCGCGTTGAAGAGTGCACTCGGGAGAAGCGCGGACCTGCGCCAGCTCTTTCCGAACGATGAGAAAGACGACGACGGCTTCCTTCTCTTCTTCGAGCGTTCGGTGGCGATTTCTCGCGCAGTCGCGGTGTTTGCGAGCGCGATTTTGTTCCTGTGGTCTCTCGTTGCATTGAGGGAAAAACAGAACACCAACGAGAACAGGAGGGCGAAAACGTTCGCGTTCGCGGCGACGCTGTTCGACGCGATTTGTTCAGACGTTTTGTTTTCTCACGTGGGCAGTTTTAGAGAGATTAGAAAAATGTCCTCATTTTATTCTTCTTCGGTCGTGTACTGCGGGAACTTTGGGATTGTTCTGTTAAACGCGGCGTGGTGCTCGCAAAACGGCGAGCGAGCGTACGATTTGCTCGAGAAGATGGTCAACGTGACGATGATGAGAGGCGCGCAATCGGGAGGGATCGTGACGTTTGAAGAAGAGAAAGGAGAAGGGAACATGCGAGGGGTTAGAAGTCGAGTGGTGAACATGAAGAGAACAGATTTGAGCAAGCTTTTGCGTTCGAAGACGGAACGGGAGAGTAAAGGGAAGATGAAGCTGGCGGAGAAGAAAGCGCAGACGCGTATTTTTTGCGGGCACACGCGGTTCGCGACGACGAGTAAAGCGACCTTTGATGGAACGCATCCGCATCAGTGGAGTCCAAAACAAGATTTGTTAGTGTACGGTTTGAAACAGACGAAGTCGGGATCGACGCGCGTATCGGTTGAGAATTTCATCACGCATAACGGAGACTTCGATGCGTTTCAAGTGAACCGCAAGTGGAACGATCAAGGAAGCATGAATTTGTGGTTAGAATCGGTTTTGAAATTTAAACCGCCGTCGGTTGTTGACTCTGCTTCAATCGCTGGTGTGGTCGATTTAATCAGAGCGCAAGGATGTTTCGCGTTAGCGGCGAGATTTAGCGCTTGTTTTATGCTGAAAACCAGCGATGTCTTCCCTGACGCGCCGATGCCGACGTTGGCGCAGTTTGAAGACATCGGTAAGCATTTTGAGAAAGTTTTAGACGAAACACTCATAGCAAGTAACGGTCAAAGCACCGTCCAAGAGATTGGATTTAGTCTAGCGATGCGCGAAAAGCTCACGAAGGAAATCATCGATGAGTTTGAAAAAGGCATGAACAAAGACGCGCTGAAATGTTTGGATAATTATCTCGACGAAGAAATGGGTGCACCGAGTCGAGAGTTTGTGCGATTTACCGTGAACGCGTTCTTCGATAACGATTCTTTGTTCACGATGAAATACTTTTTGACGCACGCAAAAGGGAGTTTTGGATTAATGGTCACGTGTTCGTTGGACGCGCACAGGCAGTTGTGCGTCGCGGCGAGAGGGCAAACAATAAGCGTCGCCTTTTATCCAAAGAAAGGTTTAATTTGTTACGGAAGTGAACAAGCTGCGGTGAAAGCTGGGTTGTCCGTGGAAACGCCCAACGGAGATATTTTAGCCAGCGTACACGGCGGAGAATACGGCGACGATAACGCCGCCATTCGTCTCGATTTGGACGATTTGAACGGAGAAATTTGTTTACTCGATTGGGGAGCAGATCGCATTCCAGCCGTGTCCTATCCCAACTCTCACTTGGAGCAGTATCCTTTGATGGGTGGCTCAGTCAACGCAATATTAGCCAAGGAAGGCGAGATGAGAGTTGAAGAGCCCATGACCGCGTTGAGGAAACAAAAGAGCACGGAAAATATCGCGCCGTCGTCGCCGAGGCGCGGTAAGGGAGTATCGGTCGATAAAAAGCTCTTCCATCGCATGACGCGTTTAGAAGGCAACGAACTCATTAAAATGTTACCGAAAGAAAGTGACGATCCTGTTTTGACGGATATTGCAGACATCCCGAGGATTTTGAAAAACATTCAAGACGATTGGAGGAACAAACCTCAAGGATCGATGTCGCTCAATCGATTGACGGCTTGGAATTTAGCGAGGTGTTTGAAAAAACGTCTCGCGAGACGCGTGAACAGAACGATCAAGTCAGAAGGCTCTATCGACGTCGTGGTAACGGGTTGTGAGGTCTCTCTCTGGTTGGCCGAGCAGTTTGCGTCTGATTTACAAACCGCGTTTCCGCGTTTGCGCGTCAAAGCTATTTCTTCGAACAAAATTCTTGGTTTATGGGGTCAGGATTTACCGGTCCCGTCGGTTGGTTTTACAAACTCCAAGAAAACGGACGATTTTACGGACGCCATCGTCATCATCGTCTCACACTCGGGAGGCACGTTTGCGCCGCTGGCGACTTCAAATCTTTTAGTGAGTTCCACAAACTCTATTTTCGTCGTCGCCAGCGAATGGGACACGCAAATTGGGAAACAACTTCGAGCGATGAAATCCGAAGGGGAGTTTGACAGCAGGATATTCACCACGGACGTCGGCGTTCGTCCGGCGGAGCCGTGCTCCATTTCAGTAGCCGCGACGCAACAGCTACTGACGCAAATTTTCTTGCACATGTCCTTAGTCATCCTTGATAACGCAGATTTTCGTAAATATACCAACGCGTATGTGACCAAACACGATTTATCAGAACTCGAGAAGTGTAACCAGATGAACATCGCCGCGTTGGAGGAGATTGTTGGCTATTCCGCGTCGCCGAAGAAGGAAAAACTGAAATCGGCAAAGGAAGACGAGTTGAGAAAACAAGGCGACGATTGGGCCGACCACGTGTTGGAAGGCGTGAAAGGTTGGATAATGAGTTTTGTCTACATCGTAGGGACGGTGACGGCGGGATATCCGCTCATCACCGGCGTCGCCGTTTTGTGCGGGCTCGCGACGACGTGGGCGTTCTACATCACTCGGTTCTTCGACGCGCTGATTTATGCGTTCTTGCCGCAAATATCCATAACCATCATACGATTGATACAGGGGAGAAATCTCTTGCATCGAATGACGGCGCGAACGATCGTCATCGGCGACATCCCCTGGGTGAGTCAGTGCGCGGATGCGTTCTTATCGAAAATTTTCGCGTGCTCCTACTCTGCTGCAGGCATTACGGTTTTAAGCGGGAACACAAACGACCATCTCGTCCACAGACACACGCACAGAGTCGTGCGCGGTGCTTTATTAATCGTCGGTCGACCGGACGGACGACTCTCCGGGCTCACGAGCGCCGAAGCGACGACGTCCTTATCGCTATCGCAAGCGTCGAGCATTCAAAGCATCGGCGGTACGTGCGAATCAATCACCATCGGCCATTCTCCGTACAAGCTCCCGCTATCGAAAAACGCCATCTTCTTGAGTAGACACCGCCCAAAATATTTGTGCGAGAAATACTACGAAGAGCGAACGGAGAACAATGTGGACGGCAAGAGCGCCGGTGCTTTGCTAGGAATTTACTCGTCCTACCACGAAGAGCACACGGAATTGAGCGTGCACAAACTCAACAACAGAAACGCCGTTGCGCTCCTCACGAACGCGTGCAAATACGCGGAGGAACAACGCGCGCACATTTTGACAGTCTTCAAAGAACTCGACACTAACCAAGATGGACGACTTAGCTTGAGCGAATTCACTTCGGCGTACAAAAAGTTGGACACACTCGCCGCCGCCGCTGGCGAAGAGCACATCGCGTTGACCGACGCTCAAATCGCGAAACTGTTCCGATCGGGCGACAGGGATACGAACGGCACGTTGGACTTTGATGAATTCTCGGAAATCATAAACTTACCAGAAATCTTGATGCTGAAAATCCTCGAAGCGGACCCTCGCAACGCCGAAGGTTTGCTCATGGTTGAGCCTTCGCACGAAGAATATTTCGGGCAAGTGTTGCGAAAATCCGCACCTCCGCAAATCAAACCTTACACGCTCATGGAATCGCAAGAATTTAGCATGAAGCTCTACGAAGCGAGAATCGCATCTCTGCAACGTTTCGTCGCCATGACGGTTTTATTCCACCAGACCGGCACGAGAGTCCAAAGGTTTTGGAGAAAAGTTTCCTTCGGCTACCTCGGCTACCGCACAGACCGAACGCACTCGATCATGCGCATCGCCACCACCGCCTCTCCAGTATCCGGCGCAGAGGTTCGAGACCGACGACACTTCATCGCGCTCGTCACCGCGTTCAACTCCGCGGTGTCTACCATCCGCAGAGTGCACTACGAGTTCGTCGAAGGCGTCAATTTGAGTCGCAAGCGCGTGTTAAGAAGAAATAACGATTTTAGCAACAGTACTCACAACAGCGCAGGCGAAAGTGAAGGCGAGGACCTGAGTTACAGAGGCCGCGGCGGTAAGTCCGCCTTCCAAGAGCTCTTGTTGAGACGCGCCGGTAGCGTTTAATCCGATTGTACATCTTCTAACGAACTCTCTCACTCATCTTTATTTTTGGCACACTTTTAAAGCTTTCACCTATGACCTCTGTCGCGTTTCCTCCGTCCCACCTTCTTTTCCGCGATGACGTGAACGACTTTTTAAGCGATCATGAACTTTCAGAGGATTCTCCCTCCCCGCTCTGGCGGATTCTCGATTCTGTCGACGTTTTCGAATCGCACATTTTGCCAAAGTTAGACGTCAACGCCTTGAAATTTCTTCACCGCGTCGAACCGCGCGTGTAAAAAGCTCGTCCTCGAACGATGTCATACAAACAACCAATCGAAACGAAAACAGTTAAAACGTAAACTTCGAAAGCCGTTTTGTATCCACGAAATGACCTCAGAGTCGACTTTAGAATACGCGTTCGAGAGAAGACCAAACGAGATGAAGATCGAAGAGTTCGTCTCGCGAATCGGAACCGTCGAGTTGCTCGAATTCGCGAAAGAAACGAAAGGCTGGCGTATGGATTCGCAAACGCCGCGCCTGGCGGCGTGCGCGGGAAACTTACGGGTTTTAAAATACATCGCCGAAAAACAGAGTCACTTACTCGATGAAGGCGCGTTAGTCGCGTGTTCGTTTTACGAGCGGAAGGAGTGTTTACGATTCTTGATGGAGAAGAACGTTCCGGCGGATCGTTTCGCTTTCGGTATCGGCGCGTTTTCGAGACGCTGGAAAGCGATGTTTGACGCCTACGAGAGGATCGTTCAAAATACGACTCTCGATGACGACGATGATTTTTGCGAAAAGAAAAGCGAAAACGAGTCGATTCTCACGACAGAGACGCAGGTAATGGTCGTTCCAGATGGTTCCTTCTGACGTTGTAAATTATATTCGCTGTGTTGTACTCCTACGTGTTGTAACTCTAACTCTAAATCGCTTCTCTTTAACTCTTTTTAAATCAACTCCTCTCCCCTCCGGGCACGATCATGCATATGTTATTCCCGTTCAGCAAAATGCTCTCCAAATTCTTCGTCGTTTCTTTCCCGCTCTCTTGGTCTCGATCGTACTCGATCGCGTCTTCCAGAACGCAATTCACGTACACGTCGAATCCTTTCAAAGTCCCGGTGAATTCTTTGTGTCCGTTTTTCATGATTATCCAGACTTTCTCGTTGACGCATTTGTCCACGAGTTCAGACGGGAGGAGGAGGGAAGGGTTGTTCGGTGCCGCGGATTGTTTCGTCGGTAACGCCATGCTACACTACTACCCAATGACGGAGTGTTACGTGTTCTGCGCGCGTCAAAAGTGTGTCGTCGCATGTAGGGAAATTCGACACAACAAAGCTGCGCTCTCTCCCGCCGGTTTGTTCGAGAATTTACGCACGCGAGACGCACGAAAAGCGATCATGAGGTCGAGTCGAATGCGTCGTTCCGACGAGGACTCCCGCAGCCGCAGCCGGTCGAGAGAGAGAGAGAGAAAGCGACACCATTCAAATCCGCAGAGTCCTTCTCATCGCCAAAACCGTCGGGGAAATCATCGTTCGTCTCGGAGCCGAAGTCGAGAGAGGAAGACGACGATGACGAAGAACAACAACAACCGCGGTGGTGGAGGTGTCAGCGAAAACGACGAGGACGAGGACGACGAAAGACGAGGACGAGGACGAGAGAAGGACGAGGACGAGGACAACAAAAACAGGAAGAAGAAGAAGGAAAGGAAAAGGAGAGCGTTTTCGTCAAAGTCACCGACGAGGAACGAGAACGAGAACGAGAAGGAGAAGAGAGAAGACGAGGATGAAAAGGATTCGACGAAGAAAACAACGGACGGCGTTGGTATTCAGTACGGGTATCAACCGCGCGCGCCGAACCCGAACGGGAAGCAAAGCGTTCCGAAACATCCGCAGTCCATGGTCGCGGCGAAGCACGTTTCGATCGACGGGAACAACGGCGGGAGCGGTACTGGTGGTGGTGGTGGTGGTACTAGTATTACGACGACAAAAGCGACACAAAATAGTGGCACTACTAACGGAGTACCAACAACAACGACAAGGATAGAAGAAATTGCAGCCTACCAAAAGAAGAAGCAACGCGATGCGAGAAGATGGTTGCTCTCGCAGCAGATTTCCGCGTACGAAAACCTATCGGTGCCGAATTCAGATACCGCGAAGAAGCAACGGCAGGTGTACGTTGGGAACATTCCACCAGAAGTGGACGCGGAGACGTTGAACGTGTTCTTATCGTCCACGTTGTCGGCGGCATATCCCGAGGCGTTGGCATCGGGTAAGTATCCGAACGATTCGTTAATCGAGGAGATCAAGATGAGTGTCGATCGCAAGTATTGTTTCGCGACGGTGGTGGATCCAGATATGGCAACGGCGTTGTTTGCCATCAACGGCGTCGATTTGTGCGGGTATACGTTGATGATTGCTCGACCGAGCGGGTGGGTAGATCCGGAAACGATGAAGGAAAAAGCAGACATTGCGTACGAACAGATGAAAATTATACAGGCGGAAGAGAGAGCAGAATTGGGGGAGAATTTGCCGGCGCATTTGGCCGCCGCCAATAACGTCGCCGCCGCATCCGCGCGGAAAGTAGAAGGAGGGGTAGTAGCAGTAGCAGAGAAAGGAGTAGAAGAATCAGTAACAACGGTATACGTCCAATTAAAACATATCGCCACCGAGGAAGACGTAAACGATGACGAGGAATACGAAGATTTAAAGTTGGACGTCGCCGCCGAGTGCGAAAAGTTTTGCTCGCATTCTTCGAGTAGTAGTAGTTCGTTAGCGCTTCCTAGGCGAGGCCCGTTCGTCGGCTCGGCGTTTGCTAAGTTTAGCGATAAAGAGTCCGCTTTGAAAGCGAAGGAAGGAATGCACGGTCGAGCGTTTGACGGTAGAATTATAGAAGGTTCGTTCGCGAGCGAAAGCGAGTACGAACAAGCACTCAAGGACGAATGATGATATCGATGTGCTATGTAATCTCTACTAAACGCTACAGATATTATAAATACATAATGACACTATTGGTAATACATTCACACTCTTTGCTTCTTCGTCTTTTCGTCTTCTTCTCGGCGATACCATCGTAAAGTGACGCCTTTTAGGTGTCCTCTTTCCAACTTCTCTCGCAAAGCGTGCTGAATCTCGTTCACTTCTTTCCCGTTGAGCGGGTGACGTTCGCAATGATATCGTAATCGGACGTTTCGAGCGACCGCGTTTGACTCGTCTTTCGGGTCGTACCTATCGATGATGAACGCGTCCGTGAATCCAATTTTTTTATGCACCTTCCACGTCTTGGCCGTTTCCTCCGCGCTCTCCATCGCTACGGCTCTAATTTTTTCCAACAACTCCTTTTCCTCCGGCGTGGTGTCCTTAATCCCATTCGTTTGCTTTTGCAACTGCAAAACTTTCGAAATCTTGACGTAACACTTACCGCAACACCACTTGCCTCGGTACTTCGGGTCGAAATACCTCGACGGAACTTTCCGGTTCAATCGAGTGTACTCCAACGGTTTCCTCTCTTTATCGCATCGATTTGCAAACGCGCACGTGCCATCGTTTGCAAACGCGCACTGCTCTCCATCTGGCGCGAAAAAAGTCACGATACCATTTTCCTCGTCGTCTTTATTCTTATCTTCGCTTTCCTCCGCGCTCGCGCCGACCAATTTTTTCTCGATCGCTAAACTCACGTCCCTGGTAAACCTCTCCTCCTTCCGTTGAAACCTCGAACAACTCCCATCTGACTCTGAAACCTCTTCTTCTCTTTTAAATCTGTGCACGACAGCGTTGCTCACCCGAAACGACCTCGAGTCGTCCAACCCTCTCCAATGTCCGGTCGGCTTATACGACCTTTCTCTCCACTTCTCTTCGTCGAACCGTTCGCACTCGATCAACGCCATCCCAACGTCCGCACCCATATCGTACGCTTTCCACGTATCACCGTACATCGTCCTCGATTCGTCTCCGTCGACAAACGTCCCTCCTTGACCAGGCGCCAGCGCCACCTCGCACACCCCGTTCGGTCGCATCACCCTCTCGTCTTTCGCGGCGAGTAAAAAATTCCTCAACAGTTCTCTATTTTTGCTAATCTTCCCTTTCCCGGGTAAGTGTGGAAACGCGAATATGATTGCATCCGCTGCAGCATCCGCTCTTTTTGCTCGTTGATGTTGTTGATCTTCATTCGGGGATAACGATCTCATCATGTCTTCTGTGTTTGTCGCGTCGATCCCGTGCGCCACGCGCTCTACGTTTGGCAAATTTTCCAACTCTCGAACATTTTCGTATCCTTTCCAATTTTGCTCGATTTCACTCTTGGTGGATAAACTGGTCGCGACGACGACGCAGGAAGTCGCTTTCGTTTTTGCAAACGCTTTTGAGAGTGAAAAGTCGCCGTCGCCGACGAATAAAACGCGCGTTCTGTTTGTGTCTGGATGTCGCTCCGAGGAAGCCCCGGCAACATCATCAACATCGAGGTTGTTCTTGTTAGGGGAGTCAACATCCGTTTCCGGATTCCCAAGCAAAGTCACGCCTTTCATGATGCTCAAAAACCTCTCGGAGCTCGATGATGATTGAACTCGTCGTCGGTTTCGTGGATTTGTCGCTTTGTGTGGATGATAGAATCGCGCGAATACTAATCTCTTTATCACCAAAGCCGCCGGGCGCATAGTATTTGCGCGCTTCTCTTTCTGGCGAACTTTTCAGATACATTTTTGGCGGCTGTTTCGGGGCGTCACAAAAATAAGCGAATATAAAATGACGACGACGGAAACGGAAACGACGGAAATAGAAACGATGATGCGCGAACACCGAATAGTACTCGGCGCTCTCCATCATCACAAGCTTGAAAAAGGGAAATCGTTGCTCTTGGACAAACCATCGGGTCGGGAAATCTGTCGTCGATTTCTCCAAAATCTGCCGTGTCATACACCGGAAGGGAGGAAGAACGCGACGAGCGACTTTGAGTGTCAGTACGTCCATCCGGATCCGAAACCGCTCTGCGAACGGTGGCAGTTATACGGGACGTGTGCGAGAGATAACGGGAAGAAGTGCTGGTACGCGCACGAGAGTTTACGAACGAGTCGAAGGTTTACGATTGCGTTTCACACGAGCACTGTGTTTGGGCTCAGGTTGTTAGGTATGTTTTACATGTAGCGGATTTGTGATGATCGCTCGCTCGCGCGATAGTATCGCTTGAACTCAAATGAACTGACACGAACGCTTCTCTTTCCCTCTTTTTACCTTTTAATCTCAGAACGGTGCGCTGAAATATACGGCGCGGAAAATGTCACCTCCGCGGCGCGAGAGCGACAAGAAAGCGTGAGCGGATGTGTCGTGTGCGTGAGCTGCGGGGACGACGATTCTTCGGAGAAGGAAGAAGCAAACAACGAAGCTAAGGTGATTAAACTAATTGAGAAGATGAAAAGAAACGAGCCGCACGGGCTTTCGATGTGCTCGAGGATATACGCGAGAGATGAACGGACGAACGAGGATCAAGTGGTTGATTTTCACGGCGACGGCGTCGAGTGGAGAAGGATTTTGGAAAGGGTGAAAGAGCGGTGGTATTCGAATCGAGAGGAGGAGAAGGAAGAGAATCAGGAAGGGGAAAACAACGGCAAGAGGATGAAGAAAAAGATACGAACGGTCCGAATTCGGTGCTTTCCAAAAGAGATGGAAATTGAAGCGTATAAAGCTTTAGACAGGCTCATCGAAGAAGCAATAGGCGATGAAGACGTGTACGGACTCACCGGGCCGGGTAAAGGCATCTCGGCTCGCGAGTGCGACGTGGCGTTAGACGCCATGCTCATCCGGGGACGGTTACACGTCTCCTCGTGGAGAATCACCAAAGAGCTCGATCAGTCGATAAACCAAGCGCTGATTGATGCAGAGAATAGGCGAAAAGATATTCGACCGCTGTGCAGAGCGTTCTTCAAGATGGAAGAAGCGATTTTGCGGTTTCGATTGTCTGAGTTTATCACGAGCGCGTCGATGGTGGTGGATGTCGGGTGCGCCCCAGGCGGATGGATTCAAGCCCTCGGAGACGAAATGAAGGGAAATAGTGAAACTGGTGATGATTCAGGTATCATTTTCGCGGTCGATCCGGCGCGCCTCGGGTTTAAGCCTCCGAAAACGGTCGAACCGCCAGTAAATCTCGTCCATTTACAAAAGAAAATCGAAGAGTCCATCGACGATATTCACGATAAACTGAATGGGGAAAAACTAAGTTTAGTTGCGTGCGACGGAAACTCGTCGCCGATGGCGGTGTATCGATGGGTAGCGCCGTTGCTCTCGATGGTGGACGAAACCAAAGGCGCTTTAGTTTTAACGATGAAGAATTTCGTCGCCGGGAAACGAGTCTTTTACGAAGCGAGCGAAGAACTCGCTCAGAAGTTAAAGTCTGAGCATCAGTTCGAAGAAACGCATTTGGTGCCGCTCTTTTCGAACTCGACGGAGGAGATGACCTTAGTGGCGTTTCGGAAGAAACGAACGACAACACGATGAGATTTAGATGAAAATGTAAAAAAAGCTTCATAATCTAACAGCATACATACACATACACGTTCATCATTCAATCGACGAATATACTTTTACGCCTGGCACCTACCTTCAAGTTTCGTTCTCTTTCTCTTTCTCTTTCTATTCTGTCGTAACGTACTCATCGAAAAAAATCTCCCCTCCTTCATCGTCTTCGTCCTCTTCCGCTTCGTTCTCCTCTTCCTTCCAATTCCCGCTACCTTCCTCCGGATAATCCAACTTTGCTTTTCTATTCAACTCCTTCGGAACTCTCAAAATTTTCTCTAATTCCCACTCTCCTTCCATCAACGCTTCTTCCCACGTCATCTCCCCGGCTTTACACGACAACAACGCGCAATTCGATGTTTTCATTCTCACTTTTTTACTACTTTTCGTCATCAGTTTCACCACGTTCTCCCACCCGGCGTTGTGTCCGACCACGCACACCGTCTCCGCCCCTCTCATCTGCGCCTCCCTCCTAATCTTCTCCGCGATCGCCTTACGTATTCGCTTCGCTTTCACATCGCTCCCGTGCGCCACCTCGTAAAACTCCGGCGCCAAAATGACCGTAGTTTTACCAAACGCATCCGGTTCAGCGACAGAAAAACACTCGACGGTGTCTAAACACCGCGTGGCGTCCGAGGTGATAATAATCGACGGGACGTACTCCGAGAACTCCGAAACCAACATCTTCGCCACCGCTTGCGCGCCAATTTTCCCTCTCGGCGCGATCGATCGATACTTATCCGGTAAATCAAAGTTATCTTCCTCGTCTTCTCCCTCTTTCTCAATCTCGTCTCCGCTGCTGTACGCCCATCGCGAGTAACTACTTTTCGCGTGTCTCAAGAAGCACAAGCGATACGTCTTTTCGTACGGCACGATTGTCGCGCTCATCAAATCGAACACGTCCGGCTCTTCTCCTTCTGTCGTCCCCCCCAAAGCGATGTCGTCGTCGTCGTCGTAGTTTATCTTCCGCGTGGACTCTTCGTTCGAGGCACTCCTCGTGAGAGCGCGAGAAAAACGAGTCCGACCGATAATATTCCTTTTCCCATCTCGTCTGTTTCCCCGTCGTCGTCCCCCAAACGTCGCGTCGATGACGATGGATTTCGATGATTCAGAAGAAGAAGAAGAAGAAGAAGCAGAGAGAGAACGAGTGTTTCTTCGATGACGACGCGTCAAAAGAAAGGAGCGCGACGACGAGGACGCCGCAAACGAACTGGAGGACATCTTCG
>Ga0115554_1001523_pt1 | contig 16386 bp, 13 predicted proteins | sample COGITO_mtgs_1104_3_FD_87283 | JGI IMG/M metagenome (GOLD analysis project Ga0115554, IMG submission 87283) | Pelagic marine microbial communities from North Sea - COGITO_mtgs_110404 | ecosystem: Environmental > Aquatic > Marine > Epipelagic | place: Germany:Helgoland, sampling site Kabeltonne... | reverse complement strand
TAATTGTGCTCGATAGCGACACCAATATAAACAAAGTAGCATTGTTGTATTACACGTCAACAAAAAAAGCAAAGTATAACACATGCATTGTACGGTACCGAACGCCGCGGTAAGGCGTCCCAGACTTAACCGCATTCAAAAAGAAAAAATCCTTCTCCACCATTTATTTGGCGACATCGATGTTCGTAAACTCTTTCCAGACGTCTAAAGATACGCGTTTGGTCATGGACTTGATTTGCGAGTTTGGTCCGAGCTCGTACAACTTCGTTTTGCCCTCGCTTACTAAGTTCTTCAACGTCGCTTCCCACAAAACCGGCGAGACGAGTTGTTTCGTGAGCATGCGAACGATGGATTCCTTGTTCATTTCCGATAACGCGAGACGAGTGCCCAGAACGTTCATGAAAATGGGAATCTCTGGTTTCGAAATCTCAATCGTCTCCAGGACGTTTTTGAGATTTTCGGCGGCGGAGTCCATGCGCGAGGTATGAAACGCACCCGAAACGGCCAGATACGCAACTTTCAACGCACCCTCGTCTTGCGCCTTCTTTTCTACTCTCGCGAGCGCGGATTTGTCGCCAGAGACGACTCTTCCTTGCGGGAAGAGGTAGTTTGCGATTTCGAGGACTTCGTCTTTCTTTCCTTCGCTCTTGACGTTTTTGACAATCTCCTCCAACTGCTCGTCTTTCAAGCCGACAACGGTAAGCATGCCGTGATCACCCACTTTCGCGGCGGCGGCCATAGACTCGGCGCGAACTTTGACGACTTTTAAACCGTCTTCGAAAGAAATCGCTTTCGCGAAGACCAAAGCGCAATACTCGCCCAAGGATAAACCGGCGACGGCGCTCACTTTCGACTCATCGAACGAAGGATCGTCGAGTTTTAACTTTTCCACCGCGGCGAGTCCCGAGAGATACAACGCCGGCTGCGCGTACACGGTTTCGTCGAGCTTTTCTTTCGGCCCGTTGATGCAAACGTCCAAGATGTCGTATCCGAGAATTTCTTTCGCTTTTTCGCACATCTCCTTCACCTTCGGGATGTCTTGGCAACTTTTCAACATGCCAACGCTTTGCGAGCCTTGACCGGGGAAAAGAAACGCAATCGGAGAGTTGTTCATCGTCGATGGATCGATGACGGAATCGTCCGTCTTCCCGTCTTTTATCGTGATGTTTTTGAGTTCGCCTTTCGCCTCGGCGATTTCGAGCTCGATTTGCGCCTCCAGCTCTTGACGCTTCTTGCGACGTTGCTCTTTGAACAGGCGCTTTTCCTCCAACGCTTTTTGACGTCTGCGGCTTTCGGGATAGTCCGGTTTGTAGTCGTGCGCCCAAGTTTGCACGACGTCCAAGCCGTAATCGTAAAGCGTCCACCAGCAGCCAAGATCCGGATGGCATCTTGGCTTTTTCGGGACGTCGGCGTACTTGTCGATGAGAAACTGCAAACGATCTCTCACGTCGTCGTCTTGAATCGCGACTTGAAGCGGAGTTTTCAAACCAGGGTCCAAATACGGGTCGTAGTCGTTGGTGGTGATCGTAGGATCGGCGCCTTCCGAGAGTAAATACTCAAAAAGTTCGAGGTACCCGTCGTATTGCGCGAGATACGCCGCTCGATGTAACGGAGTGTACCCCTTACCGTCCCTTTGATTGACGCATGACGGAACGTTTCTCACGATGTGGTGCACCATGTCGAGCTGTTTGTACGTCGTGGCGAAGTGAATTGGTCCTCCCGCACCGTTATCTTGGGTCCAAAAATACGGATCGGTCTCCATAATCAATTCGGCTTGTTCGGGATCTCCGAGACGGAAACACGAATAAAACGCAAAGGGTTGAAACTTTGGCTGTGGAGGATACCTCCCGGCTCCTGTTGTGTTGTTGATGATGATTTGTTCGCAAGAAGAAGAATATAAATGTCAGTGGACAATGCGTTTAAGTCCTTAATGAGGTTTCAGAATGCGTGCGCGCATTATCCGCGCGTATAAACCATGGCGTCCTCGAGGTGTGTTTTTTTTTCTTCGTAACGCTTCTTCTTCAAATCAAATCAAAACAAATCAAAATGTGATTTGTTCGATCATGCGGGGAGGGAGGACAATAAAAAAAGAGGTTTAAAGAAAGGAGTCGGTTATGACATAAAATGATCGGTCTCCTCTTTCGCGCGCGTACCAGTCATGTCGCGCGGCATCTTGTTGCTTTCGGTCGCGTTTAAATGTCAGTAAAAAGAAAGTTAGTGGACGTGTTTTTTTTCCTCTCTGGTTTTTTTTGTGGGAAAGAGTTTTTTGTTTTGCTTTTTGTTTGTTGTTGTGAAAAAAATTCTCCTCGCTTTTGTTTCCTCGACAAGTCGAAATTTCTTCCTCAAAAAGCTTTCACTCTTTTCACTCGACCAGACGTAAACGAGGAGACAATCAAGAATGTTTTTTTCTTCCTCGCTCGCTTTACGGCGCGTGGCTTCGCGAAATGCGAAAGCGTGGATGAGTGCTACGCATACTACCAACGATGAAACCACGATGGTGATGTCCATGAGAAGACTTTTCGCGGCTTCGTTGGAGAGAAGATGCGCGAGCACGTCGACGACGACACACAAATCTTTCACGTCTCCTCCTCCTTCCTTTTTCCTTCGTCGTCGTCACCATTCTCACAAACAACAACATGATCAGTATCTTCGCAGAATGATGTATTCAACGAGTAGTGGTAGTGGTAGTAACAATAACAACAGTCCAGTCGGTTGGAAGTCGTTGCTCTTGCTCGTCTTGACGGGTTCGGGAGTTTTGTTTTTCTTTGAAAACGAAAAGAAACGACGGATGAAATCCATCGCAGAAAACCAAAAAGGCGTCGGGAAAGCGGCGGTGGGTGGGCCGTTTGAACTCATCAACGCGGCGACGAACAAAAAGTTCACGGATAAAGATTTACTCGGAAACTTTTGTTTGATTTACTTTGGGTTCACGACGTGTCCAGACATATGTCCAGACGAGCTGGAAAAAATGTCCGAGGTGATTGATATCGTCGAGAAGGAAACGGAGAAAAAAGATAACAGTAGTAATACCCCGTCGTCTGCAAATAAAATACCACCGCTCGTGCCGGTGTTCATTTCCATAGATCCAGAGAGAGACACGACCAAGGTTGTCAAGGAATACGTGAAAGAGTTTCATCCGAAACTTATCGGTTTAACCGGATCGAAAGAGCAATGCGCGAAAGCGGCGAGAGCGTATCGCGTGTATTATCACAAGACGAACGAGTCATCCAAAGATTATCTCGTCGACCATTCGATCATCATGTATTTGATCGATAAAAAAGGTGATTTTGTCGCGTTCTACGGGAAGAATTACGAAGCGCGGCCGATGGCGATGAACATTCTTGAACACATCTCTTCTGTTTCCAACGACCAAAAGTAGAAAAAATACCGAGTATTGGTTTACACTAGTAGTAGTAGTTCGCGTAGTTTAAATAAAAGTAGTTGTAGAAGTAGTACTCGCGTTGATAGTAGAAAGAAGGAAAGTTTGTATACCATGCGTGTAATTGTTATGACTAGTGCACGTAGTGAATTTATATGGAAAAGAATAATAATATAAACGACGCGATAAATGCAGTTTTATCATTGTATATTATTTAGAGCGTAGCCATGACTTCGTTCGCCATTTTGATGGTGTACGCGATGTCTTCGTCCGAGTGTTGCATACCGGTGAAACCAGCCTCGTATTGAGACGGAGCCAAGTACACGCCTCTCTCTAACATACCTCTGTGCCATCTACCAAACTTGTCCAAGTCCGACTTGGTCGCGTCTTGGAAGCTCTTCACTGGTCCTTCGCAGAAGAAGAAGCCGAACATGCCTCTGATGTTGCCCCCGCAGACGGCGTGGCCGTTGTCCTTACCGGCTTTCAAGATGCCTTCAATCAAAGTCTTCGTCTTTCTGTCCATCTCTTCGTACGCACCCGGTTGAGATAAGATGTTCAAAGTTTCGATACCCGCAGTCATCGCCAACGGGTTACCAGACAAGGTACCCGCTTGGTACATCGGACCAGCAGGAGCGACGATTTCCATGATTTCTCTCTTACCGCCATAGGCGCCAACTGGTAAACCGCCACCGATAACCTTACCCATCGTGGTCAAATCCGGAGTGACACCAAAGTACGCTTGCGCGCATCCTTTATCGACACGGAATCCAGTCATGACTTCGTCGAAGCACAACAACGCGCCGTTGGCGTCGCATTCGGTTCTCAAGCCTTCGAGAAAGCTCTTGTCCGGGACGATGAAGCCAGAGTTACCGACGACTGGCTCAAGAATGACGCCCGCAATTTCATCCTTGTTTTCCGCAAAGATCTTCTTGACGGACTCGATGTCGTTGTAAGACGCGCACAAAGTCGTGCCAGTAGCACCTTTCGGGACACCCGGGGAATCCGGTAAACCCAAAGTCATGACGCCGGAACCGGCTTGGACCAAAAACGGATCCGCGTGACCGTGGTAGCACCCCTCAAACTTGATAATCTTCTCGCGACCGGTGTGCGCACGCATGACTCTCAACACGGACAAGCACGCTTCGGTGCCAGAGTTGCAAAATCTAACCATTTCCACGGACGGAACTCTGTCGATGACCATCTTCGCCAAAGTGTTTTCTAACTCGCACGGCGCGCCGAAGGAGGTACCTTTTTCGAGTTGCTTGATCAACGCCGCGTTGACTTGGTCATTGGCGTGACCGCAAATGGCCGGACCCCATGAGCCGACGTAGTCGACGTACTTGTTCCCATCGACATCGAACGCATCTTTATTATTAGTATTATATGTATAATAAAAAGTGTTGTTGTTGTTGTTGTTGTCAGTATTTTTTTTTAGAGAGGAAGGAGTTTTCTCGAAAGAATTTTAGAAAAAGGAACAAAAAAAAGGAGAGATCTTTTCCTCTCGCAAAAAGCCGAAAGAGAGAAAAGAGTTTTATCCAATCGGGAGGCGACTGGCGGAAGAGGACAAACGAAACAACGCACATGGTCCTTTAACTCTATCAAAAACGATCGGTTGACCGCCGACGGACTTGAACGCTCTGACGGGGGAGTTTACACCTCCCGGCAACAAGTCTTGCGCCTCCTTGAAGATCCTCTGTGAGTTGTCAGTCTTAAAAACCGCCTTGGTGATGGTGACGATTTTCTTTTGTTGATGGCAACTCTTTCTCGATCGGACGGAGGAAGAAATCTTCTTCGTTTGAGTGCCAAACTGCGTGGAAACGTTGCTCGTGGAAACAGCAAACATGTTCTTTGTGTTCTTTTAGGAATAGTAGTAAATGAATTTAGAGTGGATGCGTAATAATAATTGGCTGTCGTCGTCGAATACGTTTTGTTTTCGAGCGTTTGCGTTTTCTATCTCTATCTACTTTTGGCGATTTGATGTTTGCATGCTTTTTTTGCATGTAGAAGAAAAGAGTCCAAATTAAAAACACTAAACAAAAACTGTTCATAGTTTTACTCCTAAACCCTAAGAGTTGCTTATGGCCAAAAAGAATTATCCGAAGAAAATCTGAAGATCGAGGGTTCGATCCCCTCCTCAGTCAGTCAAATATTAATGGCTGTGTGGCCTAGTGGATACGGCGTCAGACTTCGACTCCATTTTTTTTGCTCGCGCGTGGTGTTGTTGTTGGTTTGTCGTTCGCTGGTTTAAAGTTTATTCTCGCTGCCAGATTATGGCTGCTGCTGATTTCTTTTTTCTTTCCGAGCGAACAAACTCCCTTTTTTCATCCAGATTTCAAATAAATTTCGCGAAAACCCCTCAAGTCCATCCGCCGTCCGTGTAGTGGTGGATACAAAATATAATACCCACACACATTCCATCAACAACACAACAACAACAACAACATGTCGGACAACGAAGGTGGCGGTGCCGCTGCTGATGTCGACTTCAACGACGATTTATTCACCTGCGCAAACGTGCGTTTTATTCAATGTTATCGTATCGCGCGTAAATTCTCGATTTTGTTCTTGTTGTGTGTGTTGATATTTTTCTTGAGACAACAACGAACCAGAGCATCATCATCATCATCATCTTCATCACTAACGCTTCTACTTCTCATGAAAAACAATTTGAAACACACAGTCAGATGTTGTCACCAAGTACAAGATTGCTGCCGATTGCGTGAATGGTACGTTTTTATTAAACTCTTCTTTTTTCTTCTCGTCTTTGTTTCGTGAGGAGGACCGATTCGAAATACTTTTCAGCCGCCCTTTTCAGACGAAGAGTGAAAACAATACTCTGCGTAAAACTCTTGACTGACAACGCATGCACGCTGTATCATTAATGAAAAAACAAACAGCTGCACTCACGGAAGTGATAAAGATGATCGTTCCGGGTAAGAAAATCGTGGACATTTGCGTCGCCGGTGATAAGCACTTGGAAACGGAGTGCGCGAAATATTACAACAAGAAAGTCGAAGGTGCTAAAGTGGAGAAAGGCGTCGCGATACCGACGTGCGTTTCTGTAAATGAACAAGTGTCGTACAACTGCCCAGAGGTGGAGAATAAAGACGTCCTCGAGGAAGGACAGGCTGTCAAAATCGATTTGGGAGCGCACATCGACGGCTACGTCGCGCACCAAGCGGTTACCATCGTGTGCCAGAAAGAAGGCGGCAACGAAAAAATCACCGGGAAACAAGCGGACGTCATTAAAGCGTGCATTGTTGCTCAAGAAGTTGCGGGGAGAGTTTTGAGACCGGGTAAGACGACAACGGATGTTTCGAACGCGATTACGAAAGTAGCCGAAGATTTTGGAGTTCACTTGGTCGAAGGCGTGCTTTCGCACAACATGAAGCGCTTCGCCATCGACGGCAACAAGGTTGTGTTGCTGAAGAAAACTCCAGAAACGAAAGCAGACGATCACGAGATTGCTTTGTATGACGTTTTCGGCCTCGATATTGTGATGACTACGGGTGAAGGTAAACTCAGCCAAAAGGATGAAAAAGAGACGCAGGTATACAAGAGAGCGTTGGAGAAGTCGTACTCTCTTAAAATGAAAGCGTCTCGCGGCGTGTTCTCCGATATTTGCAACAGATTTCCTTCTTTTCCTTTTGCGGCGAGATACCTCGAAGGTTTGAGCGCCAAGGCTGGTTTACCCGAGTGCTTGAAACACGATTTGTTGGTTCCGTACCCGGTGTTGTACGAAAAGACTGGTGAATACGTGGCGCACGTCAAAACGACCATCTTAGTCATGGGTAAAGGGAACGACAGAATTACGAAAGCGGTTGAAATGATGCAACAAGACGTTTCGAGCGAAAAATCACTCCAAGATGCGGAATTAGTCGAATTAATCGCGCAGCCGCTGAAACCGCCGGCAAAGCCGAGAAAGAAGAAGTAAATAATAAAGCAAGTGAGAAGTAATAAGAATACGAATACGAGTATTTGAAAAGTACGTTTTAGAGTCCGTCGGTGGAGAGAGACACAACCAAGTGAGAGCGAGAGGCTTCCCGCTCACTTTCGACGAGCGTTTATTTTTCTTCATGGTTTTGATTGCTTGTTTTATTGTTTTAAATGCTTATTGTTTGTTCATTTGTTCATTCCTTACACGTCGTGTTTTGAAACACAGCTAAAACCTATGATATGGTCAACCTTGTTTACTTTTCCTCTTCTGTATTTATTTATATTTTTTATATACATATGTATATATTCATCCGATTGGCGCATCTGTCGTCATTCCATCGCCCCCTGCCGATGGAGCTCTGATTGCAACGACAACTCTCCCCAAAACCGTCAAAGACGCGCCACTCTTTTCCATCTGTAATACTTCCGCCCCGGATTGAATGGCGACGGTTTCCGATTCGCCCGCACCGCTCAAAACGACAGAGGATTTCTTCGCGAGTAAATAATAATGCGCAGGCGAAGCCGAAGTGCTCCCTCGATCGATAATGAGCATAGCAGCTTCCGACTTGTTACTTAAACCATCGATGTTTGGCAACTCTTTCGCGGTGTTCCCAACGAATGTGGCGATCGGTTCCTTCGAGTTCTCCAACGCCTCCCAGTTCGGCACCGCCATCCAGTCTGAAGTTCCTTGCGGTCTAAACGTTTTAAATATGTTACTGGGATCGTTCGTCCCGACTTTTTCCACCACTTGCGCGAGCTTGATTGCTTTTGTCGTCAACTTACTGTACGCACCCACGACTGCAACTGGTCTAAACTCGACCTCTTCAAAGTCCAATCGCACGGAGGACACCGGTTGCACGGCCATTAATCGGCTTTCCGCATTCGCAGCTTTCGCCGCCGCGAGATTACTAACTTCACCAGTAGCTTCCATTCTGAACATTTCTGTCGCGGATTCCAATCTTCCTTTCGATTTATCCGTCTCTGCGTATTGCAAACCGCGGTCGCGCATCGATTCCGCTTTGTCCACGCCTTCGTATCTTTGCAACTCTTGAATATCTCTCCAAATTTTGAACGCCAAGCACTCCCCGGGTGATTTTCCGAAATCTTTCGCGATTGCAGCCATACCGTCGCGAATTTCGTACGCTCTTACCAATTCTCGCGACTGTTCTTCTGTGAACTCTCTCCTGGCGATGAACTCGGCAGCCGCGTCTCTTTTACCGCTCGGTAAAAAGTTGATCTGACTCAAGCACGGAGAGCCTGAATATTCCGTTTCAAAGTACGGAAGCAATTCGCTCGGAAAATCTTTAGATGCTTTCAAAGACGCATACGTTGACAGCCACGTTTGCCACAGCACTTGTTCTTTGTTTTCAATGCCAGTTTCGTCAAAAATTTGGTCTGGGATGTATCCCGCTTTTTGCAACGCTGGAATATACTTTGCCAACTGGAACCAATGTCCAGCGCGTTGACGAAGCATCATGATCATCTGATTCGTATCCAACTCATCGGTTACTTTTTGCTCTTCAAACGTCGGTGGCGGTTTATACTGCTGCTCGTAAGAACCCGCCATTTCTTGCCCGGGAGCTAAATACGTTGGTTTCGAGCCGCCGCCTCCGCTGTCGTTCGTACCAAACTTGACGCCTCCCATCGGCGTGTCTGGGTTCAAAGCACCGGTTTCTGCGTCGTATTCGTTACCACCGGCAGGCGGTGATCTGCCAAACTGTTGCTGTCCTGGTTGACTTCCAGGCATGGATATGACTTGGCCTTGTTTGCCCCCGCCTCCGGCGTACCCTCCGGGCGCAGACATTCCTGGTATCACATCCGTGGGGAAATCTTCCATGCCGGGGATGATTAAACCGCCTCCTGGTTTCTTTCCAGGACCAGAGGATGCCGACGACGGTGGTGATTGTGGTCGACCAGGTGGCCCTCCCGGACTTCTGTTTGGACCTCTCGGCGGTTGCGGTGGAGGTAAAGCGTGCACTTTTGTTTTCGTCGCGCGCTTTTTATCTCCTTCTTTTTGTTGGTGGAATTGTTTTTTCGTTGGCGGCTGCTTCTTCTTCTGTTGATGACGAAACGAGCAGGATGCGCTCGGCATCATCGCAATAGAGGACGACGACATGATGTGATGTTGTTTAATTCGTTTCTGTTTCTTCTTTTCAATGCTATTCACGCGTGCGTCGTCGTTCAAGCACCAAACAAAAGTATGGAGAGAATTCTATCTGAATTAAATAAAAAGCTCTCTGGAGGTTTGTGGTTGGGCCACCTGTGCGGGCCGTCCTCTCTCGAAAAAAAAGTGAAAAAAAAACTGCCTTCTTTTCACACCTCCTCCTGCCTGCATCATAGTTTTGACGCGAACGTACATTATGGCCGTCGGAAAGAATAAAAGACTCTCGAAAGGGAAGAAAGGCTCGAAGAAGAAAGCGTAAGTTACCATTAGCTCGTGTTGTCTCGGATAGAAATATCGCGAGTTGCCCTTTTTCTTCGAAAGCGGGTTTACGCGTTCGTTTTTTTTTCTGTGCGCGTTGGTGCGCGATGGGGTGCTCTTTGGGAGGAAAGCGTGAAAAACGCGCTCGAACGACGAGGATGCGCGCATCCGCGAAGAATCTGGTTGAGATGTGCGTCTGCACTGAGTAATTACTCGCGTGTTGCGCGCGTTTTTACCCGATGGGGTTCTTCGCGCGATGTCTGTGAGCGCGTGCATTTACGTTTTTCAAGACGAGAGGGCTTGTTAACTGCGCGAAACACACGGGAGGAGAAAGAAAAGGAAGAAAAAATTCTCTTTTCGTCGTCGTCGTCGCGCGCGCGCGTAGAGTACAGACGAACGGATGGTTTCCGAAACGGGTGAATTCTATTCATCGTGTGTTGCCCGATGCCTTTCGAGCGTTTGCAGTCATGCGTTACCTTCGCACCATCGCGGTTTCTTTTCTCTCTCTCAGAGAAATTTACGCGCGCGTTCTCATCAGTTTAGCCCTTTTTTCTTCCTCTGCTCTCTTTTCTTTCCAATTTACTAACCGCATATTTTGCTCTTCTTCTCTCTTCTTATTTTCGCGTATTTGAACAATAAACAGTGTCGATCCGTTCTCCAAGAAGGATTGGTATGACATCAAGGCTCCGTCCATGTTTACCGTTCGCAACGTCGGTAAGACGCCGCAAACGAGAACGCAAGGTACGAAGATTGCCTCGGATGGTTTGAAGGGGAGAATCTTTGAGTGCTCGTTGGCGGACTTGAACCAAGACGAGGATCAAGCGTTCCGCAAAATGTTCTTGAAGTGCGAGGACGTTCAGGGTAAGAACGTTTTGACGAACTTCTACGGTATGGACTTCACCACGGATAAAATCCGCTCCTTAGTCAGAAAATGGTTTTCTTTGATTGAGTGCTTCGTCGACGTGAAGACGACGGATGGGTACACGATGCGCGTGTTTTGCATCGGTTTCACCAAGCGTCGCGTAGACCAAACGAAGAGAACTTGTTACGCTCAATCCGCGCAAATCCGTAAGATTCGCGCGAAGATGGTTGAAATTATCAAGAGAGAGTGCGAATCGTGTGACTTGAAGGAGTTGGTTTTGAAATTTATCCCGGAAGTTATCGGTAAAGAGATTGAAAAGTCGTGCTCGGGTATCTACCCGTTGCAAAACGTCTATTTGAGAAAGGTGAAAATGTTGAAGACGCCGAAGTTCGACGTAACGAAGTTGATGGAAGTTCACGGCGATTACTCTGGCGAGGAGGTTGGTCAACAAATTCCGAGAGCTGAGGAAGCGAAGCCGGAAGCCGCCGCTGCCGAGGAATAAAAAACTAATAAGATAACTAATAAAAATTGGTGGGTGTTCGAGAAGAGAGAGAGAGAGAGAAAGGAGAGAGAAGATGTGAGGAGGCTGGAGAGAAAATAGATTAAACAACTGGTAGTGTTTATGATCGCATAAGCACGAGCTTAAAATAGTAGAATTTTAATTGAAACAAAAGTACAACAAACGGTACAACCAAACGACAATAAAACGCGTTGAGAGCACACACTTTTACGAAATTCCGCGTTTGAAGAAGAGGTACTTTTATATTATATATTATACGTATCAAATCGAAAATTAGAACATGGCTCTGACGGTTTCGAATCGCGCAGCGCCGGCGATATCGCCGGACAAGCACAGCGTCGGATTTGATTTTAACATTTGCGCGGCTACTTCTGACAAATCTTGCTTCGTCAACTTGCTCACTTCGGCGATGAACTCTTCCGGCGATTTTCTGTGGTTATACGTCAACATTTGTCTTCCAATGTCTTCGGCGACGACAGCTTTGGATTCCAAGTTCATCAAAATTGAAGAAATCGTCGCGTTCTTCGCTCTCTCGACTTCTTCGTCCGTGATTTGACTCGCGTTTGCAACCGCGGATAACTCCTCGGCCATAACGGCGATCATATCGTTGACGTGTTGTCCATCCGTCATGGCGGAAATCCCTACGATGCCGGTGTCGTTGTAAATCGAGTGAAATGCCGTGCAGTTTTGAGCCCATCCGTATCTATTGAGTACGCGCGTGTACAATCTAGAGTACATTCCTTTTCCCGGACCACCCGCGGAGAAGGATCCACCACCTCCAAGCAGCATGGATAAAACAGTCACCGCCGTGGATCGCTTCGCGTCTCTCCATCCTCCTTGGAATTCAAAACCTAAAATTAAACTCGTGAGTGGAGATTCATTCTTCACTCGAAAGTCACCGCCCATATATTTCGACGGAATTTCTTTGCCCGTCGTCGTCGCCGAACCTTTACTGACAGTCTCCAACATTGGACTCGCGATGGACACCAACTCTTGGTGATCCGCGCCCGAAGCCGCCAAGACCATTCTCGGTGCGACGTAATTTTCGGCGATGAATTCGCGCAAAGCGTCGCCGTCAATCGCGTCTATAGATTCTTGCGAGGCTAAAAGTGCGTTTCCTAATCCTCCGTCGTACGCCGTCGAGTGCACAGCCTCCATCAACATAGCTTGCGGATTCGTTTTGAGCTCTTCGATTTCTTTCTTCAAGTCTTTCGCCATCTTCGCGACTTCGTGGTTAGCGAGCTTCGGATTCAAAGCCGAATCGCAAAGCAACTCCACTGCCTCTGGTAAATGCGTTTTTAACGCATCCACGGTGTAAGACATTTGTTCTCTCGACGCCGCGGCTAATAAACTCGCGCTCATCACTTCCGCCTCTTTCGTAATTCGAAAGTTCGTTCTGTTCGTCGTCGCCTTGAAAGCCATTCTTTCGAGCATGTGCGAAGCGCCTGACATGTACGGCTGCTCGTACTTACTTCCACTTTCCAAGTATAAACCGACGGCCATGGTCGCCCCGGGAGTGTTTTCTGAGGCAATCGTGGCCCCGTTTGAAAGCGTCGTGACCAAAGTTTTTGGCGCTTCTTTCGGGTAGATCGGGCTTTCGGGAATGATAACATTCGGCATAGGTTCGTCCATCGGCGGTTGCTTCGTCGCCGATCCACCGAAGATTTGGGAGAAAATGGACGGTTTCGTCGTTGCTGCCGCCGCCGATCGCTCTTTCAAAGCCGGCAACGACTGCGCGAAAGAGGAGGAGGTTTTCAAACCTCGTCGTAAAACGTTTCGACTGCTCATTGTGTGTGTGATGATTGTGATGATCGGAAACGAGAGTCTCAGTTCGTAAAAAAAACACAGACAAAACAAAAATTCGACTCTTTTTGGTTTAAATAAAAGACGACTTTAAAAAAAATATCTCTTTCTTCTCCGCTCCTCAAAATAACACAATTCGCATCAAAAGTGAAAACGCGACGAACAACAACGAGTGAAGAGACGAAGAACGTCTCTGATCTTCTTTGCGTCTGCGATCTTCTTTCTCAGAAGATCGGAAGATAAGAGATAGATCGATACACATCGATCGATCGTTTTATTCGTCCACAAAGCATTCACAGATAGATACGCTTTAAATTTATACATTTTATTTCAAAATGAAAATGCAAATTCGAAGTGTTTGGAGTTTACCCGTCGGAAGCAGAACAACCGATGGAAGCGGAAGAAGCGCGAAGAAGAAGAAGAAAGCGGATACGAAATCGTCGTCGTCGTCGCCGTCTTTATCGTCGAAGAAGAACGAGTTCGTACCTTCGTTTCGAGAAGCGATGAAAGTCAAGGTGAAAATAATCGATATTGATATTCTCAAGCGGTTCACCGGAGAACGACGAGAAGAAGAAAGGAAGAAGAAGAAGAAGGAGAAGAAAGAGACGAAGAAGAAGAATACGACGACGAATACGAAGCAGAAGGATGCGAAAGCAGTCATATCCGTATCTTCTTCTCGCGATCAATCACCACCACCAACTCCCTCTTCCACTTGGCTTTCGTATTGCGCGTTCGGCGCGACGGTGGTCACCACAGTCGCCGCGGGAGCGTTCTTCTCCACATTCGCAAAGAAAAGAGGAGAAAGGGGTAAACGAGAAGAGAACGGCGATGATGCATCTCTCCAACCGATCACGTTTGCATTCGATACCCCGCAAACCGCGGCGGTTAGAAATAAATCGCCAAGACCTCCTAGACGGAGCGAAGACCAGCACCAGCGGGAACAACAAGAAATTTTACGACGGAGAGAAGAGGAAGAAGTGAACCCGTTTTTGAAACAGATGGAAGATTCAAACGTCGCGTTCTCTTCTCAGCAGATTAAAAGTAACATCATTCCGCGACCATCATCATCACCTCCACCTCAGCGTTTGTTCGAAACTGAACCGTCGTCTGGGAAATCATCATCACCCCGTCCTTCTTCTTCGACAGGCTATGTGGTGCCTAAACAAGTCGAAGCGATGCAAACGAGAGAAACATCTTCGACAGCGGCTGCAGTTTTTGATGGAAAAAAAGTGGACGAATTAAAGAAAGAGTTCAATCAGTGGGCGTTAAGTTACGACGATGAGTTACACCCGTGGGATCGAGCGTTAGACAACAAGAGGTACGATGCGATTGCTACACCGTTATCATCATCATCCACTGTAGAGGAAGAAAGCACCAATAATAGTAGCAGTAGCAGTAGCAGTGATGCACTGAACCCCGAATCGGAGAAACGAGAAAAGGAAACGAAAGTCAGAGAAGTTGCGCGACGACGTCGAAATAGCTACTTCGCCGCCATCTCTTCAAAACGGTACGCGCCGACGACGATAGAACAACTCGCTCTCGAAGAGAAAGTTAGAGAACGCTTAGCATCAAGCACCCCTGTATTTGATACTGAGGGTACATTTTTTGCAAAAGAAAGTAAAAAAGAAGCGATGGCGTTGTACGGTACCGCCTTGGGAAAGCTCTTTTACGAGAAGTCTCCAACCACAATTGTTGGCGAAGGTACATTTTCGGACGTATTTTCAGCACAGAAAGATGCCGCAAGCAATTTATCATCGCTCGCGTTGAGTAAAATGGACTTCTTTACGCAGGGTGAATCTGTTTTGAAGTGTTCTGCGCCTTTTCCGGGCCGAGACGCTTTCGATGCTCCTCAAGGAGACGGGTACGGGTTTGGGAAAGTCGAAACGGCCGTGTTAGCTACGCTACCGAAACATCCAGCGATTGTTGAAGTTATTGCGGCCTTTCTCGAATCCGATAGGAACGAATCGTACTTGTTGTTGAAAGATCACGGAGAAAATGCGCATGAGGCGAGAAAATTAGGACGATTGACGCCGAGAGAGTGCCGCGCGATGGCCCGTCGTATTTTGCACGCGTTGAAACATTGTCACGAACGTAACGTAATTCATCGCGACATCAAGTCTGGCAACATTCTCATCAGAGGTAGAGAAGGCGCAGAGGATTTCAATCGAAAAGCAACCATCATAGATTTCGGTGTCGCGCATTCACAAACGGCGTGTGAGTTGTACTTTCCGGAAATCGTTCCCACAACGAACGAAGAAGAGGACGGGGGTTCATTTCAAAGCGGCGGGAAAAAAAATATGGTCTGTTCTATCGAGTACGATCCAAGCAGCGGAACGCCTGGGTATCAAGCTCCAGAAGTTTTGCTCGGGAAATACGAATTACCTGCGACCTCGTCCGACGGCGAAAGAATCAACGACAACGACGGCGAACAGGTATCGATGGAAACGTATGCGAAAATTGACATCTTTGCATTTGCCATTGCGATGTACTTTCTGTGCACGGGAAAAGAAATCTTCGCGGACTCTTTAGATGCCGGAGAGAACATGACGACAAAATCGAAGCAGAAAGCGATGGCGATGTCCGAAACCGAATTAAATCGCTTGAACCAAACCGAGCTCGAACTCGATGCGAAAATTCTCACACAGATGCTCACTTATCCTGACTTTCGTCTCGCGCCTTCGCAAGAAAAAAATATGCGAGAACGCTACGGCGACTTGGTGAAGAATCAAAACGAAATCATCCAATCGACGACGCTTACGGAGAAGATCATCGAAGATTTATCTGGTCGTCAACCCGTGGCGTTTTGCAAACTCATCGCGAAGTGTTTAAGCGTCGATCCGAGTAAAAGACCGAGTGCGGTCGAAGCGCTCGCTTGGGAGAATGCCTTTGTCGGCACCGATGAAGACGAAGACATTTTGGCATATGAAAAAGCGTCGACCCCGACGATGACGAGATGACGAGGGGTAGACAATAGCACTCGTACAGAGAGTTTACATACGGTAGATTGCGCGAATGAATGTATAATTATTACATTATTTATTTTGTACCAGTTTTCCAGTGGTACCCAAAATACGTCCTATTCTTCTCCTTCATTCGTCGCAGCACAAAATCAATAAATTAAAAAAACATCTCTTTTTGCTGAGAACAAGTTTGAATTCTCCAATAGTATCACCCACACGTATACTCTCTTCGTCGTCGTCGTAGTCTTAGTCTTCCTCTCCTTTCATCTGTTGCGTGCGCGCGCGTGTGTGTTGAACGGACCTAAAGGAGCGAGAAAGAATCGTTCTTCGTGTTAAAAAAGAGAAGCTTGCGTCGGTTCGTGAGTATATTGAGATCTCCAATCTCATCATCATCATCATCATCATCATCATCGTCAAAAACGACGGAGCGGAAAATTATGGACAACACCACCAACCATCAGCCTTCTTCTTCTTCTCTGCTTCTCTCTTCGTTAAAAGATTTAC
>Ga0115554_1001522_pt1 | contig 16389 bp, 13 predicted proteins | sample COGITO_mtgs_1104_3_FD_87283 | JGI IMG/M metagenome (GOLD analysis project Ga0115554, IMG submission 87283) | Pelagic marine microbial communities from North Sea - COGITO_mtgs_110404 | ecosystem: Environmental > Aquatic > Marine > Epipelagic | place: Germany:Helgoland, sampling site Kabeltonne... | reverse complement strand
GTGTCAAGATTCAATGACGTCAATATTTTGGGGTGAAGATGACTGATTGAGGATAAATTGCGGTATTGTGGACGATGACGAAAAACGTTATCACGCAAGTGTTATTTAAAGGGCGTTTCTACGGATGGTGGTGTCTGAGAGAAGGAACGGCGGTGTCCCCCTCTAAAAACATCTCAAATAGCCAAGTGTGCTTGATTAACAACAATAGAGCTCTCGTTATCGTCTGAAATGTCCTTTTAGTCGACAAGCAGGAGATCTAGGTTGCCCTACATTGTAAAGTCCACACTTCTTAAACAATAAGTTAATTTTTGTTGCTCCATAACCATGTCGCATTTTTCGACTCGTCTGCAGCACCTACGAACACTTCTATCGACGACACAAGATGACGGCCTGCCACTCGACGGCTTGTTGCAGGTATCTGGTTCAGATGGTCGCCGAACGTACCCGAATGCCATCCTTCTCCGTTACCTTGTGTTCTCCTCGTCTGGCCACGATTTGAAAGATTCGGGAGCTCCGTCTCATATTGATGACGATTGCGAGAATGCTATTGAGGAGAGTTTTCTTCTACTCACAGAGTCCTGTCTTCATGTTTTTTGTCCATTTCAAGCAGCCTCCCTCTTGACGAACCTGTCCCTGAATGTTCCCAACATCTGTATCAGTGTCCTACCTGAGAGCGTGAGCTTCGGGGTGGACAATGACATTGCCGTCGTGCGTAAAGTTTCGGCCTTTAAGCACTTGATGAATACTGCCCTTCGACCAGGAGCTCGGGTGGGGGTTCTTTTGCCCAGCGGCTACGAGGGCGATGTGAATGATATCGAGCGCTGGCCACTTGTAGAGGCTTTCAATAACGACGGCAAAGAGGAATACCTCACGGACCTTTTTGATTTCCGTGATGTCAGTGCTGATTTCTTCAAGCTTCTCAGTACAGTGGACTCACTTTGTCTCCGGGAGGCTATGAAGGGTGCCAATCGTCTCCTGAAGAATATTAATGTAACTCTTAATACCATAACTAAGGCCGGTAGCCGAAGATCAAAACTTAGCGAGATCGAGGTCGCAGATGCTATTGAGTGTTTCTACGAGTTTGGCCGGAACACCTCCGCCGGAGTCGAAGCTGACATCCACTTCGCGCTTCCAGAGAATGAATTCGATGTGAGCCAAGAAATTGTCGACTTCGTTCCGTCCCGGGGCTCTCGTGTCCTCTTCGGTGATAGAGCGTCGCTGATTAATTGCAGGAGAGGTGAGACCCCTCCTGATTCCTCAATGGAGGACTGCTTGAACGAAGACATCGCCCACTTTGTCCTCGAAGCTGAAGAGCCGCTGCACGGTGTACGCGTTGCTCGAACCTACTTCTGCCAGTGCGGCGTAATACCTGATCCCTTTTTAGGCTCCGCAAGTGACGGCAGCAGCCCGAATCTCCCTCCCTCCCCTCCCCCTTCTCCTGCCAGTCTTGCCCCCCCCCCCACCCCCATTGCCGACACACGCCGTAGTGGTGGTGTCTCCGAGGTTGCGAAGTTGGTGAATGCCTACTCCAACCTGCTCGATTTCCAGGCCGGTGCTCATCTGTCTCTCTACTCGGTAGCGACTTCCTCCGCAAAATCAACCACGAGCGTGAAAGACCTAACAGCTCATCTCAACGGGCTTCAAAGGTCCCACTCGCCCCCTCTCTACAATTTTGTTGCCGTAGTTGACGCCGTAGACGGTTTCGGTCGCTCCGTGGGGTCTTCGAATGCCATGTTTGCAATCGCCGACGTTCTCCTCTACGTCCGCTTCACCTCCACTGTTGGCAACGAACAAGACAGCAGCACTGTTTGCGTTGGGGATACTGTAGACCTTTCCACGAGCTACAACATCACTGCACAAAACGAGTATTTAAAATTTTGGGGAAGTGCTTCCGGTGAAGAGGCGACTTGTGCTCGAGAACTGGAACACAACTTGCGGAATTCATCCCTCGTGAGCCAACTCTTTGGCAGCGCTAGCGACTCCATTCCAAACGTCGACGTGATTCTCGGCAAGAAATTCACTGCAACGGGGACTCTGAAAGTGTACGAGCGAGGGTTCGTATTTTCTTCGAAAGAGATTCCCCCGCTCGCTGTGAGCTTTTTGAAGCATGTGAGCTCCCAAAAATGCTGCTCTGCAGGGGGAAACGACGACAACGGCACTCTCCTAGTTTTAAAACTGCGAGGAGACCCCGACCCTGTCCAAAACATTTTAAACGCAAACGATACGAATGCTTTCGCGAAATGCGTAGAGTGCAGCACCGGAATGACCAAGTTCAATACTTTTGTCGGCCTGGTGCTGCCGCGAGGAACGCGGCAAGAATCCAGCGTTCTGTCCAGCATCATTTCCTGGCGTGAGGTTGGCGAACGAGAAGGTAACTTGAGGGCAGAAGAAGATGACAGAGCCGAAGAATGCGATTCAAGGGGGTGTAATGACGAAAATACAGGAATCTACACCGCACAGGGCTGTTATGCTATGATGGAAGAAGTGCTGCGCTCACGGGGCTGGAAATTGAGCAATTCGATTCTAGACACGGAGTCATTCAATCACGACATTTTCATGAATCGGTGTGTAGTCGATGCAGAAACGTTTGCTGACGACGACAGCAACACCTCTGCGACTATCTTGAATGCCTCAAACAGTAGCAGCGATGTTGCCGTCGGCGTCTTGTTGCTTATCGGACTTCCTGGCTCTCCACTGACTGACGCCGGAGAGAATTTGATCAATCTCGGCAGCGATGAAACTGAGTTCACAACCTACTCGGAGGCTTTCCACGATGAAGAAGCTATGTTTGACGGTATCCAGTTCGCCGCTCGTGTATTAGAAGCTTATGAGTCCGCGGACCATGACAGCGCTAAAGAGCAGCGCATTCTCGTGACTGTCAGTGGCTTCATTGATGCTAGGAAAGTGTCAATGGCGCTCTCGTCTCACCCAAACCTTTACCTCACAAATGTAACAAACGTTCTGTCGAGCGATAGTCTTACAATCGTTAGCCCGATGACCAAAAGTGAGCAATGGACGCCATCTCTGTTCGACCAATGCGCCAGTGGCTTCACCACTCACATTCTCCTGTATGAAAACGAGAAAGGCAACGAGCACGACAACTACACAAAGCCGTTCCTCGCTCGAATCAAGCTGATGGACAATCCTCCCCAGCTACTTGGTGCGAAACTTGGCACCTTCAGTCTCGAGATCGTCGCGTCCATCCTTTCGGATGCCTTCAACAGTCCCAAATTGATGGAGGCGAGAAGAGGGGTCGTGATGACCAACAGGTGCCTTACCCAGAGGATCTCTATAAGCGAGAGCAATCTGAGAATGGTAACTTTTCGGCATGAAGCGGATGAGACTGACCTGGAGCGGTTGAATATCTGCCTCTCGGCGCTTCTTGGGGGAGTTCAATTTAAGTGGGTGTCATCCATCCTCGCCGACGAACTTAAAGACGGTAGCATTGGATGGAACAAGAAAGCGCGCTTGACATCCCGAGGCGCGACCACGGGAATTCGCCGTTGTTTGACATTGGCGCGCTTCAAGTGCGAGTCAAAAATTTTAAGAGATGTCTCCTTGGAGCAGCTCAGGAGTGATATCAAGCAGTGGAAGGCCGATTGGGATGCACTCACGCCACAACGACCGGGCGACACTGATAATGTCGGAGGCAACAAAAAAAGCCCAAAGAAGATGCGCCCATTTCGAAAAGTCGTCAAAAAGGGGGGCAATCAAATCTATTTCAACAATCGACCTGCTGATTTGGAAGATTCTAACGACCAGGAATCTCCTGTTGTCGAGCAAGTCGACGCAAGCCGAATCGTAGGCCTCGAAGGAATCCTCAAAATCGACGACAAAAAGACCTACAAGTTTGCGGGCCACAACAATAAGAAGAACTCGTTGCACATTAGCAAGGGCGGTACCCTGACGCGACAGATAGTGCGAAAAACCGACAACGCCTCTTCTTCCCTTATCGTCTCGTGTTATGGACTCGGTCTCACCGATGATCATGTAGTTCTGATCCAGTCACTCCTGAAACTGACTGCGGCCGTGAAAAAGCACGCCCTCAAACCTTATATATCACCGGACGAACTTGATGTGAAAGCGGTAACAAAAGCGTATATCGATAGAAAGCTGCCGGAGTTATGGCAATTTGACGGGCTCAACTACGTGAATTACGAAGGGCATGTGAGGACGACAAGGCCCGACATCGAAGAGATTAAGAAGCTAGAAGTGGAGAGAATTAACACGGAGAGACGCCGTTACAACGATGCAGTCAACGGCCGCGATGTGGAGAGTCTGAGTGTGATGAAAACGTTTGAATACATTAAATTTTAGTAGCTGCCGAGGCACGTGAGAGGGATTATTTTATTTTTGGAATTGGATTGGATTATGTCTCTTCTAAATCATTCATTATCATCGTCTTTAAGTATAGTTTAGGTCATTTCATTCGCTTTCATGATCGATTCTCTCCACATTCATTCTCGCATTCATTCATGCTCCCTGCTGTTGACGGTGTTCGGTCGGGGGGCGCATGCCAATTTAAACTTCTCCATGGACATGCTCTGAACCATTACAAGTCCCGGACCCTCAAGTTGGGTATTGAACACCCCCTCCCCTCCCACCGCCATCCCGCAACAACCTCCCGCCGACTGCAATGTCATCTCGCAAGTTTCTGCCCACGCCAAAACGCAGTTTGTGTCGATGACTATCTTCTCGCCTTCCTCGAGAACCTTCTGCATGATTGTGCCTGTGGCAGCAAGGAATACAGTTCCGTTTCCTTTGAGTTGCTGGCGAATGAAACCGTTTCCTCCGAAACAAGCCCGGCAAGGGTTAAAATCAAAGTCTGTTTCAATCTCGACGTCACCATAGTGTGCCATGTAGGATCCCGCCTTGCACAGAATGTTCCCATTTACGTGCTTGCTTGTGAGCTCGACAGGAACTACTTTAGAAGGGAAATTAGGTGTGAGACCAACAAATCCCATGTTTGAGGCATCGTTGGTCATTATCATGGTGCAGCATGACTAAGAGGAGAACGAAGGGAGAGAAAGACTTGTAAGTTAAAACCAGGAGAAAAATCTCGCACTCCTTTCGCCGTAATCTTCGCTCTCGCTTACCTCTCCGCTGCAGCACCTGTTGAAGCAGCCACCGCATTCTGTCGAAGTGCTCACGTCCCCGCTCTTGTAGAGCATGGTCCCGGGCTCTGTCTGCACGGACTCATTCTCTGCAAGGGAGACAGTCACTATCTGAGAGTTTGCTCCTGTCACACTGTATTTAGGAACGTCTGGGTACTGTACGCTGAACTTAGCCCATCCGGTCGATTTTAACACGAGCAGACCATCTTCGTTGATCTCCTGTGGTAATGGAAAGTGTTCGTATGAATGATGGGTGTTGAGGGGTGGGGTGGGTGAGAGGGGGAGGGCACACATAGGGGGGACTCATAGAAGTGGTGAATCCGGGTCGAGGGCACACAGTACTCACCATTCGCTGATTGTCAAATTGATTAAAGCGGAAAGACAAGAAAAGTGTTGGCAATCAAGTAGTTACTACCTTTGGATCTCGAGCTCGCACAGACCTTCCAGTTTCCAGTTCAACTGTTCATATCCCACTCCCTTCGTTTGTAGATGGCGGCAGAATGTAAGTATAGGCGTATTTGCTCGTCAAAGGTCCCTGGCTACAAGATTTTCTAGGAAGTAACTTGTAGGAACCAGTGAATCCCACCATCTCAACTTTGCCTCAAAGCATATCCAAACCCTTTGTGTGGTCATGTAGCCCCCATGCACCAAACTAACACGTTCCCTCGCCCTGATTCTTTTTATCTGCCCCACACACGCGCACACTTATCCATCTCTACCCGTGCTACAGCTGACGTGAACGTTGACCTGCCCTTTGCAGAGCAGGTGGATCCTTTCAATACCGGATTTATTCCCTATGTTCCACCTGTTGTCGAGGAACCTCGTTGGCAGATCACTGGAGATGATAGCCAAGTTGTGACATGTATGCTTGAACCTAGCGAGGCAATCCAGACCGAGCCTGGATCCATGATGTTCATGTCACCATCCATCAAAACCGACGTTGAATGCGACCCGTGTGCTGGATGCATTAGAAAATTGGCAGGGGAAGACTTCGTCAAGGTCGCGCTGACCAACGAAGGAGGTGATGCTGCGTACGTTGGCCTAACTCCCAACTATCCCGCCAAGGTCGTCCCTATCGAGCTCTCCCAAATTGGTGGAAAGTTCATTGGCAAATCTGGGGCTGTGATGTCCTCCTTGGGAGACGTCAATATCAGCACTAGCACGGATTGCAACCCCTGTACTAGCTGTTTCTCGGGGCTCGGTTGCATACGGCAGCTGCTAGAAGGCTCGGGTACGGCGTTCTTGGCAGCGGGAGGGACAATCTTGACGAAAGATTTGGCGGAAGGAGAGTCTTTGGTGATAGATACTGATAGTTTGGTAGGTTTCTCTGAATCCGTCAGTTTCTCTGTGCGGCCATCTGGAGGCCCGGTGACTTGCTGTTGTGGAGGAGAGGGCATGTTCAACACTGTTGTGACTGGTCCTGGGACAGTAGTTGTGCAATCCATGAGCTTTAAGAAGTTTGTGAAGGCTGTTGCCCCGCCTCAAGCTGCTGGAATGAACCGGCATAATGATCAAGGAGGAGGGGGCGGCGAGGAGTGATAATTTACTGCATACGTTAGTTGTTGATAGTTTTATTGAAACGAACGACTTTTTTTTTTCAATCTCATTGTTGAAGTAAAGGGTCTCTATTGAACCCAAACAAGTCAATGGGTGATCTCGATATTTGATACCGATCTCCGATCTCCGATCTCTCTCTTTCACTCCTCTTCTTACAGCTCATTTTCTTTCTCGCCCTTTTCGACTCTTATTTGAATATATTTACGATGTGGGCTGGTTTCGAACTTTGGGTACCCCCCACCGCCCCCGATAACGGCGGATTTCCAGGTTAGTAATGCTTAATCCGCACCCCTCCTCAAGAAAATCTTTGCTAACTCCTGCCCCATCCCCACTTAGTTTTTGAGATAATCGGGACAGACTGCCAGATAGTTCAATTCCCTTTGCAAGCCGGTGAGAGCATTACTTGCGAACCGGGAGCAATGTGCTACATGAACGATGGGTGCAAGGTGAGTATAATCTGGTGCCGGGCAACATCACACACTTCAACAACAGCTGTAAATAATACAAAACACTGCTAATGAACCGTTGTAACCTCAGATGCGCACCACTGTCGGGTCTCTTACAAATATGGTAATGGGTGCGATTGGGGGGGAGTCGATATTCAAGTGCATCTACACCAACAACACTTCAGGTCCTGGCTATGTCGCTATGACCTCAGACATCCCAGGTGTTATCGTCCCTATTAACATGCAAGAATGCGGCACTATTAAGTGCAAGCTTGGGGCTTGGCTCTGCAGTACCGGTAATATGGAGACACAAGTCGCCGCAGGTTTCAACCCTGCGCAGTCAATTGCTGGTGCTTGCTGCGGAGGCATGAATTTCATTGTGCAGGAGTTGAGCGGGGGGAGCTGGAGCTTCCTTGCCGCCATGGGGACAATAATTAGCAGAGACCTAGAGGCGGGAGAGGAGATGATTGTGGACACAAACAGCATCCTGGCAATGTCTGGTGATGTGTCATTGGATGTGCGCGCTGTTGGTGGGATTGGGGCTATGTGTTGCGCTGGGGAGGGTGCCTTCAACACAGTGCTTACTGGTCCAGGCAAGGTATGGCTAGAGAGTATGCCAATTGAGAAGTTGCGGAGCCTATTCCCTGCTCCAAGCAACGGCGGTGGCGGTGGTGGTGATAATAACGATAGTGGGGGCGGTGGTGAATAAAGGAAGTCAGTGCCAGCCAGAGCACAGCAAAAGCGAGAACATATTATTTTGGTTGAAAATGGCTGAACATAACATCTGAAAGACCTTTAGCGTACAAAAAATGTCACCGTCTTATTGTCACTTTAGTGTGCTCCTCCAATTACTGTTCAAACGCCGTCTTGCTGTCCATCAAATCATCCCTTTCAAACTGTTTCTTCAGACTCATGTCAACATAAGCAGCGTGGAGAATTGTGTAGGGCATGTAGCTTTCTAACACACTTCTGTCGATTAAAGGACAAACTTCTGTGAACTTTTCCATCAAGACAAACATAGCCCGCAGTGGGAAGGCGCTGTAAGCTTCCTCGTCCGCCTTCATTCGGAACAAGACGCTGCTGCTGCTTCTCAAAAACTCCACACATGCATTTTTGGCCTTCTCCTGGGTGCCAAGCATTGTGCAGCACAGCCCGCTGATACATGCCATAATTACGTGCTCTCCATTTGCGTGAACATCGTCGGCTGGAATATAAGTGCACTTGGTCCAGTTATCACTGGTGACGAAGCTGGAAGCATACGCAAAGGGGAGCAGTCCCCAGATCCTCATATCCTTGCTGGCAAGGTGGCTCAGACTCGACGTCAAGCTTGGGTCTAAGTAACCCACATCAATGCCACTGCTTCGGGCTAGGCTTATTAAACTAGGAGCGTTTCCTCCGCCACTGGCCTCGTGCGAAATGCTGCTTGCAGCCAGGCTGAGGGCACTGTGCACCAAGGGCACAGAGTTTTTTTGGCTGGTTCCCGTAGACGAATGCAGCATCCCCCTCAACATAAGTGCATTGCCGACTCTAATGCTACTAGACAGGAACTCGTCCGTGCCTTTCAAGGCGTCCACACTGGCCTGAAATGAGGCACTGTCACCGTTGAAGTTGTGACTGAAATTTCCCAGACTCACTTCATTGCTGGTCAGGTAGCCCTTTATCTTCTCCACATGCAAGCTAACAAAGCTTAAAATCGCACTGTCCAGCGTCCTTGCGCCCTGTGTACCCACGAGTGATACAAGGGCCTGCAAAAACATAACGCGAAGAAGGGGGTGGGTGTTCAGGGTTAAATTAGTAAGCGAAACGAAGGGAACAGTAAAGCCAGTAAATGGAGTGAAAATAGGGGTTAGGGGACCGACCGCTCTTCAAGTCAAGGTTTTCTGCATGGCAGAACAGGCTCCCAATTCAATTCGTATAATGGTCCTTCCGCTCACCTCCATCTCGCTTGGTTTGGCGTACTTGTCCAACAAACTCTGCTGCAGCTTCTCGTGCTTCCCCTTCTTCTTCTCCGGGGGATTTACATTGATAAAACTGCCCGTGCTTGTGCTATAAACAACACCCGAATTCTCACAATTATCCAAAAGGTCGATGTAAAAGCGAACGATCTTGTGAACGCTCTTCTGTCCCATCTCTTGTATCGCCGTGACCGCTTTTAAGGGGGTGCTGACATCATAGACCTCCGGCTCACAGGACTGCTCGAACAATGCCTCCCTGATCAGAGTGGCTGACTCAATGTCTATGTGGCTGGCGCATTTCTGGAGCGCGGCGCTGACTTGCTGGAGCTCGTTCAGGACCTCGCTGGGGGCTTTCATCGCCTCTGTTGCTGAGCTGTCAAACATTGTTTTGGTGAAATCTACGAACCGCGCAATCAGCTGTGACCGAACGTACTCTTTCGGCCGTAGAATCCTGTCATACACTGCGATGGGCTCCGCGCGGTTGGCGCCCCACAAGATATTTGAGAGGTTCTGCTCTGTTTTAATGATTGGGGAGATGATGCTCCGCCCTTTTGTGTTCAGTACAGATTCCTGCCCAGGGTTCATGAGAGCCCACCCCCCACCCTGGTTATTCTTCTTGAGCGACCGCTGCTCCACTCGCCTGGCCGCTTCCATTGGCGTGATTTGGCTGTCGTGGAACTTGATGTGCTTCTCCATTTCTTTTAACAATACAATCACATGATCGGCGAGCTGCTGGCACATATCGTCCGCCAGCCTAGCCGCCTCCTGACCTATCGGCTCCTGCTCTTCAGGACAGAAAGGGTGAACGTTGCTCTCTGCCATTACTCGGAAACTCCGAATGAAGCTAACCGCATTGTTCGCGCTTTCTGGTGACTCCAAGCAAATACGATACTCTTGCTTGAAGTGCTCCCTATACCACCAAACCTCGTGAAGTTCGCTCCGCTGCTCCACGGTTTCTCGCAGGGCGTCAACGTAACGGCTGTGCTCGACGACCCGATTCATTCTATCAAAAAGCTTCTTGACGCTGTCGATTTTCAACGCATTGCTAGTGCTCGCTGCAAGTATGCAAGAAACTCTACCCCAGTCCAAACGGAAGCCCTCCAAGTTCTTGCCTTTTTGCGAGGCCTCCAAGCCGTCAATCGTAGGCAAAATGCTGCTCAGAATCTCCTGAACCCCCAACGAGAGCGCTGCGCCATGATTCTTTATACCGTCAAGACACTCGGCGATAACTTTCCGGTGGGCCCCCTTCAAATATTCAGTGTAGTAATTCTCGACAATCTTTCCATTGCTGTACACCAACCGGAGAAGCTCGTCGTGGAGTCCAATCAATTGAGATAGGACGGGATCTGTATAATTCTCCTGTGTATAATGCTTCATCCGACTTTTTACTGTCGACTGGTTAATGTGCCGAAAATGCCATAGAATCTCCATTTTTGCCATTGCTAGGCTCGCCATCACGAGTGGGAACTTAGGCCCGAGCAAACCCGGCAGCTGTGTGAAGAGCTGTTTAAGGGTGCCAATCTCGCCTCTCAGATAACTGCAACAATCGGATAAAAGGGAGGCGCGCGCGGCGATTAGTAGCGTGGAGCAGATTTATGCGTTGGTGTGTAAGAAATTTGTAAGTAAACCATTTTTGAGCACATCAAACAAAAGCAAAGGGCAAACTCACCTCCTCCTTTCCCTGTGCTTCAATCCGGCGCTGAGCGTGGCTTCCTTGCTGGTGTCTTTCATAAGCTGCTTGAGCTTGAGCGTCTTGGGGATGGCAACACCACTCCAATTTCTGGGAGGGAACCACGTGGCAAGGTTCTCAAGTTCCGTGTGCACATTCAAAACTTGGTCCCTGTACAATGGAACAACGAGGCAGTCCGTCGCAACCGTCTTGAACAAGGCTAAAACCTCAACCCTGGATAGCAGACTAGGGCATGCCAACACACCATAAATTACCCACGTGCAATAATCCTCCAGGTGGCACATTTCGCAGTGCAGCAACGGACTCCCCTCTTTCTCCACCCCAGGCACGTCGATGGTCTTCACCACGGGAAGGGGCATGGAGTCCCCCTCCTCTATAGGGTTGAGCACGTTCTTCTGCCTCAGCATGTCGACATCGAAAGACTGGTGAAGCACCGGCGCGAACTGAACTAAAATGTTGCCCAGCGTGTTGACGAAATTTTCATCCTTCAACTCCTCCACCGTACGCTTAAGCGGCTCGCTGTATTCCTCCACATCGCCTGCTAGCGCAGCGTAGCCCTTCTCTGTCTTGCCGTGAACGCAGCTGTAAGCGCAAGCATATAAGGCTAGAAGCACCTTTCTCTCCCCTACATCGCTCCAGAACAGGTGCAGCTGCACATAAAGCGTCAATAATCGGCAAAAATTCCTTGTGACCTCCGGTGTACCAAAAAGATTAAGATCCATTATGTCCCTGGGTAAACTTTTGAGGAGCTGTAGAACGGTGATATTGAACTCCCTGACGTCGCAAAATGTCCTATATATCGGATCTAGTTCATCCAATATCCTTCCTGCCGCTCCCTGGAAAGTCTCGAAACCAGGAACCTCCTTGACGCTTCCCACGTCAACCTCAGGGAACCTCTTCTCCAGCGTCTTACGGATCTTGGACCACTCAGGGTTCTGGAGAGAGTGGGGCCGGCCACCAGGGGAGGCTAGGTTGCGATTCAACAGAGATAGGCGACTGAGCATGCCAGCACCGATATCGGTCAGGATGAGGCATTTTTCAGTGAGCTTTGACATGTTTATTGTTGAGATCTTGAGGGGAGTGTGGGGAATGGGTCTGTAGAGTTGGGGGTCAACGAAAGAGGACAAAAACGGGACGAACGGGGACTTTGAGTACTGGTTCAGGATTAGAAAGGCGTTAAGGTGGACTTTCCTCAAGAGAGAGAGAACGGATAAATCTCACGCCAGACCATTGCGACGGGCTAGCAACATCCTCAACAGCAAGTAAATAAAAGCTATATTCTTGGAAGACAACCCATTCCAACGTCAATTAAGTTGGCAAAAGTCCTAAAACAGCTTAATTTTAGTTTGTTATAAGTGAAATACCCCAGATCAGCCTCCAAACAGTCACAACTCCTCCCTTCCCCACACTTTCTCCTCGTCAGACCCAAAAATGACGACTAAGAAATTTTATGGCTACCAGGGCTTCACCCCTTGTCACCTTGTCCACCCTCCAGCCTCCAAGTACCCTCGTGAGTTCCTCATGAATAAGTATTCCAGCGTAGGGCAGGGGCAGGTGTACAAGAAGAACATCATCAGTGGGGCTCTGAACTTTGACGACAGGACACTAAACGAGGATAGTTTCGTGGTGGAGGCGGGAGATTTTAAGAGGACTGATAGGAGGGGCGTGAGTGGGAATCATGAGAGTGAGGATGTTAGGACTAGGTGAGTTTGGTTTCTGTATTCTTTGTTTTTCTTGGGCTTCTTTTTGCTTGGAAGTTTTTTTGTTTATCGCCATCGCGATCCTAACACGTACCATCCAAAAATCTCACGTGTGTGATGATCCCATTCTGATTGATGATCCCTACCGCCTCCCGTCCCATCCCCCTTACCTTTAGATCCAAAAAATTTCTTGGCACGACCATGTACAATTCGACATTCCGCAATTTTACAGCAGAGTCACTCTCCATCACTCGCCTCCCAATTTCTGCCTATGTCGAACCCTGGTCGGCCCTCGAGGACTCTTCTGGTACTATCTCTTTACAGGAAATCCCTAAGTTACTGTCGCTTGCTGTGGACGGAGCAAACTCCACGAATACATCCTACACCGCTCCTGATTGGATAGCGATTAAGTTCCTCAAGACGTTTGACGCCTCCCCCACGGGGCGTTTCACTTTCGCTGACTTGGAAAGTTCTCTACCAACGATTTTAAGTGCCATCAAAAACGACACCAGGAAGAATGTTGCTGGTGCCCCAGAGTGGCTTACTGCCAGCAAGAAGATGCCGCCCAAGGTCCTCACAAACTCGGGCATGAAGAGCGCGATGCAGATCGATATGGGCATGGCCGGGGATAATCCGGCAGATAGACCCTACACGAACAAGACGGGAATGTTTAGCACGAGTCAGGATATGTTGGCGGGAACGACAAGGGACACATACCATATTCCCGGGTACGCCGGTCACATCCCGGCAAGCAAGCGCAACCCTATTGTAATGTTGCAGGGTGAGATGAAGGAACCCCGACCGATTAAGAACAATCTCCGCTTGATCTATTCCCATGATTTGCCGGGCTACACAGGACACCAGCCCAAGGCGGCAAGAAACGACATCGGGAGGAACAAGGGCGGGTTGGATCCTAGGACAACCAGTGGGTCAGCGGCATGCGGAATGGATATCCTTTGAGCTTTTGCTTTGAGTGTGTCTTGCGCGCGGGTCTTCTAATGGGCGATGGATAGCCATCGAGTATTTAACTATGTAAATGTGTAACTACTTGGACGAATTACAAGCACAAGAAAAGAAGAAAATATCCTATTTTATGCTTCTTCCGTAATGTCTGGGTGCGCTTCTTCGTCGACCTCAACGGTGCTCTCCTCAAACTCGACGGTACTATCCACTTCGATATCATCATCATAAGTGCTTTCGATGGTGCTGTCTGCCTCAATGAAACTTTCACCTTCGTGTTCACTCCCAACAAACGCACTGCTTTCGATGGTGCTGTCTGCCTCAATGAAACTTTCGTCACCTTCGTGTTCACTCCCAACAAGCGCACTTGAGGCGGACGAATCTTCTGCGACGCTGCTGACAAAGACACTGCTGACAGCGACACTGCTGACGTCTGATATAAAACTGCTCCCAGTGCTACTCTCGCCGGCGCTGCTGCTTGGCATGACACTCGAGCTGTTCTTGTTAGACCTTTGAAAGAAGCTGGTGCCGCTGGCCGAGCTGCTAGCCGTGGAACTAGCGGTGGAGCTAGCAAGGGAACTGCCGTTCGTGCTGCCTTGGCTCGAGTTGCTACTGTTCTGGGTGTGCTGTGTGGATTTTCTGCTCTTCGCGGAGCTCTGTTTGCTCTTCTTGGTACTACCAAACAAGCTGGACACCCCTTTGACAAATTGCTTGGCACCTTTCTTTGAAGACTTCATTTTCTCAATCTTCCTCTTGTTGGTCTCGTCGAAGAAAATAAGCATCGAGTGTGCGCTCGCGCTCATGGAACAACTCCATATGAGCATGAGTACATTCATTTCGACGGCCTTATCCCTCCTTCCGTACTGCTTGATTGTCTCGCGAACCTGGAGAAGTCTGACGGCGCTAATGACGAAGATTGGAGTCATAATGAAGATAAAGGTACTCGTCCTCCAGATTAGATACTTCAGGTCCATACCCTTGCCAGCATCCTTGTGCTTAGGGGGGTCTCCGTGCGCTTGCAGCAGCTTTCGCAAACTGAGGTTTGTGGGAGAGGGGTGTTTTGTTAGTTTAGTTTAGCTCTCTTCCCCGTTAGGATTTTTTATTTTTCCTGTTCTCACCTCTTCCCTCCGACATACAACGACGGCGCAAGAGTCATAAGAAGAATAACCCCGATGGCCCCCGTCATACTGGCCCTCCCTACGGCGAAGAAGTACACGCACAAGGCCAGGAATAACCACATAAACACTTTGAGTCCCTTCTTTCTTCTATGATACGCCCCGATTTTCCCCTTTCCCATGGAGGAACTCTTGACGGCAATGTCGAGCCAGGCGAGGGCGAGTCCCATGATCCCCTCGCTCACGCAGAAGGCGGATGTGCTGACGAATATCTGTAGGGGCCGGAAGACCTCGTCCCCGTAGGAGCCCGGGACGGCGCGGAGCATCCAGGTCAGGAAACGGAGGAACTCGGAGAGGGTCAAGGCGCACATGAAGGTGGCGGAGAGGTTGGCGGCGTTGACCTTGTTGTCGCTGAACTTGAACATGGTCTTGACGACCTTGCGGCTCCAAACGAAGAGGTAGAGGTTGTAGAGTAAAGATATTAACCAGGTGAATTGTATAACCCAGTAAACGTCCGACATCTCGTCGCACCCATCCCCGATCAAGGGCCAAGTAGTGGAACACGCGCACCTCCAATCCCAATCGGTTCCATTAATCTGCGCCTTAAAGCAGAACTTCTTGTCGCTCCCGGGTCCCGTCTCCACCTCGTGGCAGTTGCCCCAGCCGCTCTCGATCCAGCCCTTGTCCTCGTAGTCGGGCTCGTAGGAGTACTCCCCGGGCATGCAGGTCACGGAGCCGAAACCTTCCTTGAGGTACCCGAAATCCCCGGTGGCGGAGTCGGCCATGGAGTACGACGAGAGGGAGGGTCGACACAGGAGTAGCATTGCCAACAGTGTCAGGGGAGCCATGGCCTATCCCAACTATATTACAGAATAGAAGAAAAAACAGTGCTGAAGAACTGAAGCAACGTCCTGCTTCACCTTTAAATGCGTGTCTCCGAGATTTGCACGTGTAAATATGGACCCTCTCTGAAGATATCTTCGTTACCACGCCTAATATAAACGTATTTGCGAATAATGACTGAATAAATTAACCTCAAGTTTTTTGTTCCCTCCCCGGCAGCTGCTCCCCGGGAAGTTGGGAAAAAAAAAAATCATCCCAAAAAACATTCAAAGAACGTCATGCCTTAGATCCGAAGACACAAAGAAGTATTTATTTAAAGTAAATCCCCTCCGCCCGTCTCGTTCTTCTTATGCCTCTCTCCCTCCTAAAATAAAATTGCAAAAGAGAGGGTGTACGGGTGTTCCGAAACAATAATTGGGATTGCTCAAGGGTTCGACTCTCACGTACGTCAAACTCCAAGCCTTCGTGCCTTAGCACACAGTCCTGCGAGGTGTGGTTTTGTGAGCACTGCGTCGGCTTTTCCCGTGTTGCAAATTTAGGGGGGTTTGGCCAGGGTTTGCATGCAAAGTAAAAGCATACGGATTTGTCTGGGATTTCGAGATTTGTTTTGTTTTGTAACCCCCCGGTTGGTTTGAACACACCAACGACAACGTAAGCGGTTCGGCTGCCTCTTGCTCGTTCAACACAAGGGAGAGTTTGTGCCTTGCTCTCTCTCGCGTACCCTTCCCCCCTCTCCCACCCACATACATCCTACCGTTCCCCTCCCCCGTTTTCGCTCCCGTATGTCCGACCCCCGGTTCGCCTCCCTGACGTCCGTCGCCGCGTCCCTCCGTTCCCTCGGCCTCCCCACTTCGACCCCGGGCGAAACGGGGGAGGGGAGGATGGAAGCGCTGAAGGGACGGCTGGTGAAGGCGTTAGTGGAGAGGGGGGAGGTCGGGGTGGACGGGGAGGGGAGGACGTTCGTGAGGGGGGGGGGAGGGGGTGGGGGTGGTGGGGGGAGTGGGGGGGG
>Ga0115554_1001512_pt1 | contig 16422 bp, 12 predicted proteins | sample COGITO_mtgs_1104_3_FD_87283 | JGI IMG/M metagenome (GOLD analysis project Ga0115554, IMG submission 87283) | Pelagic marine microbial communities from North Sea - COGITO_mtgs_110404 | ecosystem: Environmental > Aquatic > Marine > Epipelagic | place: Germany:Helgoland, sampling site Kabeltonne... | reverse complement strand
GCCGTGCGTCTATCTCGCGTGCGTCGGTTCCTCCTGTGTGCGTCTACGCACGCGCGCGTTGTATTATAAAAATGAAAATTTATCCAGGAGTAGAAACACACTTAAACACTTATTATGCACTCTTTCCTCCTAAAAATTTTCTGTCGTCGTCAAAAAAGGTTGATTCCAAAAAGAAAAACAAAAAAGTTCCTGAAGACTTTATCCACAAACAAACCACATTTTCAGACGCACTTTTTAGTACTACTACGCGCGGAAGAAAGACACACACTTTTACGCGCTCAAAGTTTGATCATAGTATTATCTACTAAACGCGCTTATACACCATCGTTAGTATTATCACGACAACAAAAACAGCGTTATTAAAATCAATCATCATGACGACGACGACGACTTCGAAATTGTTCGCGCAAAAAACGATCCTTCGCGGCGGAAACGCGTTGGGGAAAAGCATCTCTAAAAGTGCGAAGCGTTCTTCTCCGAGTGCGGCGGCCAGAGTGGTTCGAACGATGGCGTCGAGCACCACGTTACCGATTGATTTGAGAGGTAAGAAGGCGTTCATTGCCGGCGTGGCGGACGACAACGGTTTTGGATGGGCCATCGCCAAGGCGTTGAGTCAAGCCGGGGCGGACGTTATCCTCGGCACGTGGGTGCCGGCGTTGAATATCTTCGAGACTTCGTACAGAAGAGGTAAGTTCGACGAGTCGAGAAAGTTATCGGATGGCAGTTTGATGGAATTCGCGAAGATTTACCCCATGGACGCGGTTTTTGACACCATGGATGACGTTCCGGAAGATGTGAAGGCGAACAAGCGATACGCAGGTAACGAAAAGTGGACCGTGAGCGAAGTCGCCGAATGCGTGGAGAAGGATTTTGGTAAGATTGATATTTTGGTCCACTCGTTGGCGAACGGCAGAGAAGTGGCAAAACCGTTGTTGGAGACGTCGAGAGAAGGTTATTTGGGGGCGATTTCCGCGAGTTCGTACTCGAACATTGCGATGTTGCAAAAGTTTGGTCCGTTGATGAACAAAGGCGGCGCGTGCATTTCTTTGACGTATTTGGCGAGTGAAAGAATCATCCCAGGGTATGGGGGTGGTATGTCTTCCGCCAAAGCGGCTTTGGAGTCTGACACGAGAGTGTTGGCGTTCGAAGCTGGGAGAAAGTGGGGCATTCGCGTGAACACCATCAGCGCCGGTCCGTTGGGCTCGAGAGCCGCTAAAGCCATCGGTTTCATCGACGATATGATCAACTACTCCATGACGAACGCGCCGTTGAGCGAAAAGCCGTTGGATGCCATCGAGGTTGGACACACGGCCGCGTTCTTGTGCTCGCCGTTAGCCTCGGCGATTACTGGGAGCACCATATACGTCGACAATGGTTTGAACTGCATGGGCGTAGCGACGGATTCCAAGTCCATCCCGGATCGATCCTAAACGACGACGGACGACGGGGCGGTGCATTAAAATCATAGTTCATAAAACTTTAATAATAATAACGTAAGAGTATCTAATTAAGAGAATTGAAGACGACGGTTTGTGTATGTATCTCTGCGCGCTCGCAGTAAGAGTTTTATCAAAAGAACTTTCTTCACAGAAAGACGCACAAAATCACTTCTCTGCTCTCATCGCATTCTTCACAAAGTTTTCTCTCCTTTGCACGCGAAGAAGTTTCGTTTATGTCTTTGCACAAAACGGCGACTGAAAAGCTCGTCGTCACCTTACGTCGCGGGTTAGCTGGAAAGCGAGACACGATTAAACTCACCTGTATAGCTTTAGGATTGCGTAAACCTCGAGCGTCGAGAGTCGTCCCGAACACGAGCACGACTCGAGGACAGATCGAAAAGATCAAACATTTAGTCAAAGTGGAAACGGAAACCGCGTTTCTGAAACGATTGGAAAGGAAGGAGAAGAAGTTTAGCCTGCGACCGGAAATTGTCGTCGAACATTAAAAAGTAATTATTAATGTCGTCATCCATCTCGTCGTCGTCGTGTTGCTGTTGTTATTCCGCGCGCGTAAAAACCGACAGCCGTCGCTTTGCACCTCAAAAACAACGAACAAGGAGCTCGGGTGGTTCGACCAAAGCGACCCCTGCGGAAGAATCAACGATGGGTGGTTCTTCTTCTTCTTCTTCTAAGAAAGCGAGAGCTTTGGAAATTTGGCGCATGTGCGATGCCGTGTGTTTTGACGTGGACTCGACTGTCATCGATCACGAAGGTATCGACGCGTTGGCGGCGTATCTCGGCAAAGGCGAAGAGGTGGCGAAGGTGACCACGCAAGCTATGAATGGAGAAATTCCGTTCGAGAAGGCTTTGTTTTATCGATTAAACGCGATGCAGTGTTCGAGACAGCAGATGGATGCGTATTTAAAAGAGTATCCGGTGAAACTTTCGAACGGATTCCAAGAACTGAGAGACAAGTTGAAAGAAAAAGGGAAGACGGTGTATTTAGTGAGCGGAGGGTTTCGACAAATGATCCATCCGATTGCGGAATGTTTAGATATCCCAGTCCCTACGAACGTTTGGGCGAATAATTTGTTATATTTAGAAGATGGATCGATGAATTCAGAGAAACCATTCGACGACGAAAACGAGTTTACGTGGCGCGCGGGCGGAAAGGCTTTGGCCGTCGCGCACGTGAAGAAAACCGGGAATTTCAAAACAGTCGTGATGGTTGGCGATGGCGCGACGGACGTGGAAGCGAGAGCAGAGAATGGAGCAGATATTGTTATAGGGTACGGTGGAACGGTAAGAAGGGAGAACGTGGAAAAAACGGCGGATTGGTTCGTGATGGATTTCAAAGAACTCGTCGAAGCCCTCTAGTCTGGATAAAAGTATTGAAGTAATTATATTCACGTACCAGTATGTGTGTTTTTTTATAAAAGAATGACTAGAAATGAACAACACTCCCGTAATTCTCCTCTCTTCTTCTCCGTATAAGTTCATCAATGTCGTCATCGTTTTCTCTATTGTATTTAGTACTGTCTGTCGTTCATTCTGCCTTTGAGGATGATAAACGCTATTTTCCGTTCTTAAAACGAAGCGATATCGGTGGAGTAGTTGAACTCCAACTTCACGTCGTTCATATTTGGCGCGCTCGTAAAGTTCTTCAACGGCATCTTCGCGCTCAAATTACCTCGTCTCAAAGTAATCTTACCGCTCCCGTTCGTAGAGGCTTCCAAGCTTCCTTTCACGCCTTCCGGAAGCGGATAACTGAGGGTCATTTTCCCTCCCTTGAACGTTTGCGTCTTGACGTTCGCGTCCGCTTTCACGGAGACGTCAATCTTATCGATTTTCTTCTTCGCAGTCACCGTCAATTGCTTCTTGGAGTTATCAAACTCCAGCGTTGACTTCACGCCTTCGAAAACCGGTGGTTCCAAAATGCCTTTCACCGCGTTTCCTTTCGCCTTCCACTCCAACGTCGCCGTCGAGTCGATCGCCGACACTTTCTCTCTCACGGAGATTTTCAACACATCCATAATATTCTGCGTGTTTTGGTCCACGTCGTCTAACTTGATCTTCCAAAAATCCTTCGCGGCTTCTAAGTCCACTTTACTCGTCTGCATGTTCGCATCCAAATTGCCTTTGGAGGATACCTCCACGTTCACCGGGAGGACAAATTTCGCCGACAAATTCACCCCTTCAACCGTCTCGGAGACTCGAATTTTGAGTTTCTCGCACGTGGCGGATTGTTCCGAGAGGACGGATTCAACTTCCGTTTCGATGTTAATTTTGCCCATTTTAATAATGTTACTGTAAAGTTGTTGTTGTGTATCGCAGCAGTGCGTTCGGTGGTCGTGTTTTTTGCGTTTGTGTTGTGGATATACTCTATATAGAGAGAGGATAAATGAATAAAATAAAGCGTGGTTGTTGTACGTAAAAAGAGTTTTCTCTCTTCTGAAAGTCCCAAAAAAAACAACAAACGACACAACAAAAAAAAAAGCAGCCAAAAAACACAAAAAAAGCAGATTCTCTCTCAACTTTTTCTCTCTTTTCTCTTTTCTCTCTCTCTGCTCTCAAACAGTGGGTTTTTGTGCTCTTTTTCTTCCTCTTCTTCCTCTTCTTCTTCTTTTGGTTGTCGTGTTGTTCTTGTTGTCTCGTTGTCGTTTGGAGCCTAAAAGTTGGTCTCGCCGTCGACGCGACGACAAAAGAAGAACGCACGATGGAAGAAGTCGACGATGGAGGAACCCAATTGATGATGATGACAGAAGAAAAGAGAAAGAAAGAGGAAGAAGAAACGATGGTGTTATTTACGGACGCGCAAACGAAAGCGTTCCACGCGCAGCTTCGATTTCTGCTCTTGCGCGAGGTAGGCATCGCGCCGTCCACGCACTCGCACTCGCACTCGAAGATCTGGACGAGCTTCCCGAACGCGCTCTTCGCGAACGCGATTGATTTGAACAAAGACCGAGACGAGATGATGAGCAAAGAGATGCTGCCGTGGAGATTGAACGCGAGGTTGCTGCAAGATCCAACGCTGACCATGCTTCGAAATAGTAATAACAACAACGAGATAACGACGACAAAAACGATCAACGAAGAAGACATGAAGTTTACGGAGAGTGTGCAACGAGAGGACAAGGATGACGACGACGGCTTCGACGAGGACAAGGACGACGACGAACGTCAGTACTCGAAGTGTAACGAGTTGAAGCGTCTATTCGAAGGCGAGGTGGACGCGCGAGTGACGCGAGGCGTTGATCTTCTTCGTGAAAGAGTTGTGAAACAAAAGTATACGTTTCATGCCGCCGCTCAAGATAATGGTAAGGAAGACGGGATGATGAGAGAAAGACAGATTGTGGACGAAGGCGAGTGGAAAATCAGACAGAATATCAGAACTAAAAGTTTAGGATTGTTAGAGGAACAGAGAAAGTTAAGACGAGAAATGATTGCCGAGCAGAGAAAGATTATGGCTTTGCCGGAGAGGTCGTACAAGAAGATGGTGAAGATGGACGAGAAGCAAAGAGAGTTGGAGATCAAGTTACGGTCGAAGAAAGAGAAGAAAGAGTCATCGGAGCGGTGGCGTTTGATACTTTCGACGAGAAAAAGATTGAACGAAGAATCAAATCAACGAGCAGACGTGTTGCAAACGAGAAACCGCCAAATGGTGAAGATGCACGATAGGATGGCGAGAGCGTACTTGGTAAAGTCAAGAGACGACGCGGCAGAAAGAGCAAAGAGAATGGAAGCGTTAAAATCGAACGACATAGAAGCATACAAAAAACTTTTAGCGGAAGCAGCGAAAACGAAAGAGAGCATCGAGGGATACCCCGCCGGCGCAGACGGCGAAGGCGAAGGTAATAAGTACGAAGCGCTACAAGAGTTCCTTTCGGAAACGGAAGGATATTTAGAAAAACTCGGAGGAAAGATTGCGTCGGTAAAGATATCGCAGGCGCGTTCGGAAGCGGCGACAGAAGCGGCTGCAAAAGCCGCAGCGGAAGGCTTAGACGAAGATGAAATCAAAGAAGCGGCGGAAAAAGCAGCGAGAGAGGCGACGTTAGAAAACGGCGAGAAGATGATTTCGCAAACGAAAGAGGACGGGATTCAAAACACGGAGAAATATTACGCCGTGGCGCACAGCGAACAGGAAATTATTACCGAACAACCAAAGATGTTGACGTTTGGTCAGTTGCGCGATTACCAAATTGTTTCTTTGCAATGGATGGTGAGTTTACACAACAATCGCTTAAACGGTATCTTAGCAGACGAGATGGGATTGGGTAAAACCGTCCAAGTTTGCTCTTTGATTGCGTATCTCTGGGAGTCTAAGCAAAACTTTGGACCTCACATTATCATCGTGCCGAATGCGGTAATCGTGAACTGGAAAGCAGAGTTAAAGAGATGGTTACCGCACGTAAATTGCGTCTATTACGTCGGCAGTCGCGAGCAACGCGCGAAAATATTTCAGAAGCAAGTGTTGCAGCTCAAATTCAACGTCTTAGTGACGACGTACGAGTTCATCATGCGCGATCGGTCCAAGCTGGCGAAAGTGAATTGGAAGTACATCATAATCGACGAGGCGCAGAGATTGAAAGATCGCGAAGGAAAATTAAGTAGAGATTTAGACAAGTTTAGAGCGCAAAGACGTTTGCTGTTGACTGGAACGCCGTTACAGAACGATCTCAGCGAACTGTGGAGTTTATTGAACCTACTGTTGCCGGAAGTTTTTGATTCGGCAAAAGTGTTTCAGCAGTGGTTCGGGAAAACAAAAGCGGGTGATAATCAAGGGCAAAAAGTCATTGGTGGTGGTGGTGGTGGTGGCGCCGGTAACGCAAACGAGGACGAAGAAGAAGACGATTGGATGGAACGGGAAAAGAAAGTCATCGTAATCTCTCGACTGCACCAAATTTTAGAACCGTTTATGCTTCGAAGATTAGTGCAAGACGTGGAGAGTAAACTTCCGCCGAGGAAGAGCGTTGTCGTTCATTGCCCGTTTTCGGCCTTTCAATCGAACGCGTATTCTTGGATCAACGCGACGGGGTCTATTCGAGTTGAACCGTATACTAGGCTCGGTTTAGCCGCGCAAAGAACCTTTCGTGGATATTTGCCCCTTCACAATAGGTGCATGGAGCTCCGCAAGATTTGTAATCATCCGGGCTTATCGTACCCGCCCGAGAAAGGAGGCGATTTTCGAGGTGTTAACTTGATACGAAGTTGCGGCAAGTTGTGGATTTTGGACCGATTACTCATTAAACTTTCCAAGACTGGACACAAAGTTCTTCTGTTTTCCACGATGACGAAATTATTAGATCTCTTGGAAGTCTATCTGAAGTGGCGACAAACTACAGAGGACGGCGAAAATTTACAGTTTTGCCGCATCGACGGCACGACACCGTTAGAACAAAGAGAAGTCGCCATCAATGATTTCAACCGAAAAGGCTCGAACAAGTTCATATTTTTGCTTTCTATTCGCGCAGCCGGAAGAGGTTTGAACTTACAAACTGCCGATACAGTTGTGATGTACGATCCGGACCCAAACCCGAAGAATGAAGAACAAGCCATCGCGAGATCTCACAGAATCGGCCAAACGCGAGAAGTACGAGTGATACACTTGGAAGCCGTAGATGATAAAGAAATAGCCAGCGTCACGGGTGCTGCTGCGGCTACTCAAGAAAATACATCGACTGCTGGTTGGGGTGGTAACGACCGATCATATTGTGAATCCGTGGAATCGGTCGTTCGCAACGTCATTCAGCAACAGAAGATTGAAATGGCAGACGAAGTCATCAATGCCGGTCGTTTTGATGGACAAACCACGCACTCAGAGAGACGCGAAACACTTGAAAAACTCATGGCTGCGCAAGCTGCTGGAAATAGGAAAGAAACGAACGTGCCAAGTGTACGCGAATTGAACGAAAAGATCTGTCGATCAGAAGACGAGTTGAAAACTTGGAACGAACTCGACGATACGTTGAATTGGCCATCTTCGCTCATGGGCCCTGAGGAGTGCCCAGATTGGATTCGATACACAAAGTACGATTTAGACGACGCGATAGAGATGACGGCAAAATCGAAGGCTGGTGAAATCATCGCACCCGTGGATGCCTCGAATCTTGGACGCGGTGGTCGCTCGATGAACAAGTTGATCGCTAATTCTGCAATCTCTCTTGACGGCATGGACGTTGACGCAAACAACGATAGACGAAAGGATTTTGTCGAAAAAACGGGTTTGAAGTCGAGCAATCTTACCGCCGAGCAAATGTCGAGTAAAGTCAAAGGCGGCGACGAGGAAGACGCGTTTGCGATACCTACGACCAAAGCCTTGTTACCATTTCAAAAAGCGCAGTTAGCAAAAGTTCAAGCGGCTGAGAAAGAGAAAGAAATAGAACAAGAGCGAGAGCGAGCTGGCGAAGCAGAGCCGAAGATAGGGAAAGAAGAAGATGAACCGCTCGTGATGCTCGATAATTCAGACGAAGAGGAAGATTACGGCAACATCGAAGAAGACGATGTGGCGTTGAACACGTCGTTCACGGATGTCAATTTAGATAATTTGACGAACGAAGAAGACGACGACGACGACGATGACGACGACGAAGATTCGATCGAAGAAGCTCCGATCAATACTAAAAATAGTGATGGTGGTGGGATGAGCTTCAAGATTACCATGCCACGCAAACCAGAATAAGATCACGGATCACGTAGAATATTTAGCGCGTGTGTATGTGTGTTTCATAAAATAAACAACGAAAATGCATGAATAATAACCATATCGTCTTTGTCTCTCTCAATCGTAATACATGTCCTTTACAGGATTTATGCCTCCTCTTTTTCTTTTATTCCACCGCCGGAGTGTTTTCTTTCTCTTGTTCGTGGCCTTCTTCCGCAGGTGATGCGGCCTGGACGATTGGAAGTTTCGATTGAACTTTGTTCTCGACCGGCGCAACGGTGTCTGTCACCAACTTGTTCTTGGACAACGCTCGTTTCTTCTTCTCCGTCGGCGTTTTCTTCGCATCTTTTTTCTTCTTCGGTGCGACCTTCTTCTTCGCCGGCGCTTTTGTCTTCTTCTTCGCCGGCGCCTTTGTCTTCTTCTTCTTCGCCGGTGCCTTCGTCTTCTTCTTCGCCGGCTTCTTCTTCGTCACCTTCTTCTTCTTCTCGACTTTCTTGACGACGACGGTAGCTTTCTTCGCGCGTCCTTTCTTCTTCGGTTCCGACCTCGTAAACGTCGGCTCGAGGCGTTCCGCCGGTTTACGCGCCCTGTGTTGTGTTTAAAAGAAAAAATTCTTCGTTTTAGTCTCATCGAAGTGATGAACGCGTTAACGCGAGGCAACCAAGAGAGAAGAAGAAGAAAACGAAGAGATTTGAATTCAAAATCACATGCGAAAGAAAACGCGCGAACAACGATGCGAACGAAAATAACCAACGCCTTCGCCTCATTCGCGCGCAAAATATCTCCATCGCGCGAAAACGCTGACCTCGTGTGCGGGAGCTCTTTCTCGTTCGCATCCACCAGATGGTTTTCCAGTCTCGTCAAAGCGCTTCTCGCGGACAAAACGCCTCCTCCTCCTGAAGAAGAAAAAGTTGAAGTTTTATTCTTCTTAATGGATGTCGTCGCGTCTTCGTCCAGACTCGCTTCTTTCTCCATCGCCGTTTCTATGTTGCGGACGATCGAGTCGTCTTTTTGGATGCGGATATCAGGTGATACCGTAGACATTACTTGTGTGTTGTGTGTGTGTGTGTACTATGTGCGTGATAAAGAGGTATTTTTAGTAGAGAAAAACTCTCTTGACTGCACACAAAAAAGCGCAAAAATTCCTTTCTCGGGGGGGGAGAAAAAGATTTTCTTTTCACAACGAACGCGAGATGACGATGAAACTTAAGTCGTCTCAGATGATTCTCGGGACGATTCTGCTCGCACTGTGTCTGTTTCTCACGTATAACTCGACGTACTTCATGTCCGAACGTTTCGCGTTTTCTGCCTCCTCCTCTTCCTTTTCAAGAGGAGAAAAGATGAGCGCGAAGAAGAAGGAAGGATTAGTGGGAAATCCGCGCGATGCCATCCGAGCCGCCCGAGAGAGAATACGGGACGTGGCCTCAAAATATCGAGAGGGTGATACGAGCACGTTGCAAGGGATGAGAGAGAATCGAGCGAGTCGAGAGAATTTGTTGAACGCGGCGGAACGAGCGGACGCGAGAATGATGGAAATGAAAGGTGAAATTGATATTGAAGAGAAAAACGAAGCGAACGCAAACTTAGTGAGAGTATACGGTGAGGAAGAGTTTCCAATGGAGAACGAAAAGTGTTGGCCGAACGAGCATTCCGGGTACGATGGGTTTGCGCTGACTTGGGGGATGACGTTTCGGACAAAGACGGCGAGCGAGTGTTGCGACGCGTGTCGAAAACACGCGGAGATATGCGGCGGGGAAGGCTCAAACTCCGGGACGATGTTTTTCAACACTAGTTTTGGAGTGCGCGGGAACTGCGGAACCGCGCCGTTTGAAAAGAAGTTGTTGTGCAACATTTGGGTATACTGTCCCCCGAATGAAAAGCGGGACGGAAAATGTTGGAGTGGGGACATTCACGACCACGAGCAACACGAGTGTTGGTTGAAGAATCAGGCCGACCCGACGAAGCCGTTCGCTCCGAGCAGCGGGAGGTATCCAGATAAGCATTTGCAGGAACATAAAACGAGTCCAGACGTTGTGCAATGGCTTTCTGGTGCAGTCGTTAAACCGGGTGAAGTGGTTGTTGCTCGAGATCCTCATTGGGGGATGGCCGCGAACGAAGCTATATAGTATTTTTAAGTAGAGATTGGTTGTGTTACAACAGATTTTGTAGTATTGCGCGTTAGTTTAATGAACTACGTGTCGTTATTTCGCCTTTTCAGCAGCTTCGAGAAGCTCGATCGTTTCGGTGACTAATCTCTGGCACAAACCGTCGCTCGCGAGTGCGGGAATGACGACATCTCTCAATAAATCTCTTCGTTTCATGCCGAGGATCAAACCGTGTTCGCCGTCTTTCTCCATCTCCTTATCGCTCTTCGAGATTGAACCTAACAGTTCTTCACACAACTCGCGAAGTTGCTTCTCTGCGCCGGCAAAGTGCGTGCGCTGATCGTTCCCGATCGATTCTGAAGCCAAGTGCGTGGCGTACGTTCGTAACCAAGCTTTGAATTCTTTCTCACTCCCGAGAACTTTACACGATTGCAATATTTGCTCGAGATGACGGCCAGATTCGCGCTTTGGCGTCTGGAACGACGAGAAAGAACGCATTGAATTAGCCATAGCACCAATCGCTAATCGTGCGGCAGATGTTTGCAACTTTCGCACTTCACCGCCCGAACCGTCGGTAGAGCCGAACCGTAATCTCGAAAAGTACTCGGATTTTTGAAAGGAGGTGTCCGCAACCTTAGCCCAGGCCTTCAACTTTTTGTGGAACGCGTACGCTACGCCGTTCGATAACGTCACGAGCGGAACACCCTTTTCGCTCAACGAAACGCGAGAAATTCGCGCTCCGTCTCTACGATTGAAGCAAATGCTCGCGATGGAACTCTCCAAAACGCACCTTTCGTTGTCCTTCTCCAAATCCCACACGTACAAAGACGCGTCGGTGGTTACAACTAAAAGTTTTGTCTCCGAACTTTCAATTTGTACTTCTTCTTCTTCTTTCGTTTTACTACTATTTACGCACGCGATAAAGCATACTTTCCCACCTTCCAACGCAATCGTTGGTAACTGCCGTCTTCCAGTCTCGGTATAAATTTGAAGCGACCCGTCTTCGAGCGCGACGCACGAGTACCTCGCGTTCCCGGTGATGTGCGAACATCTCGCATCGAGACGATCTGTCCATAACTCTTCACCCGAACGCGAGCAGACGAGATCACTCGCGTTCCGCTGAAAATCGTTCTTGCACTCGAGCACAACTGGCGCCGTCGGAATGTTATCTTGGTCATCAAATGAGTTCGCCACCATCGCGTCTTCGGCGACTAGTTTGGCGTGCACGGTTTGCGGAATCGGAGCTACTGGAATAATTTGACGCGCTGCTTGTTGCTGGACAGCCGGTCGCGCTTGTTGCTGTTGCTGTTGCTGCTGCTGCTGTTGCTGCTGCTGCTGCTGCTGCTGCGACACTTGCACCGTCATTTGTTGCCTCGCCGGCGGTGGCGTTAAAAGCAATCGCGCCGGCGCTTGTTGTTGACCACCCGCCGGAATGGGCTGAATTCTTTGCGGCTGACCGCCGCCGCCGCCGACCGGCATAGGCGCCAACCGTTTCGGCGCGTTACCGGCAGGCATCATCTCCTGCGGAGCGACCCGTTTCACGCCGGCAACGGTAGTAGTCGTCGGCATGGTATAAGCGGGTAAATTTCTGGGCACTTGATTTTCATTGTTGGTGATGATTTGCTGCGGTGGCCTTGCGGAGGGCGGCGACGCGATGACTTGCGTGCCCGGAGCGTTCGCCATGGGCGTAATTCTTCGTCTCCCATCTGAAGCTATGATCTCTTGCTGTTGTTGTTGACGGATTGGTGCTTGTTGGATGACAGGTGCTGCAACTGGTACCGCGCTGATGCGCTTCGGTGCCATCGGAGTGCCGTTTTTCGAATCAAATCCACCATTTGTCGTCGTCTCGCCGTTGATGTTCTTCTTGGTGTACTTCAAAAGCGTGGGATCTTCCAACACCGCGACTTTTTTCTGTCCAACCATGCCCCCGTACGTCTCGCGGAAAAACGCTTCCGATTCGCTTTTGTTCACCGTGCATCCAATCTCGGATTCCTCAAACGTAAAGACGCCCATCGTACCATCCGTGCTGCACGCCAAAAGCGAAAAGCCATTCGGCGTCCAACTCAAATCCACCACGGACTCCTCAAAGCACGATTTAATCACGCACACCGGTCTCGATCGATTCGTTCTCCAAATCGTAAGTTTTGTGTCTTGACTTCCACATGCAACCACCGTGTGCAATTTTGGCTTATCCTCGCTATCGTTATCTTTCGAATCTTCCGCCGCTTCAATTTTCTGTTTGAACAATCCGGGTGAAAATCTCACGCACACGACTGGCCCTTTGTGCCCTACGAAATCAAATTTCGAGTCCCATTCGCCTCTTTCCAAGACACTCGCCGTGTGGCTCGGTTTCTTGTACGAGTTACACGTGGTCACCGCCTTCCCGTCTGGACTCCAACACAAACGCATACTAAACGTCGCGCCGACGGATTGTCGATACGGTTCCGTAATCGTGGACACTTTTTCCCAATCGTCCACTCGCCATATGATGACCGATTTATCGTCGCCTTGCGTGGCTAAAAACTTACCGATCGGGTCCCAGGCTACGCCTTTGACGAAACTTTGATGGCCTTTCAACGTCGCGACTATTTGCTTCATCTCCACGTCCCACACATTGACCAAGTTATCGTACGACGCGGACGCTAAGTACTTATCGTCCGGCGAGAAGGCGATATCGATCACGTCCGATTGGTGCCCTTTTAATTTCCCAACGTTCGACCAATTTTCCACGTTCGGTTCATCGTTCGACCCAAACATCGTTCTTCCTTTCCCTTCGTGGAGTTCGTAGAGAAAAATGTTTGAGTCCGTGGAAGCGGTGGCTAAATACCGGCCATTTTTGCTAAACCGGCAGCAATTCACCGGCCCGTAATGGTCCGCTAACGTCGCCAGAAGTTTTGGACACTCCTTATCGTTCTCTTTGTTCCGGTCGAGCAACGCGGAGGTGGTCCAGACTTTCACTTTTCGGTCGCCACCAGCGGTTGCAAATCGACTGCCATCCGGATGCGTGTCGATGGAGTAAATCGGAGCCGAACCGTCGTGCGCGACGAAGGACGGTTTATAGATCAACACCATTTATTATGTATTATATATTTGCGCTCTCAAACGACTGTGTGCTCCCCGTGTGCTGCTCTCTACTCTCGCTCGCGAGCAGCCCGAACAACAAGAACGCGTGAGATTAGTATTGCTGTCGTTGTGTGTGGAGACAATATTTGAATAATTTACTTGAGTTTAAAAATGATCTGATTCGGCGGCCAACAAGCGCAGCCGACGAGAGTGCGGCCTCACAGACCGCGCGGGTAGGCGAGAGACACCTTTTTCGGTCTCGAAACCTTCTGTGTCGATCGAGGAGAGTCGACTTGCGTTCGAGTTTAATCGAAGAGCAAAAAAACGACAAAAGAAAAAAGTCAATTAAATTTGCAAACACACAAAGAAAAACAACCTCGCGACACACGACTTTTCTCTTCTCATTCTCTCTCGATGCACGCTTTAAAAGTCGCCGCTGCTGCTCAGGCTTACGCTTACGCTGGCAAAACGAAGAAGAGAGGAGGAGGAGAGGAGTTTTGGGGATGTTGTTTGTGTCGTCGTGATGTATCTTCTTCTTTGTCTTCTTCTTCTCGTCGTCGGCGGCGTTTTCATAACGACCGAAGAGGAGTGCATTCAACGGGAGCATCCTCATCATCAATGCGCGACGATTCAGACGACAAAAACGTCTTTGACGCGTTCTCGCAAATGAAAACAAAGAAGAAAAAGAAAGAAGCAGACGACGAGGAGACAAAAACGAGCAGCAATTGGCGTCCCGCACCGCCGGATATATCCTCGAGCGCGCCGAGAGAATTTTCGCCCATTTCCTACGCTTTACTCGGCGACTCGGTTTGGGAACTCTTCGTCAGAAGTTATCTGTTCGCGCCGAGGAGCAAACCGTCCACGTACGACTCGAAAGTGAAAAAGTTAGCCAGAGCAGAATCGCAAGCGTACGCGTATAGAAAAATTACCGAAATACAACTCACGGATGAAGAGTTGGACGTCTGCAAGTGGGGACGAAACGCCGACTATTCAAACGTACCGAAACGACTTCGCGGGAAAAAGAGTCAAGGCGGCGGCCACGATATTTACAGACAAGCATCTGCTTTGGAAGTCATATTAGGGTGGTGGATGGTTACGGACGACGAGCGGTTGGACGAGGTTTTAGAACGCGTGAAAACGAGTGGGTGGCTAGAGGACGCTTTGACTTCGGTAGAGTACGGTTCCGAAGAAGAAGAAGAAGATTAAAATTATTAGAAGTTTCGTAGATTTTTAAAGTAGTTATGATAGTGATAATAATACAAGTATATATATGAAAGTCTCTAGAATATGATGAAGCTTTCGCGTGGTGCTAAATTAATGTGTTTTTCGCGTTGTGTATCCGTTTCCTCGTTTCTCTTCTCAAATCGCGCGCCCGCCTCTCGTGCGTTTTTTAATACGTGTTCGATTTGATTCCGCTCTTTGATTTTTTACCCATAGTCGTCGGGTGACTTTCTAAATCACTCTGCGACGACCGTCCCTCTTGAGGACTCGATCCACTCCCACCCGAAGAATTTATCGAGTTCGACCCGCTCCCTCCTAATCTGAATCCATCCTCTCTAATCGGCGGAATGCGCAACATGTCGTAATCGTGCACGTTCCCGGTGACGATCGCCTCAGTGGTGGCTAATTTTTTCATCTTTTTCCTGTGTTGCTTGTCTTTGAAGATGGTGTACGCCCAAAATGTAAACGTCATGCAGAAGATTAACGCGGCAAAAAAGTAGAGCAAGGCCGCATCTCGACTCGGGACCGGGTTCGTGTACTGTTGTTTTAAGTATTATTTTAAGAGAGAAGAAGAGAAAGTCAGCGTCTTTGGTCCAATTTCAAAGGGAGATTTTGAGAGAAATACTCTTATACTACGCGACGAGAGACGCGCGAAGATGATGATGATGATGTAATAACACTCAGCATCATCAGACGTAGGTTTCATCGCTTCAAAACCTCGCACCACTCACCACGCGCGAAAGAAGAAGACAAAGAAGAAGAGAAAGAGACTCTTCTTAAAAAATCAGCCAGCGGGTGATGAGAGATGATCTTCTCTCAAAAGAACGTTTCGATTATTCGTCTCTCTCTCTTTCTCTCTCTTTAAAAAACGATTCAGAAGAAAACGAACCTTTGTGATTAAAATCCCGGGAACTGGTGGCGGGTTCGGTGCGAACGGATCCGACGGAGGTGTTGATGGCACGTTTGGCGTGGAACTCATATTAAAGTGTATTATGTGTATAACGTCAAAAGTGTTTTATGAGACAATGATAAATGACGAACGATTCTCTCTCTTCTGTGGGGTAATCTGGCGTCCTTCTCTAAAAAGAAAGAAAGAGAGAAAAAGAAATTTTTGTGTTTTTTGGGCGAAAGAGATACTTTTTTTTCAAAAGCGAGAAAAGACTTTTGACTGATGGACAAAAAGGAGACAAAAAAAAGAGCAGAAAAAGAGAAAAACATCGCAATCGTTAGACAAATCACACGCATTATATATACATTATAATGACGACGACAGTGGTGTGTCACGTGCCGTCGTCGTCCATCGTGGGGAGCGCTTTGGGAGGGAAATCCTCGCTCGTGGTGACCGCAGAAAACGACGGCGTCTTGTTGCATAAAACATCTTTGTCTTCTTTGAAAGACGTTTTAAACGACGACGACGACGAAAAGGTGAATACTTTTTTCCGCTCGTGGAGAGCGTCCCGAGACGAGAACGTGAAATTCGCGCACCCGTGCGTGTACGATGGGATCACGAGGACGTATTTTGGATGCACGACGACAAAGACGACGACAAAGACGACGACAACGAAGAAGCGAGGAGGAGGCGCAGGTGGTCAAGTCACGACGATTTTGTCCTGGCGAGACGACCGGGAAAACTACCACGCCTCGATCGACGACGCCGCCGCCGGTGGGAAAACGAGTTTTGAGAATAAAACGGCGAAGTTTTTTGCGAGCTTTGACGGCGGGTGCGTCGTTGTCGACGGAGAAAAAGGCGATTTACACGTCGTCGATAGCGACGGTGCTATCGTCGGGACCGTAGAGGCGAAAGATGTCGACGACGATGAAGAAGAAGAAGAAGAAGAAGAAGAAGAAGAAGAAGAAGAAGAAGAAACAACAACAAGAACGAGAACAAAAAACAAGAAGAGCGAAACAGTTAAGAGGAGTGTCGCGGTCGAAG